>Ga0209979_1000262_pt1 | contig 79901 bp, 57 predicted proteins | sample AnhtaG_FD_183114 | JGI IMG/M metagenome (GOLD analysis project Ga0209979, IMG submission 183114) | Deep subsurface microbial communities from Anholt, Denmark to uncover new lineages of life (NeLLi) - Anholt_01485 metaG (SPAdes) (version 2) | ecosystem: Environmental > Aquatic > Marine > Oceanic...
AAAGACCGTCACCAATCGGCCGCTGATTTCGTGTGCCACTTTCTTACACGGTTCATGGCGATTTGTCAAGCGCTGCCAAGCAGTCGCCGATAACATGAATTAGGTAGTGAACACTTCCCTACAAAGTGCAATTTGGAGTGACTATTGACATTCCTGGGGTGAATGTTCTATGCTCCGTATCAAAAGGGGAGGTGCACCAATGCAAGCATATTGTATGAAGTGCCGTGCCAAAAGGGAGATGAAAGATACCAAGGCCATAACAATGAAGAACAAGAGACCAGCAACCCAGGGCGTTTGCCCGGTATGCGGCACCAAGATGTTCCGCATAGGGAAGGGTTAGAGCCGGCATAATCTAAATACCAGGACCACCGGAGATTATCGAAGGGGCTGGGTGTCCTCTAGGGGGCTCAGCCTCTGCTATTCTCCGTTGCAGAAGTTGGACAACAGTGCAACAGTTTCACGAGAACGATGTATACTATTCCTTCTCCAGAGCGTCTGACATCTGCTGGACATACTGATTGCCGCCTTGTGTAAACATCTACAGCGGCACAAGTTCGCGGCTGACGGTTTTGAGGGTTTCAGGGGTCTTATGTTTGCGGTTCTAAGTGTGGTGACGCTTGGACAGGGGATGAAGGCGGCGCTAGGAGATCCAGAAAGATACAGCCACTAGACGCTCACCGGAGGTTAGACGTCAGCCGAGCTACATGCAAGCGGACACCTAGCGGTTGGCCCCGCCTATGATTTGCTAACCGAGCGCCTCAACCAGCTCATTCAGTGCGGCGTTTACATTTGTCGACTTTTAACAAACACAACAAACTTTGTTGTCGTTAGCTCAATGTCCGCCTAATCTAACTGGAAAACATTGGGGTGTGCTGCGGCGACACCAGTCTCAAGCACTTGTTGGCCCGCCCAGGGGCGGTGGATGCTCCCCAGGGTGTTGACGGCCACGGGACAAGTTGTTACCATCGGCGTTCCCGGCAATAAGGGCTAGGCGTGACTTCATCGACAATTGAAGTGGTAATCGTGGATCACAACGAAAAAGGAGATTAACATGGCAGAAAAGATTGCTAGAGAGGCTCTAAAAGAGCAGGCCAGGAAGAAAGCCCATGACTATGAAATGGAATTCCACGGCTGCAGTCAGGCTGTGCTGTTGACATTTCAGGAGCTCCTGGGCCTGGAGGATGAGCTGACCTTCAAGGCGGCGGGTCCGCTGTGTGCTGGACTGGGCATGGGCAAGACGTGCGGTGCATTGACCGGGGGAGTCATGGTGTTGGGTATGAAGCACGGTCGTCCTCACATTCAGGATGGGCTTGACGGCCTTTTCCCAGGGTTGGGGGCCGCCCAGACCCTGGTGCAAAGGTTTGAACAAGAGTTCGGCACCACCGCTTGCAGTGAAATCTCAAGAGTCGACTGGACGGATTTAGAGGCGGTGATGCAGGCTGTAACGAACCCTGAGTTCGTTGAAAGGTGTGCTGAAGTTGTGGGGAAGACGGCGGAGATGGTAGCCGAACTCATAGGAGAAGAGAACTAGCGCCCCTTTTCCATTCAGGGGGTAGGTCTGTTGATATGGGTCAGAGGCTTCCCGGTGAGGGCCCGAGCGCAGGACCTAGTCAGTGAACATTTCGCTACAAAGTACAACTCTCAGCGAGCCTGGCTAACTACGCGATGCCGCTCCAAAACCGAGTCCTTCTGCAGTACCTTGTGTTCTTCACCCACTTAAGGTTTCGAAATCGCGGCTATTGGGTTTCTGTAGATACGAAACACCGACTCCGTAACTTCTGTTCATGGTGTCGCGGCCCCGAATCCTATCGTAATCAAGACATTTATCGTGACACAAAAAAATGATCGTTTCGATTATAAGTTAGATTAAATTCCTGAAGCTAAAGGCCACTCGTGCAAATGAGCGGCCCTTTTTCATGCCGAACTTGCATGTCGACATTGTACAGCATCAGAAAAAGGAACGATTCATATTGAATCGCCTTCAGGGGGCGAATGCATACTACTCTGTTGGCCAATCTTTGCCCTTGTCAGTGGACCAGGCTGTCACAGCGCGTAGGGACGGGTTTGAGACCCGCCCCTATGTCTAGCCTCCCAGCATCGATAATACCACGTTAGCCGCGGCGTCGGTGAACTCATTGCGGTTGAAGCCCGCACCGTTGGCCAGGATAGCAAGAGCGAACCCGTCCTTCATGTACAGCCGCAGCTTGGTTTGGAATGTGCCACCGCCGTCGTGCTCGACGTAGGGATGCTCGGCATCCCCACCGAAGTGCCACGACAGGCCGATCCCCAAAGGCTCCCCACTCGTAGAAGTCTGCGCTTCTTGAAGCAGGGCGACTGATTCGGCTGAAAGAATGCGAACCCCATCCAGCTCGCCTTCATTCAGCATCATCTGCGCGAAGCGTATCATTTCGGTGGCAGGCCCCAACAGTCCGCCACCCGCGCCGTCGCCGACCATGTAGAGGTTTAGCCAGGTGTAGTTCTCACCTGGCTCCCGGAAGAAATCGGCACCATCACCGAGGCCTCTTGCCTCGTCCATAAGAGCAACAAGGGCTTCTGCTTCGGCTGTAGAGACGGCACTAGCCGCCGCATTGGCTTCCATAAAATCGTTGCTGTACGTGAAGTCTGTATTCGTCATTCCCAACGGATTCAGGATGTGTTCCAGCGCGTACTCGTCGTACGGCTGCCCAGAGACTGCTGCAACGACTTGTCCCAACGTCACGTAGTCAGGATTGTTATAGGCTGATTGTGAACCAGGCTCAAACATCAGACTGGAGACGCCCTCGTAGTATTCCCTGTCGAACGAATCGAAGTCGGGCAAGGGCTGTCCTTTCAGCGTGATATTCACAAACAGGAAGTCCGCAGGCTCGGGAAGCCCGCCGCTGTGGGTAAGAAGGTGGCGCACAGTGATTGGGTACTGGGCAGGGAAGTAGTCCAGATAGTCCGAAACCGGAGCATCGAGATCAATCAAGCCCTGTTCACGAAGCTGCATGATGGCGGTCGCTGTCACTGTCTTGGTGACGGAGGCCCACTGATAGACAGTGTCCGGCGTGGCCGGTATTCCTAGGGGACCGTCCGCCATACCAAAACCTTGCTCATAGAGTACGCTGTCTTCCAGCGCGATCACCATCGACAGTCCTGGCGGTGTGGTGCCGACGATGCTATTGGCGTAGGTTTCAAAATCTTCCACAGTGGTCGGCAAGCTGACTTCACCGGAGAGCGAGAATCCCTGGATCGTCTGCAACACCTCCTCGGGAGGGGTTTGAGCTAGATCCGCAGGGCCCGTGGCAACGAAATAATAGCTCGTATCATCTCTGGTCTGGCCCAGAACTGTAACTCCTTGGCCGTCTCCCGTTGTGTAGTAGATCCGACCCCACTTGTCCCACCCCGAACGATCTGCCTGCGTGAGGGCTGCGGGGTCAACACCGACTTGCATCAGTGCCGCATCTACGCCAGCTTCGACGTCGTCAGTTTCGACGGTGACGAGAGACATGTTGAGAGGCGTGTCAGCATATGCGAACTGGACATAGGTTCCGTCGGTTTCGACCTGTGTCCATTCCCCTGTCAACGTCATGCTGAAGCGGCCTTCCGGGTCTTGGTAGACGTTGCCTGCCGGTGTGGGGGTCGGCTCGGGCATTTCAAACCCCGGCACCAGTATCTCCAGAGCGGGGACGATAATCTGGTAGTAGAGGCCCAATGGGTCCATGAAGTTAGCTGCCCCTGAGACTGTAACACCTTGATCGGGCAAGTGGAACGCGAAGCAAGTGTACCCGGCCGTGTCGCCCTGATGCCCGAACATCTCTGTGCCATCCGGGAACACGTATTTGCTTATTCCCAGCCCGTAGCCGGCCGCCTCACTAATCGGGACACTGCCCTCAGGTACATCCACGAACGTCAGCATTTCCTGCAGAGTACTGGGGTTTTGGAACAGTTCGCCTGCCATTGCAGCATCCAGAAATTGGGCTAGGTCCATCGCCGTTGATACCAGTGTATGCCCGCCTGCGGCCCCGGCCATCGACGGGTCAACCTCGGTGACGTCAAACACTTCACCTTCGTAGAAGAAGTAGCCGCGGGCGTGTTCGCCAGGGATAGACAAGTTGCCGGGCTCAGGCAGCAGGGTATTCTCCAGGTCTAACGGCTCGATGATACGCTGGCGCATTTCCTCGCGCCAGGACTGTCCGGTTGCTTGCTCGATAACTAGCTCGAGCAGGGTGTACTCCGTGTTGCAGTATTCCCAACCCTCCCCGGGCCGGAAATTCGGCTCGTTCGCGGCCGCAAGATCAAGCTTTTCATCGACTTCCCAGACCTTTTCCCTATTGGTGAGAGCCTCAGCATATTCAGCATCGGTGACCCACTCTGGAAGCCCGCTGGTGTGGTTGAGCAGCATTCGCAGAGTGATCTGGTCGCTGTCGGTGAACTTGGCGGCGCTTGCCACAGGAACCACGGCCGGCAGCGTGTCGTCCAGTGATATCAGACCCTCTTCGACCAGCTGGAGAATGACCACCGAGACAAAAGTCTTGATGACGCTGCCGGCGCGGAACTTATCATCAGGCCGCATGGCAGTATCTGTTTCGATATTCCCCAAGCCCGCTGCGCCCGCCCAGGTGCCCAGCTCAGGGCTGCTGACACGCAGCACCGCGCCGGGGTAGTTGGTATCTGGACTATCGACTGCATCCTGCAACGCTGCCTGTAACTGAATGGCGAGTTCCTCGTCAAACTCCTTTTCCTCATCGCAGGCAATCACTGCGGATGCTATTAGTACGATAGCCAGGATTAGACTTATCCATTTGAGCGCCTTCATTCTTTGGTCCTCCTGTCACTTGAGCGAATCCTCAAGTAGTCTATATTTGCTGGCCTCGAATGTCAATTCTCTGTACTCGCTTGAAGACCCCGTTCTGCCTCCCGTGAAATCGGCCCAGCCACAAAGGTTCCTTTATTGGATTGAGCCTTTAATTGACTTGCAGTTTCACAGATAAAAAGGCCCGCATAATATTACGTGTAGGCCTTAGCTTTAGACCGACTCAATTATGATGCCTGTTAACGCTCCTTTTTTACTTCCTTTCTATGCCGATAACGCAGCATTCAATACTCTCCTGACAGCTTCATATGACACACCATAATCCCTGGCTATGGAGCGTAGGTTTTTCACCTTGCTGTGTTCTATCACTTGAGGCCATTCGTCATAGGGGATTTTGAAATTACGTCCCGGTTTTTCGGGTTCCAGTGCCAATACAGGGTATAATCCGAGTTCAAAAATAAAGTTTGCAATAACGGCCCCGAATCCCATCGGATACCCTCAATACATAGCTGATACCCCCAACATGCATAAACCTTATGCTCCAAAACGGGGATAACCAGTAGCTTCGTTTTTTGCTTGACTAACGCGGCACTCCAAAGAAGTTGGGTTAGAAACTAGGTTCGAACAAGGAGATCGCGTTATCCTGGCCGTCGGTCCATAGCGTGTGGTAGTATAAGAACAATGATTCTATAAGGTTATTCCACCGGGAGATCGGTTATGAAAAAAGAAAGGGTTTGTCTATTTGGGGCCTCAGGTACTATGGGGCATGAGGCTTTCAAAGAACTGTGGAAAAGAAGGGGAAAATACGACATAGTAGTCTTGTTGCGTCCTTCTGAGAAAAACAAGAGCCTCCTTGCAAGGTATGAGAAAGAGGCCGGAATCGAACCAATTCCAGGAAAGGGTGTGGCAGAAGGCAGCGGATTCAAAGTAGTCTGGGGGGATGCAACAGACTATACAGACGTAGAAGAAGCGATTGGAGGAGTTGACTGGGTGCTTGATGCAATGGCGTTCATTTCACCTCAGGCTGATTACTATCCCGAAATGGCCAAGGCAGTCAACACAGATGGCATAAAGAACATCGTTAAGGCAATCGAGGCACAACCCAATGGGGCAGAGCATATCAAGTTAATCTACACGGGGACTGTAGCAGCAACCGGTGACCGACTTCAGAGCATACACTGGGGTAGAGTGGGTGATCCTCTCAAGCCATCCATTTTCGATTTCTATGCTGTAACCAAGATTGCTGGGGAAAGGGCTGTCTTAGAATCCAATATTAGGCACTGGGCGTCGTTGCGGATGACCTACATTATGCCTATGGATTATGAAGAGTTCGTCAGGCTGCGGGACCCTATTATGTTCCATCAGCCAATTGATTCATTCATGGAGAACATCACGAGCAGAGATGCTGGATACGGTCTTGTTCGTTGTCTCGATATTCCCGAGAATTCCGATTTCTGGCGACGGGTTTACAACATGGGCGGCGGTCCTGGTATGAGGTGCGTTGCTTATGATTACATGAGCAAGACGTTTCAGCTCGTCGGCCTGTCGGGCGGCGAAGCTTGTACAGAGAGAAAATGGTTTGCTCTTAGGAACTTCCACATGCAGTACTTCGAAGATAGCCATATACTCAACGATTATTTACATCACTGGAGGGATTCACTAGATGTCTATTGGAAGAAGTTGCATGAAAGCATGCCGCCGGGTATGAAGCAGCTAGCTTCTGAATGCAGAAGCAACCCAGCTTCGCAAAAGAAAGTCGAGCAGACTACATATGACCTCTTGAAGGACCTGGCTGAAAATCACAGGAACGGGACAGTCTATTGGTATAAAAACAAATGTGATATGCGGATCACAGCCTTCTACAAGGACTATGAAACCTTCGAATCGATTCCCGACTGGGGTGTAGATATGCCACAGATGGATCCTGAACCCGAATGGCACCGGCTTGACCATGGATATGATGAAGCCAAGGAGAAGCTCGATCTGAAGGATCTACAAGATGCAGCGGAATTCAGAGGCGGTGAGTGCCTGCCAGAAGAGTGGGATGGCGATATGTATGGGACTCTCGAATGGAAATGTGCTTTTGGCCATAGGTTTACAGGTAAGCCATTCACCATACTCAAAGCAGGCCACTGGTGCCCTGAGTGTGTGCCTCCTCCATGGAACTATGATGAGGAAGCAAGGAGAAACCCGTTCTTTGCGCAGGTATGGTATCCAAACCATGATAAGGATGAAAACAACTTCTATGCGGAAGACTGTGTACGTGATATCGCTGGTGCTGACAAGGATGTGAAAAAGTAAAGCGTTGTAGTTGCAGCACAAGACCTTACGAATAACGGCTTCGAGGAGCTGTTTTAGATGATGTAGTGGATTGAGGTAACCCAGCAAAGATGATTAAAGAGGCGTTACAGAAAGATAGAGATTTTTAAAGGCTGGGCAAAGAGTATTACATTGAGCTTGCCAAAAAGTATCCCGATCTTGGAACGCTAGAATTGCTCAAAGACTGGAAGGGAGGGAAAAGTCGTGGAGATTATCCCAGGGATTCATCAGTTACAACTTCCTATTCCATTTACAGTATTTGGAGAGGTAGGAGAGATTGTAGCTGAGAGTAATGTCTATTTGATTCGAGGAGATATTGGGTGGCTCTTGGTTGATACTGGCTGGGATGATCCCCAAACTTTTGGAGTTTTAGAGAAGGGAGTCAAGCAAATAGGTATCAGTTTCGAGGATATCTACCAGATAGTTGTTACTCATTTCCATTTCGATCATTTTGGTTTAGCGGGTAAGCTAAGGAAACTCTCAGGAGCGAAGTTAGCTTTGCATCAGAAGGAAAGTCCTTTCATCGAGCTAAGAAACATACCCAAAGAGCAAAAGGTTCAAGGAATGAAAGATTGGCTTTCCAAAAACGGAGTTCCTGAAAATGAAATTCCTGATACTGATTTCTCCATGGAAATGGAATCTCCCGATATCTTCTTCTCCGGTGGTGAAAAGCTTAGTACAGGGTTTTTCGACTTCGAAGTTATATGGACGCCAGGGCATTCTCCAGGACATATCTGTCTTTATGAAAGAAAAAGGGGACTGCTGATTTCAGGAGACCACCTCATCGCCGAAATCACTCCTGAGATAAGTCTTTATCCCCTATCAGGCAGCAATCCCTTGGGTGATTACCTCAATTCTCTGAGGAATCTGAAGAAACTCGATGTTGAGCTTGTCCTTCCTGGTCACGGCTATCACTTCAATTACTTTCAAAGAAGAATCAACGAAATAATTCAACACCATCGAGAAAGGAAAGAGGCTATCCTTGAGATTTTGAAGGATGGACCGATGGTAGCCTATGAGATTGCCTCAAAGGTTCCTTGGATACCCCAAAAAGGAGGGGTTCTCTGGCAAGAGCTAGATTCCTTCAATCGGCGGATGGCCCTGATGGAGACCCTGGCTCACCTTGGACTATTGGAGGAGGAAGAAAAAGTAGAGAAGGTTACTGCCCCAGACTATTGGAAGAGGAACGAAAAGTAAAGAAGGTTACTTGAGATAACTTTGTATTTTGCGCCATTGCCCAGAATGAAAAATTAAGCTAATACAAAGCACAAACGTCAAAGTCTCTCCTTCCCTCTAGCAAATTGGCCCTCTATTCCAATTTTGTAATCGCATTCTGCACGGGCAAAGGTTTGTATTGTAATGTGCCATGTGGAATATCGCAACTTCTATAACAGGGAATCCGACTCCCTCAGTGATAGTTCTGGCAGACTATCCTCAGTCGAACTTGAAACCTTTCTCGGTGAAAAGACTCAAGCAAGCATCTACCGCATTACAATCATAAAGGACGTCCTTTTTCTGCATGATTTGTAAAAGAGCCTTATCTATAGGGTAAGCTGGTCGGTAAGGTCGGTGAGAGGACATAGCTTCAACAACATCAGCTACAGCTAAGATTCTTGCTTCCAGCAGGATATCTCCACCCGATAGACCTGAAGGATACCCAGAACCATCCATCCTTTCATGATGTTGAAGCACAATTTGGGCAATTGGCCATGCAGCTTCTGCTGCCCTCAATATATCGTGACCAGCTTTAGGGTGAACCTTGATCAGACTGAATTCAGCTTCAGTTAACGGAGCGGGCCTAGCCAGGATTTCAGACGGCACATACATCTTCCCTACATCATGAATAGACCCGGCCATATGGATGCCTTCGATCCGCTCTTTGCAAACGCCCATCTCCCTAGCGATAGCACAGGCAAGCCTGGTCGCCCGCCGCTGATGCCCCGATGTGTATGGGTCTCTCATTTCGGTTGCCAGTTCAAAGGCAAGAGTGGTTCCCTCCATAGTTCTTTGCAACTTCCTGTAACTTTGTTGAAGTTTTTCTTGCCCTCGCTTGCGCTCGGTGATGTCACGGGCAACGCTAAGGATAAGCTTTCGACCGCCTGATTCAACAATACGGGCTTGCACTTCGACCGGCATTATGGACTGATCCTTGCGGACGTGAGCTGACTCGAAAGCGGCTTGACCCCTTTTCATTAGATCTCTACCTTGTTTCTGGATAGTCCTGCTATACTTGGGGCTGTCCAGAGCATGAAGGTTCATCCCTATCAACTCATCTCTACTGTAGCCGCGCGACTTGTACGCCGATTCGTTTACGTAGAAACAATTCCCCTCAAAATCATGGAGAAAGATTGAATCGGTAACGCAATCCAAAAGTTGCGCCTCTAACCTTAATTGATCCTCCGCCCGCTTGCGCTCGGTGAACTGTCTGATAAGAGATATGAGACGCCCCATATCTAGGGGCTTGGTTTCATAGCCTATTATTCCGTTTTGCCCTATACCTGCAACAGCAGTTTCCAGCGATGGATAGGCAGTGATTATGATATATTCCGTTACCGGCGACAGTTCGGCTAACTTCTCCACCAGGTCTACACCCTGTACATCAGGCAGCTTGATGTCTATAAGAGCCAGGTCGAATACCTGCTCAGCGCACAGAGTGAGGGCAGCCTCGCCATCATAGGCAACCGCAGCACTGTAGCCTTCCTTCTCCAGCACATCCTGTAAGTTTGACGCCAGATTCACATCATCTTCCACTATAAGTATGGCAGACTTTGGCTCCAATACGCTATCCTTCCTGGACATCACGTAGGCTCTATTCAGGTTTCTCAAAAGCTCCTTTGCCTTTCTCTTCTCTAATCTGCCCCAGGAGCGAAAGCAGCTCGTCCATATCTACCGGCTTCTCCAGGCAGGTATAGGCGGTCTCTCTGATCGCCTGCTCTACCAGGTCGCCCATCTCCTGCCGATAGCCGGTAATGATGATTACGACCACATTGAGGCGGATATCCCGGACAGATAAGTAGGTTTCGAGACCATTAACAGGAGGAAGCTTCATGTCCAGGAGTATGACATCGAAGTCGCTCTCCCAGGCCTTCTCTATCGCCCCGTTCCCATCGTAGGCAACACACACCCGGTAGCCCTTATCGCTCAGCACGTCTTTCATATTGGCACAGAGATCGCGGTCATCATCCACCACCAGTACCAGCGCGCCTTTGGAAACAGCGTTTTTGATGAGAGCGAAGAGCAGCTCAAAGTCCAGCGGTTTCTTGAGAAAGCCGAAGGCTCCCTGCCGCAGAGCGTCCCTGACGCGTCCTTCCACGGCATAAGCTGTTACCATAACGACTGAGAGTTGCGGCGCTATCTGTTTGATCTTCTTGAAGGTTTCCACTCCATCCATTATCGGCATCTTGACATCCATCAGCACCAGGTCAAGGCCATTCTGCTTCACCAGCTCGAGGGCCTGGAACCCGTCATAGGCAGTCAGTACCTCATAACCCTGCAGTTCCACGACGTCTCTTACGTTCTGGCAGAACTCCTTATTGTCATCAACAACCAGCATCCTCAACTTCTGCGACATCGGTTATCCCTCCTTGCCTCTGTTTATATCCAGAGGAAGCCGTATGGTGAGAATTGCCCCCTTTCCCGGTCCCGATTTAGCCTCCATTGTACCGCCGTGCCTGTCGATGACCATCTTGGCAATCGACAGGCCAAAGCCAATCCCTTTGGCTTTGGTGCTGAACAGCGGCTCAAAAATCCTGTCCAGGTCTTCTGGGGGAATGCCCGGCCCAGTATCGGCGAAGGATACTTCAGCCTGGCTGTCGGCAGCGCTGCGGACTGTTGCCGTCAGCGTCCCCTTGCCCTCCATCGCCTCTACCGCATTGTCCACTATGTTCTTGAACGCCATGGAGAGCTGCTCCGGGTCGGCATTGACCCTAACCTCCTGCTCCGGGAAATCTCGGGTTACCCTGACTCCAGCCGGCACTTTAGTGGCGGCGATTGCCTCGGATGTAATTGCCCTGAAGTCGAGTCTTGCTAACCGCGGTTCCCTCATTCGAGTAAGGTTCAGCAAGTTCTGGATAGTGGTTGTAGCATTGTCCACACTGGACTTCATCCGCTTCAGGTGCTCCTGCACCTTCCCATTAGTATCTCTTAGCATCGTTTTGAGGTAGTATACCGAACTGTCTATGGTGGCAAGAGAGTTCCTTAACTCGTGGGAGATACTTCCCGAGAACTGTCCCAGCGTAGCCAGCCGCTGGGAGACAATCAGTCTTTCCTGCATCAGCTTACCCTCGGTGATGTCAGTCACTATGACCAGAAGGCCTTCTGGAGCGGGATACGCATGCACCTTGAACCACCTCCTCCGCCCGTCCTCGAAGACAAACTCGTCAGAAGCGACGCCCGGCTCACTGGTTTCTATGACGTTCTTGTAGGTTCTGAAGAACACGGTTTCCTCGACACCCGGGAAGACATCGGTCATCTTGCTCCCCAGCAACTTCTCTTTTGGCATTTGCGCCATACGCGCAAGTTCGTCGTTTACCAGAAGGTACCGGAATTCGCGGTCCTGGACCTGGACGCCATCGGTGACGCACTCCAACAGAAGCCGGTATCTCTCCTCACTTTCTTTAAGCGCCTCCTCCGCCCGCTTGCGCTCGGTGACGTCCCTTATGACTGCGATGAAGCCAACCGGATTGCCAGAAGCATCCGTTTTCACGCTTGCTCTTATTTCACCAGGATACTCAGAGCCATCTGCCTTAAGCAGAGTGCAATCGATATACCTAACCGCCCCCTGCTTTCCAATTTCTTGCATGTCCACCGCTGCCCTCTTGCGATCGCGCTGGGCAATAAACTCCAGGGTGGTTTTCCCCAAGAGCTCGTCCTCGGACCGCAACCCAAACATCTGCACAGCTTTTTCGTTGGCCTCGGTGACAATGCCATCTAGGCCAGTAAGTGCTATCCCTTCCATGACAGACTCAACCATGATACCCAATCCCTCCCTTCCACCGTAGTAAGAACCAGGTCACCTCGTGAGTTGTACCATGTGAAGAGCGAGGCATAAATCCTCCGAGCAAGCGTAGCGTCGTGACTCCTGTCACGACGAAGAATACGTTGCCACAGGAGTGGCAACGCTACGCTTTCGCTCGGAATGACAGGCACAACATTCACCCCTTCGCTTCTGACCTATCTTACGCCTATAGGATTAAGAACCAGTTACGGATAGATAGGTAGAAATTACGAAGAGTTTACAGGTAGATTACAGTTCGGGGCAGAATGAACAACTGCTCGTGGTGGGGACTATTCCAATCAGGTTTAGCCTGGTTTCGTCAGGAAGTATCCCATGCCGGCTTTGGTGAGAAGAAGCTGTGGGTGGCTGGGGTCTGCTTCCAGCTTCTCCCGCAGGCGCCTGATATGAACCCTGAGGCTGTCTACAGACCCGGGGTACTCGTCACCCCATACTTCCTCGGCAAGGCCAGAGTAGGTTGCCACACGACCTCTCATTCTCATCAAGTAGTGAATGATATGAGCTTCGATGACTGTAATGTTTATCTCCTTTTTCCCGTGCAAAAGCTGGCGTGTGGACGGATTAAAGAGCAGCGAGCCAAAAGAGAGGGGTGACTCGTCGACGAAATTGTCCCTGTCGCGTATCCTGGCCTTTACCCGTGCCAGGAGCTCGAGCTGTCCACAGGGCTTGACTATGTAATCGTCTGCTCCCCACTCCAGCCCCCTAACTATACTGGCTTCATCTTCCTTTATAGTGAGGATGATAATGGGGACAGAGGAGAAGAAGCGGACCTGCCTTAACACCTCGAAGCCACTTATATCGGGAAGCCCCAGATCAAGGATGATAATGTTGGGGTCTTCGCTCTCCCCCAACTCTATCCCTTTCCTTCCCAGGTGAGTGGATACTAACTGAGCATCAGGCCAGCGTATCCGGAAGGCCAGGGAAACAGACTCTACGATATCCGGGTCATCTTCAATAATCAGCGCTTTCACAATTTCCCTCGGATTTCAAGGCGTTTTTTCGTTCCGAAAATAAAATTCAATCCGTTCGCCCTGAGCTTGTCGAAGGGCCATATCAGTTTTCGTGATTCGGCAGAGCAAAAAGTGGGCAACATTTTGCCACGAATCGGGCGCAGGTTCCTGGTGCGCCTATCCCCGCCGATTGGTGCTAGAGATTATAAGGCACTGGTCAAAGGTTTGCAATAACCGCGCATTTTCCCAACAGTTCTATCCCTAAAGGAGTTCAAAGAAAAAGTGGAGCTAACAGTTCTATCTCAGAGGTCGTTTACTAAAATGGGTTATCCCCGCCTACCCCACATTGGAGTTCTGTTCCCGACCCTGACCAAGTGCCCCCTTACATCCTGTTAACAAATGGCGTTCGAACTTACTTCCAGGGTGCCCCTTTCCAACAGAGTGGACTTTCGGCAACGGGCGAAAAAGGGCAGATAGATGGAAAGCAAAAAGTCGCAAGACAATCTCAACCAAAACATGTGGACAACCCTGACGAAAAAGTATATACTTCGAAGCTGAGGGTAACGAAACTTACATTGTTCAAGTCGAAAGCATTATGTTTTCTTCAGGGGCTCCAAAGGAGGGGGTATGGGGAATAAGAGCGTGAAGCAGCTATGGGGACAGGATTTCAAGATAGTCAAAGAAGGGCTGGATGAGGCGCAAGTAGTAGCCTTTATCGATAATATTACAAAGCAAAAAGAGGTAGGCGTAAGGGAGGAGGTTAAGAGCAAAGCCGAGGTTGAGGCAAGCAAGATTGTGGCCCAAGCCGAGCAAAGAGGCCGCCAGCTAATAGAGGAGGGCAGAAAGAGGGGAGAGGCCGAAGCTGAACAGAGAGGCCGCCTGATTATTGAGGAGGCAAAGAGGAAAGCGAAGCCCGAAGCAACCAAGGTGGTCGCCGAAGCAGAACAGAGAGGCGGCCAGATCATAGAGGAGGCAAAGAAGAAGGCCCAGCCTGAGGCAAGAAAGGTAGTTGCTGAAGCCGAGCAGACCGGACGCCAGATTATAGAAGAAGCGAAAAGGAAGACCGAGACCGACGCAGGGAGGATAGTCGCCGAAGCCGAACAGAAAGGCCACCAGATTATGGAAGAGGCAGCAAAGAAGGCTGAGGCTAACTCAAACAGGATGATTGCCGAAGCTGAACAGAGAGGCCGCCTGATCATAGACGAAGCAAGAAAAGGGGCCGAACCTGAGATAAATAAGGCGATCTCCGAAGCTGAACAGAGAGGCCGCCAGATCATAGAAGAAGCAAGAAAAGGGGCCGAACCTGAGACAAATAAGGCGATCTCCGAAGCTGAACAGAGAGGCCGCCAGATCATAGAGGAGGCAAAGAGGAAAGCCAAGCCCGAAGCAAACAAGGTGGTCGCCGAAGCAGAACAGAGAGGCCGCCAGATCATAGAGGAGGCAAGAAAGGTAGTTGCCGAAGCTGAGCAGACCGGACGCCAGATTATAGAAGAAGCGAAAAGGAAGACCGAGACCGACGCAGGGAGGATAGTCGCCGAAGCCGAACAGAAGGGCCACCAGATTATGGAAGAGGCAGCAAAGAAGGCTGAGGCTAACTCAAACAGGATGATTGCCGAAGCTGAACAGAGAGGCCGCCTGATCATAGAGGAAGCAAGAAAAAAGGCCGAACCTGAGACAAATAAAGCGATCTCCGAAGCAGAACAGAAAGGCGGCCAGATCATAGAGGAAGCAAGGAAGAAGGCTGAACCTGAGGCAAGCAGGATAATCGCCCAAGCCGAACAGAAAGGCCGCCAGATTATTGAGGAGGCAAGAAACAAAGCCAAGCCCGAGGCAAGAAAGGTAGTTGCCGAAGCTGAGCAGACCGGTCGCCAGATTATAGAAGAAGCGAAAAAGAAGGCCGAGGCTGATGCAAACAGGTTATTTTCTGAAGCCGAGCAGACCGGTCGCCTCATTATTGAGGAAGCAAGAAAGAAGGGTGAGGCTCATGCAAACAGGATGATTGCGGAAGTCGAACAGAAAGGCAGCCAGATCATAGAAGAGGCAAGAAAGAAGGCTGAGCCCGAGGCAAACAAGCTAGTTGCCGAAGCAGAACAGAAAGGCGGCCAGATCATAGAGGAAGCAAGGAAGAAGGCTGAACCTGAGGCAAGCAGGATAATCGCCCAAGCCGAACAGAAAGGCCGCCAGATTATTGAGGAGGCAAGAAACAAAGCCAAGCCCGAAGCAACCAAGGTGGTCGCCGAAGCAGAACAGAGAGGCCGCCAGATCATAGAGGAGGCAACAAAGAAGGCCCAGCCCGAAGCAAGAAAGATAGTCGCCGAAGCCGAGCAAACTGGTCGCCTCATTATTGAGGAAGCGAAAAGGAAGGCTGAGGATGACGCAGGCAGCTCAGTCGCCGAAGCAGAACAGAAAGGCGGCCAGATCATAGAGGAAGCAAGGAAGAAGGCTAAGGACGATGCAGCCAAGGTTGTCTCCCAGGCCGAACAGATAGGCAGCCAGATCATAGAAGAGGCAAGAAAGAAGGCTGAGGACGATGCAGCCAAGGTTGTCTCCCAGGCCGAACAGATAGGCAGCCAGATCATAGAAGAGACAAGAAAGAAGGCTGAGGATGACGCAAGTAGCGCACTCGCCGAAGCCGAACAGAGTCGCCACCACATCATAGAGGAAGCAACAAGGAAGGCGGAGGGTGACGCAGGCAAGATTCTTTCCGAAGCCGAAGAAAAAGGTAGCCAGATTATCGGCGAGGCAACCAAGAAAGCTGAGGCCGAGGCAACCAAGATTGTTTCCCAAGCCGAACAGAAAGGCAGCCGGATCATTCAGGAGGCAAGAAAGAAGGCTAAGGATGACGCAGCCAAGGTTGTCTCCCAAGCCGAACAGATAGGCAGCCAGATCATTCAGGAGGCAAGAAAGAAGGCTGAGGATGACGCAAGTAGCGCACTCGCCGAAGCCGAACAGAGTCGCCACCACATCATAGAGGAAGCAACAAGGAAGGCGGAGGGTGACGCAGGCAAGATTCTTTCCGAAGCCGAAGAAAAAGGTAGCCAGATTATCGGCGAGGCAACCAAGAAAGCTGAGGCCGAGGCAACCAAGATTGTTTCCCAAGCCGAACAGAAAGGCAGCCAGATTATCGGCGAGGCAACCAAAAAGGCTGGACCTGAAGCAAGTAGGATAATCGCCCAAGCCGAACAGAAAGGCAGCCAGATCATAGAGGAAGCAACAAAGAAGGCTGAGGATGACGCAGGCAAGATTCTTTCCGAGGCCGAGCAGACCGGTCGCCAGATTATAGACGAGGCAACCAAGAAGGCTGAGGCCGAGGCAACCAAGATTGTTTCCCAAGCCGAACAGAAAGGCAGCCAGATTATTCAGGAGGCAAAGGAGAAGGCTGAGCCAGAGGCAAACAAGGCGATTGCCGACTCAGTGCAGAGGGGTTACCAGATTATAGATGAGGCAAAGGAAAAAGCTGAGGCTGAGGCAAGCAGGATTGTCTACCAGGCCGAGCAGACCGGTCGCCAGATTATAGACGAGGCAACCAAGGAAGCTGAGGCCGAGGCAACCAAGATTGTTTCCCAAGCCGAACAGAAAGGCAGCCAGATCATAGAAGAGATAGCCAAGAACGCCGATCCCCAAGCAAGTAGGATAATCGCCCAAGCCGAACAGAAAGGCAGCCAGATTATTCAGGAGGCAACAAAGAAGGCTGAGGACCAAGCAGGTAAGATAGTCACTGAAGCCGAACAGAAAGGCGGCCAGATCATTCAGGAGGCAAGGGAGAAAGCTGAGGCCGAGGCAACCAAGGTTGTCTCCCAAGCCGAACAGATAGGCAGCCAGATCATTCAGGAGGCAAGAAAGAAGGCTGAGGATGACGCAAGTAGCGCACTCGCCGAAGCCGAACAGAAAGGCAGCCAGATCATTCAGGAGGCAAGGGAGAAGGCCGGCGCTCAGACGATCAGCCTGGTCAACGAATATGAGGAGAGAGCTCGCAAGATTGTAGAGGAGGCGGAGAGAATAGCTGCTGCCCCTGCCGCGGAGAGACCTGGGCAGATAATTCGAACTCTCCAGGAAAAGGCAGCCCTAGAGGCAAAAGCTAAAGGGGAAGAACAAAAACCCGCTCAGCAAAAGCGGGTGGAGCTAGTAATAATACCACCGATCAATTTTGTCCAACTGACGAAATTGCGGACATCCTTAGAGCAGTTCCCCGATTTGCGCGTCCTGGCAACAGGTGGCTCTCTCGAAGGCGGTGCCACCATTTCTATCTTCATGGAGGAGCCAATACCGCTAGCCGAAGAGTTAAGAAGAATAGGCGCTATAGAGGAAGCAATAAAAGAGGAACTGCTCGATTCTCACCCCTTGGGCGATTTTCTGAAGCAGGCAATGCCCGCGCGTTCTTCAAAACGACGGGAGATAGAAAGGATCCTGGTCGTGCTGAGCAGAGACGAATCATAGTCCCGAAAATGATTAGACTTCCTTCTGCCCGGTTATGGAGCCTCAAACATGCAGAGGGAAGAGCCTATTTAATGCCTTTCATTTAGATAGAAAGATTATGGGGAACTCAACAAACCCTCGATGGCCTCGATAACCATCTCCTCCCTCTCCAGGTCGATGGATTTGACTACGTCCTCGATAGCCGGGAGCAGTATCTCGCCGCGCTCGCCCTCCACTATGTAGACGTCGTTACTGGCTGTGGTCATGATATCGGCGATTCGCCCCACGTTCTTGCCATCGGTGGTCAGTACCCTGAGCCCGATGAGCTGAAAGGGGTAGTATTCATCCTGCGGCAGGGGACGTATCTCGGAACGGGGGATGGTGAGGTCGTGTCCTCTCAGCTTCTCAGCATCCTGGATGCTATTGATAGCTGCAAATTTGACTAGAAGGTGTTGCTTGTGGGGGCGGCTGTTTTCGATTTCCAGTGGCTGGCCGTCGAGACAGACCAGCTTTCCAGGCGCAAACCGATCGGGGAAGTCGGTCACGACCTGAACCCTAACCTCCCCCCTTGTTCCCCAGGGGGCGAGTATACGCCCCACAATTAAGAACTCGGGAGGAGCAAATTCCTTGCCCATCACCCTTCCCGTTCGGCTGAGCCTTCGACCGAACTCACTCCGAGGGCTCAGGCCGAAGCGCAAGCTGCCTCAAACTATTTCCAGTGTCGCGCGAGTCCCTTTCCTAATCGCTGCTACCCGCAGCAGGGTACGCATTGCCTTGGCGATTCTTCCCTCTTTGCCGATGACTTTTCCCATATCCTCAGGCGCTACCTCAAGCCTGAGGATAATCCCATCTTCAGTGGCCTCCTCAGTTACCCTGACCTCTTCCGGTTTGTCCACTATAGACTTGGCGATATACTCGATAAGCTCTTTCATTTTATCCTACCCTTTAGCTTGTTAGTTTGTCGCTGATCCCAAGCTTACTCAGCAAACTGGCAACGGTTTGAGTTGGCTGCGCTCCCTGCCGCAGCCACTTGAGGGCTTTATCCTCATGGATCACAACGGTCGCGGGATCAGTTAAGGGGTCATAGTAACCAATAATCTCGATGAAGGCGCCATCGCGAGGCGCCCGGGAATCGGCCACTACCACCCGATAAGACGGCTTCTTTTTCCTCCCCACCCTTTGCAGTCGAATCTTAACCATTTTCCACCTCTCTCTATATAAAGCGAATTAAATAGTTGCCCCCTAAGCTTCCAGAGATCAAGTCCTAAATCCTAAGCACGAAATCCTAAACAATATCAAAACCCAAAAAATAAAAGACCAAAATCACTATCACCACGCGTAGCGTTGCCACTCCTGTGGCAACGAATTCTTCGTCGTGACAGGAGTCACGACGCTACTCCTTTGCCTTTTGCATTTTGATATTTGAAATTGTTTAGAGTTTAGAGATTAGCGCTTAGAATTTCATCATAACCTGTGCGCAACTACTTATGCTGTCACATATAATCCTGAGATTGCTCATGCCGGAATTGGTAATAATCCGCGAGTTTCTTCAGAGCCTTCGCCGCCCGCTCGAAGTTGGAGAAGCTGGGTATGCCCCTTTTCACCAACTTGTCTCTCGTTTCTGACGCCAGGGCGTCGCTGTATGCTGCCGTCACAATCAGCATGAAGGGCTTTTCAGATCTCTCGTTGAAATCTGAAAGGGTGTCCAGTATAGGATCCGCGGTTTCGGGGCTTTGACTTAGCGGCCTGATTACAGGAAATAATTCGAGAACCACACAATCTATGTTGGGGTCTTGACCCATGACATCCAGCATACTGGCCAAATTGGAGACCCCATCATCTGCCATGAGGAAGGTGCTGGATATATCGAAGGGATTTCGGTAGCTTCCACCGATAATATTGAAAAAGGTGGCTAGCTTCTGGTAGGAACTCTGGGTCAGAAGTGGCACCTTCAGCCCTGCCTTGGCGAAGGTATCGGTTACCACGACTGACTGCCCACCGCTCATGGCAATAAGGCCCACCCTGGTTCCGGTGGCGGGTTTGAGGTAAAGCAATGCTTTGACAGTATCTACCATTTCATCCAGGTTATCAACCTTTATTGCGCCGCATTGCTTCATGGCCGCCTGCCAGACAATGCCTGACTCTGCCAGCACGCCCGTATGGGAAGCTGTGGCCCTGGCTCCCTCCTCGGTCTCTCCCCCCTTCCAGATAAGCACCGGCTTCCTACTGCTCACCTCCCTGAGCGAGCGGAAAAACCTCCTGCCATCCTTTACCCCTTCAATGTACATGCCGATTATCTTGGTTTCCTCATCTGCCCCAAGGTACTCCAGAAAGTCGGTGCTATCGAGGACTACAGCGTTGCCGTAGCTCACCGATTTACTTATCCTGATGCCCTCGTGCTGTCCTACTAGGCTGAAAAGTGTGGCGTGAGTGCCGCTCTGGGCGATAAAGCCCACCGAGCCCCCCTCGCCATAGCCCTGCGCCTCGGTATGACGCAGCCCGATTTTGGGGTTGTAGAGGCCAACGCAGTTGGGGCCGATGAGATTTAGGCCAGCTTTGCGAGCCAGATCAGCAATCACCCGCTGTAGCCTTATTCCCTCTTCTGTGTTGGTTTCGGCGAATCCTGAGGTGAAGAAGCATACCCCACCGACTTTCTTCTGGATACAGTCCTCGACGATTCTCGGGGCTACCGCTCGGGGCACGGAGGCGATAACATAATCTACCGGTCCCGGTATATCCATGAGGGTCAGGTGGTTTTCCACCCCAAGTTCTGCTATCCCTGGGAATTCGTTGGGGTCGATCTGCACCGAATAGACCTTTCCCTTGAAAGGAATCAAACTCCTCAGCCACATGTAGCCTAGCGCCTGCTTGTCGCCCACGACTGCGACTGAGCGGGGGTTAAATACCCTGTCCAGCTTCCTTACTGTGCTCTCTGCAACCTTGCTCATGCTTGGGATTCGAGTATCACCCTGGCGTCCACAGCCACTGCGCCATCGCTGTAGGCCAGGATGGGGTTGAGGTCCAGCTCCTTGATCTCCGGTGTCCTGTCCACGAAGTCGGAAAGTTTCAGCAGTATGTCTTCGAGCAGGGTGATATTCGCTGGCTCCTGCCCACGGTAGCCCTCGAGCAAGGGGTAGCCCTTTATCTCCCTGATCATCTGGCTAGCGTCCCTTCTGACCAGGGGGACGATCCTGAAGGCAACATCCTTGAGCACTTCCACAAATACTCCACCGAGGCCGAACATCAGCACGGGTCCGAACTGGTCATCCTTGGACATGCCCATGATAACCTCGACCCCAGGCTTAGCCATTTTCTGCACGGAAACCCCGTGGATTGCAGCCTTCGGGTTTGCTCTTTTTGCTGCTGCTATGATCTCGGCATAAGCCTTGCCCACCTGGGTAGCGTTCCCAAGTCCCAGCTTGACGCCGCCGGAGTCGCTCTTATGGATAATGTCGGGCGAGACTATCTTCAGCACTACCGGGAAGCCCAAGTCCTTGCTCATCGAGATGGCTTGGGCCTTGGTTTTGGCCAGCGTTGTTTCAATAACTGGTATGCCAGCTTCAGACATCAGTTGTTTTGACTCGACCTCGGTCAGGACAGTTCTACCATTTCGCAGGGCATTGCTGATTATCTTATTTGGCACTTTGGTCTCTCCTTAATTGCAAGGGATTTGTCGTTGCCACTATTTGGCGCTTCCAGCATTCTCCCGTTGCATGCAAAACCGTAGGCTATTCTAGCAGGTAAAATTGTGAAAGTAAACCAGAGATCAAATGGAGGGAGAAATCGAGGGACTCACTCTCGCCATGCCGCGAAAACTTGCGATATCCGCTGCCAGAGCGATCGGCGGAAGTGACTTCTATCGAACTCTGGCGATCGATAGCGCTTCCATTTGGGAAGATTTCCTGAGTACAGACCCAGTCTCCACGCCAAGAGCTGTGGACTTCGTAACACTAGCATTTTGACCATCCTCGGCCTGGAAAGAAGCGTTTGTACTAGGGAGAGCAGCGTGCTCATCATGGTGGGAGGGCAGCCCGCGATCCTGACGGCATGCTCCTTATCCCTGTTCTTGCTGATGGCGCAGTTGCCGTAGAGGATTGTTCCCTGCCCAGTTCCTGCGTTCGCCTGTTCTCTCCCCCAGTAAATCCGGGTGTCGCCGCAGTCCCGGTTGGGACTGGTTTTGGCGAATGCCCCTAATGCGCAGATAAGGTTGCTGTAGCATCCAGAGCAGAGATTATGTCCCGGATGAGACACCGAGAGGCCGGTTATGCCAAAGCTAAGCAACTCTTCCTCTGCGCTGGCTACCCAGTCCAGCTTCTCCTTGAGGGACTCTATGTCCTCCCCTACGATTTGAATCGCGCTGATATCTATGGGTCTGTCCTGGCCCTCAGCGTATTCCTTCAAGTAGCCAACCTGCGAAGGCTTGATTCCCATAATCGTGGTTCCCACGCAGTCACAGGCAAATGCGTCGCGACTGGCTATTATCAGGTCCTTGCGGTGAGCCAGGCCCATAAGGGTATCCGCCCCCCTCTCCAGCATGTAGATGCCATCGATTATCGTCAGATTGCACTCTAAGAGTTGATTCAGAAGGCATATCAGGTGCTCCAATCCCTTCTGATGAAAGCGTTTTCTGGAGGGAATGTCGAGGCAGCCTTTCAAATTCTTAAAGCCCAGAGAGACCTTCACCTGAGGGTGGGTTTTCAGCACCGGCACGTTGATCAGGAAGTCGGCGTCCAGCGCGATCTTGGAAATGCCGACCTTGACCTCTCCCAACTCCCTCCTCTCAAAGGGCCCTTCGTTAAGATCGAACAGCTTGGCGCCGTATCTTTTGGCTACCCTGTCAATACCCGTATACTTGTACCCTCTTCTGGTATTGGATCCAAGCCCCTCGGCGATAGTACCTTCCCCGATGGAGACATCCTTGCACCCGTGCTCCGCCAGCAGCCGCAGGAGACCCTCCACCATTTTCGAGGTGGTTACCATACCATAGGGCGGGATCGGCGTCCATCCGGAGTAGGTGATGTTGGGTTTTATCAGTACTCTGTCGTTCCTGTCGAGCTTAGCGAAGCCGCCGCAGAGTTCGATAGCGCGGCTAATAGAGTCAAAAGACCCGTCGAATCTTACCACTGATACTGTCAATGTCCGCTCCGGTCTTCCTAAGGTAGGGGCGGTTCGCGAACCGCCCCTACCTTAGGAATTCGCTATATTCCGCGAGCTTGGCTAGAGCGTAAGCCGCTCTCCTCGGTTCGGGATACACTGGGACGTTGCTATCAGCGAGGAACCTGAGTTCACCTCTGGGCCACCCCTGCGGCGTGGCGCCGCAAATCACTGTTGGCTTACCCCCTTTTGCTATTTCGCTGAGCAGGATGTCAGCAACCTTCCTGTCCCTGGCATCATCATCGCCCGGGGGGCCGGTGAAAGCAGTGAGGAGCATATCGATGTTGGGGTCTTTGGCGACGATTCTAATCGCCTCCTTTATATAATAATCCGGGGCAAGAGCTCCTACTAAACCCAAATCGACCGGGTTGTTTACACTTGTTCCCATGCTTTCAACGACGCGGGCGAGCTGCTTTCGGGTCTCGGTTGAAAGCTGGGGTATTTCCAGCCCCAGCTGGTTGCAGGCATCAGTGGAGGTAACAGCAAGACCTCCAGGCGTCGTGATAATGCCTACCCTTTTTCCCTCTGGCCGGGGGAGGAAATGAAGTGCCACGAGCGCATCCATCATTTGCTCGAAACTGTCGACAGAGATGATGCCTGTCTGGCTGCAGAGCGCCCTCCAGATGGCAGTGGGAACTGCAAGGGTGCCGGTGTGTGAGGCCGATGCCCTTCTCCCAGCATCGGTGTTGCCACCCTTCAGTACGATGATCGGCTTGCGCGGCGATATCTCGCGTGCAACCTGCAACAACCTATTCCCATCCTTGATTCCCTCCAGGTAGGCAACGATGATTTTCGTCTCAGGGTCCTGCCCCAGATACTCCAGGAAGTCCACGCAGGTAAGGTCGCAATCGCTTCCGCAACTGACACCCTTGCTGGGCCGAAGCCCTGTGTCAGCAACAGACATTATCAGGTAGTAGAATAGGAAGCCGCTGTGAGAGATCACCCCTACAGGGCCGCTCTCTTTGGGGAGAATAGTCTGTTGGATTAACTTGGCTGAGGGGTTGTAGGTGCCCACGCAATTTGGACCGATAACCCTGGTGCCCCCCTCCCGGGCGATTCTGACAATCTCCTCCTCAAGTGCTCTGCCGTCTGGCCCCATTTCCGCAAATCCGGCGGTATAGAGCACGATACCCTTCGTTCCCTTCCGGGCACATTCTCTGGTTATCTTGGGCACGGCCTCGCGGGGTACGGTCAATATGGCTAAGTCAAGCTCCCCCGGGATGTCATCGATGCTGGGATATACCTTCAAACCCAACATCTCTCCTCCCTTGGGGTTCACGGGGTAGACCCTCGGGAAACCCGCAGCCAGGAGGCTCTGGAGGAACATATATCCTACATTGACCGCTGTGCTAGAGATCCCTACCAGCGCCACCGACCTGGGGTAGAATAGGGGTGCAAGCTGGTCTGTAATGTTTTGTCTCATCGATTATCTCTCAGACCCGGCTTCCTCCCTGCGGTTTAAGTGAACCTCGAATCTTGTGATCTTCCAAACCCCGTTCCTTTTACCGAATTCATAAAAGTGCATGCCTTCAGAAAGGGCCCGTTCCTCGGACGCTTTGCCTGTCTCCAGGTTGATGGGATACCCGTAGTGCATATAGTAGTCCCGCCCTGTCGCGGTATCACCGCTAACATCCACCATGATGTTTGTCAGGGCGCTGAATTTCCTCTCCTCCCTGGTAAATATTGCCATCTCGGCGAACTCCTCCAGTGCTTTCTTGCCCCTGATATCGATATCATATTGTGGCACAACATAGTGTATATCGTCGCTCCAAATGCTGAGCCAGAGCTCCCTGTCACCCGAATCCATGGCCCATGCCATAGTCTTCGGCAGATTCTCGACTTCAATTCTTTCGGGAAGCTTCATCAGCGCGTTAACCTTAGCCTCCAGCCCTTTAACATTAGCCTCAAGCGACTTCCCCATGCGGTTCAACATTGATTTCAAGTCTTCCATCTATGACTCCTTTTTGGGCAATGCGGATGCCCCTATAATAGCTTACGGAGTTGGGTTGTTCAAGGCAGAATACAGACCTATATTGGCCCTACGGCTGGCGCTCCTTGCAGTGAAGCCAGGCTCACCTGTCATTCTGAGCCAAAGCCCTGACCCCGAACGCAGTAAAGGGGAAGGGGCAGCGAAGAATCACATGGTCTTCCCCCGCTGGGTCGCCCCTAAACAGAACATTGCAATCCGCCCTACCTTCATATATCATTCTTGAGGGAGCCTATCTCTTCTCAAGACGACTTGGCCTAAGAATTATAGATGGTATGAAGCTTGTCCAGCATCTGGATTACCTCTTCAATCCCCGATCGGTGGCTGTTATCGGAGCCTCCAACATCCCCGGCAAGTGGGGCTGTGACATCCTCAATCTCCTGTTAACCAGGGGTGAGAGGAAGGTCTATCCCATAAACAAGAACAGGGCCGAGGTGCTTGGTGTGAAGGCTTACAGCAGTATAGGGGAAGTGCCTGGTCCTATAGATTTTGCCGTAATAACAGTCTCTGCTGAAGCTCTCCCCGCAGCTATGGAGGACTGTGTCCAAAAGGGAGTCAAGACTGCTCTTGTAATCCCTGGCGGCTTTGCCGAGATCGGCGGAGATGGGGCGAAAAAAGAGCAGGAAGTGCTTGAGATCGCCAGGCGAGGCGGGATACGCTTCATCGGGCCGAACTGCGCCGGACACCTCGATACCTTCTCTGAACTTTTCACCGCACCCTATTTGCCGCCGGTGAGAAAGGGCCCTGTAGCATTTGTTTCTCAGAGTGGGAACTTGGGTCTGGTGGTTCTCGCCATGGGATACCAAGCAGGGCTGGGGTTCAGCAAGTATATCAGCAGCGGGAACGAGGCTGATCTGCATTTTGAGGACTATCTCGAGTATCTGGGTCAGGATGAGGAAACGAGGCTCATAATGGGGTACGTGGAGGGGCTCAGGGAAGGCAGGCGCTTTCTGGAGCTTTCCAGGGAGATTACAAAGAAGAAGCCTGTTGTCGTCATGAAAGTTGGGTGCACGGATTGCGGAGCCAGGGCAGCTTGTTCGCACACTGCCGCCTTGTCAGGCTCGGACGAGATCTGGGATGTGGCATTCAAGCAATCCGGGGTGATAAGGGTGGAAGAGGTCAGCGACCTGGTTGAAGTAGCCTTGGTTCTGCTTAGCCAACCATTGCCCAGAGGGAAGAGAGTGGCGATATTAACGGTGGGAGGTGGCTTAGGGGTTATCGCTGCAGATGCCTTGAGAAGGTACGGTCTGGAGCTACCCCCATTATCGCCGGCAACTATGGAGAAATTAGACTCCGTTCTGTCGGGAAGGTGGTCGCGCGGAAACCCAGTAGATACCAGCGGCGACATCAGCTATCCGTGTCTTTTGCCACTTCTGGAGGATGAGAATGTAGACGGGGTACTGATTGCGGGCCCCGTTTGGGCGCCTGCTGGCTTCTCTGCTTTCATCAGTACGCCTCCCTGGGAGAGGAATAACCTGGCTGACCTCCATCAGTTGGTTCAGTCCATTGAGGAGGAGTCGCTGAGGAATCTGGACGCCACTATGGAGCTAATGAAGAGGTATGAGAAGCCAGTCATTCTCTCTGTTTGGGTCACCGACGATGTAAAAAGCGGGGAGCTCTACAGGAAACTGGAACGAAACTATCTAACCCCTTACCCCACGCCGGACAGGGCAGCCAAAGCCCTGGCCCGGCTGGTAGAATACAGCGAGTACCTTGGTATCGCCAGAGGGAGGGCCCAGACATGAGTTTGTCTGTCATTGCGAGGAGCGACAGCGACGAAGCAATCTCGGGGGTTGGGTGTGGGGGGAGAGGACTACAAGATTGCTTCGCTGCCCCTTCTCTTCGCTCAGGGCTTCGGCTCGCAATGATGCGGGGCTTTGTCGGGGTTTAGGGGGTCAATCAAAAGGGGGCAAGAATGGCTAAGGCTCTAGAGGGTGTCAGGGTGCTGGATCTGAGCCGGATGTACGGCGGCCCTATGTGTACTATGCTTCTGGCAGAGCTGGGCGCAGAGGTCATTAAGGTAGAGATGCCGCAGGCGGGGGATGGGGTAAGAAATCTTAACCCTCAGACGGAGGGCTTGGAGAGCTACCCCTTCGTGATCCTAAATCGGGGGAAGCAGGGAATCACGTTGAACCTCCAATCGGAAGGGGGGCGAAGCATATGCAAGGAGTTAGTCGGCAAGTGCGATGTTTTGATCGAGAACTTCACGCCGGGGGTGATAGAGGCTCTCGGGCTAAGCTATGAGGAGCTCAAGCCGCACAACCCCGGCCTCATCTATGCTTCAATATCGGGATTCGGGCATACTGGCCCCTCGCGCACCCAGGTAGCTTTCGATACCATAATTCAGGCCATGGGGGGCTTGATCAGTGTCAACGGCCAGCCTGATTCTCCCCCTACCAAAGTCGCCCCCGCCATAGCTGACTTCTTGGGTGGGATATATTCTGCTGTCGCTATCCTCGCTGCCCTGCAATACAGGGCCAACACAAAACAGGGCCAGCGCATAGATATCTCAATGCAGGACTGTATCTGGGCCATAACCGCTATACAACACCTGCCGCTTTACCTGACGACGGGCCGGGAACCGGAGAGGCTGGGCAATCGCATGATCGAGGTCACGCCTTTTAACATATATCCAGCCAAGGACGGATATATAGTTATCGCCATCGTCACCGTAGGCCAGTGGCAGAGGTTGCTAGAGGTCATCGGCAGAGAGGAGCTGAAGGATATCCCGGAATATGGCAGTCAGGTTGACCGCATTAAGCATATCGATGAAATAGATTCCCTGGTAAAGGAGTGGACGACTGGGAGGACGGTGGATGAGATGATAACTCAGCTCAGGGCTGCCGATTTACCCTGCGCCCCTGTTCCCACATTTGGTCAAGTGGCTAACGACCCTCAGCTCGCCAGCCGCAATATGCAGGTGGAGGTGGAGCAGATAATAAGCGGCAAACTCAAAGTGCCCGGCTCGGTATTCAAGATGAGCCAAACACCGGGCGATGCCACCCAACCAGCCCCCTTCCTTGGCCAACATAACGCCGAAGTATATTCTAAACTGCTGGACTATGACACGGAGACAATAGACAGGCTACAGAGGGACAGCGTGATTTGACTCAGGCAAAAGCCGCTGCATTTCTTTCTTGAGCAGCCGTCAGTCGCTGGTGGAGCACAGGGTCGCTGGGAACCCACGCCGGCCCAGGCGCAATGGGCATAGCAGTACAAGAATGCGAAAGCGAGACGTAGCAGGTCCTGGAGTTAGAACATTCCTGGATCTCGATACGTCCCGAAGACTTCCCTGAGGACATCGCAGATCTCCTGAATTGTGGCGTACCCCCTGACACACTCGATAATATAGGGCATCAGGTTCTCCTGCCCTCCGGCGGCGTGGCGCAGTTGTTCCAGGCTTTCCGCGACTTCTTTATTGTCCCTTGTTTGTTTTACCTCCTGGAGCCTGGCGACCTGCTTCCTCTCCACCTCAGGATCGATCTTCAATATGTCCACAGGAAGGTGACCGGTGACATATTTGTTGACCCCTACCAGGGTTCGTTTCTTCGTATCTATATGCTGTTGAAACCTATATGCGGCATCTGCTATCTCCCTCTGTGGGTATCCCCTCTCGATGGCCGCAAGCATCCCCCCCATGGCCTCTATCTTGTCAATGTACCTCATCGCCTCTTCCTCAACCCTATCTGTGAGGGACTCTACAAAGTAGGAACCGGCCAACGGGTCTATCGTGTTGATGACTCCTGTCTCCTCGGCCAGGATCTGTTGGGTTCGCAGGGCGATGGTCACGGCTTCCTCGGAGGGTAGAGCCAGGACCTCGTCTGCGGAGTTGGTGTGCAGTGATTGGGTCCCCCCCAGGACTGCGGCCAGGGCCTCATAGGCCGTGCGAACCACATTGTTGTAGGGCTGTTGGGCGGTGAGGGAGCACCCCGCAGTCTGGGTGTGGAAGCGCAACATCCAAGAGCGGGGGTTCTTCGCCTGGAAACGGTCACGCATGAATTTGGCCCACATCCGCCGTGCTGCCCTATATTTGGCGATCTCCTCGAAGAAGTCGATATGGGCATTAAAAAAGAAGGACAGCCTGGGGGCGAATTCATCTACATCCATCCCCCGGTCGATGCAGGCCTGGACATAGGTAAGCCCATCGGCCAAGGTAAAGGCGAGCTCCTGTACCGCGGTGGAACCTGCCTCCCTGATGTGATAGCCGCTGATACTGATGGTGTTCCAACTGGGAACCTCTCTGGTGCAGTACTCCACGGTGTCGACGAGGATGCGCAGAGATGGCTCTGGCGGCAGCATAAAGCTCTTCTGGGCGATAAATTCCTTCAGCATGTCGTTCTGGATGGTGCCCTGGATCTCGTTCTTGGAAACGCCCTGCTTCTCAGCTGTGACGACGTACATGGCCAGTAGCACTGCCGCTGGGGGATTGATGGTCATGGAAGTGGTGACCCTGTCCAGCGGGATCCCCTCGAAGAGGATCTCCATGTCCTTCAAGGTGTCGATAGCCACCCCACATTTCCCGCACTCGCCGTAGGCCGCGGGGTTATCGCTGCAATATCCCATTATGGTTGGAAAGTCAAAGGCGACGCTCAGGCCGCTCTCCCCCTGTTCCAGGAGGTATTTGAAGCGCTGGTTGGTATCCTCAGCGCTCCCCAGGCCGGAGAACATCCGCATGGTCCAGGGCCTGGCCCGGTACATGGTGGGATGAATGCCCCTGGTGAAGGGATACTGACCGGGAAACCCCTGTTCCTGCACATAGTCGAGGTCGCTGATGTCCTCAGGAGTGTAGAGCCTCTTTACCTCCAGACCGGAGATGGTGGTAAAGGTATCCTGAGATTCCGGCAAGGCCTCCAGAGAACCCTGCAGCCCTTCCTCTTCCCACCTCTGCCTGCTCCTCTTTATCGCTTCGATTTTCTCTCTGTCAAACATGACCATCCACCCCCAATCGCTTTTCTGTTCCTTCCCGGGATTGAATGCCTTCTAGATGGTACTCCTCATAGCCTTTCACGCTGGATTTCGGTGTCGAGGATAGACCATCCACTGCAGAATTGTCAACAATCAGAACGCACAACAACTTCGGTGGGTCTCTCCAGGGTTCGCCTCTCCCGCGCCGTTTCCAGGAATTAACACCGCTTTGAGCATATAGCTAACAGCCCTTCGACAAGCTCAGGACAGGCTCTAGCTCCTCCCTTCGGGGGAGAAGAGCATGGATGCGCAAGCTATTCGACCCGGGCAGAATAGCCACTCTGTAGAAAGGAACCGGACACAACCAGAGGTCAGTGCCTCGCTGGGAGGCATCGACCTCTGACAAGAAGCGGTCTAGTGCGAAGGGGGTCTGACGGCCGCCGTAGCGGCCCCTCCGCCTACTCGCCGGTTACCAATGCCGCAAGCCGTTTCTCCTCCGATGCCAGGCGTTTCTCGATGATACCCACCTGCGCCGCCGCCAGCTTGGCTATCGGTATTCTAAACGGGCTGCAACTTACTGAGTCAACGCCAGCGCTGTGGAGGAACATGATGGAACGCGGCTCCCCGGCTTGCTCCCCGCAGACACCGATCTCCAGGCTTGCCTTCTCTTTCCTGGCCCAGGATATAGCGGTCTCCATCAGCCTGCCGACGCCTTTGACGTCCAGAACAAGGAAGGGGTTGTCCTTGAGTATGCCGGCTTCCAGGTAGGTGGTGAGGAACTTCTTCTCTGCGTCCTCCCTGCTGAAGGAAAATACTGCCTGGGTCAGGTCATTGGTGCCGAAGGAGAAGAAGTCGGCCTCCTTGGCCAGCCACCCCGCGCGCATGCAGGCGCGCACAGTCTCCATCATCACGCCAATCTTAAGGCCTTTGTCTTTGACCATCTCTTTCACCCACATAAGCTCCTGGAGGGTGATTACCTGGGGGACCATGATGGAGACATTGGCCTCGACCTCGGCACGGGCCTCGGCGATGGCGTCTATCTGCATCTGGTAGATCTCGGGAGAGGTGATGGCCAGCCTGACACCCCGGTGTCCCAGCATTGGGTTCGTTTCCTCCAAGTCGCGTATTCGCTGCTTGAGACCTGGGTCCGATGTCTCCGCTTCCGGTGGCAGGAACTCGTGAAGGGGCAGGTCCAGGAGCCGGATTATTATCGGCATCCCCTGGAGCTCGCGGAAGATGGCGATGAAATCCTCTTTCTGAAGCTCACGCAGCAGGGCCAGGGCCTCTTTTTTCTGGGTCTCGGTCCTCGCCAGTATGAACGCCCTGATGGCCGCCAGCCGCTCCGGGGCGTTGAACTGGCGCTCGGTGCGGCAGAGGCCAATACCCTCGGCGCCGAACTTCTTAGCCAGGGCTATGGCCTCGACTGTATCGGCATTGGCCTTCACCGTCAGCCGCTTGAAGCCATCGGCCCACGTGAGCAGCTCGGCAAGCTCGGAGGTGCCCTCAGATTCCACTAAGGGCAGGGCCCCGAGATATATGCTTCCTGTGCTCCCGTCAATGGTGATTACGTCACCCTTCTTGACTGTCTGCCCCCCGGTTTCGAACTGCTCGGCCTCAAGGTCTATCTTCACCTCTTCAGCCCCGCAAATACAGGGTTTGCCCATGGCCCTAGTGACTATGGCGGCGTGAGAGGTAAGCCCGCCGCGGGAGGTTAGCACCCCGACTGCGGCTGAGATGCCCTGGATATCGTCGGGGTTTGTCTCTGGCCTCACCAGGATGACGCGCTCGTTCCTCCTCTTCGCTTCTACAGCCTCGAGGGGATCGAATGCCACTGCCGCGGTAGTTGCGCCGTGGGCAGCGGCCAGCCCGCGGGCGATAGGCTCATATTTCTCCGGCGACTCGATGCGCCGATGCAAGAAGGCCCTTACATCATCGGCGGATACCCGCAGGATGGCTTCCTCACGTGAGATAAGCCCTTCCTTTGCCATGTCGACGGCAATCTTTACCGCCGCCTGGCCGCTCCGTTTGCCCGATCTGGTCTGGAGGACATAGAGCCGGCCAGATTCAATGGTAAATTCCACGTCCTGCATGTCATGGAAGTGATTCTCCAGGATGGTGGCTACTTCCTCCAGTTGAGCATAGAGGTCAGGCATTTCTGACTGAAAGGAGATGATGGGCTGCGGCGTCCTGCGTCCGGAGACCAGGTCCTCGCCCTTAGCTTTGCTGAGATACTCGCCAAATAGCCCCCTTTCGCCGGTGCTGGGGTTTCGAGTGAACATTACCCCCGTCCCCGACTTCTCGTCCAAATCGCCGAAGACCATTGCCTGGACTATGGCGGCCGTGCCCAGGTCAACCGGGATGCGGTTGAGGCGGCGATACTCCGCTGCCCTGGGATTGTCCCAGGAGTCAAAGACCCTCTTTATGGAAGTGAGCACATCCGCCGGTTCTTTGACATCGAGCATGGTATCCATCATTCCTGGCATCGACGCTGGCGCCGAGGAGCGGACGGATACGGCCAGCCCCTGTCCCAATCTCTTCCCGGTCCGCTGCTCGAGAGCCTCCAAAGCCTGCTTGATTTCCTCCAGGGGTAAATTGCCGCTTCGCTTATACTCCTTGTAGGCGTCAATAGATACCACGAACTCCGGAGGCACCGGTAGCCTCAGCTTGTTCATGACCACCAGGTTAGCCCCTTTGTTGCCCAGGAGATTCTTGTCCTCACAGGCATTGGTAAATTGATAGACTCTAGACATAGGCCACTTCCTCCTGAACTTGCCCCACTCTTAATCTTGCGAGTTCGGCTGCACGAACGATGCCATATTCAGAAACTTGCTCAGGACAACTTGTCCGAGCCCGGCAGCGACTCTCTCGTCTTTGGGAGCACCTTTACTGATCGGTTTAGAAAATCCGGGGTAGATAGCCGATGCATCGACATTCCGCCCCTTGCCAAGCACACCCCGCCGTTATCATGGAACGGAATAGGCTCCCACTCTTCACATTGTTCGCAGCATTTTACCTGCATCCGGCAGTGCTTTCGCTTCAACACCTTTCAAACCTCATATTATAGCAAATGCACTCTAACAAATCAATGTAAGAGATTAGTTGCCTGGCCTACTCTACAAAGATTGTGCTCCGTATTGCGGAGGTACCACAATCCCACTTAAGTACTTTTTTAGGCTGGCGATTTGGTACTGGTTCCTCCAGACAGGGTGGAGTTCAACGCCCCTGAGACCTCGCCAAACACCTCGATTGAACCAAATAGCGGGTTCCGCAATGCCTGTGGGAATGCCGACAATTGCTGGACAATAGTTGGCATGAATGGTAGCATCATACGGCAGCCGTAGCTCAAGGGCTGCCGCAGCATAGCCTTGTTGTTGGGCTCGATGGAGGTGACTTGTGGCTATCAGAACCGCCGCGATGCTTCTTCTTGCGTCCTTGCTCTTCTCCCTCACCTTGTGTATTGGCTGTGGTGGTGAAGGGGACGAATCTCTGCCCTACGGCCCGCCCCAGGTTCGCTTCCCAGAAGATGAAGGGGCTCACCCCGAGTCTTCGGTCGAGTGGTGGTACGGCAATTTTCACCTCACTGATTCCGAGGGCAGGGAATATGGGGCCATGGTGGCCTACTTCACCCCCGCACTCAAGATTCTGTCGATTTCTGACGTGGAGGCAAAACACTCTTATCCCGAGGTTTCCATCTCCACCCCGGACTATGCTGAGGGCATCCTGGACCTTCGCTGGGGAACCGACGATCACTGGTTCCGGACAGCCCCCGATTCACTTGCTTACCACCTAGAATCCTACGGCGAGGAGATCGGCCTCAATCTGGACCTCAGTTCAAGAAAACCTCATCTGCTGGTGGGCGGGGACGGGCTTATTGAATGGACTGAGGAGAGCACATATTACTACTCGCTCACCCGGCTTCAAGTGGAAGGCCAGATTGAACTGTCGGGGAGGACGATCGATGTAAAGGGGACCGGCTGGATGGACCATCAGTGGATGGATTCGCTGGGGCAAGGAGGCTGGGACTGGTTCTCCGTCCAGCTAGACAACGACAGCGAGGTCATCTTCTGGCAGATCGTCAACCCCGACGGATTGGTTGAGTCCTTCGATCTCACGATCATGTTCGCCGATAATTCGGTCTACCACACCCGGGACATCACGCTGGAGAAGATGGACTCCTGGGTTTCTCCAGAAACTGGCAACGAGTATGGCGTCCTCTGGGGAGTTCGAGAGGAGACTAACGATCTGGATTTGGAGATCAGGGCTCGGTATAGCGAACAAGAGATCATAGTGTTTGCGGCCCCGGTGGTCACCTTCGCCTTCTGGGAGGGCGGCACGACCGTGTCCGGGTACCTGAGAGGCGAGGCGGTTTCTGGGACCGGCTACGCCGAACTCGTCCAGTTTCCCACTGGTATGCCTGAGGAAGCTCCTCACCCCCAATAGGGCAGTGCTAGATAGTTCGGCATCATGATCTCCTGTGGTGGGCATACCGGTTGCTTCAGAGCGGACGAGATTTGACTCGTTTGCAACGTGGGTCTCAGGGGCATCGATGTAAGATTTATCGCCGCAACGCCAATCCTCGATAATCTGGTAGACTATGAAGAGCAGCACGTAGCACAGCGTGAATACTCAGCCATGTTCATGCGTCAGCGCAAGGAGTGGCGCAATAGCCGTGATCGGCACATGTATCCAGAACCGCTTAGGCCTATGAATCCCAAATCGTTTCCAGATCATCTCCGAAAGACACTCGTGAATCGCTCGATTCCGAAAAGCAAGATGGTTACCGACATGATGGTCTCAAATGTGCGGAGGCCTATATTGTCCTCCTTGATCACCATGCTGTCATGTATCCAGATCGGGATAAAGTGCATGAGTAGAAGAGTACCCAGTGAGATCACAAGACAATATGCTACAATCCTCCTCACAGTTCCACCTTGCCCATCACAATGGGTCGTCCGTTTGGATTTGTCCATCGACTGTCAACGTGAATGTTAGCGTCGCGCCATCATTTTGGGCTGTAGCTGAGGAAGGTTGTATTAGAAGCATGGGAATCGCCAGCAGCCCTACGAGGAATATCCTTTTGCCCATTCTCCCGCCTCCTTCTGGATCATAAGCTACATTGGACAGCCTGTTCTAGTGGAGATATGACCCCCATTTGCCACCGATGCAAGGTGGGACCTTCAGAGTAACCATCTTATCCACTCGAATGAGGACTGCCTCTAGGCTCTAATAACCGTAGCTAAATATGGTGCTGTCGCTGATCAGCCACTTGCCATCCGCCTTACACAGAGTCCAGGTCTCCTTTGCGTGCTCCGTGTCCGTTTGGCCGAAGTACGTCTGTGTTGAGTCGAACTCACTTTCTATTACAGCTTCGTCTTCCGTCTGCGAAAGCACGTTGGTCTTCAGGTTGGATATTTTGATCTTGTCGATATAGTCGAAGGCCGACTCCATGCTCGAGATCACCAGTGTCCTGTACTCCTCTCTGAAATAGGACCCTACTTTATGCGCGTTTTGGGCCTCCATCGCTTTCAGCACTCCCCGCACTGTGTCCTCAGGACTGGACCCGCTACCACCGCAACCAAGCAGTGAAGCCCCAAATAAAGCCCCCAGAGCCAGTGCCAGCACAATTGTTGCCCAGCCTTTCATTGCTGTCCCTCCTTTCCCGATCTACCTGTGCTGAGCACATAACGTCCCCTGGCATCTGCAGCACATGCCATTCCTTGAGGAACTACACAGAGTCTACACACTTGGGATTAAGGAAAGGCTAAGGATATAGATAGGATATAAATATGACGTTACAAGGTGTTTACAGTCGGCTTACAATTTGGCCGCGATCTCCCACGTCAACTGGTGTGGCCGTATTGAAACCGTTTACAAATCGCAGGAGGGGCGATAATATCCGCCTGGGCTATGAGGCCGCAAGAGGCTCATACTGGGTTCACATCAACCGGGGGCCTAGCGCCTCTATTGCGTTGGCGCGTGTGTGAGACGTCTTACCTTTATCGACTTTTCCCCTCTGGCAACCCAGTACCATTTTCCCATCAATGCGTGCTAAAAAGGGCTATTGTATAGATGCCAACGGGTGTGCTAACGTTTGAGCGTGATAGTGGCATTACTACTGTAACTGTATATGGAAAGGTTCGAATAGTGATAAGAAGTCTAGATGATTACAGACAGGTTGTAGGCGATGGTGCCCTAGCCCAAATCTACGCGCAAGCAAGAAGGCTGCAGGGAAAGCGCATTCTACATATTAATTCTACTCACCAGGGCGGTGGTGTTGCAGAGATACTGGGCTCCCTGGTGCCGCTGATGAATGATGTGGGTTTAGAGGCAGATTGGAGGGTACTCCACGGGACTCCCGATTTCTTCGCCATAACGAAGAAATTTCACAATGCCCTTCAGGGCGGCTCACTAAATCTCACCGACATAAAAAAGCAGATCTACGTTCAGACCAACGAGGCCTTTTCTGTCTATTGCCACATAGATGCTGATTGTGTAATTGTGCACGATCCCCAGCCACTGCCACTCATAAAATTCTACAAGAAAAGGGTGCCCTGGATTTGGAGGTGTCATGTAGATTTGTCGCAGCCAAATGAGGCCCTCTGGCAATTCCTTAAGACATTCATTTTAAGGTACGACCTAGATGTTATCTCAACTGAAATGTATAGAAAGGCATGTCTGCCAGTAGAGCAGAGGATCGTCCACCCGGCTATTGACCCTCTGTCGTTGAAGAACAAGGAGCTCTCGAAAAGAGACATATTTAAATATGTGCGAAAGGCCGGCATACCGACGGATAAGCCTCTCATAACGCAGGTTTCAAGGATGGACATCTGGAAAGATCCCGTGGGTTTGCTCGAAGTTTTCAAGCATGTAAGGAAAGAGGTCGATTGCAGGTTGGTATATTGTTATGACATGGCATCAGATGACCCCGAGGGCAATGGGGTTTATCAACGAACATATCGCAAGGCCAAGAAGCTTGTAGAAAGCGGCGATGTCATATTTGTCCTCGGTAGTAGTCAGATACTTGTGAACGCTGTACAACGGGTTTCAACCGTGTTGGTGCAAAAGTCGATAAGGGAAGGATTCTGCCTTTGTGTGACAGAGGGATTGTGGAAAGGTAAACCGGTGGTGGCTACAAATGTAGGAGGCATTCCCCAGCAGTTGGTAGAAGCGGAAAACGGCTTCTTACTTGATCCCTTCGATACAGACGGGTTCGCCGATAGGATCGTGCGGGTCTTGCAGAATCCTGATATGGCCGAGGAGATGGGGAGAAAAGGTAAGGAGACCGTAAGGAAGAATTTCCTCATAACGAGGCTTCTCTTAGATTATCTGAATCTGTTGAACGATGTCACGTCTGGCCGGAGTGGTGAGGTGACTAGTAGCTCACTGCCGAAGGATGCGACTGCCTCCCTCATATTCGCTAGGTAGTGTTTTCAGTCGATTCCCTTTCCTTGCGTCGGCTTGCCACGTACCAGCCGCTGATCCCCAGTAGTGTCACTCCGGAGGCTATCATCATGTAGAGCGTCTTGCTTTGTATCCCGGAGACGAAGCCGCTTGAGGCGTTCTTGATCACCTCGTTGCCCTTCTCCACCATTAACGCCTCTACCCCCTCGTATTCCAACGGGTCGGCCATTATTTCTTCTAGCTGCGGTTCTCCTATGTGGGAGTAGGTCTGCCCGGCGGCTATGTAGATAGCGAGGGAGGTAAGAAGCAGCACCACCACCATCCAGGCCAGTCGGCTTCTCCAGTTGCGGCCGCCCGAAAAGCCGATGAGGATAAGGGGTAAAAAGGGTATCAGCCAGAGGGTCCATAGCCAGGTTCTGCCAGTGCCGATCCAGTGGCGGGCAGTGTCAAGGGCGTCGAGGTCTTCTTCCCTATCCGAAATCTCTTCTCTCAGGTCGGTCTCGGTTAGAGTGTAGCCGCTCTCTATCCAGCCGCGTACGTCTTCGAGTGTCTCCTCATCGTCGCTGTCCAGTTCATCCAAGAGGTCGGCTTCGGTGAACGTCCAGCCCTCGGAGACCCAATCGCGGGCCTCGTCCAGGAAATCCTCATTGTCCTCGCCTATTGATTGTCTCAGGTCATCATCGGTGTAAAGCCACTGGTCTGGTATCTTGTCTAGAATCTCCCGGTTGACCAAGTCGGCGAAATCGATGTTGTACAACTCTTTGAATGCCTGATACTCAGCCAAATTCTTGAACTGGGCCCGAAGCTTGTCATCGGCCAGCTTGGTGAGGGCATCGAGGGCGTCGGCCTTTCTGGCAGCCAGGTCGACTGCTATCTCGACGCTCTCGGCTTCCCCTTTCGCGTAGGCAGCGACGCCGTTGACGAGCTCGCTGAGCTGCGCCCTTACCCAGGAATAGGGCAGCACCTCCCTGATGGTGGAGTCGATCTCTCCCCGGCTCAAGCTGACGCCAAACGGCAGGTTGACAATCAACCCCAGGTTCTCCTCGATGGTGGGTGTTATCATCTCGTCCAGCAGGTAATTGTAGGTCTCCTCTCGGCTGAATAGGTCGATGACGGCGTCACGCGCTGCATCAACCCGATCCTTTAAATGGATCGTAATGGTAAATACATCCGAATCGCCTGTCACGTATGGCTTCACGGAGTCGATGGCAGCCTCGACCTGCGAGGCTATCCAATCCTCGGCAACCACTGTCCTCAGTGAGTTTTCTATCTCTTCCTTGTTGAGGTCAAGGGTGTAGGGCAACTCGTCCAGGTTATCGAGCACCTCGTCGGCCAAGTACGACATTCCGTCGTCATAGATGCTGGTAAATAAATTGCCCTCGGGTTCGAGTATGTCGTCCTTGGTTACCTCGACAGCCGCGTCCACCCTGTCTCGAAGGGCCAAAGTATACGTGAATTCATTGGTGTCGCCCAAAAAGTAAGGGATTATTGAATTGGTTGCCGATTCCACCTGTTCCTGGAGCCACTCGGGAGGCAGTATCTTCCTGGCGGCGGAGACGAGGTCGTCCTTGATGGCGGATATGTCTATGTCGAAATCCGATGAATCGTCCTCTTCCATCTCCTCCTCTATCTCATCCAGCGCCGCTGGCAACAACTCGTCGTAAAGAAAGTTGTACATGTCTGCCTGCCGCATCTGGTCGTTATAGAACCCTGGGCTGAGCAGAGTGTCATTTACCTGTGTAAGCAGTAGTACGACGATAAGCATGAGGATGAAGCTGATGATCATGGGGATGGTTAGTATCCGTCTAATCCATATCATAGCGACAAGCGGCCTCAGCTTCTGCTTCTATCTATAATAACTAGTTTGGAAAAATAACGCTAGCGGTAATATCCCGAGGTTGTTTAGAAACCTATTTCTGCCCACGCGCCTACTCTAGATAAGCTTTGAGGGCTTCGCCCCCGCAACCCCTGAGGGTCTAGGAGCGAAGCTCCAATAGGAGGGAGGGTGGGATTAACCAGCGTTGGTAAACAGCCTTAATATCCTGCCCTTGTGTTATACCAGATGATAATGGAGGAGGTTTCCGTTAAGCGCAATAGACTTTAATTCCTTTATGACCCTCTGCAAGGGATCAGAAGGGCAAACGTTGCCGACATAGGATTTGTTCCGAAAATAAAGTTCAATCCGTTCGCCCTGAGCCCCCGCGTACGCGGGGGGCCGTTCATGGTTCGACCCCGACGGGTCGGGGTCCTGAGCTAGTCGAAGGGAGTGGAGCCGAAGGGCTCACCACGAACGGCATCTGGCATATCAGTTTTCATCATTCGGGATTGCTTCGTCGCGGGAGCTCCTCGCAATGACACCCAGGCGCTTGGGGTCAAAGCCCCAGGCGACCACCCAATAGGTTGGCTTTCTGAATCTATACTTACGGACTACGGCGAATGGCTCGGGCTCTCCTTCGCAGGCAAGGTGCGTCTTCTCTTCAGTAGTACGACGACGATAAGAGCGACGAATGCTATCTCTAGGCCAAATCCCCAGGGGGTTGTGACCCAGGAGAACCAATCATGTACAGGATGTTGACCTGTTATCGGCTTCAGAATGAGCCAGTCAATGATGTCTGGAGCCAAAGCCCACACCATCCCCCACCAGTAGCGACGCAGAAACCAGCCCACGGCGACAGTAGCGATAACCAATGCGATAAGGGTGAGAATGCTTGGCACATCGTGAGGATAAGGGAGAAAATGAAGGATGACAGGGGAGCCTGAGGGCCAGGGGTAGGGAGCATGCCATATTGCCGTGCTATCGAGGATGGCGGCGCTTGCAAAGGCAACCACTGCCGTTGGCAGTTTTCGCTTTACGCCTGCCTGGGAAAGAGCTCCTACAGCCATATGGCTAGGTGCGAACATTATCTCCTCCCATTCTCACATAATCTTATTCCATCTCAACTCTTAATGGGATTGTTTCTCCCAGCAATATACCACACTTTATGACGAAATGCCGTTCAGCTCAGGTTTGGACTTCTAGTTGGGGATACCTCCCTTGCGCCTGGACTCGAAGTTTCCACAGGAACAATCAGGATACCGCTAATACATGGGTAATTCCCTTCAATGACCTGCTGCGCTGGAATACAGGCCGACCACGCCGCCTATGACAAGGGCCATTGAAGCGATTTTCAGGGCGCTTACAGGCTCCTTGAAGTACACGATGCCGACAGCGCCTATCAAGAGAACCCCCAAACCGGCCCATATGGCATAGGCGACACTCACATCTATACGTTTCAGGGCGAAGACGAAGGCGGCAAAGGAGAGTCCATAAAAGATGAATATCAGTACGGAAGGAGTCAACTTCGAAAACCCGTCGGATAACTTCATGCTGGTGGTCCCACAGACCTCGAGGACAATCGCTAAGGCAAGATACAACCAATACACTAGAACACCTCCTAAAGTTGAAGAGGGTACGATGGGGAATAGCTTTTTGAGCTTCAGCGATAGCTATTTTTATCATAGGCTCTAGCAGGCGTCAAGGCAAGGACGAAAAAGTCCAAGAACCGATGAAGCCTAGATATGGAGAGCGCCGGGTTTCGCTTTCGGATGAGGTTTGTGGTAAACTTGATGAAGCTAACTGTTGACAAAAGCAAAAAAATCTATAATCTAAACTAGAATCCAAAATGGCATTAAGGGCGAAGCGCAGAGGAGACTAGCTTGAAAATACTTTTAGTCTATCCACAGTATCCAGATACCTTCTGGAGCTTCCGGCATGCGCTTAGAATCGCTGCCAAAAGGGCAGCTTTTCCGCCTCTGGGCGCGTTAACCGTCGCGGCGATGCTTCCCCAGGAGTGGGACAAAAAGCTGGTTGATATGAATGCAACGCCCCTAACAGACGAAGACATCAAGTGGGCTGACTATGTGTTAATCAGTGCTATGGTGGTGCAAAGAAATTCGGTGAAGGAAGTTATCAGGAGATGTAAGAAGCTTAACGCTAAGATGGTTGCCGGCGGCCCTCTTTTTACTGCTGCGTATGAAGAATTCGAGGAAGTGGACCATTTGGTGCTTGATGAGGGCGAGGTTACCCTGCCGCCTTTCTTGGAAGACCTGGAAAAGGGATGTGCCAAACGTATCTACACATCGAAAGAACGCCCGGATATCAGGAAAACCCCTCTACCGCTGTGGTCCCTTCTGGACTTGAAGAAATACTCTACGATGAGCATTCAGTACTCTCGAGGATGCCCTTACAATTGTGAGTTCTGCGATATCATTATACTTAACGGGAACAAACCGCGAACCAAGGGTAAAGACCAGATCCTGGCGGAGTTCGACGCGTTATACAACCGGGGCTGGCGAGAAGGTGTGTTCGTTGTCGATGATAACTTTATCGGCAATAAGAGGAAATTGAAGGAGGAGATCCTGCCGGCAATAATTGAGTGGCAGAAGGAGAGGAAATACCCCCATGGGCTACTCACGGAAGCGTCCCTAAACCTTGCTGATGATGAAGAGCTAATGCGATTGATGGTTCAGGCCGGGTTCGACACCGTGTTTATTGGCATTGAATCTCCGAATGAGGAGAGTCTGGCTGAGTGTAGCAAGCATCAAAATAGAGGGCGTGACCTAGTTGCTTCAGTCAAGAAGATTCAAAATCACGGCTTGCAGGTGCAGGGGGGATTTATCCTGGGATTTGATAATGATCCCGTCTCTATCTTCAAAAGCCAGATCAACTTCATTGAAAAGAGCGGGATCGTTACCGCTATGGTCGGTTTGCTGAATGCACCCCCTGGGACCCGGCTATACCAGCGCCTGAAGAAGGAGAACCGCTTGTTGGAGACCGTTATTTCTGGCGACAATACCGACTGCTCCATGAACTTCATTCCCAAGATGGACCGCGAAACGCTCATTAATGGCTATCAGCATATTATGTCTACGATCTATTCACCCAAGCAGTTTTACAAACGGGTCAGGATATTCCTCAAAGAGTACAGGCCCCAGAGAAGAAAGAGGATAACCCAGCTCCAGCTCTGGCATCTATGGGCATTTGTCAGGTCCATGTGGTTCTTGGGTGTTAAAGAGAGGGGGAGGAGGCAATACTGGAGATTCTTTGTTTCGACCCTGTTGATGCATCCTCGCTCTTTCCCGATGTCCATGGCCCTCGCTATCTACGGGTCTCATTTCCGGACGGTTGCTCATAACTATATTGGCTCACCAGTCAAGGATGCTCCAGCCTGAGGCACAGCAACAAACCGAGCGCGTCAGCCGATTCAACCTCCAGCGCTGCCCAAACCCCTCGGCATTCCCGTTTCAATAAAGGCTCTAACGAAAAGGCTCTAACGACATAAACATCGGACTTGCTGCGTGGTGTAGAAAATGCCAATTGTAGAAAGGGATGACCGGATCCAGATCGACAAGCTCGAGTTAGCGCCTTTCGGCACCAACGCCTACATCATAGTGTGCAGAGCAACGGGGGATAGTGTGCTGGTTGACGCGCCCGGGGAGGCAAACAGGATGGTGGAGCGATTGAAAGGGACAAATCCAAGGTACATTCTGATGACCCACGGCCATATAGATCATGTTGGCGCTCTCTCCGAACTCAAATCCAGGCTGGAGATCCCCGTAGCGGCCCACCCGTTGGACGCTGGCAATTTGCCCTCCCCCCCGGATATCCTGCTGAACGACGGCGGAGAAGTATCCTTCGGAAGTGTAAAACTAAGGGTATTGCACACGCCGGGGCACACGCCGGGCAGCGTGTGCTTCCTGACAGGTCAATACTTGATATCGGGCGATACCATATTCCCGGGCGGCCCTGGCAGGACGAACACGCCTGGCGACTTGAAGCGGATAATCGAATCCATTACGGATAAGATTTTTCCATTGCCCGACGATACCCGAGTACATCCCGGCCATGGCGATTCCACAGTGCTAAAGAAAGAGAAGGAAGAATTCGCTTTCTTTTCCTCCCGGCCCCACAATCCCAACCTGTGCGGGGATGTTCTTTGGCTTTCATCATAGCCCGTTTCGCTTCGGGGTTATCGGGCTAGTACAGTACCTCTGCCCGGTGGAAGGCCTCTGCCAGTTCAAAATCCCGTCCCTCAGCCATCTCCTTACACCGCTGCCTGAGCCACTGTTCCAACAGTGAGGAAGGGATTTGCCCAACCTGGCTTTTGTGGCATAGCAGGGCAGCCATCTTGAGGTCGAATGTGTCGGTGATATCGTAGCAGTAGTTTACGTCCTCCGAGCCCCAGAACAGTATTTCGCTGACTTTGTGCGGCTGAAGTCCAGCCATCATCAACTCAGGATAGGCGAGATAGTCCCTGGCATAGGGGAAAACCGCGTCCAGGGCAACCTGGCCGGTGATTCGGTGGTCCCGGTGCCAGAAGTAGCGACGGTAGGGGTCAGCGGTTACCACGGTCTGAGGCCGATACATTCTTATCAGGCGAACGAGCTGTTTCCTGAACTCAGGTGTATCCTCCAGGCCCTGATCCGGATGGCGCAGGAATATAACCTCCCTCACTCCCAACACGCTGGCTGCGGCCAGTTGCTCCTGCTCTCGGGTTTTCGCCAGTTGCCCTGGCTTCACATTGACATCGCTGGCCCCTTTATCGCCGTTGGTGCACACCACGTATATGACCTCCCTGCCTTCTCTAACCCAGCGAGCCACTGTTCCGGCGACGCCGAATTCCGCATCGTCTGGATGGGGTGTAACCACCATTACCTGAGCTGGCCTTACCATCAAACAAATCTCCTCGGCCTGAGATCGCTATCAATTGTATACCATACATCAAGCTGCTACAATTTCCTTTCAGGAGACTGGGATACTCAACGGTCCTCCCTCCCCCAAGGGGAGGGAGTTAGAGGGAGAGGAATCCTCTTCGAGGAAATGAGCGCTCCACATTACATACTCAGAAACTACCGCCCCGATGACTTCAACAGCTATGTCCAGCTCCACGTCGAGGCAGAAAGGCTCGATGGGGCCGGGTATTGTACTTCGCCACGTGTCCTGCGCGAGGGCCTGGGTCGGCCAAACTATTCCCCGGAAAACGATCTGTTTGTGGCAGAGGCAGGGGGGAAGGTCATAGGTTACATGAACCTCACGCCGGAGTTGGGCATCGGGCGAGTCGTGCTCAATTGCCTGGTACACCCGGAGTACCGCAGGAGGGGCCTGGCCACGCGACTATACTACGACGCCGAGCGCCGTGCTTTATCCTTAGGGGCGAGAGTAGTCCAGGGGAGCATCCCGGGGGACAATGTCGCCGCCAGGAATTTACTATCCAGGCTGGGCTTTAGATTTGTCCATCGCTTTCTAGAATTGAGGTTGGAGCTTTCTGAGGTTCAGTTGGTTGATGCCGGGCACATTGCTCGCGCCTGCCGCCCTCTCCGCCGCGGTGAGGAGGATAAGCTGGTCGAAATCCAGAATCGTTCCTTCGCAGGCACCTGGGGATATCATCCCAACACTGTTGAAGAAATAGCCTACCGCGTTAGTTTGAGTGACTGCTGTCCGGAGGGGATAATCTTGGTCTATGAGGGAGACCAACCCGTGGGCTATTGCTGGGCGACGATAGATGTAGAAGGGAAGGCGGCTGCAGGCATAAGAAAAGGACGCATCCACATGCTTGGGGTCGTCCCCGATTACCGGGGCAAAGGTTTAGGCAGGCGTGCGCTTCTGGCGGGGCTATCCTATCTTGGGGGCAGGGGAATCGAAGTCGCTGAGGTGACCGTGGACAGCGAGAATAAGGAGGCCTGCGCGCTCTATGAGTCAGCGGGGTTCAAGATTTGGTCGACCACCGCATGGTACGAAAAGGCGCTGGACTAGCCCACTTTGTATTGTCCAGTTAGACCACCTCGGCAACCTGTTTGCCAAGTACCGCCCTGTATTCTCTTACCATCGCTTCGGCGACGTTTGACCAGCTAAATCTGCCTACTGACGCCCGAATCGAATCGGCAGACTCCGCGCCAGCGTCCGATTTTGAAAGAAGCGCAGCTATGGTGTCTGCCAGGTGAACGGGAGCATTGTCTTTCACCAAGTACCCGTTCTGGCCGTGACGAACAACGCTCTCCATGCCCCCCACTCTGGTGGCTACTACGGGCGTTCCGCAGGCCAGGGATTCCAGGGCCACCAGCCCAAAGCTCTCGTAGTAGGAGGGGATGACGCAGACATCCGCTGCGCTGTAATAAAGAGGCAGGTCTTCCTGCCTTACGGTGCCTACAAATGTGACACTATCTTGAATATTCAGATTCCGGGCTAGACTTTGCAGCCTTTCCTTTTCGGGTTGACTATCATCATCGCCGCCGACAACCACCAGTCTGAGATCACGCTCCGTGTCCAGACTAGGCATAGCCATCAACAACCTGTCTATGCCCTTCAACGGCTCAACACGGCCTACGAACAAAACGATTTTGCCGCCGTTGAAGCCCAGGTGCTGCCGTACAGATTCTTTGTCAATGCGCCGGAACAGGTTTAAGTTCACGCCGCAGGGAACCACGCTAATCTTATGGGGTGTAGCGCTGTAATAACGGGTCAAATCCTTCTTTTCCCTTTCTGTGGCGGCGATAATCTTGTGGCAGTCACTGACCAGCTCCCTTTCACTCACCAGGCGAAGCTCAGGTTCATCCTCTCCCACTGCTATTACATTCTTGACTGCGCCCAGCGTATGGAACATCGTGATATGGGGGACATCCCACCAGACCTGTAGACGTCTCCCCACCCAACCCGACAGCCAGTAATGGCTGTGTATCAAATCGTATTGCAGCCCGTTACTCTTCCTGAAATTCTCCACAGAGCAGGCCATCTCAGTGAGATGAGCGTAGAGCACTAGCTTGTGCATGTGCTCAACTTCCCCCACCTGAAGATGAATAACTCGTGCATTCTCCCCGAGTCCTACAATTTGATCGTCGGCAGGGTCGTGAGCGCGGGTATAAATATCCACTGAATTCCCGCGCCTTCCCAGCTCGCGGGCAAGCTCCCGGATGTAGACGCTCATGCCGCCTGTGTCTTTGCTCCCCAGCTTACCCAGGGGACAGCTGTGGACACTGAGCATGGCTATCTTCAATCGCTCTGCTGCCATTGGAAATCTCTCCTCCATCGGTTCCGGTCTACGCGCGAATAGAGAAAATCGGGGTCACTTGAGGGCTATGCGGCAACTGTAGATGGGGATTTCTTTGCCGCCCAGGCGGTATTTGTATTCCTCAGCTCCTTTCAGGAAGTCGAATTTCTTCCTTCCCCTCTCTATACTGTCTTTGATAGAGAGGACTTTGGAGAGTAAACCTACGCTCAAGTAGCCGTGTGGGGTATCATAGCCGCTGTTGTACAGGTATACCTTGTCATTGTAGTCGAAGCACATAACAGCGGCAACAGGCAGGGCATGGATTTTCAAAATGCCGAATCTCAAGAGTTTGGCTCCAGCCATAGTCTCCGCTATTGACCTGAAGAAAGATTCCATCCTGGCGGTCATGAAGGTTGCCTTGTCTCTCCTGCTGTCCCGAAGCAGCTTGAGAAAGACGTCCATAGTCTCTTGAACGGCTTCCCCGTCCTCCATAGTGCTGTATTCTATGTCGCCTGCCTCATATAATCTCCTCAGCTTGCGACTCACCTCGCGTCGCTGCTTATGAGTCAACATCTCGAGGTATTCTTCCCAGGCAGCGGGCAAATCCAGGTCCAGTGAAACATCTTCAAGAGTACAGGAGACCGTACATCCCTGATCCTTAGCCAGATCGACCAGATTCGTATACGCTGCGGAATCAGGTCTCAGTGACTCCAGGTACAGCTCGCTTATGTCGCTATGCCTCAGATGGTCAAGCAGGAGGGTGAAAAAAGCCTGCTCTTTCCCCGGGGCGACAACAAAGTCCATGTAATCGCAGACATCGGCGCTGCCGATAAAGGAAGCCTTGCCCTCCTTGACCATCAGCGGGGCGATACCTATTACGTTTCCATTTTCTCTAATATCGCACAGGTGTTTTTCAGCTCCAGTCCCGAACTCCCGCCACCAGGCTTCCAGCCAGCAGGGCAGAACGAAGACAGAGCCCCACGCAAGGCGATGGCGTAGGTCTGTCCATGAGGAAATCAGGCTGTCAAAACTCTGCTCGGTGAGACTATAGCTCATGTCTGTCCGTACAAGTCTATCACCTTACCTTGGTTGAATCAATTTGGCTCGCCAATGCCCTGAAGTAGCGTCGTGACTCCTGTCACGACGCAGAATTCGTTGCCACAGGAGTGGCAACGCTACTGATAGCTAACAGCTGAACGCTTAGCGATATTGCCTAAGACTTCGTGCTTGACTTTGGTGCTTGACTACGGTTCACGCGCAAGTATTCAATGCGGTTTGTGTAGTAGAATCGATGGTTAAGGGTTATCGCCAGCTATTGGAAGCTGCCGGTTAATTGGATATAATGGCCCTTGGGAACTGTACCCTAAGTTGGCGTACAATTCGAGTCAGGATTCAGCACCATGAGCAGGCTATCGCAGATTCTCTTTTCCCCCGAAACGGAGACAAGGTTCAGACTTCGAAAGGGGTTGCTCCTAGGGCTTCTGGGCCTCGCATTCCTTTCGCTGTATGTGATTGACTATAGTTTTGACAATTGGCAAACCGATATCCCGAGGCTTCTTCTGCCTCTTGTGGCTTTGACTATGGTGGACCTCCTCCTTTTGGCGGGGGAGCCCCTGCAGAATCCGAGAACAGGGAGCAATCGTCATGCCTCATTCTTTCAGTCGCAATTCCCCAGAATCTACATCCAGGAGCGATACAACCTGCCAGCTACTGAGGCGCGGCAGAGATGGCTCACCGTCCTCCGTCAGTGGAAGGACGAAAACCATCCCAACCACTCCTACTATGCCACCTCTTTAAGAAGAAGGTATGAGTGCCGGGCTGTCTACCACCTTCAGTGGCTGTCGATTAGAATCTTCTTGCTCTCGGTACTGGCGCTGGCGGTCCTTGCTTGCCTGACGTGGTGTGGAGACCTCGATTTGCCACGTTCCTACTCTCTTCTGAACCCTGGTCTCACTGTGGCCAGGATCGCCTTCCCTCTTCTTCTGCTTGGCCTGTACTTATGCGTGCGTGTGAACAACAGACCCGACCAGGACAACCCAACCGGGGTGTGGCTGAGGTGGAAGAACATAAATGACGTACTCAAGGCCTGGTGGGACCAAAACGAAGGCACTGGCATCAAGCGATAGGTTTAGCCTGCGGAAGTAGCAGGTGGCATAGCGACGTCTCTTTCCCGTTGCAGGCATCAGTGCAGCAGCAAGTGGGGTGCCGGTGCCCTCGAAACTCTATCGATTGCACTGAATACCCCTCTCTCTCACTCTTCCGCCGCCAGATCGGATTCGATCTGAGCTCAGCGAAGGTCCGAAGCACGAAATCCTAAACAATGTCGGCAAGCGCAGCGTAGCGTTGCCACTCCGGGGGGCTACGAATTCTTCGTCGTGACAGGAGTCACGACGCTACTGGCGACCGTTCAAAGCGTAGCGTTGCCACTCCTGTGGCAACGAATTCTTCGTCGTGACAGGAGTCACGACGCTACTTCAGCGCTCAGAAGTAGATGCGAAAGCCGTAAGCCGACGCCTCGAAGCCGACGGAGCGATATAACCGGTGCGCTTCCTTGCGCCTTTTGTCGCTGCACAACTCGATCCTGTGGCACCCCTTCTCTTTAGCCCGGGCGATGACGTGCTCAAGGAGCATCTTACCGAGACCCGTGCGCCGGTACTTTTGACCAACTACCAGATTCTCCACCAGAGCCCAGGGGGTGGCGCTATGGGAAAGGTTGGGTACGATGAGAAGCACCACGGTGCCCACAACCTCGCCTTTGTCTTCGGCAACAAAAAGCTCATGTCTGGGGTCGCCGCAGATCTCGGCGAACACCTTTCGGTAGTCATCTGGAGAAGGGCTGCGGCTGATCTCAACCTGAGAGAGGCTGATAGTCAGTTCATGGTAGAGATCGAGGATGCGGGGAACATCCTCCTCAGTAGCCAGTCTGATATTCGCCATCTGCCTACCAGGCAAGCCAGCCTCCATCCACAGCTATGGTCTCGCCGGTGGTGAAGCTCGACGCCTCGGATGCCAGGAAGACCACGCTGCCCGCCACCTCGTTGGGCTGGCCTCCCCTTCGCATCGGGATCTTGCTGAGGTTGAACTGAAGAATTCTCTCGTCGGACTCGATGTCTCGCTTGGCCATCTCGGTTTGGATGTAGGACGGGGCGATGGCGTTGACCCTTACGTTGTGCCTGGCCCATTCCACTGCTAGGGCCTTGGTGAGTTGAACTATGGCCCCTTTGCTTGCTATATAGGGGGAGATGTTCATGAAGCCGGTAAGCCCAAACACTGAAACCATGTTTATAATGCTGCCCGATTTTCGCTCCACCATGCCTTTTCCGATAGCCTGACAGCAGTAGAAGCACCCTTTGAGGTTAGTGTTCAACACCGCATCCCAGTCTTCCTCCGCCAGCTTCAGGAATGGCTTGACTATGTTGATCCCGGCATTATTCACCAGGATATCCACTTTCCCGAAGGTTCTCAGCGCCTCCGACGCCATAAACTCCACTTCGTCTTTTCGGGTGACGTCCGTCTTGATGGGCAGCGCCTTGCCTCCACCGGATTGGATTTCCGAGGCAACCTTCTCCAGAAGCTCCTGCCTGCGGCCGCATAGCACAAGTGAAGCCCCTGCCTCCGCCAATGCTCGGGCAGCCGCCTCCCCCAAACCGGTCCCGCCACCGGTGACGACGGCCACTTTTCCCGTGAGGTCGAATATCTTTATCCTCTTTCTCCTATCTGCCCTTGAACTTCGGCTTACGTTTCTCCAGAAAAGCTCTTCGGCCCTCCTTGATGTCCTCCATCAGCAGGAGCCCTGGGCTGAGCAGGTCCTCCCATCGGTAGTCGTCGTCGTGGCCCCGGTGAAGCATTTTCCTGATGGCGCGGACGGCGAGGACAGGATGCTGGGCAATGGTCTGGGCCAGGCTCTCAACCTCAGCATAGAGCCTATCGTGTGGAACAACCTTGGCCACAATGCCCCAATCTTCCGCCTTTTGGGCATCGATGGTCTCCCCAGAGAGGAGCAGATAGCCAAGCCTGCCTCTTCCCAGAACTCCCCTTCCCCTGCCGAGGGTGATAACGTGGACCGCCCCCACCCTTATCCCCTGAAGACCGAACCGGGCTTTGTCGGAGGCGATGGCGATGTCGCTCACGATAGCGATCTTGCAGCCATATCCGTAAGCATAACCATTGACGGCGGCGATTACGGGTTGTGGGATGTTCTCGATGCGGCGGAACATCCTGGCATCCGTCTCAACAAAGTCTGTTGACTCGCTCAGGCCTTCGAATTCCAGTTCACCGAAATCCACCCCGGCGCTGAAAGCCCGATCCCCGGCTCCAGTGATCACCACGACCCTTATTTTCTCGTCATCCTCCACCAACGACAGGGCATGATCGATCTCCTGGAACATCTTCAGGTTGCAAGCGTTATGCTTATCGGGACGGTTCATAGTTATGGTGGCCACGTGGTCTTTGACTTCGAAGAGAATCGTCTCATAGCCCGTGTGGCCCTGGTGCTGCTTCGGCGATTTTCGGCGACGCGGAGCTGGCTGTTCACTCATAGCTTGCGCTTCTCCAGCAGGTTTGTCTATTGGACTTCGATTATATCGGTGGGCACTTTGGCCGTCAAGGCACGAGCCTTTGCCCCCACAACTGCGATTAGGTTCAAAGGGGAAGGGCTCGCAATGACGCAGAAATGCAGTTTTCATCCCCATGTGGGAAGGTGGGTTCCATTTCATTTCACCCACCCTACCCTACCTGCCCCGCTGGGCGAGTACAGCGTGTTGTGGTGTCCTCTCGGTGTAGCAGGCCACTCTGCGCTGACTAAGGTTTTGTCCGATTTATAGCTTCACCAGATATTTCCCAAAATCCTTAACTTTGGGCGGCTTCTTGCCTGTTCCTGGCTCAATGATATGCCCCTCTTCCTTCAGACGTCTAGCCTGTGCTTCTACGCCACCGGGAAACTTTTCATTTAGACTGCCGTCGTTCTTTATGACCCGCCAGTAGGGTGTTATATCTTTCCTTCCCATTCCCAGGTATTCCTCCGCTGCCTCCGCCGCAATTCGAACAAAAATACCTGTTGTGAGTGGGCAGGTTGAATCGACTCTAAAATCCTCTGCCAAGCGCTCTCTGATTTGATTTATAGTAACGAGTTTCCCGGGCGGTGCTTCTTGCATCAAAGCATCAACAAGAGCAGGCGTGGGTACAAGCATCTTCCCTGCCCCGAACCTCTTTTGCATCTTTGGTGGGGTGTCAACTACTTTGGGCTCTTGCTGTTTTTCCAGTTTTTCCCGCCAGGTTCCGCGCGGTTTCCATTTAGCGCTCATCTCTTCACCTCAAATGCCGGTTCGTTTTTGGCCTTTAAATGCTTCCCCCGTTTTCGAGCGGGATGACGCAGATGAAGCGAAGAACATCGTTTCCAGTGTTGGCGAAACAGTGTTCCTCGTCGGGTGCAACATATACTACGGTCCCCTCTCCAATCGGCTTTTCACCTTCTTGACTCTTGACTATACCCTCGCCGGATAGCACAAATGCCTCATGTTCCCACCAGTGCGAGTGGAAGGGGGTAGAACTCCCTGGCCTGACCTCAAATACGCGCATAGCGAACCTGGGAGCACCGTCCTCAGGACCGATGGCTACACGCCGTAATACCCCAGGGACATCTTCTACAGGTTCCACCTCAATATAATTACGCACTTTCATATTAAGACCTCCGAGCCCCCTTAACAATATAGAGCATAGCAAAGGAGGTCGAGAAAAGCCAGTGTTTTATCATTGTTTCACTTTGTCAGCATTGTTCTTGCCCCTGAGAGCAGCAATAATGACTCATAATTCGCACCCTCTGAATGGAGCGTAAAATCTCCATCGCCGGCTTAGCAGGAGCGGCCCTCCGTGGACATTGTTCAATCAAACTAGATATAATAGGGGACGAGGGACAGATGCAGCTCTTGCTCCGGCAAGGCTAATGCTAGAAGATAGGGCTTAGACTTTTGGGAGGCAAGGTGGTTTTACCATGCAAATCTCAGTAGTTGAGGCCAGGGACCTGCCAGAGGCCTGGTTCCTGTGCTTGCGCAGGACGCTTGCGCAAGGGCGTGAGTATACCATCGACAGAGGCAGCAATGTTGGGCAACGCAGAAAAGAACTCGATTTCATAGTCCTACAAGTTAGACATCCCGGTAATCGACCTCTCGTTCCTGATGTGCCTCTGGGGGTGCCCCCTCCTTCATCGATGGAATATGTAGAGAACTACCTGCAGTACCTGTTGACTTCCTTCAAGGCTGATAGGGAGCAGTATACTTACGGTGAGGATCTAGAACTACAGATACCGGAGTTGATTCGGATATACAAGGAGGGTGGCCACAATACCAATCAAGGTTTCCTGGCGGTTGGGAGCAGGGAATCCATTAGACTCCCTGATCCCCCTTGCTTGAGGGGCATCGACACGAGGGTCGAGAATGGAAGACTGCACTTCATAGTGTACTTCAGATCCTGGGACTTATGGGCAGGGTTACCATCCAACCTGGCAGGGATACAGCTCCTAAAGGAGTATGTGGCAAGCGAGATCGGTGTGGAAGACGGAGAACTCCTAGCGTTAAGCAAGGGGTTGCATTTATACGACTATACTTGGGAACTAGCTAGAACTGCGGCGAGGTTGGATGCGACTTAGCCCCATGCGCTGCCAGGATTGAGTGTTGTCGCAGGTAGGTTAACAAAAGTAGAAACTGCTAAATCCAGGGAAAACGCCAAACCAATCATCTAGTGACATAATCAAACAGCATTCCACCTGCCCGGCTCCGAACGCTTGGAACTTAGCACTACCCACATAACCTCGCCATATCACCTGGGTTGATCCCGAGTCCTGAATTCCGACTCCCTCTGAAATCTTCTCCCTACAGGCTTCGTCCTGAGGCTCAGCCCGAAGGGGGGAGGGGAACTGCAAGAAATTCTACGGCCAACCATTAAGTCACCCGAGGGATAGGCTTCCTGAATCTGCACTCACAGATCAGGGTTCCGGGGGAATACTTGATGAGGAAGGTTGTTCGGAGATTCCGTTTCTGCTTGCGCACTTAGCCGGATACTTGTGGGGGTCTGTCGAGTATAAAGAGGCTACGAACTGCTGAACTGGGGAACAATGCCAAAGCAATCGTCCAGTTGCATAATCAAACAACACTCTACCTCATCGGATTCGAACGAGAGGAACTCCGCACTACCCACATAACCTCGCCACACCAGTTGGCCTGGTCCCGCGTCCTCAATTTCCACTAGCAGTTTACGCTTTTCCAGCATGCTGGCTACAACGCCGGTGAATCCTTGATTGTCCGTATCTGCACGAATTACAAACTCGCCCCTCTGGTTGTCCCAACTGGCCATGAGCGCCTCACCTTCCAAAAGAGCGTCTTCCGGGTTATCGAACTGAACGATCGTTACTTTCATCGTGCGCCTTCTTGTGAAGTTGTTGGGACCGCTGTTACCCAGGATATCTCAGTTGTTGGCCCTGCCTATGAATATACCCCCACACTATCGTACTGGCGAACCCAAACTATCGTACTGAAACTATAGTACTATGTCCAATCGTAGTGGACTACATACTACAAGTCAAGATGACCTTTCCTCATATTACCTCACTTCACCTCCGACTTTGTTGGAGAATTCTGCATAATTCCTTGGCGAGAAGCATTGTTCACGTTCCGCGAGTCTGGATGAAAGACCCGAGTATCCCCCGCCTGGAAGCGAAGGGCATTTCACTCACCAAAGCCTTGAACCCTGGCGATGCCATCACAGACATTTCTTGAACGGCGTATTGGGGCGGAGGGAAACGGTTTAAGGGGCAAGAGCCGCCTGTCCCGATATTTCGTTTAGCCTTTGCGCCAGCGTCAGTGCGTTCCTCACAGCGAAGCCCTCGGCGTCATTATTAAAGTAGACATAGACTGCCCTGACATTCTGAGCCAGCTTCGTAATCCGATGCGCCCAATCGCCTAGCTCCTCATCAGAGTAACAGCCCGCGTACATCGAGGTGCTCCCGTGAAAGCGGACATAGGCGAAATCGGCGGTGACTTCGAGGGGCGTGGTGAGATCGGGCATATCGAAGATGCAAAAGCCGACGTTGTGGCGGCGCAGCAGGTCAAACACTTCTTGGGTAAGCCAGGACTCGTGACGGAACTCGAAAACGTGGCTCAAATCGCCGGGGAGCATTGAGAGGAACGATTCCAGCAGCCAGTCATTGCGGTGTAGATTCGGCGGAAGCTGATACAGGAGGGGCCCCAGCTTTCCTTCGAGCAGCTTCGCCCTGCTCAGGAAGTTTGCCAACGGCTCCTCGGAGTCCTTCAGCTTCTTGACATGGGTGATGAACCGACTCACCTTCACGGCAAAAGCAAAGGTCTCCGGTGTGGAATCCCGCCAGCCCCCGAACGCTTTCTCTGAGGGCAAATGATAGAAGCTGTTGTTGAGCTCAACCGTGGCAAAGGTTCGGGCATAGAACACGAGCCAGCTAGGTTTGGAGAGTTCGCTGGGGTAGAACCTCCCGCGCCAGTGGTCGTAGTGCCAGCCGCTGGTCCCTATGTAGTATCTGGCAGCCATCTTCAACCCCCACGCTACTTCTTGCGCCCTGCAAGCTCCTCAAGTATCATCATTGCTGCTTTTTTGTCAAGGGGCTCGTTGTTGTTGCCGCACTTGGGTGATTGGATGCAGCGTAGGGCGGACTCTGACGTTGATACAACTAAGTCGAAGCCGTTGCGGTGTTCCAGAAGTTGTCCTGTCAACTGCAAAAGTGGGGCACTTTGGCTTGAGTGCCTTGAAGCTATAGTCTGATCCTTCACCACAAACGCACACGGCTGGTCGGCCATTAGCGCCCAATTGATTGCGGTCGCAGTTGACTTTGTTCCTTAGCACACCTCAGCACTTATTCAAGGTATCTGTAAGGCTGCCCGATTCTATGTGTCTATCCATCGTGTAGCGGTACCATTTCTTTGCATTCATGGCTTAACGTGATATCATGTTTCGGGCTGACTGCCAATGAGCTAAGCTAAGCCGTCTGTCCTGGTAACGCGATATCACAAGTCTATACCAGGAGGATGTAATTGCCTTGGGAGGAAACCGTAGGGTTCGTGGGTGGAGCTCTCACAACCATCTCCTTTGCCCCTCAGGTATGGCGTCTCTTCAAACTTAGGAGCGCACAGGAGATCAGCCTGCCTTTCACCCTACTCATTATGGCAGGGGTTGCCTGCTGGACAGCCTACGGTGTCATATTGAGTCTTGTCCCTGTGATTCTATGGAATACCGCAACATTTCTGCTTGTATCCAGCATGTTTTATGCGAAACTGAGATATGGTCGGTAGCCAAGAACCAAGCGCGAATCGCCCTGCAGATTCCAGTGATATACGTACGCGTTTGATATGCGCCAGCCATACCTTATCCAGACGATGTTTCCGCTTGAGGAGATATTCAGGCCGTAATCTACCACGGTAGGTACACCCTGCGGTCCCTAGTACTTCCTTGCAAAAGTAAGCGTGCTATCAGGTTTGTTCGAGAATGTGTACTCCCAAGCCCAACAGCTCGTCGTAGAGGTACTCAACCCTTCCGTTTACGGAAGGGCTGATTTCCGCAAGGAAGTACTAGTTGAACACGGAACCTCTGTTGGTACAGCGACATCCCCTGCCATAGCAGGATACCATCTGGTCTGGATTGGGTCTAGCTCTCCGCCCTCTTCGTCGTAAACTCTTTAGTGCCCGAATACCGTCACCAATCGCTGCAGGGATTGCCTTACTTCGATATGACGTGCACACGACCGCGCCAGCCCACTTTGCACCACTTAACAGTACAGATGCTTGCGGCCGTTGCAAAACCACTTCGTTTCGCTACTCTTGCCCGCGCATGGCACAATCACATACTTGAGACTGAGAGCGGGCTTGGTGAGGGGAAGGATACTGCTCGGTCTCGTTTGGCCGGATTTCTGAAGACGGTTCGGTGTGAGCTTGCAGCGATGGGGTTTGGCGGGGGAGGTCACGGATTGAGAACTCTGAGAATGTCTCGCTTCAAGCCCGGGAACTGCGAAAGCCAGTTCAATCTCTCATTCTTCAAGTTATTTGATAGCTCATCTATCTGCTCGTCATCGTAGTGATTCTTGAGGTCGAAGCGGTTCATTTCGACACCGGGTATCTCGGCAGCCACCTCGTATCCCCAGAAATCATCTTTCACCCAATTGATTTTGTCTTTGGCAATCATCTCCAGTATCTTCACTGAATCTCTTACGGGGATATTCTGGCCCCTGACCATGCCTCCGATAGTCCCCGTGTTCAGGAGGAAGCACTGTATGTCGGGATTGGCCCGGAGGATATCGAGGAACATGTTCCCCTCCTCCGTCCGGGAACCGACGATAAACGGGTTTGTGCCCACTACTCTGAGCGATTTGCCCGCCTCGGTGGGGTCGCCGGCCGAGGTCTCTACGGACTCGCCGAGCATAAAGGCCGCTGCTGCCCACTCGTGACTGAGGCGCGCGACCGGAGGCAGGACGTCCTGTCTCCTGGTGATGAACACGATGAAATCCACCTTCTCCAGATCCACGCTATCGTCGGTAAATGCTATGTCCCTTCTCTTGACCATTGCACGGCCATTGGAAGTCAGGCTGCTGTCGAAGAAATCGACCTTCCCCGTCTGTGGATGTACCAACACATTCTCCAATATGGCCCTGGGGCTCAAGGCCGCCGCATAGAGCAGGGGCTGAGAGCTAGGTTCCAGGCTATCAGTCTTTATGTAAAATGAGTCCTCAGTGCCGACCGCCGCGCCGTCCTTTTTCAATATCACGACGTCGTCCTGCCGAATGACGACTGTCTCAGGATAGCCCAGCCAGTGCGAATGGCAGGACAGGGAGGTCTTACCAGTCCCGCTGAGGCCGAACAGCACAAATCGGAAATCTCTCAACTCCTTGCCCCTGTATACGCGCAATACCTTGCTTGCAGCATGAAGACCGAGATGCCCCTGCTTCTTGGCCCAATACATGACCTGCCGAAGCATGGCCTTCTTATTCTCGCCCTTGTAGTCGCTACCCAGGATGATCGTCAATCCCGCTGCAGGAAAGACGAGCACCTTCTTCTCCCCCCATTCCGGCACGGTGAGTGCTATGAAATCGGGCTCCTTCCCTTCAGACGGGAACAGGGTATTGCCCCACATCAAGGGGAGCCTGGCGTACTCGGCCGTGACATACAACCTGCAGTGCCTCTTGAACCCCGGTGTTGAGCACATGACCCTGTCCAGTGCTATCACCTCTTTCTTCTTCAGATAGTCGAGGACATTACGCACGAGCTCGGCGTCTTCTGGGTCCGGCTGGTCCAGTATTACCTCGGTCAACTTCGCCATTCTGTTCCGCACGTTGGTCGTTACGGAGAGGTTGCCGAACTCGCTTATGACCCCGCCGTGCTCCAAGGCCCATGCACGGAGGCTCTCCTCCGATGGGTTATCTATGATCTTCTTAGGCTCGAACCTTTTCCCCAGTATCTGCTCCATTTGTGTCCCACCGTCCAGTTCGGTATTCCTCGTCTAACAACGGACATAAGGTATATGAAATTGTACCACGAAAAGCAACATTCGACTGCTCCATTTCGATGTAGGTGAATCTTAAGAGCCGCAGACGGCTGCTCCAGTGGTCGTAGTGCCAGCCGCTGGTTCCTATGTGCTAGTTAGCAGCCATCTTCAGTCCCACCGCTACTCCTTGCGAACTAGAAGCTCATCAAGTATCATCATTGCCGCTTTTTTTGTCAAGGGGCTCGTTGTTGTTGCCGCACCTGGGCGAAATGTTATAGCTTTTTGATATTTTTCTTCTCCTTTTTATTACTCTTTTATGTCGAATGGTTATCATGATGGGTGTATGCCCCTTCGTCTTGGTGGCGAAAGAGATGGCGATTTGGGAAATGTGTAGGATATGTAAAGATAGTTTAGGGTACGACATCTTGACAAATGGGTAACCGAACCACTACGATAGTCGTAATCTGATGAAGGTACGAAAGTACTGGATGAGTCAAAAGCATTCAACAGGGATGCACGCATAGGGAGAGCATCGAGCCGCTATCTACAGGTGGTCACTTGGTAGCGGGGAGCCAGTACCGAAACGGACCCGTAAAGGTACGATTTCGTTATGCTTTGGCAAGGGGGTGATAGTATTCCAAGAACAAGAGTGAAATACAGACAAGCGCATTGCGCTAGGTCGACGGGCTATAAGGTAATCTTAAAGAAAGGAGATAAAAAATGAAAAAATTAGGTGCAGTATTACTCGTGGTAGCTCTGGCGTTGGCACTGGGTGTGATGCCGGCGGCTCCGGTATTAGCTGCTGATTACACAGATTCTTACTACAGTGACAGCACAACTACTGAAGCGGCAGGGTATACAATAATCGACCCTTCGGCGGACCCCGTGAACAAGGCTAGCTATGAGGGATCCTGGAGTAACGCAGTTGACCTTTCTAATCCTCTCCCCGGCGTTTGGCGTACAGATAATTCGATTCCTCACGATACTCTAAACTCATTCTGGGTATCTAATGTCAATGGAGCTGAAGGAGCGGGTACTCAGGGTGCTAAAACGGATGACCAATGGAGGCTTTTCAGAGAAGAAATCTCAGTTCCCTCTTGGGCGGCCAATATCAGCGGTCAACTGTGGATGGCTGCGGATAATTGTATGATTGCTTACCTCGACGACACAGGCACTGTGGTTCATGAAGCAGGTGACGTCTATGGGCCTGTACCGTCTTCTGATCCTAAGCCTGTCTACTATGATCCCTGGAATGGTCCTTACTCCTTTACACCACAGCAAGGCGATAATACCCTGTATTTTGTGGTGCGCAACTGGGCAAATCTTGGTACATATCCAGGGAATCCGACCGGTCTTCTGTACAGGGTGGAAGTAGAGTACGATGTGCCTAGCCTTGGTGAGCTGTCGCCAACACCAGCATACAACCCTGTATGCACTGAACACACTGTGTCAGTAACGATTGATCCAGCAGAGGAAGGTGTTGAAGTTCACTTTGACATCGACGGGCCAAATTCATCTGAATCTGACTCTGCAACGACTGATGCTGATGGCATCGCGTGGTTTACCTACCACGGGTGGAATCCTGGAACAGATACCATCACAGCCTATATTGACCTTGATGGTGAAGATGACCTAGATGTCGGTGAGCCCACGTCAACCAACACGGCCACCAAGTACTGGCTGGTTTCATTCGTCACCGGTGGCGGTACTATAAAGGATGGTAAGAAACCGGCTTGGAACTTATCCGGCAATGTTGGCTACTTTGAAGGAGATTCGACTCCACATGGACAGTTCAATATTATTGACCATGTAGGAAAGATGCAGTATCACTGCCATGATGAGTTCTTATCTCTAATTTTCTACGGTGGTGCCGCTGAATCACCGGAAGCTACTTTTGATACAGCTGAGTTTACCGGTACTTTCTATGACAAAGATGGTACTGATTATGAGCTTACAATCATCATCGAGGACAATGGCGAACCAGGTAAAGGAGTGGATAAGATTAGCGTTTATGATGGTAGCACCTTTTGGGTTGATGATGGCGATGATGGGAATATTGTCATAGATGGTGGCAACTACCAGGTGCACGAAGGATACAAGGGTTAGCCCACCAGCCTCGACTTAGGTCATCGAGCTATTAAGGAGAGGGAGCCCCTCATTGGGGCTCCCTCTTGTTTTTTCCTGGTCTTGCGGCAGGCGGGCCAAATCCCCTTTTCTAGCCCCTGCGCTACTTCCTGCCGCCTACAAGCTCCTCAAGTATCACCATTGCTGCTTTTTTGTCAAGGGGCTCGTTGTTGTTGCCGCACTTGGGCGAGTGGATGCAGCCAGGGCATCCTTCCTGGCAGGGGCACTCGGAGATCGCCTTCAGTGTCGCCTGCCACAACTCTGTAATCAACTGGAATCCCTTCTCAGCGATGCCGATTCCTCCGGGATAAGCATCATAGATGAATATCTGGGCCTTGCCGGTATCGGGATGGAGGGGTGTGGAGACGCCGCCTATGTCATTGCGGTCGCAGAGGGCGAACAGTGGCAATAGGGCGATAGCGGCATGCTCGGCAGCGTGTAGACCTCCGGCGAAGTCAAGTCGCTCCGCGGCCAGTTTTTCCTCAACCTGCGGTGGTATCTCGAACCACAGGGCTACAGTAGGGAAGGAGTGGGGTGGCAGGTCGAGGGGCTCTTCGCCGATTACCTCTTCGGTAAATATTCGCTTCTTCTTGAAGCCGAGCACAGTGGTAGTAACCTCCACTTCGCCTAGATGCACCATTATGTTGCCTATGGTTTTCTCAAGACTTGCCTTAAGTATACTGATGTCGGTTATGTCCTTGGTCTGGGTATAGTAAGGGGCATCGGTAGGCGCAGCGTAGGCGGTGCGCATCTTCAAATCCAGCTCAGCGACCAAATAGGACTCTCCCTGATGAAGATAAACGGCGCCGGGGTGGATCTGGAAGAAGGCGTTGGCCTCCTCAACCGTCTCCAGGAGGCGGCCGCTGGTGACGTCCACAAGCTGATAGTTCTGGGAGGAGGTGGAGCGGATGTTGATCTCCTGGGCGGGATAGACCGCCCTTGGCGAAGGATACCAGCGGCCACGGTGCTTGCGCAGCAGCCCCTCTCCTTCGAGTTCGGCTACCGCCTGGCTGCTGTTGTCCCCAAATAACTTCTCCTCGCTGTCGCTCAGGGGTAACTCCCAGGCGGCGCAGATGAGGTGGGGCTTCAGGATGCGGAGGTTGTCGGGGTCAATCAGAGCATTCTCGTGGCTCTTGCCGAAGAAGAAGTCGGGGTGGTGCATTAGATATTGATCGAGGGGGTTGTCCAGGCCGATGAGAAAGCTCAAAGAGTTCTCCTTGCTTCGCCCGCTCCTTCCTGCCTGTTGCCAGGTGCTGGCGATACTGCCCGGGTAGCCGGTGAGCACGGTCGCGTCCAGATCGCCGATATCCACTCCCAACTCCAAAGCCGTGGTCGCCACCGCAGCCAGCAAATGGCCCTCGAATAGCTCGCGCTCGATCTGGCGACGGTCCTCGGCCAGGTACCCGGCGCGGTAGGGCTTGACCAGCTTCGCCAGTTCCGGCTCCCTTTGGCTGAGCTGATCCTGCACATAGAGGTAGATAAGTTCAGTAAGCCGGCGACTTCGGGCAAAGGCAAGGCTGCGAATTCCTTGTTGCACAAGCTCGGTCAATATAAGAGTAGCTTCGCTGTTGGCGCTACGGCGGGCAGACTTCGCCTCGTCGAGGAGCGGGGGGTTCCAGAATACGAATTCCTTTCCGCCATGAGGAGAGCCGTCCTCGGCGATGACCTCGAAGGGGAGCCCAGCTAACCTCTCGACGTGTTCCTTAGGGTTGGCGATAGTGGCAGAGCAGCAGATGAGCTGTGGGCTCGCTCCATAGAAGGTGCAAAGCCGCTTGAGGCGGCGGAGCACGTTAGCCACATGTGAGCCGAAGACGCCTCGGTAGATGTGGGCCTCGTCGATCACAATGTACTCCAGCCTGGAGAGCAGCCCGGACCATGAGCGGTGGTTGGGTAGAATGCCGAGGTGCACCATATCTGGGTTTGACAGTACGATCTCCGCCGATCGCTTTATCTCGGTGCGCTCCCACTGGGGGGTGTCGCCATCGAAGGTTGCGTAGTTCAGCTTGATTTGCTCTGTGGTGGTCAATTCCCTTAGACTTCGCAGTTGATCCTGAGCCAAGGCTTTAGTGGGGAAAAGGTAGAGAGCGCGACTGCCTCTATGAGTTGAGATGGTGTCAAGGACGGGGATATTGTAGCAAAGGGTCTTGCCGCTGGCTGCTGGGGTAACCACCATAACATTCCTGCCTGCGCGAACCGTGTTAATAGCGGAAGCTTGGTGGCTGTAGAGCGGGAGCAGGCGGTTTGACTCGAGTGAGGCATGAAGAGCGGGATGCAGAGGCTCCTCCAACTCGCCGTAGGTTGCCTCCCTGGGTGGGATGTGCTCGATGTGAACAATTTGATCCTTGTAGGCGGGGAGATTCCTCAGATGGGGAAGAAAGGTCGAGGTATTCATCACTTCCCTGGGCCTTTAGGGAGCGTGCAGGATCTCGATTTCGTAATCTAAGACCTCGGCATCGCTCCTGATGCTCTCGATGAAGTCCATCACGTGGGACAAAACCTCGTTTGCGTGTCGGCCATCGTTGCTGACACAGCTAACCCCCAATGTAGCCAATTGCCATAAGTCCTGGTCATCAACCTCAGCGATGGAGACATTAAACCTGTTGCTCACCTGTGAGGTGATTGATTTCAATATCCTTCTTTTGCCTTTAAGGGAATGGTTTTCGGGTATGCGAAGCCTCACCCTCAGAGCACCGACGTTCATGGCAAAAACACGAAGAGAACCAGAATCTCTATCCCTTCCTTGCTTTGAAAGTAGATTTATTCCGTTCGCCCTGAGCGCTTCGGCTCACCACGAACGGCATCAGGCTGGGTATACCCTTGGTCAGATACACACACTATTTTCATCATTCGTTGGTGGGTAGTTGCCGATGACGGTTCAGTTCCAGTTAATCACACCATAGGGCGGATGTCAAACGAAGAGCCGCAACCTCCAGCGAGAGAACGATTAGTTACAAGGCCGAGGGGCTTTGCCCTTGAAAAGGGCAAAGCCCCTGCGCGTTCTATTTTCAGCTTAACCTTTTACTGCTAAGGTTCACTTCTTATCTTGGCGAAGCACTCATCGCAGTAGACCGGGCGTCCACTCCGCGGTTCAAAGGGCACTTCACACTCTGTACCGCAGGCAGCACAGGTCACGCGTGTTTTCTCACGTGGCCCACTGGAAGAGCCGTAGCGGCCTTGCCGGCGAGACGCCCGACAATCCGGACAGCGGCCAGGCTCGTTCTCCAGACCGCGTGATTGGTAGAACTCTTGCTCTCCAGCAGTGAACACGAACTCGGCACCACAGTCTCGGCATACCAAAGTCTTGTCCTCAAACGCCATGGCGAGACCTCCTTTCCAATTGATTAGCCAGCCCTCGTCTTTGATGCAGTTTGCGGCCCAAGACCTTCTTTGAGACTCCAGTGCTCCAAGGGGAAAGCTATTGTTACACTATCCCTGCGGGGGGCTACGGCGTCGGGTTTCCTAGGTCATCAAATTGAAGACACCATGTAACGAGGTCCATGCTCCATATTAAGAGTAAACCATTAGCGCCAAAAATGCAAGCAACGCTTTCTACCCCAGACGGCCAAGCCTCTCCTCCAACCTAATCAGTTTATCTCTGCGATCATCTAGCTTCTGCCGTTCCTTCTCTATGATCGAGGCTGGTGCCTTATTAAGAAAGGCATCATCCGCCAGGAGGCGTTCTATGCGCCTTATCTCCGCTTGGTTTGACTCGATTTCCTTTAGCAAGCGACTCTTCTCAGCATTGAAGTCGATCATACCTTCAAGGGGCAGGATAACCTCGACGCCCTTTAGCAACAATATCTTTGCCTCATCCCCTCTGGTTCCTCTCCCTTCTCTGCTGTCAAGGATGGTCAGCGGGCGCACTCGTGCTAAGGTTCTGATGGCCGGGGCATGGGATTCAATCGCGGGCTTGACCTCGCCAGCGGCGATAATGGCCTCGATAAACCTGGCAGGGTCCACCTTGCTCTCCACCCGGGCATTGCGGATGGAGCGCACGATCTCGACCACTGATTCCATCTCTCGTTCCGCCTCAGCGTCGAAGGCGCTGGTGTCAGCAGTAGGGTAAGGGGCTATCATTATGGAGGCTGGCTTCCCCTCTGGCTGCTGCTCTCTTATCCTTTGCCATATCTCCTCAGTGATGAATGGCATAAAGGGATGCAGGAGACGCACCGCTGTCTCAAGCACATGAACTAAGACTGGGAGTGGAGAGGGGGCTTCCTCCTTATGTCGAAGCCTTATCTTCGCGATCTCGATATACCAGTCGCAGTATTCTGTCCACAGAAATTCGTAGATGCGGCGGAGCGCCTCGCCGAACTGAAACTCCTCGAGGAGTTCAGTCACCTCGGCTATGAGATGATTCAGTCGGCTCAGAATCCAGCGATCCTCTGCGGTGGTTATGCCACGAGGGGTCTCAATCTCCACACCGTCGAGGTTGCTGATTACGAATCTGGCAGCATTCCAGAGCTTGTTGGTGAAATTACGGCTGCCCTCAAGCTTGTGTGAGCCCAGCATCATATCGTTGCCCGGCGAAGTCCCTGTAGACAGTGCGAAGCGCAGGGCATCGGTGCCATATTTCTCTATGGTCTCCATGGGATCAATCACATTACCCCGGGACTTACTCATCTTGGTGCGCGTTTCATCCCGTATCAGCCCATGGAGGTAGACCTTGCGGAATGGCACCTCGCCGGTGTTCTGCAAACCCATCATTATCATCCTCGCCACCCAGAAGAAGAGGATATCGTAGCCAGTCTCCATCACCGTAGTCGGATAGAAGTATCTAAAGTCATCGGTCTCTTCAGGCCAACCTAAGGTGGAATAGGGCCAGAGCGCGGAGCTGAACCAGGTGTCGAGAACGTCGGGGTCTTGAAGCAAATCTCTCCCGCCACACCTGGGACATTGTTGGGGAGTGTCTACATCCACTATGGGGTCTGCTGACAAATCGATTGTGACCCAGTCTATGTTTTTCACAATTTCTTTGTGCGAGACATCTAGTCCTCTGAGCACGCCATACTGGTACCAGAGACGCTCAAAGCCTTTTTCTTCAGTGAATTCTTCTCTCGGTAGTATACATATGTTGTCGCCATCACAGTCTTTGTTGGTGCAGTACCATGCGGGTATCCTGTGGCCCCACCAGAGCTGGCGACTGATGCACCAGTCGCGGATATTCTCCATCCAGTTTACATAAACCTTACTGAAGCGCTCGGGGATGATCTCGATGCGGCGCTCGACGACGGCATCGATGGCTGGTTTGGCCAGTGTAGCCGTTTTGACAAACCACTGCTTTGAGAGCAAGGGTTCGACCATTGTCTGGCAGCGCTGGCAGTGTCCCACAGAGTGCATATAGGGTTCGATTTTCACCATCAGCCCCTCGTTCTCCAGATCGGCAAGCAATGCCCGACGGCAGGCGAATCGGTCGAGTCCGGAAAAAGGACCTGCATTTTCGTTCATGGTAGCGTCCAGGTTCATTATGTTAATTGAAGGCAAGCCCTTCCGCTGGGCAACGTCGAAGTCTACAGGGTCGTGAGCCGGCGTGATCTTCACAGCTCCGCTACCGAAAGAGGGATCGACAGCATCATCGGCGATTATCGGGATCATCCTCCCCACAGCGGGCAGAACCGCTTTTTGGCCCAGGAGGCCTCTGTAGCGCTCATCACCGGGGTTGACCGCGACCGCAGTGTCGCCGAGAATGGTCTCTGGACGTGTAGTAGCCACCGTGATGAACTGTTCTTCGCCCCCCTCTAACCGATACCGCACATAGTAAAGATGGCTTGACAACTCCCTGTGCTCTACCTCGAGGTCGGAGAGTGCAGTGGCGCAACGGGGGCACCAGTTAATGATGCGCTCCCCGCGATATATTAAGCCCTTATTATGAAGTCGGGCGAAGGTAGTGCGCACCGCCAGGCTCGGCCCAGGGTCCATGGTGAAGCGTTCGCGAGTGAAATCACAGGAGGCGCCCAGTCTCTTGTGTTGCTCAGCTATGATTCCTCTGTACTTATTCATCCACTCCCACATCCGCTCCAAGAAGCTCTCGCGTCCCAGGTCGTGGCGCGATAGGCCCTCCTTAGCGAGGAGTTGCTCAACCACGTTTTGGCCGGCGATCCCGGCATGATCACTCCCTGGCAGCCATAGAGCGGGATCGCCTTTCATGCGGTGCCAGCGAATCATTGTATCCTCTATGATCGCGGTGAATGCTGTGCCCAGGTGAAGCTCGCCGGTGACGTTGGGCGGCGGCATGATGATGACAAACGGCTTTCGTTGGTGGTCGATCTCAGGGGTAAAGTAGCCTCGCTCCAGCCAGAACTGATACCACTTGACCTCGACGGGTTTAGGGTCGTAGCTCTTAGGGATGTCGCTTTGTCCCACCGCTGTCATAAGCAAGGTTACCTACAATTCCAAATATCGATATCCATTTTACAGTGCCCTGGCTGCCGCGTCAAAGGGGGCTTGGTTAGACGATATCATTTAGGGCCACTATGGAGGTAGAGGGCCACGAACGCTTGTTCGTGGCCCTCTACTCTTCAGCTACTGCTTAACTAAACAGTTACTGTCCTGCCCAAAGTAAACTCTACGCCTCTTAAATCGGGGTATCCGGTTTTGAGTCGGTATCTGAGTCAACCGATGAGATATCTTCTTCCGCCTCCGTTCGTTCTAACGTGGCTTCCACCTTATCTTCTATCCCTGTTTCCGGCTCATCCGCAGCCGCGACTTCTAATTCACCTTCTGCCAGAGGCAACTTGGGTTTTGCGCCGGTATCTGAGTCAACCGATGAGATATCTTCTTCCGCCTCCGTTCGTTCTAACGTGGCTTCCACCTTATCTTCTATCCCTGTTTCCGGCTCATCCGCAGCCGCGACTTCTAATTCACCTTCTGCCAGAGGCAACTTGGGTTTTGCGCCGGTATCTGAGTCAACCGATGAGATATCTTCTTCCGCCTCCGTTCGTTCTAACGTGGCTTCCACCTTATCTTCTATCCCTGTTTCCGGCTCATCCGCAGCCGCGGCTTCCAATTCACCTGCTGCCAGAGGCAACTTCGGACCTCTTTCGGCAGCCCTTGAGACTTCGCTACGGGCCGGGATAAGCTTGCCGATGATAACGTTTTCCTTGAGCCCTGTTAGCTTATCGGTGCTTCCCATGACCGCAGCCTCGGTGAGCACCCTGGTAGTCTCTTGGAAGGAGGCTTTTGCCAAGAAGCTGTCAGTGCTCAGCGACGCCCTAGTGATTCCTAGCAGCACAGGCTGCGCGGTCGCTGGCTCACCCCCTTCAGCCAGCACCTTGGCATTGATATCCTCGTACGCCAGGCTGTCGACCAGCTCTCCTGGCAAGAGCCCGCTGTCCCCAGGGGAATCGACCTTAACCTTGCGCAGCATCTGGCGAACTATGATCTCGATGTGCTTATCGTTAATATTCACACCTTGGGAGCGGTAAACCTTCTGCACGTCGTCCACCAAGTATCGTTGTACTGCTTCACGGCCCATTATGCGAAGGATGTCTTGAGGATGAATCAGACCTTCGGTGAGTTGCTCCCCGGCCTCGACCCTGGCGCCGTTCTGCACCAGAATCGGGGTCATCGGAGACACTAGGTACCCGCGTTCTTCCCTTTCCTCGTAAAGTATCGACAGTTTCTTGCCTCGAATTTCCACCTTGCCTCCTACTGGGGCGACAAGTGGAGGCGCTACCTCGGTCGCTGTTTCCTCCTCGGCAGCGCTTGGCCGTGCCAGCACAGTTGCAGCGTCAACCTGCTGCTTGTTTTCCACCAACACCTCGTAGCCCTTGGGTATAGAATACTCGTCGCGGTAGACCTCGGAACTGACAACCTTGATCCTCCTTCCCTCTTCGGTGCGGCTTATCTCAACTACGCCCTCGATCTCCGAGATAACGCCCTGCCCTTTGGGCGCTCTCGCTTCAAACAGCTCCTCTACGCGGGGCAAGCCACTGGTGATGTCCAGACCACCTGCAACCCCCCCAGTGTGGAAGGTGCGCATGGTGAGCTGGGTTCCCGGCTCGCCTATGCTTTGGGCAGCGATAATCCCCACCGCTTCCCCCGTATGAACCAGCTGACCTCGAGCAAGGCTTCTTCCATAACACCACTGGCAAATACCACGTCGCGACTGGCAGCTGAGCGGAGATCTCACCTGAACTCTGGTGATCCCAGCTTTGACCACCTCATCCGCTTTCTCCTCGTCGATCTCCTCGTTCCGGTCTACGAGCATTTCGCCACTTACAGGATTGACAATCGGGCTGGAAGCAATCCGGCCCAGGATGCGCTCGGCAAGCGGCGCCAGCATGCTCTTTTCCGACGGCTCAGAGACCCAGATGCCAGCTATTGTTCCGCAATCCTCCTCGTTGACAATCACCTCCTGGGAGACATCAATGAGCCTTCTGGTAAGGTAGCCGCTGTCAGATGTCCTTAGTGCTGTGTCAGCCAGCCCTTTGCGAGCACCGTGGGTGGAGATGAAGTACTCCAATACCGCAAGTCCCTCTCGGAAACTGGCCTTAATGGGCAGGTCGATAATTCTGCCCGAGGGATCGGTCATTAAGCCCCGCATCCCAGCCATCTGCCTGATCTGGGAGATATTTCCCTTGGCTCCGGAGGATGCCATCATATATATCGAGCTATACCTATCCATGGATCGTTCCAGGGCGGCCTGGAGTTCATCGGTCGCCTGTGTCCATACCCCCACCGCGCTAGTGTAGCGCTCATCTTCAGTGATCAACCCTCGCTGGAACTGGTTCTCGATGTCGGCGATCTTTCCCTCAGCTTCCTCCAGGATCCTCGTCTTTTCCTTGGGCACCTCTATGTCATTGACAGCGATAGTGATGCCTGACTTGGTGACGTATTGGAACCCAAGCCGTTTGATGTTGTCTACCATGGTAGCGGTGCTCTCGTTCCCCAAGAGGCGGTAGCATTCAGCAACGATCTCCTTCAACGCCTTCTTATCCATGAGCTGGTTGCGGAAGCCGAGTTCATTGGGCAGAACCTCGTTGAAAATGATGCGACCAACACTGGTCTTCAGTCGCTTCGCCCCGTCGACTTGCTCCCTGACCTCGATCTCAGCTCCAATGTCGACGACGCCCAGCTCATGGGCGAGCTTGGCCTCATCAAAGCTGCTGAAGACCATCCCCTCACCCTTCATGCTGGGCCTGACCATGGTCAGGTAATAGCAGCCAAGAACAATGTCCAGTGTTGGTGCCACCACAGGCTCTCCGGAACTGGGTAACATCATATTGTAGGTGCTGAGCATTACCTTATTTGCCTCTTCCATCGCTGCTCGTGATAGCGGCACGTGAACTGCCATCTGATCGCCATCGAAGTCAGCGTTGAAAGCGACGCAGACCAGGGGGTGGATTTGGATAGCACTGCCGTCGATGAGCACTGGCTGGAATGCCTGAATACCCAGTCTATGTAGCGTTGGCGCCCGATTTAGTAAAACGGGGCGATCCTTAACTACCTCTTCAAGGATATCCCAAACCTCAGGTTTGCCGCGCTCCACGATTCGCTTGGCGCTCCTGATGTTGAGGGCCAGCCCCCGGCCAACCAGACGCCGCATGATGAATGGCTTGAATAGCTCCAGGGCCATCCTCTTGGGCAGGCCGCACTGGTGGAGCTTCAACTCAGGACCAGCTACGATCACCGACCTCCCGCTGTAGTCCACGCGTTTGCCCAGGAGATTCTGCCTGAATCTTCCCTGCTTGCCCCGGAGCATGTCTGACAGCGACTTCAGCTTATGGTTGTTTCCAGTGACCACAGCCCTGCCCCGACGTCCATTATCAATCAGGGAATCGACCGCTTCCTGAAGCATGCGTTTCTCATTGCGAATGATGATCTCTGGGGCGGCGATCTGCAGCAACCGCCGCAGGCGGTTATTGCGATTGATCACCCTGCGGTAGAGGTCGTTGAGGTCGCTGGTGGCAAATCTACCGCCATCGAGTTGAACCATGGGGCGTAGCTCCGGGGGCAAAACGGGGAGCACAGAAAGCACCATCCATTCCGGCTTGTTCCCGCTTTTGCGGAAGCCCTCGACAACTCTCAGCCTTTTGATCGCCTTCTTGCGTCGCTGCCCCGAACTCAAGGCAGCCTCTTGGTAAAGCTCTTGGCGCATCTGTTCGAGGTCAAGATGGCTGAGGATTTCGAGCATGGCTTCAGCCCCCATACCAGCGCTGAAAACATCCTCCCATTTTTGTTTTAGCTCACGATACTTACCCGCGCTCAGCAAGCTTTGTGGCACGAGTCCCTCAAGCTCCGCAATCCTTGTTCTGAACTCGTTTTCGAGTTGCCTTTTCTCCTCACCGAATTGCTGCTGCAACTGGTTCACATCCTGCAGCACCTTCTCCTCGTCTTTCTCTGCCTTCTCTGGTGATTTCAACTCCTCGATTTTCTCCGCCAGCAGCCTCTCCCGCTCCGCCAGCTCCTGAGGGGCCTCATCGCGAAGCTGTTTTAGCGCTTGCCTCTTCTTCTCCTCATCGACACGGGTGATGATAAACTTGGCGAAGTAGATCACCTGCTCTAGATTACGGGGAGAGACATTGAGAAGCAACCCCATTCGGCTCGGCGTCCCTTTAACAAACCAGATATGACTAACCGGAGCTGCCAGCGTGATGTGTGCCATACGCTCTCTTCTAACCTTGGAGCGAGCTACCTCGACCCCGCACTTATCGCAGACGATGCCTTTGTAGCGCATCTTCTTATACTTGCCGCAGTAACACTCGAAGTCCTTGGTTGGGCCGAAGATCTTCTCGCAGAAAAGCCCGTCCTTCTCCGGCTTCAGGGTACGATAATTAAGGGTTTCCGGCTTGGTAACCTCGCCATAGGACCATCCCCTGATCTGCTCTGGCGAGGCCAGGGAGATACGAACAGTAGTAAAGTCGTTTACCTCGAGCATTACTCTCTCTCCTCGAATCCGGCCAGATTTATCCCCAGCCTGGGAGCTTCTGCTGCAGATTCCATCAGGTATGTCACCCTTTCCTCGTCCTCGTTAAGCACCTCGATAGCCAATCCCAGGCTTTGCAACTCCTTGACCAGCACCTTGAAAGATTCTGGTACCCCAGCTTCCAATACGTCCTCTCCGTTGACTATAGCCTCATAGGTTTTAACTCTCCCCACCACGTCGTCGGATTTGACGGTGAGCATCTCCTGAAGGTTATGAGCAGCGCCGTAGGCTTCGAGTGCCCATACTTCCATCTCACCAAACCGTTGTCCGCCAAATTGTGCTTTGCCACCCAGCGGCTGCTGCGTTATCAATGAATAGGGGCCTGTAGACCGGGCGTGGATTTTGTCCTCAACCAGGTGGATCAGCTTCATCATGTAGATGTAGCCCACGGTCACTGGCTGGTCGAGGGGCTCGCCACTACGTCCATCGTAAAGCAATGTCTTGCCGAAGATTGGAGGTGACAGTCCTTTCTCGCGGCACAGGTCTTCCACAACCCCATTTACCTCTTCGGCACTCAGGGCTGAGGCGTCTATGCCTACCTCGTCTTCCAGCCACACCCTAAGGCAGACCTGCCTTGCTTCGCCTATGACCTCCTCACTGAATACCTTGTCACCATCGTACCCACGCTCGTCGAGCCAGGACTTGGCCTTCTCCAACTGGATGGTATCCTCCCCATTGTGAGCCCAGACGATTGCTCCGGCCTTGCGCGCTATCCATGCCCTCGCTAACTCATCTTCGAGCGAAGCATCGTCAGCGCCGTCGAAAACAGGGGACAGTGCCTTAAAGCCGAGGTTTTTTGCCGCCCAGCCCAGGTGGGTCTCCTGAAGCTGCCCGATATTCATCCGAGAGGGAACACCTAGCGGGCTGAGTATTATATCGACCGGTCGGCCATCAGGTAAGAAGGGCATATCCTCCACCGGCACAATACGGGCAATCACCCCTTTGTTGCCGTGACGCCCAGCCATCTTGTCCCCCTCGCAGATCTTCCGCGTTTGAGCTACAAACACCCGCACCATCTGGTTGACCCCTGGGGGGAGATCGTGGTCATCATCACGTGTGAGAACACTGACATCGATCACCTTGCCATATTCACCGTGCGGCACCCTGAGGGAGGTATCCTTGACCTCACGAGCCTTTTCCCCGAAGATGGCTCGCAGGAGCTTCTCTTCAGCCGTGAGCCCTCTTTCGCCTTTGGGGGTGATCTTCCCAACAAGTATGTCGCCGGAGCCGACTTCGGCGCCGACTCGGATAATACCAAGCTCATCGAGATGGCGCAGGCTTTCCTCCCCTATATTGGGTATATCCCTTGTTATCTCCTCGGGGCCCAATTTGGTATCCCTAGCCTCAACCTCGTATTTTTCGATATGAATTGAGGTAAACCTATCCTCTCTGACCAGGCTCTCAGAGATGACAATAGCATCCTCAAAGTTGTATCCTTCCCAGCTCAGGAAGGCGCAGAGGATGTTTTGCCCCAGGGCAAGCTCGCCCCCTTCTGTGGACGAGCCGTCTGCCAGAACCTGACCCCGCCTGACCCGATCCCCTTTGCTCACCACTGGCCTCTGGTTGATGCAGGTCCCCTGGTTTGAGCGGGCAAACTTGGTTAAGGGGAAAGACTGCTCCCTTCCCTCGCCATACCTGACCACGATCTCGTTAGCTGAGACCGATGTTACCTCGCCGTCGCTGTTAACGAAAAGCACTTGGCCGCTGTCGCGAGCCGCCTCTCTCTCCATCCCGGTGGCGATCAGTGGAGACTGGGGCAGGATCAAAGGAACTGCCTGGCGTTGCATGTTGGAGCCCATAAGGGCTCGGTTCGCATCGTCGTGCTCCAGAAAGGGTATCAGCGAGGTGGTTACACTGACGATTTGCCTCGGCGATACGTCCATGAAGTCGACCCTATCCGGAGACTCCAGCAGAAACTTCTCGCCGTGCCTGACCTCGACTTTACTTTCAATAAACTGGCTATTCTCGTCGAGGAGGGTGTTGGCTTGGGCAATTATGTAGTTCTCCTCCTCATCGGCAGAGAGGTAATTGATCTCTTGTGAGACGAAGGACTTGATCTTGATCTTTCGGCGCGATAGTCTCGAGACCTTGCGGGCTATGTCTGCAGTGATCACAGAGCCCGCTTCTGCCACAACTCTGCCCGCGGCATTAGTCACATCCTCGGCAACCGTTTTGCCCAAGAGATCGGGTGAGTTGTTACTGAGTTCCTTTGTTACCCTTCGGTAGGGGGTCTCGATGAAACCGTATTCATTGACTCGTGCATAGGTGGCCAGAGACCCGATAAGACCAATGTTTGGTCCCTCGGGGGTTTCAATGGGGCAGATCCTGCCGTAGTGGGAAAAGTGGACGTCGCGGACATCAAAGCCAGCCCTCTCTCGAGAAAGCCCTCCAGGGCCTAGTGCTGAGAGTCGGCGCTTGTGGGTTAGCTCGGCTAGAGGGTTTGTTTGGTCCATGAATTGAGAAAGCTGGGAGCTGCCAAAGAACTCTCTAATGGCGGCAACTACGGGGCGACTGTTGACCAAAGTGCTAGGTGTCGCTGTGTCTGGTGGCAGCAGACTCATGCGCTCCTTTACCACCCGCTCCATGCGAAGCAGCCCCACCCGGATCTGATTCTGCAACAGTTCGCCCACTGCCCTCACCCGGCGGTTGCCCAAGTGGTCGATATCATCGGGGGCATCCTCCCCGTTGTTGAGCTTTATTATCTGGCGCAAAATCGCCACCATGTCTTCTTTAGCTAGGATCTTTTGGGTGGATGGCTGACCAAGGCCAAGCCGTTTGCTGAGCTTGTAGCGTCCCACTTTGCCCAAATCGTAGCGCCGCGGGTTGAAGAAGAGGGCATTTATCAGCCCACGAGCATTTTCCAGTGTAGGGGGGTCTCCGGGCCTAAGCCGTTTGTATAGGTCGATTAGCGCCTCTTCCACGCTTTTGACCGTTGGCTCACGTTCGATGGTGCTCATGATATAGCGGTGATCAGGGTTGGTGTCCACGTCCGCGAAGAGAGCCATCAGCTCTTCATCTGTGCCATAACTGTGTTCGGCGTCGCTGATGGCACGAATCAGGGTGGTAACCGGGATCTTTCGTTTTCGGTCAACCTTCACTGAGATCAGGTCGTGGTTGCTGGTCTCGAACTCCAGCCATGCGCCACGGTTAGGTATTAGTTTGGCAGAACACAGCTTTCGCCCGGTGGCTGGATCCTCGTCGAGGGTAAAGTAAACCCCTGGGGAGCGAACTAACTGGCTCACCACCACCCGCTCGGCGCCATTGATAACAAAGGTGCCCTTGGGGGTCATCAGGGGGAAATCTCCCATGAATAAATCCTGCTCCTTGATCTCCCCACTCTCCTTGATCACTAACTGCACCTTTACCTTCAGTGGCACAGCGTAGGTGACATCGCGTTCATAACACTCCTGCTCTGAGTACTTGGCAGCAGCCCACATGTATTCCCAGAAGGAACCCTCATCCTCAAATTGCGGCATCTCGGCACTGCCTCCGAACCCGTAGCTTTGGAAACGAAGCTCGTAACGATTGCCGGTGAAGTCCTTAATCGGCGAGACCTCATCGAGCAATTCGTTGAGTCCTCCGTCCAGGGAGGGATCGCAGATCCAGCGATAGGACTCCTGCTGAATCTGGATGAGGTTGGGCGTTTCCAGGAGATGGGGTATTCTGGCATAGGACTTCCTCGTCCCCACATCATGGGATATGGCCAAAGTCATGGTACGATACCTCTCAGAAAGGGAAGTTAAAACAAGAGAGTGACGGAGTTAGTCCTGGAGTCAATAACATCGAAGACAAAGCTGGGAATAAGAGAAGGCCTCCTCCCACAAACTAGTAGAATAACATATTTTCGTCGATTTGTCAATACCGAATTGCTGCTAGGGATGTGCGAAACTCCCTCCAAAGCTAACCAGCTCTGATATCCAAACGCATTAGCATTTTCCTCGAAATCGTTCACCCCAAGCTAAAGGGGAATAGTCTGCCAACAATCAAAGACGTTAAAAAGGAGCACTGAGTAGGGCAAGTTGATTTATTTGCTGAAGCTAAGGCCCACAGGTAATTTTGTGCGGGCCTTTTTCATTGTAAAGCTAGAGGATAATAGATGGCTAAGTCGGAAAAAGGAACGTTTTTCAGCATAACCTATCAACTTTTCTACCTGCATATTTTGACAAAAGACCAGCACTAACCGGTCTCATATTTCTATTGACAGCCACCGGGTGGGATGTTTAAAATGCCACAGTATTTGATAGGGGAAATACAAGCCCAGATAGTGTATTAAAACGTGGAGGAATGAAATATGCCATCTGTTACTGCCAACAACGTGCGGATCAACTACATTGAGCAGGGTGAAGGGGATAAAGTTATTGTCTTCGTACACGGCTATTGTGGTGCTCTTGGGAACTGGAGTAAGGTACTAGAAAGGTTGCCAAAGGCATATCATGCCTATGCGCTAGACCAGCGCGGACATGGACAGTCGGAGAAAGCAGGCAGCTACCAGCTCACGGAGATGGCCGAAGATATCTACGTCTTCAGCCGGCAGTTGGGAATAGGGCAGTTCATATATGTGGGGCACTCTCTGGGTGGAAAGATCGGGTATCAGTTTGCGTTGGACCATCCGGAGGTGCTCAAGGCCATGGTTTTAGCCGCGCCTGCCCCGGCTCATGATTTTATACCACCAGATCAGCGAGCTGGTTTCTTAGATATGGTGACTTCGGCGTTCGGATCGCCGGAGGGGATGCGAGTTTTCTTTGGGCAAACTGCCAATCCGCCAAGCGAGGAACTCCTGAACGAATTGATTAACGACGCTATGGCTACGGATCCGGCTGCGAGGCAGGAGTGCGCTGTCTGGTGGATATCCACTAACCTCGAGCCACAACTTGGGGATATCAAGGTCCCTACCCTAATCATGGCCGGTGCTAAGGACGATCTTCCTGTTGATTGGGAAAGACGCTATGCAGATGCGATCGATGGATGCCGTTTTGAGCTATTCGAGAACATCGGCCATTTTATCCCCATGGAGAGTCCCCAGAAGTTCATTGATCTGCTAACAAGCTTCATCAAGGACAGGAATATAAGGTAGCCCGGGCATCTGTGTCGGTCGCTCACTCATCAGCCGGCAAGAAGAAACGGCCTCGGCACGTCACACACATCAATATAATAACAAGTTAGGTTTTGCAAACTTATAGTATAATTTTGGTGAACTATATTGAAAATGGCCGAATCAAAGTAAATTTGGAGGAAACTTATGAAAGCGATTGTATGCACAAAATACGGACCACCGGATGTTCTTCAGCTTAAAGAGGTAGCAAAGCCTACTCCCAAGGACAATGAAGTACTGATAAGAGTATATGCGACAACAGTAACAGCAGGGGACTACAGATCGCGAAGTTTCGCAGTCCCTCCCTTGTTCTGGCTCCCCATGCGAATAATGACTGGTCTCATAGGGCCAAGAAAAAAATACTAGGGCATGAATTAGCCGGGGAAATTGAATCAGTAGGCAAAGATGTAAAACTATTTAAGAAATGTGACCAGGTTTTTGCATCTACCGGTTGGGGATCTGGTGCTTATGCCGAGTACAAATGTCTGCCCGAAGACGGGATAGTGGCAATAAAACCGGCCAAAAGGAGGAAGGAGTTATCTCGTTTCCTGCATTTCTACAATAATCGGCGGCCTAACTCAGCCTTAGACTGGATGACGCCGCTAGAGAAGTTATGGTCTTTCCCAGCGTACCGGGGTGTTACTCCCTCTTTAAGAAGTGTTACCCATGTTTGAAAACATCACACAATTGCTGCGATACATCATCTCGCACCCGTTTGCACCTCCTTTCCTTTGAGTTTTCGCCACCCAAAGGATATAGAGGTCAACGGGTGCTTTCAACTACCCATTTTCACACAAAACAGTGTACACCCGGTCTCAATTACTACTTGACAACCTGTTTGAACCGTTGTATACTTTATAAGGTTACGATGGTAATTGTAAGCGACACAAGCTAATAGTGGACTGATAGGCTGGTGTGGACTTGAGAGTGCGGCTTGAGTAACATCGAGCCGCACTTGATGTTGAAAAAAAGAGCACCTTAAAAACTGAATAGAGTTCTGTCTGTAGTTTAATGTAGGTCAAGCTACTAAGGGCGCACGGGGGATGCCTTGGTGCCAAGAGCCGAAGAAGGGCGTGGCGAGACTGCGAAAAGCCTCGGTGAGCTGTCGGGCAAGCTGAGCCGGGGATTCCCGAATGGGGCAACCCACCCCGATAAAATCGGGGTACTCCTAGCTGAACACATAGGCTAGGAGGGGTAAGTGGGGGAACTGAAACATCTAAGTACCCCGAGGAAAAGATAAGCATTCCCTGAGTAGTGGCGAACGAAAGGGGAACAGCCTAAACCCTGGTGACTCAGTGGACTCGAGTCCTATGTCATCAGGGGGTTGTAAGACATGACTTGGAAAGGTCTCGAGCCCTTTCCGGGAGTTACAAACCGTAACCCTAGCCAAAGGTCTCTGGAACGAGCCGCCGCAGAGGGTGAAAGTCCCGTAGGCGAAAGGGGAAGGCTCCTGGTCATGATCTTGAGTACCACGGGACACGTGAAATCTTGTGGGAAGCTGGAGTGACCACCCTCCAAGGCTAAATACTCTTGGCGACCGATAGTGAACAAGTACCGTGAGGGAAAGGTGAAAAGAACCCCGGGAGGGGAGTGAAAAAGATCTGAAACCGTGTGCCTACAAGCAGTCAGAGCCCTTCCTCGGAAGGGTGATGGCGTGCCTATTGAAGAATGAGCCGACGAGTTAATCTGTGTAGCTAGGTTAAGTCGTTTGCGCGACGAAGCCGTAGCGAAAGCGAGTCCGAATAGGGCGATGCCCCGATTTATCGGGGCAGGTTGCATGGATTAGACCCGAAGCCGGGTGAGCTAACCATGGCCAGGGTGAAGGTCGCCTAACCGCGACTGGAGGCCCGAACCCACCAGTGAGGCAAAACTGGGGGATGAGCTGTGGTTAGAGGTGAAATGCCAACCGAACCCGGAGATAGCTGGTTCTCCCCGAAATGCATTGAGGTGCAGCCTCGGGTGTTGAGTTGCGCAGGTAGAGCGCTGGATGGGCTAGGGGGCAAGCAGCTTACCAAACTCAACCAAACTGCGAATGGCGTAACTAGAAAGCCCGGGAGTGAGACGGTGGGGGATAAGCCTCATCGTCGAGAGGGAAACAGCCCAGACCATCGGCTAAGGTCCCCAAGTGTAGGCTAAGTGGAAAAGGATGTAGAGTTGCTCAGACAGCCAGGATGTTGGCTTAGAGGCAGCCATCATTTAAAGAGTGCGTAACAGCTCACTGGTCGAGTGGCTTTGCGCCGAAAATGTAGCGGGGCTAAAGTCTACCACCGAAGCCATGGGCCTCCCGATAAATCGGGGGGCGGTAGGGGAGCGTTGCCTCCGCGTCGAAGCCTCGTCGTGAGTCGGGGTGGAGTGGAGGGAAGTGAGAATGTCGGCATGAGTAGCGCCAGGCGTGTGAGAAACACGCCCACCGTAAGCCTAAGGTTTCCTACGGAAGGTTATTCCGCGTAGGGTTAGTCGGGCCTAAGCCGAGGGCGAAAGCCGTAGGCGATGGACAACTGGTCAATATTCCAGTACCGCTTGCTTTTTGTTAAAACTACGGGGGGACACAGAAAGGTAGGCCGAGCGTGCCCATTGGACATGGTGCGTCCCTGATTGTAGGCGAGAGCCGACAGGCAAATCCGTCGGCTCGCTAAGCTGAGGAGAGGGGGAAGCTGAGGGGCAACCCGAGGCGACTCGGCTGAGCCTATACTGTCTAGAAAAGCCTCGTAGCTGAATGGCAAGCGTCCGTACCGCAAACCGACTCTGGTAGGCGGGGGTGAGAGCCCCAAGGTGTTCGAGAGAACCCTCGTTAAGGAACTCGGCAATCTAACTCCGTAACTTCGGGAGAAGGAGTGCCTCGAAGGGTGACGGGACTCGCTCCCCGAGCGTTTCGAGGTCGCAGTGAACAGGCCCAGGCGACTGTTTAACAAAAACACAGGTCTCTGCTAAGGCGTAAGCCTATGTATAGGGGCTGACACCTGCCCAGTGCTGGAAGGTTAAGGGGATGTGTCATGGCTCTTCGGAGCCGGCAGCACTGAACTGAAGCCCCAGTGAACGGCGGCCGTAACTATAACGGTCCTAAGGTAGCGAAATCCCTTGTCGGGTAAGTTCCGACCCGCACGAATGGTGTAACGACTTGGGCGCTGTCTCAACGAGGGACTCGGCGAAATTGAAGTACCCGTGAAGATGCGGGTTACCCGCGACAGGACAAAAAGACCCCGTGGAGCTTTACTATAGCTTGGCATGGGATTGAGGTTCAGCATGTGTAGAATAGGTGGGAGGCTTTGAAGCTGGGGCGCCAGCTCCGGTGGAGCCAACGGTGAAATACCACTCTTGTTGAGTTTTGGTTCTAACCCCTGAGCAAGCAGGGGGACAATGTCTGGTGGGTAGTTTGACTGGGGCGGTCGCCTCCTAAAAGGTAACGGAGGCGCCCAAAGGTCCCCTCAGGGTGGGTGGAAATCACCTGTGGAGTGCATTGGCATAAGGGGGCTTGACTGTGAGACCTACAAGTCGAGCAGGGACGAAAGTCGGGCAAAGTGATCCTACGGCACCGTGTGGAAGGGCCGTGGCTTAACGGATAAAAGCTACCCCGGGGATAACAGGCTTATCTTGCCCAAGAGTTCACATCGACGGCAAGGTTTGGCACCTCGATGTCGGCTCGTCGCATCCTGGGGCTGAAGAAGGTCCCAAGGGTTGGGCTGTTCGCCCATTAAAGCGGCACGCGAGCTGGGTTCAGACCGTCGTGAGACAGGTCGGTCTCTATCCGTCGTGGGCGCAGCAGATTTGAGGGGAGCTCTCTCTAGTACGAGAGGACCGAGAGGGACAGACCTCTGGTGTGCCAGTTGTTCCGCCAGGAGCATCGCTGGGTAGCCAAGTCTGGATCGGATAAGCGCTGAATGCATCTCAAGTGCGAAGCCGACCCCAAGATGAGATCTGCCACCGGGTTAACCGGGTAAGACCGCAGCGAGACTAGCTGTTTGATAGGCGGCAAGTGTAAGCACAGCAATGTGTTCAGCTAAGCCGTACTAACGGTCGAGGGCTTGACCTACATTAAACCAAGGGCGGAACTCTACACGCTTAATTCAACCAACACGTTACGACGCGGGATGGAGCAGTGGAAGCTCGTCGGGCTCATAACCCGAAGGTCGTTGGTTCGAATCCAACTCCCGCTACCAATTCTCGAATACAAAAATACCGTCAAGGCGATTAAACCCTGGCGGTATTTTTCTTGTTTTGCTAATCCTCTGCTAATCCTTTTTGAAAAACTACAGACAAGACAGCGACGTTAGCAGTACGCTCAGCAGCGGAGTCAAAGGCCA
>Ga0209979_1000263_pt1 | contig 79678 bp, 116 predicted proteins | sample AnhtaG_FD_183114 | JGI IMG/M metagenome (GOLD analysis project Ga0209979, IMG submission 183114) | Deep subsurface microbial communities from Anholt, Denmark to uncover new lineages of life (NeLLi) - Anholt_01485 metaG (SPAdes) (version 2) | ecosystem: Environmental > Aquatic > Marine > Oceanic...
TTGCATCTTGATGGTCATCAAAGAAACACAGGGTTTCCTCTTTTGATATGTCACTCCAGTCTATGTGGAAAAAATCCTCAATGTGATAAATCACTTTTTCAGAAATGTATTCTCTTTGCCACAAATGGGGATCTATAGAGTGTATTTCTGAATCTGGGGACGCTTTTTCAAAGAACCAAGTACCTTGCCCCTTAAAAACCCCGCTTTCTATGATATACTTTGGTTTTAAAAACTGTGCAGCGAACCACGCGATAAACATATGTGGAGATCTCATTCCCCCAAAGTTATTTTTAATGGGTCTATCTTTGCGAAGTTCAGAGAATTCTTTCAGTTTACTCCTCAAGCCATCCCTCGTCCATCGTACTACGCCAATCGTATTCATTTGACTAAGCTCGCTGAGATACTCCCAGATCTCTGCATTCCGTATAAGAGTTCCGCAGCCACCTCCCATCTGAAATTCTGTAGTCTAAGCTTTTGCCCTAGTGTCAGAGGCAACTCAAGCAAAACGTGGACTATGGCCATCGGGATTTGGTGCTTCACTAAGAAGAACCACCACTTATGGAGGCGATTAATTTGTTTCGCGCTGGGGATAGCAAGGACAGTATCTTCGTAGAAGTTCATGCACTCAGTGTCTTTATCAATCAGTCCCTTCTGAACACAATCTTTCCACAAGTCTGTTTTGGGAAGGGGCTGAAAGATGGACACTGAGGAGTCGATCGGGTCAATCATTTGGTTGTATCTTAGTGTCTCCAACGCATCTATGAGCGGATTAGAAACGGGAAGCCCAATCATGTTTTGTAGCCTTACCTTGATTCCTAACGTCTTACAGGCTTCGCAGGCTTCCTCCACCTGCCGATTCGTGATATTGCCCCTACGAAGAAACTTCTGTGTCTCAGGACTAGCCGATTCGAGGGCAATGTTGAGGAACGAACAGCCTGCACCAGCCATGATTCTAAGAATCCCATAATCAACATTGTTGGCTCGGATCGAACCGCAAAAAGATAGACCAACCTCTTTCTTATACTTCTCGCAAAACTCAAACAACCAAGCATGATTCCCTGCCAAATCATCGTCATTGAAATAGACCAGTTCCAAACCGTAGGCTTTTCTAACGGCCTTAATTTCCTCAATCATCTTGTCGGGTGAAACTCTTTGATAGAACTTATGCCTCTCGCTTCGATAAAGCTGATGAAAGAGATGATTGAAACAGTACTTGCAGCTGTAAGGGCAATCTCTACCTGCAATGAATCGTTTCATTCTGGCTTCGCCGAATTCTTTGTACTTATAGAGAATAGACCTATCGGGAGCGGGTATAGCGTTGACATCCTCTGGAATATGCCCTCTCACAAGTTTCTCTTGTGTCTCGCCCTCCACAATGCCAAGAATAACACCCTCGCCTGGGCCTTGCACAACGAAATCAATGTCTGGATCAGAGAGACCTTGTTCGGGAAAGAAAGTAAAGTGCGGCCCTCCCATCACGGCGATAAATCTGTGTCTCTTCTTAAGTTCTTTGTTCTTTTCAATAAACCAAAGATGCTCTCCTGTCGTTACTGAATACATGACAAAATCGACATGACTCCGCTGGAGGTAAAGATCAGCACTATCGACGTCATCCTGCACCATGTCAACAGTATGTCCTGCATCTTTCAGAATTCGTGCTAGATACAACATTCCTAGCTTGTCTGTTCTAAGTTTCTTTTCAATAAACAGTATAGAACTCATAATATCCCCCTAACATCGCCACACCACGCCTTCCCCAACTCACAGACGATAGAGGGCAGATACTCTTTGCCATTGAGATGCTCATATAAGCGTTCAAGTTTGTCTAATACCGTGCCCTCACCCAAATTAGCAGTTAGTAAGTCTTCGCAGAATTTAGTAGTATATCTCATACCAAAGATCTCATCTTGAAGGTTCTGCCACAGATCGTGAGGATTGCGTTGCTGCCATACGAAGGGTGGTCCATAATACACAGAGTAATCAAATGTCCGCATAATTCTCTGGGCAACATATGATCCCCAAATATCGTCGTAGCGGCCAACTCCCGTCCACACCATGAATAGGGGTGCCACCTCAGCTACATAGGCGGTGTTCTGTGAGTTCGTTGGTGCAAACACGCTGGGATCAACGCACAAACCTCGCTGGGCTATCTCCGTGATCTGGTGCACTTCAGGACGGTTCGTAATCCGCTCCATTGCATCAATATCGGGGTCTCCAAGCCACAATCCAGCCGCTACGCCAATCTTAGTTGTTTGGACGTGATGCATAATATAGGTATGCTCCACGGGTCTTTTATCATACGGGAAGCCACGATGGTAGATAGGCGGAATCATATACTCACCAATGTTGAACCACCCATTATCACTATTGACCTGTAAACCATTGAACGGCTGCGTCAGCACCCTAATAAAAGTAGCGAAGTAGCTACGGTCCAATGGAATATTGTCATCGTCGATAGTGATAATGATATCAGCTCCATACTTGATAGCCTCAAGGAGTGCAATATTCCGACGCATGATTCGATTCCACCCGATTAGCTTACTACTTCGATAGCCTAGTTTCTCTTGGTCCACGTCGCTATAGTAGATTGCGTTGCCCAACGTCGATACCAAAGCTTGTACCTCATCGTGAGGTGTTCTGCGATCACCCGTGACGAAGAACATAACATCCTTGTCCAGCTCTCGGTAGAGCTCCAGGATCCTTGGTACGTAGATAGTCGTCGTGATAAGTGCGAGCTTCATGCGACATCCTCCAAATGGTATTTCTCAAAGTTTTGTGGTCCCCCATTTCTCACTATATTCCCCGCAGCTTCCCCCTGTGAGGACATCTTTCGGTTCCTTCGATGCGTCTCAGATTTGGTCTGCTGATGAGAGTGAAACTGATGTAACAGTTTGAACTGCTTTCCCCAGAACTTCTGATAACCTAGAAGATTGAGTCGCATCATCATATCGTTATCTTGCCAACCCCACCCGCTCATTCTTTCATCAAATCCACCTATTGCTACTATCGGCTCCTTCTTTATCATTAGGAAGTCCCCATAGGAAGAAAGGTTATGCCACTGTCCAAAGCCTCGATCAATCAGAAACTTGGAAGGAGCACTCTGGAAAATCGTCTCCTCGCTAGAAAGCTCAAAACTCGTAAGCCAATCCTGCCCTAACGAAGTAAGATCAAAACGACGCCAATAGATTTGTAGCTTCTGGGGCTGTTTCTTCTCAACGATAGTATGAATGATACTCAACAAGTCTGGAGCTACGATATTATCGCAGCTCATAAGTATCAGGTTCTTTGCCCTCGCATTGGCAATTCCAGCATTGAATGATACGCAGTTAATGAAAGCATCACTCTCTGGGTTAAGACGAACAATCCTGATTCGGTAATCATCAGGAACCGCGATTCGAGGCTCGGATCCATAGTCTACAACGATGATTTCAAAGCTAGGATAGTCCTGCCATAATACGCTTTTCAGACATCTGCCGAAAGCATCCTGTCTGTCCCTGACTGCAATAATAAAGCTATAGTCAGGTTTCATTGTGTTAAGTCTTCTTAATTAGGTCAACACACCAAACACAGAACTGAGTGCCTTGTAGTTTGACTACCATTTCTTCCGTGCCGAACCCTGGGAAGAGGAAGATCTCCTCTACAATAGAGAACTTTGGCAGCTCGGCTAGAATTTGATGCTTAGTAAAAATCCTATGAGCGTTAAAACGAAGCATAAATGTATGACTTATGTTTGTGCCCAATAGGAAGTGCCCCCCCGGTCGAAGCACACGAGAGATTTCCTTGAGAGCCTTGACACTGCCAAGTGGGTCTAGTTTGTCGCCGTACCGTCCCAACCCGATATGTTCTAGCACGCACAGGTTACTTAGGAGATCTACGGAATTGTCGGCAAGCGGAAGATTGATAATTGAAGCCTTCCTGCAATCCAGATTTGGTAGAGAGACATTAATAGGTCTTACATCAAAACTAGTAGTCGGACACAGCATAGAGAAGATTCCCACAAGGAGTGCCGCCGAACCTATATCAACCATGCTTTTTGGTCGGATCTCAAGAACCCTCTTGAAGGCCCATGTATCTTGGCGGAAATAGTATCCATCCACACGAGTCGTAGAAGTTTTTTCACCAAGACGTGGATATGGAATTCCCCCCTTTTCCGCTCCTGGAAGTTTCATATAGGCTACATAATCTCTATGGTACTCTTCCATCATTTCTTTCTTATTCACAATTGTAATCTCCTGATGATCTGACAAACTCTGTTGATTTCATCTGTGTCTATGGAAGTACCAGTAGGCAGACAGAGTGTTCGCTGAACTAAGCGTTCAGTCTTGGGCAGTGATAAGCCATCATAGAAAGAGCGATATGGTTCCATACGATGACAGCCCGGATAAAAATAACGTCGAGCAAGCACACTCTTGGCATGCAATGCTTCAAGTAAACGGTCACGATTATCTACTTCTAAGACGATATATTGATAGTTGCATCTTTCAGTTTCGTCATAGGTGATGAGATGAATCCCAGACACATCACCTAGTTCTTGTTGGTATCTCTTATAGTTACGATAGTTGACGGCAACGAATTCATCAAAGCTTTCCAATCCTGTTAGTCCCATCGCTGCCGATACCTCACTCATTTTACCATTGATGCCAAGACTGATAACATCATCATAGCCTGCAAAACCAAAGTTTTTCATCAGACGAGCTTTGGCGGCTAGTTCATCATCGTTAGTAACTATTGCCCCCCCTTCGAAAGTATTGAGAATCTTTGTAGCATGAAAACTAAATACTTCAGCATCGCCAAAGCCGCCGATCATTCGCCCCTTGTGTGAACATCCAAAGGCATGAGCGGCATCAAACAAAAGTTTCAAATCCTGCTGCTGTGCGATCTTAGTTAGTGCCTCTGTGTCACAGGGTCGTCCCCATATATGGACGCCGATAACGCCTGTAGTGCGTAGTGTAATCAGTTGCCTCATATGATTTGGATCGATGTTATGTGTATGTGGATCAATGTCACAGAAGACTGGCGTTATTCCCAGCCACTGCAAGGCGTGAGCTGTGGCGATAAAGGTAAATGATGATATGATGACTTCGCCAGTTAGTCCTAACGCTCGAATGGCGATTTCCAGTGCAGTAGTACCATTACAAGTGGCAATACAATGCTTAACTCCCACAAAGTCAGCAATCCGTTTTTCGAATTCTTGTATATAGCGACCATTATTTGTAAGCCAGCGCCTATCTAGAAGATCGTTGATACGCGCCAGTAGGCGTTCCCGATTGCCAATGTTCGGGCGACCAACATGGAGCCTCTCTTGAAACGCAGGGAGATCCCGTATGTGTGCCTTCATCCACGTAGCTCCTGCTGCTCCCTCTTGAATGCAGGGATATAGTTTCCATCCGTGTCATAGAATTCGTTACGCAATTGGGTCTCAAGTTCCAGAATATGCTCCTTGGGGCGAGACTTGATCGCTTTTGCGGGCGACCCAACGTAGACCGTCCACGGCGCGCAATCTTTCTTCACGAGCGAATTTGCTCCGACGACTGCTCCTTCTCCTATTATCACGCCAGGCAGAATAACTGCTTCTGCTCCAACAATCGCGTGCTTCTTGATATAGACGACGGAGCGAATCGGCACACGATAGGGGAACGGAATTGCTGAACCTGTTAGACACCCGCCAGAATAGTCCTCGTTGCCTGTGAAAATCCTCACACCACTTGACAGAGTAGTGAAATCGTCCATTACAAATTCGCCACCGCCAGTGATGGATGTAAAAGAGGCGATATGCACAAAGCTACCAATGACAGTCCTTTTGCCACCCATGATGAAGACGAAATCATCTATGATGACTGAATCACCGATGGTAATGACTTCTGGCGACACTATTTTTGCCAACGGCCAGATGATTATATCCTGCCCTACGCTGGCAAACCCTAAAGCATACGCCTGATTCGTCACATTCATCAACCTCTTTAGGCGACCATATGCCTATCCTGGATAACCATGTACTCCATAGAAGAAGCTCAAATCAGCCTTCATATTCATGGATTCCTATAAAGAAATCCATAGTGGATGTGTCTTGGCCAACCACCCAAATGCGAACCCAAGCCTTGGTTCCAATAACGACATTTCTAGTCTGTATCATAAGTATTGTTTCTTGTCCCTGAACACTCAATGGCTTGAAGACAAATTCGCTGTATGTTCCAGCCGTCAACGCATCAGCACCGCTAGCTCCTAGAGCGAACTGGACGAGGTGAGTTGCGTTTGCACTCTCTAGAGCAACGACCATAATCCGGTGAGGATCGTAAGTTGCCTTTCCTACATCTGCCGGAGTATCATCAGATCCGAGAACTTGAAGCCAGCTACCCCAGGCAAGGTTTCCGGCATCGGCCTGAAAAGCGCTGACTGTGGTTCCGATCCTGTCTGCTACGTGTGTCTCGCCAACCGGAACTCCGGCAGCCCCGAACCAACGCTCATATGAATGCAAGTGGCGCTCGGCCTCTTCCGCTAAATAACCTATGCTCCCTGGCGTCCCAAGCAATCCATCAGCAGCCTCAGAGTCTATTTTAGGAATATCTTCAGTACCTCTCCAAAAAACCATGATATCCTCCTAAACTAGCAGTGTCGCTGATACGCTGTATTCGATAGCATCAGCGTCAGCGTGTTGCATGATTAATCGCCAAACAAGCCCCAACCTGAGATTCACTGCCTCAGTGTAGTTGCCTCCAAAGCCGATTCCTCCAATATCGAAGAGATAAGTATACGAACCAGCCGCTGTGATAGCCGCTGCTGCCGACCAAACGGAGAAATATACTCCACTGATACTATCTCTTATTTGTAACACTGGAGTAATCGACGGTGTATCTGTTACGGCATATACTCGCACGAATAGAATCAAGCCTCTTCCATAGGAATTGAGTTGATCTCCACTATTAGCCTCAGTAATGCGAATCTCTCGCGGTAGTAACGTTAGATCGGCATTACCTCCACCAGGCAAGATACTTCCTGGGTTGGCTGGAGTGAATAATTCCTGCTCATTAGAATCCACAGGGATTGAAGCACGCAGTTTCGCACCCTTTCCCTCAGCGAAATCAACGATCCATTCAACTATCCCATCAGGCCCAAAGATTTTTCTAGCCATTATTCAATCTCTGAGTGCGGTTTTGATCTATCGTATGCTGTGTTTTGCTACCCATCCAGAAACTTAAGACTATGAAGACGAGTTTTTCGAGATCAGATGGCATTTCTCGTCCAGTTACCCAGATATAGGCCGCAACTCCTAACACTCCTATAGTAATAAAAGCCTGTAATACTATCGAACGTTCTAGTAAATCCAATAATTTCAATCCAAATTCTTTCATGTTATTCTTCCTCTAGTGTAGTTTTCAATATATTATTCGCCGCTTGGCGAAGTATCGCTGCTATCTTTGCCTTTCCGATTAAATTGTTTGGCACAGGGTATACCATGAGTCTACCTTGGAGGCTTTCATAGATGACTGTAACTACAGAAAATGAAACCCTCGTGAAAGGATCGACATTCTTAGACAGCGCACCGCGTAATTCTATATTCTCATCATTAGCCTCTCGGAGGGCTTCTTCTAGCTCTTTGATTTGTTGTTGAAGCGACTCATTATCCATCGACATCAGCTCCAGAGATTGCTTCGTTGACGGCCTTGTATAAAGCCCCTATGCAGACTTGGAGTTCCAGTGCTATACCAATGGTGATAGATGTAACAGTACCAGTCATTGGATTAGTAGTATTTACTTTACTCCAATCGTGCCCTTTGAGACGGTCGCGGAGCCATGTCAGATAAATTTCGTCGATCCTAACAGTTACTGGCTTCTCATCCGCTTCGAGGACTTTGGAATACTGAAGAATACCTTTCTCAGAGTTATCTTGCACCCACTTTTGGACGAAGGCAAGACTCAACTTCTCATAGAACTCCAACCCTTTCGCAACCATCTCTACATCTGTCCCACTATGAGGACGTTTAAGGAACAATTGTAGCGCATACCTCGCAGGAAATGATACCGTGATTTTCTTCAGTGCCATTATATCCTCCCTATACTGTCTCTTTCGGCCCTACAAGGCCCCAATCAGGCGTTCCGTGGGGCATGAAGCCTCTTTAGGTCTCCAGGGTCATCTTGAAGCCGCCGACTGAAACATAGATGTCGTCACCTGCCACGCATCCGATAAAGGTCGCGTACACGTCCCAACCCTCCTCCAGCGGCTTCCAGCCTTGCCAGTCAACAGTCTCGAAGATTGGAGGGCTGTTCCTGACTCTCAGGTTCTCATAGGTAGGAGCCAGCCTGCAAGTGAGTATAATCCGAGTGCAAACTGAGACGTCGTTCGCGGCTGCAACGTGGGTCAAGACCCAGACCTCGCCTGCGGGCACGGCGGCAGCAACAAGCGTGTTGTCTCCTAGTGCTGCGTTCAGGTCTCTTACTCGCTCGCTCCACATTCCGCTGTAGCTGAATAGCTGATCCTCGCCCCGCACCTGGAGCCGGTCGGTGGCCACAGATTCTAGCGCGGCCACCAGGTTGTCAATCAACTGAAGCGCGGTAGTCTGTATCTGCTGTTCGGCTAGGGTTGCAGCGCCACTCGGAAAGTTGTGTATAGACTTGCCATCAGTGATTAACACATATCCAGCGGCCAAAGAATAATCTTCTGGAGTCAATCTCCGCGCAACTCCTGCATTTGGAGTGAGATAGAGATTCACTGCTCTAGCAACTGCACCAGTATTGACTAAAACAATTGAACTGACTCCTATACCGTCAGCAGGAGCTGTATACAGATCACCAATGGCGGCTGGAAGTTGTCCATCGGCGAGTTGCGTTGCAACTGTGCCTACAAAGCCAAAGATTAGATAATCGACCTCATTAATAACAGGTGCGTCACCTCTTATCTTGTCTCCATTGTCCAGTGCGATCATGTTGCATTCCTCCTATGAAAGTAAAATCGCCCATTTTATAGAATCCCTCATCCCCACCCCCAGCGCGTGTACATGGTCTCGATGTGAGAAGATCAAAGATGTTCCCGGAGCAGCCGCTGCAACGACATCTGCTGGATTAACTACATCAAGTGCAGTTTTCCATGAGGGTCTTAACTCTGCATTGTCTATTCCTAATACATTCCGCACATTAGCAGCGGGAACGGCGATGGCCAATCGAGACCATCTAGGTGTGACGTTGCCTATAATGACATCACCATCGACGACAGCAGCCGCCAAGGTATCTGTATGAGATGTGGATAATAATACATGCCTTGCATTAAGTGTATAATCAGCATTAGCGCCACCGTCTACTCCGACTAAGCCATCGCCAGCGACGAATCGCCTCTCAGCAGTCAACACAGCGTGGAGAGCCAATGTTAAATATTGTGCATTGATTACGCTGCCTGGACCAACTACCTCAGCATACTCTCTAGTCTCCAAGGCGCGTAATCTTTGGTGTATTTCTCGTATAGTCTTTTGCAATACAGATGGCATCAGAGTAAATCCTCTGGTATGAATAGGAAGGTCGGTCTTATTTCCTCGCCAGCACTTCCTAAAAGAATATGTGCTTCTACTACTTTCATATTATAATCAATTTCTCTGTAGCGTCCAGTTACTAAATCGCCTACGTTCCAGTCTCTTCCATACTGAGTCCCCTCAGTAGGGATTCCTTGGAATTCGAAAGTAAACATCTCCTTGTTTTCCATAAGGAAGGCATCTCCCATAGCATTCAATGCCGCTGTATTGATATTTTGTGATCCCTCAAGGAAAGCCTCGATTCGATTCCACGGGGAGTCGAACTGAGCATCGTAAAGGCTGAAGCGTTCGACGATCTCTCTAGCTGCTCCAATACCGTCACCAGCAACATAAGCCATCGTAGTCTCCGCAATACGATCCGTCACAATTCTGGGGTTGACCATATTCCCTCGTTGAAGGGAGAATATCGTAGGCACGTTGCCATCGACATTGCCCACTCTACGGTCTAAGCCAATTCTAGGATAGTATACATGAAAAGTCAATGTAGGCCCTATGCGATCTACATCGAAGTCTGCTCCAAGCTCTGAAAGAATCTCTATTTCATCAGAAACTCCCACGCCTCGTAAATTTCTAGTTACAGCAGCCCCCTGATTAGTGTCAGCTTCCACAGAAAAGTTAGCAAATTGTCTCAATCCATCCAAAGCTGAAGAACCTAATTGAAATCGTGCTAGTTCACGCATTACATCTGTAAAAGCGTCAGTCCTGCTAAAAAAGGCGCTTGCTGCATCTGGTCTGATGATTCGGCGTTTTACCATCGATTTAAGATCTGGACCCAAGGAAAGATAGATCTCTTTATCTGCGCTATCTACAAGAAATTCATGTCGTCTGTGAAAACCCTCAAAATCGGTATACCACTCTCCGTTAGGATACTTGCGTCTAACTTGAACGAATCTATCTAAAGCGAACTCTGAAGATCGTGTTGCAAGAACTCTGAGACGAAAGTTACCATAATTATGGTGTCCTTGGCCATTGACACTTTTTATATATTCTAAATTTTCAAAGCCTCCAGCATCATCGAATAAAGCAAGCTGCGTACCATCATGATCGTAAAGGATCACTTGATAACGGCCCATCAATTCAGGCGGTACGATACAAGGCACTACTGGTATTGGTATCGGAGGTGGAGGAGGTGGAGGAGGCGGAGCATCCTCCTCTACATAATCCACCTCAAGTAATATTTGAGTAACACGCCGCTCTTCGGTTGCATCCTGATCGACTTCGGCAAGTACTTGAGTGATACGACGATCTGTGTCTTGGATCTGATCGATCTCTGCCAAGACTTGAGTGATACGACGATTGGAATCCTGTTCCTGATCGATCTCGGCTAAGAGTTGTGTAATGCGTCTTTCGTCGCCCACACTACCTCACCACCACGCCAGCTTCTATGGCGTTAACTTCGTCTTCCGTCCAATCCTGTCCAGTATCGGGGCTAGTGCCCAAAACTTCTGGGTGATAATCATACGATCTATCGTATGGAACGTCGTCACCTTGATGATCGACTCCATAAAGTCGCAGCAAACGAGCAAAATCTCCCCCCTGTGATACAGTATTATAAGCTCTACATAACCACTGTACCGCTGCAATATTAGCAACTTGTCCAGGTGTAATAACTAAATCTTGCATTGTATAGGTATCTTTTAAATCTGTCGTAGCTTGCTCGACGTAAGCAGCGTCGTCATCTGGAGGGACTTCATTTACTGCAGCCCAGTTAGCTCCAGCACTTGGTATCAGTTGTGTATAGTTGCCTGCACCAGTTGGCACAAGTCCTACAATGCCTCCAAGTCCAGGCCAAGAATTATTCCTGATTCCATGAATACTATTAATCACCAAATCATCATAATATCCATAGCAAACATATCCACCATCGGAATAAGATGCTCCCCATACTATCACCAAGACCTCATCATCTGCGTCAACTTGAGTATCTCCTGAGAAGTCGATGACCTGCACACCATCGATCCTAACCTGAATCACACCAACAGCATTGTCTATGAGCACGCGGATTTCAATGCAGCACCAAGCATTAGTAGGCACGACACCACCAGAGACTATCAATGCGTCATTATGATCGCCTAGTCTAACTAAGAAGACGCTATCAGCCTGCCGTACTTGAAAGGTAAGTAATTTAGCTCCCAGATTATCAAGTAAAGTACAAAATGTACGATCATTGCTTCCGCCTGTCATATAAAGACCGATTCTAAAGAATAATTCTGTGTATCCAGTTCTGAGAGTTAACCATGCACGATCATCCGCACTCGGTATATGCAAGGAATAAGCACCTGTACGTGCCTGCGCAGCAGATATAACCGCTGCACTATCGACGCGAGGAAAGACATCTAGTGAACCAGCTTCTAGACCACTCATCCACAGTCTGGTCATCGTATTTTCACTCCCAATTCCATACCATTGACAGCAGCAACGAGCCATGCACCTACGGCTTCAGGATCTTCATCTAGAATCTCAGGATAGTAATCGTAATCAGCATCGATTGCAATGTCCGCTCCTTGATGATCTACTCCACCAATACGCAGAATTCGTGCGATTTCTGGGTTGCCAACAAGATCTGATTTGGCCCTTGCAAGCCACTGCACCGCTGCAATCGTCCCTGTAGCTACCAAGTTAGAAGCCGCATAACTATCATGATCATCGATGAGAGTATCGAAGACATATGATGTATCATCATCTGGTGGTACTTCGTCTACGTCCTCCCAGTTGGCTTCTGCACCACCAGGGACTCGCTGTAGGTCGGTGCTAAAGCCTGCACCAGTCGGGAAGATCGCTGGTATGCCTCCACGACCGATCCAAGAAGCGTTCACAACACCAGAAGTATCGTTGAAGGCAATGTCGTCATAATAACCGGGACAACCGTTAGCTTGTGCTCTCCCAAGCCAAAAGCTTCGGACGTTAGCATTGGCCGTCTGTTGGGTATTTCCTGCAAAATTAATAACTAGCATACCATCCACTTTGAGCTGAAAGACTCCGTTGGCATTATCAACAAGTAGACGAAACTCAATGCAGTGCCATCTGTTTTGATGCATCTCTCCACCCACGCCGATGACCGTACCGTTATAAGCTCCTCGTTTGGCAACCAAAATCCCGGTCCTATTTGGTAATGTGATCGTGAATTGTATGCCCCCTACACTATCAAACAAGGATATGACTTCCGCGTTAACCCCTTGTGAGTTATGGCGAAGGCCAATTCTGCCAAAGATCTCGGTTTCGTTAGCAGGAAAAGCAGATCCAACCGCATCGGTAGCACCACTGGCCTCTAGCGAATACGTTCCTGTACGAGCCTGAGCGTTCGTCACTACAGGGCTAAATGCCTGAGAATCGAAAATATCGAGATGTCCTGCTTCAAGACCACTCATCCATATTCTTGCCATAATATTTACCTCACCAAGAAATGTGTGAAACTTGATCCCATTGATCGATGGGACATTTTACGATGCCGCCCATAAATGGCTGAATCCTGATTCCCTTGTGATCAAATGTGTCACGCAGAGGTGCACCAAGATTATTCTTCTTAGCATACAATGGAAAGGCATGTGTCGGAGTATGAGGCACACCGATAGAGTTCCAAGCCAAATCACGAATCTCTTCGTCGATTGGGCCGTCTGAAGGTGGTGCTGGCAATGGTCCTATCGCCCTGATAATGCTCCGCGCCGCGCCTTCATCGTGGCCGAAGGAAATCCATTCTGATTCGGGACCCCAATCGAATAGGAGCAAACTCTTGAGCCAGGGGAATTGCTGTGCTCGGCGCTCGCCCTCTGCAACCTCTTGAAAGTAGGTCGCGGGATCACAGAGCGTGAGCCAGCCAGTCTTTGGGGCGTGGCCTGACTTCTCTGGTGCTATACCGCCGTCCACGCCCCACTCAGTCACCAGCAGCTTCAGCTTCGATACGTCCACGCCCAATTGTCGCCACATCTCCACGTCCCATTCGATACGGCCCAGGGCGTGCCAACGACCCAGCGGCCCCTCAACTCCTGGCCGCCAATAGGCGTGCAAGCCTACGTAGTGCCCCAGAGCGACAGCCACCTTTACTGCTGGGGCCAGCTGTTGTAGCTTCCATGCACTCACACCTGTGTCGCCCGTCTGATTGTCTCCAGGGTTCCCTTCTGGCAGATCAAGAATGACTAGTTTGATTCCACTAGCAGATGCCTCCCGCATAGCCCCGATGGAGTAGGCGCAGAGGTTTGCCAAGCCCTCATTGGAGTTACAGTCTGGCTCATTTGCCAGGGAGTAACAGGTCGCCCACGGTCTCTCGCGCCAAGCGAAAAGCATAAAGCGCATAAAGTCCCTGCCACCCTCTTCCCCCCTGGGCACGAATTGATCATCAATCTTGTCTGTGTGTATTCGCACAATCTTATTGGGGATGCGCGGCATGGGGTCAGGGCCAGCGGGTGGGTCCACGAACTTCACCCAGTTGCTATCCAAGTCTATCAACGCCTGTTGCATCCACGGCTCGATCTTCTGTATGTGTGCCGATGTCTTTGTCATACTCTTTCTTCTCCCGTAATTTCCTAGCCACGCAATATCTTTATAGTAAAAGTCTAAAATCGCTCTGCAAGTCCAGCCTTTCTCGGCCATTGCTTGCGCTCCATATTGGCACAAGCCCCTACTGTGGCCGTGTTTAACTCTTCCACAGGGGCACTTGGCGACTCGAAGCCACTTGCCCCAATCATCAAGAGTCTTTCCGCCGCACGAAGCATGATACCAAGTAGGAACTAACTTCCTCTGATACAGTCCCACGATGCCACGGGTAGCTTCAACGATTGCATCCGTCCGTGCCATGCGTTTCGCTGGGTTGAATACTTGATCTCGTGTGTCAGCGTAGACAAATCCTCGCTCGACCACTTTTGCTAGGCCATAAGTACGAATGACATGAGCTTGAGCTCTTAGTGCCTCTTTGTGCCAATGTGAAGGCATTTCCGCTGGAAGTACAGCCTTCACATACTCCTCGATATTCAAAGCAAGAAGATTACTACCATCTATGGCGACTTTTATAATAGGCATATCTAGCTATCTGCTGTATAAGTGACTAACCATCCAGGGCAGTAAACGATGGCATTGACTGAATCCGCTGGATCAGTTGCATCTCGAAGAGTGAGAAAGTTAATCATATCACCTATTGCCGCATTAGGTAAGGGAGTAGACATAATGCAATTTCGTTGATTCAATGTAACCGCAATCGCCTGATTCACCGCATTAAATTCGGCAAAATGAGTATCCCAAAGTTGAGCACAAGCTCCATAACTAGCACCAAAGTATACCATAGCATTTCCAGTTGCATCAGGAATTATAACTGTTTGAACTACCATATCGCTCACAAAGTCTTCAGGAACCATAGTAAAACCGAAGGTTTCTTGTGTTTGCGCGTCTTTAAGTTTATAGCCTTTCCATGCCTCCTCTTCATCTGCACCATGAGCAGGAACGAAAAATCTACGTGTTCTAGCCCCTAAACCAGTACCTACAGTGATAAATTCTCGATCATCTGACTGAATAGTTACGACGCCTGCATCACTGATATTGATTTGATAAAGCGGTATTTCCCAAAGCACGCCATCAGTCTGAGTCACTGCTGGTGCAGCGGCATTCTCGGCAGGATTGATGAGACGAATAAGACGTATAGTTTGGGCTAATTGAATTGCTGGATCTCTTGCTGCACTATTAATATTCGCCCAAGTACTGGACAAAACGATTCTATCCCGTCGCCAGTTACCTGCGGTTGCGCTTACTGGTGCAAAATCTACATTAGCGGTATTTCTATACCATTTTCCTTTGACTAAAGCAGCACCAGAAGCGATACGGAACTGATTAGCGCCAAGAATCGACCCAGCCAAATCTCCACCACGATTAGCCAAAACGCCTAAATTGACATCTGAGTTGAACATATCCTCAAATTGATCATCCCACTCAGATGCGTTGTAAGGTGCTCTTACAGCGTCACCCACTGCAACGCCATCCCACGGGCCACTCGTCTCTGCCATATTGTCCTCCTAAATACCTAAATATCTATTGAACCACTCTATTCTGGCCTGTCCTGAACTTCCCAAATTTACGCCAAAAAAGTAAATATCATTTAATCCACTTGGAGCTAACGGGCTAGGATCTAAATGAAATGTTCCCAAATCTGAATCACTGCTCAAATAGCCAAGTAGATTCTCATCCATATTATTAGTTACAGTTTTAATTCCTGGAGTAGTATCTATCGTAACTACCTCTCCAGCCGCTACAGCATAATTGAGTTTCAATCGCTCGCCAGTAGTTTGATTCTCCACCATAGGACCTTCCATAGAACCAGTAAAGATAATCATTGGATGAGAAATCCAATTTCCCCCATTTATCACAGTTACTATTTCTGATAGAACATTGTTCACTCCAAACATTATCGGAAACGCTGCTGGAAGAATGAGCCACTGTTCTATATCCGCGCCAGATACTTCCTCCCCCTGTGGTGGACTATACCACACTGGATCGTAAGCGATCAAACGAAAAGCGATTCCTTGAGTTTCTGGTTGAATTTGTCCAACGGTACTCGCAGTAAAGCCTGCGTCGAATACGGTATTTCGTAATTCATAGATAGTTCCATCATCGAAAAGGATTTGAAACTTGAACGCCCCCAGCAAAGGATTCATTAACTCGATCATCTGAGTCCGCAATGCCCACATCTGTGGCCTATCACAGCCTCGTAAGTGCATTGTCACCTGTACTATTCTCGGCCTGAGCACAGTGCCCAGCAGAGTCTCCCCATGTTGAAATGGGGAACGAGAAGTCCTGTGCTCTAAACGAGGCATGGCTAATCCACTGACCTCTATAAGAGGCATAGGCCATTCTAACCAAGTTTTGTCATCACAGGCTGTGACAATGCGGAAAGTCTCGCCTTTTCGATGTCTAACGCGCATAGGATAACATTAACTCCACATCATCTACTATAGTCGCTGGAGATTGTGTATCACTATAATGAGCTTCTAATTGAATTGTAGGTCCAGGTGTTCCAGTAGGTACTACTATGATTGGCGGTGTAGGTGCTGGCACTGGGGCTGGCACAGTTGGAGTCGCGGCAGCACCAGTAGTTGCTCCTCCTTTCATAATGAGAGGAAGCTCCATAATCTTTTCTAGGGTCTCCAATCTTTTCTTTTCTACTTCCAATTGTTCCTTCTCCAACTTTAGAGTAGCTTCTGTCATATCTTTTATAGATTGCATAAAGCCTAACTCTGTTTCTTTTTCATAGATTATATCCTGTATAACAGTCAGTTGATCTTTTAACAATCTAATGCGCGCATCATAGTCTTGCTTAATGATCTCTGCATGAGTCTCAGCTAGGTCACGTATATCTTCCCACAGGGAAATTTCAGTCTCAAGGGCTATCCGAGTTTCAGTTTGTCGTAGACGTGCTAACTCTAACGCATCACGTGCGTTTTGGATTCTTGTCTCTTCTTGAAAAATTAAGTCTCCTATAGCTAAGAGTTCATCTTCTAACGCGCGAGTTCGCTGTTCAGCGAGTTCGTCGAAGGCATCGAGTCTACGCTGCGCCTGTTTGACTTCTTCTTCGGCCATTCGCCGTTGTTGCTCTAAAGCTATTCTAGCAGCCGTTTGTCTGGCCTCCTCCAAACGGAGATTTTCGCGCGCAAAAGTTACTCTATCTTCTTCTAAAGTGATGGCATCGACGAGCATTTGTAAACGTTCTCGTAAGGGTTCTAATTGTTCATCCAAGACATCTCGTATATCACGCAATCTTTCACGCTCGTTCTTAGTCTGTTTATTTAGAGCTTTCATCTCCTGCTGTCGGATGGCAAGTTGATCTTGCATGACAGCCGCTTGAGATTCCATTGTAAGGAATCTGGCAGAGGTAACACGCTGCAGAATCCGATTACGCTGCTGCTCCATGAATATTTCATGGTTGACTATATCAAGACGCTTTCTATCGGTATCGATGATGTCTTGTAAAGCATCCCTTTGCTTTTCCAAAGCACGGAGATGTCTTTCGATTCGTTTCTGCTCTATCTCGGAGAGACGTTCCATCCTGTCAATTTGTCTCTCGATTTCCCTTCGCTGTCTCCGAAGCGGAATCAATACCAGATCTGCATCGGCGCTGATCTGAGTGAAAGCATCTCGCAGAGGCCACAGGGCTTTATCTAGGGCGTAGACTTGATCTTCGATTCCTCGCAAGGATAATTCTGCCGCTTTATGGACATTCTCCAGAGATCGACGTTCGAGCGCGATCCGTCTTTGCAGCAAATCTAATTGCCGTTGTAGGGATCTCTCCTGTGCTCTTAGTGGAATGAGTATCTCAGCAGCAGAAGCCTCGACTCGTCGTAAAGCGAATTCATAAGGCTGCAATGACCTATCCAAGTCTTTGGAAATATCATTGAGTAGATCGAGTTGTGCCTGTGCATTTTTGAGAGGTCCTTCAGCCAACTCTTCAGCAGCATCCGCCTCTCTCTGCAAGAGCACGATAGATCTTTGAAGCGATTTCTCCTGTTGCTGCAATGGGATAAGGACTAGTTGCGCTTTTAATCTTTGAGTCTCAAAAGACTTTTCTAAAAGGCTCAAATCAACATCGATTCGACGAATCTGCGAATCAATTCCTTCAATCAGACCCTCTACAAAAGCTTCTCCTGTGCGTCTTCCTGCTTGTGCAGCCTCGTCTTCAACTTCTCCAAAGACTCTTCTAAACCATCGTACAAATTGTTCGGCAAGCTCTCGTTCGGGACCTACGAAGGGCCTCATTATAAGTGCCTTATTTATTCTCTCTAAGGAGTCAACGGCTTCATCTATAGGAGCACCTCGCAGATCTTTAATCAGTTTAATAACGCCACCAATTGCAATAGCAAGGGCGGCTAAACCCGCAACGACTAAACCAATCGTTGGAAGAGCAGCTGCCAATTTTGCAGCGAAAACAGCAAATCCAGCCGTCCTCAAACCAGCCAATAACACAACAGTAGCACTCGATACACTAAGAATAGCACCAGCTAGAAGCGTTAATGTTGATATAGCTTTTTGAGCGTCTTTAGGTAATCCTCTCAACCACCTCGAAAAAGCATTCGCAGTTTTGAGAACTTCGATCCAAGAGGGAAGTAATGCCTCACCAAAGTTTTGTTGTAACTGTTTAACTTGAAAGTTGTATATTTCAAGTTGTCCCGTTCCAGACTCCAGTAGTTTATTTTCCACGCCTTGTAATTTATTAGTTCGTTGTATAACCGCATTCAATATTGCTTGTCTGCGTTCCCGTTCTGTTAGAAGTTGTGCGTCCAATTCCATGCTTTTGGCGAGTGTATCAAACATTCGATTAGCACGTTGCCCCAAATCTAGCTGTCTCAACTGCCTCGGCGTCATATTTATGATGGCGTCAGTTAAGACCTCAGTGGCTCTTGCCCAGCTCAAAGTAGAAATCACAGATGCGCGGATACCAGCGAGCCTAATATCGGAGGCTTGAGTGAGATCAAGTTCGGCACTGATCAATCGAGCAATTAATCGAGTAGATTCTCCTCTGGTTAAGTTGAGTTCTTGCAGTTCTGCTATTTCGGCTTCGATAAGGTCCCTATTGACACTCATGTTTTCGGTGAGTACTTCTAACGCTACCGAGGATTTTTCAACGCCTAAAGATGCCTTCAAATTATTACTATTGAATTTTATAAGCGCCGCACTCACCACGCCTAATGCAATTCCTAGTGCATAATAAGCGCGTGCCTGCCTTCCCGACTCAGCGGTGGCCAAGGCTTGTTCAGCACGGGTAGTCGCCATTTGTGCTCTAAGTAACTTTAGTGCATCTCTCTCTGATTTAAGTACAGGTAAACCAGCAGCTTGTGCCTTAGTAAGCCGTTCCTGCTTTATAGCGGCTCGTAGAGATTTTTCAGCAGTATCAACAAAAGATTTAGATGTACGTTTTACAGCCGTCTCAAAGCGAGCCACCTGTGTTTGCGCCCAAGCAGCGTTTTTTACTATAAAGTCTAAACCGAATGGAAGTAAAGCCATTATTTCCGGGCCTCTGTGTCAATCATATTTTTCAGCCTGTAATGCGCCACGATCTGCGCCTTCTCTACTTGTGAAAGTCGTTGAAACTCGTGCCAAGGAGTAAGCGCAAATCTGGCGGCTTCTCTGTATTCATAGTTTCGACTATATCGAATCTCCGGTCCCTTCTGAATCGTCTGCTGTAGATGCCTGATCGATGTCCCGTTTACGCTCACGTTGAAACCGGGCTATTGCGGCTGCAACTTCCTCCTCGGAGACTCCAGAAAGTCGCATACTCTCCTCTTGAAGTTTTACTAAATCATTCGTAGAAATAGCCACACGGTATCGCAACCAAAGAAGTCTTCGCAAAGTCTTTTTCGTTGGGATCTCTATACCCAGATCAGAAAGTTCCTCTTCCCACTCGTCGTCTTCCTCGTAAGCGACGACATCAGATGGGAGCTGTAAGACTTTGATGCCCCGCAGGAGCGTCAAGTTAAGCATAGCATCACTAAGTACTTTGTCGCGTTCTTCCACAGCGGTCAAGTAGTCTGGATCGCTCAAATTTGCCTCTCTGATCATTTTACCTCTGACGTCTGTTTCGAGGATTGGAGGCTTCGGCTCTGGATATTGGGAGAATAGGGCTTGCAGCACCATATCTGGCACAGGCTTCGCTTCTACGATAGCACCGCTCACTAAAGTGAGCACAGATTTCTCTGCTTCTTGTCCCTCTTTATCGAGGACTTTCCCAGCAAGTTCATCAGCAATACGACTCATTTTTCCTCCTTACTTATTGGGGGCGAGGCTTTCGACCCCACCCCCGTATCAAATTTATCCCTCACCTACAACAACTATCCCGTCCAAAAGTGTTCTGTAGCCGCCAGCCAAAACAAAATTCGGATCTCTGCAAACCGCGAGTTCAGTGATTGCAAGATTGTCGGGGATAGAAGAAGCTTCCTCCTCCGGAACGATGTACCACGAATTGCCATTATCAAGGCTCCGCAGTATCCTCCCGTCGCTGGTTGCGCTTGGCGGCGTGCCAACCTCATCAAAAGCATAAGCCATATAGAGCACTGAAGAGTTGACATAACCATAAGAAACGATGTCGAAGACGATACCGTTTCCGTCGCCAGGGAATTCCTTTCGTACCCAAGCTCCAGCCGCGTTTAAGGTATAGTATTGAAAACCATCTGCGCCACCAGTTAACCAGTGATACGGAGTTCGCATCCAAATGGTATGAAGATCCGAGGCAGTAGGCGATGTAGCCGCCGCAGCCCAAGTAAGACCGCCATTGAGTGTGACCACGACCGCACCATTTTCGCCGACGGCCACGATATTTCGCCCAGTCGCAGCGTGAACATCCAGAAGATTCTCTCCACCAGCAGCAACACCCGCATCCTGCACTTCATAAGCTGCGGCAGAAGTGATGTTATCTGTAAAGTAGATATAGCCATTTTGCCCAACGATCCAAATCTGTGTCGGAGAGATTGCAAAGATTGCCAAAGGCAACGCTCCGACTTCGAATACATTGGGTACTTCGGTCCAAGTGTCGAGATCAGAAAGCTCTGCATAGTGCAATCCCGTAGAACCATTCGAGACTATAGCTACGCGACTCCCGACACAAGCCATCCCTGAGACATCTGCGTCATGGAGCGTGTCTATATCCCACTCGTTCCAGGTCAAGCCCTTGTCTAGAGATTCAAGTAGCTCAGGAAGATCATAAGGAGAGCCTGCAACTGCTGCTGTAGCAGCCAGTAGCCTTCGACAACCCTCAGATTCCCAGCCACATTCGCCACAGGATAAGTCGTCACAGACGGCTACAGCCAAAACTGGCGTGTCTGTTTCATCACCAGCGCGTTCAGCGTAAGTCATTCTTCTGATGAAGATGCGCGTCCAAGAAGTTATTGCTGCAGTGAGCATAATCAAAGCCTCATCAGCAGGCTCCAAAGAGGAAAGTTCATCTGAAGATTCCTCCGTGAGTCCAGAACGCTCGAACTTGATGATTATCTCCCACCCTCTATTGAAATCTGTGGGATCAGCACATCTTCCATAGTGCACATCCAAATCAAAATCGCATTCTTGTTCAAGAATTTCATTGACAAGCCCAAATCTAGCATCCACAGATGTAGTGGGAAGTCCACCTTCACCTCTGATTACGTCTACCACCTCATATCGTCCATACGCTTCAGGAGAGGGACAATACACAGGTGTTAAATCACCATGAGACTTAGTATAACCTCCAACTCTTGCACAACCGAGATAGATATTGTTATGAGCAGGATTTCGATAGGGCTGAATAAAAGCCCTTCCTTGCCCTCTTTTCCAGTAAATGTCTGTCATTTTATAACCTCCTAAGTTAAGGCGTATCCTACGCCCAAGTATTGCGAAACTATCAACCATGCCTCCCAAGCCCCGTTTTTAGGCCCAAATGGAGCTGTTAGCTGCTCAAAAGCGACGGGGCGTTCTGGCCGAGATTGCCATTCTTCTGCCAACTTCTCAGCTCCTCCACATCCACATATCGGTTCGGTAAGCAGCGCAGTTGCGAGGGCTGCCACAGCTCTATCAAAGGGCGCAGACATCCAACCTTTAAAATCTACTGGAAATCCTGCCCTATAATAGAGATTAGCATAGTAAGCCTCATCTGTGATATTGAAATATGCAGCCTGCCATTTCGATGTAACACTGTCCCATACTGCAGGGACTGGTGTAACAATCCCCAGATTCGGATTTCTTGCCCTCAGCACTCCAAATGCTGTTGCGAAATTTATCATAGTACTTCTCTCCCATTCAAAAACTATGGGAGCAAAACTTGTTCCAACTTCCGATGTATGAATATCATACACGAGCACTTCCTCTAAAAAATTGAGCGGATTATCGCCGTCTATGACAGCCCCATCATTCCAAAGATGAGGATGCACAAATTGCGCACTATGTCCTTCAATCACTATCTGTGTACTCGTAAGTGCTATCTTGAGTCCACGAATACGTTCGACTTCATCTGTGTTAGTCGAAGGAAAAACACCGATTCTTTCCTTGGTCAGCAATGTATTCGCATTGATATAAGGAACAACGACTCTAGCAGTTTCAGGAAAACCATCACCAGTTAAATCGAGGAGATGTACTATATACCAACCACCAATTGCATCTATTTTCTTTCTTCCACCCTCTATAAAATAGCCGTATCGCGTCGTAATCGTCTTTCGTCGATCTTGATTTTGCGCTGGATAATATATCGTTCCATAATTAGTCAGTACTCTATCCTGTCTTGGATAAATATGCCTCTCAGCTTCAAACCATTGTGGAGCTGGTGAAAATTCGACCTCATTCAATATCATCCGTTCAGCCTGTGCAAGGGCGCGCGCCAACCCCTCTCTAGAAGCTTTGCCTTTATCCATCCAATCATATTGATACCAAATGGATTCACAATGTGATACCACAGGGAAAGCAAGACATCTCACTTGATTGAAATGTCTAGGATCAAGCCCTAGAATTTCTGCATAATGATCCAGGCTTAACAAAGTAGGCGTATCTGCTCTAGCCATCTAACCCTCCAAAACCACAAAATCAGACAAATGATTAAAATAATCCCTGTCACGAGCCTTGACTAATTTAGTTGCATTTGCACCACCACCGAAACGATAGATGCCCCCTGTTGGAGTTTTGTAAGTTCTAGATCCCAAAAGAGTTCCCGTATACTGAACGGTCAATAATCCGTCAGTATTCCTCGACTTTGGATTATTCAATTTTTTCCTGCATCTACAGCCCATTACACCACCTTGAACTGATCTAATTGCTGAGTGAAATAATAAACATCATCTTTCAGAACGGAAAATGTTGTGCGATCCTTTCCATCAAATCTATATCGATTTCCAAGGGGTGTATTCACTGTTCTCGAACCTCGGTTATCTCCAATATATTCAAGAATTACGATAGTCCGTCCTCGCAAATCTGGAGGCCGACTCCTCAGACTAGAAAGGTTTTTCCTACAACCACAACCCATCTACTGAACCTCGACAACTTGAAAATCCAACATTCGTTCAAAAAAGTGTGCATCCTTGACAGGAACCCAAGATTCGCGTTTACCACGACCATCAAATCTATAACGATTTCCCAGAGGAGTCTTATAAGTCCGTGCTCCCATGTTATCCCCTGTGTATTTGATTAATACTTTCGTTGGTTTTGGCACATCCTTTTTCTCTGTTTTCTTATGGCCCAATAAAGGATCTCCAGGCAGTATTACTAATCCAGATTCTTTAGGAGGCAGCGCCTCTAAAGTAGCATATCTCTGTCTGAACTCCTTCATCAATTCTGGAGCGTTGTCGAGACACTCTTCTCTCCTCTTTCCACTCTCATAATGATAAGAAAACAATGACTCAGGAACTCTTATTCCATGATAACCTTTATGAGCTAATTGTACAGTGTAATCCCAATCTTCCCAGACAGGAATATCCTCATTGAATCCACCAACTTCGTCAAAAGCTTCCCTTGGATGAAGAAAAGTGATGACGAATAAAGCCTGCTTTTTTAGCCGCTCAAAGTCCCACGCCTCCGCCTTATGAATTTTTCCTTCTGGTAACGATACCCAGTCTGTATAGATAATAGATTTTGGTCTGACGGCAGCAACCTTTAAAGTCTGCCGCAAAAAGTGCTTGTCTAATTCATCATCTGCGTCTAAGAAGAGTAGGCACTTCCCTCGTGCATGTTGCACACCCAAATTTCGTGCAGCACTGACGTTACCGTACTTTCTTTTTCTCCGCCAAATTATAAATGGGTAACGCTCAACATAAGGTATTATACCATACTTTTTGATTTTCCCCAAAGTTGTATCGTCTACTACAATCAGTTCCCATCTTGAATCAGTCTGTGCCTTCACCGATTCGATGGCCTTCACCAAAACTTCTTCGTGTCCATCACCGACAGGAATGATAATGGAAACCAACGGCTGGTCGTAACTGAACACAGGGTGAGAGTAGTTTTTTGGAGTTGCAACGCTGGCAAACGGCTGTGGCCCACCATTAGCAGCGGAAATATAATTCAACCAGTTAGGTTCTTTCTCTTTTGTTTTGTTAGAGACACTATCTTTATGAATACGATAGATCATCGTCGGTGCTTGTGAGGCGTGTATGGAAGTGAAACCACATAGCCCGATATTAGTCCACAATTCGGCATCTTCCCCAAGTGTGAAATGAGTTTTGTACCCTCCAGCCCTGAAAAAAGCGTCTCGACGAAGCAGGTTACAAGAGGGTACTTGATTTCGTCTCTGTAACTGCGCGGCGAAATCGAAGCCGTTGGGCCAACTTCCTCTGACAGATCCACGGGGGGTGTGAAGCTCAAGACTGCCAAAGGAGATCCCTATAGAACGATCCTCTAATAAGGGAGGGAGCAGTGTTTCCAAGAACTTCTCTTTCAAAGTATCGTCAGCATCTAAAAAGCACAAGAACTCGCCCTTGGCCTCCATCGCACCCCTATTCCGTGCGTTCGCTACTCCACGGTTGGACTGTGCTAGGACTTTAAATTTTGGGTCGTGATCGACGGCCTCGTTAATTTTTATTAAGGAATCATCTTTAGAACCGTCATCGATTATCAGACATTCCCATCCAGTAAAAGATTGTGCTTTTACGGAATTGATAGCGTCCACGACGTAATCGGCATAATTGTAACAAGGGATTATTATTGTAATCTGTGGGCCTTTATGCTCTTTTAGTGCTGACTCATAGACTTCGACGTATTTGGGGATAATGTCTTTCCAGTCATGTTTTAAGGCTTCTTGTCGAGCGGCTTTGGACAATCTGTCAAAGTTTTCGATACAGTAGCGTAGTCCTGTCACAGTGTCAGTATAGTCATCTGGCTTGGCTAGATAACCCGTGACTTTGTGTTTGACCAATTCGACTGCATTCCCCCAAGCCCAGGCCAAGACGGGCATTCCTGCTGCGAAGGCTTCGAGAATCCCAATCCCAAACGTCTCTTTTGTCGATCCAAAGTAGATACCATTCTTGTAGAGAATTTCCTTCATAGTCTCATAGGGTTGAAGACCCAGCACGTCTAAATTTTTGGCTGGGGAACCGAAAGTGGACAGAAACTTCACATCAGGGCATAGGGTAGCCAGTTTCTCTACGGGCGCGGGAGTACAGACAGCATCCACTCGATTTTTATTGAACACAACAGTCATTGATTTATTTGTGGAAGGTTCTTCCCACTCATCAAGATTAATTCCATGTGGCACGATGATTGGGCAGAATCCCATATCTCTGATGAACATCTCTCCGACCCACGGGGACGGGACTGTAACCTTTTTTACTTTTCGAACTGCCTCGATTATTCTTTTGTTAGATTTCGACATCCACCTTGGAAGAGAAAACTCGCCCGTGGGATAGAGGCCATGATTGTGGAGAACGTGAGGTATTGTATCAGCGAAGGGCAAAACATGCGCGGCCAAGATTTCCGCTTCTAGAGGACCCTCAACGATTTCTACAGATTTTGGTAAGTGACGCCTTTGCTCAATTACGACGCGTTCGACCCCTGTGATGGACTTTTGTGAGGGATCAATAGTTGGTGTAGGACTAAGGAAGAGTTTCATCTTTCTCCTTTAACATAGAATGTTTATAAACCCATGAGATCCACATTAAGAATTCATCTTGTGTCATAGTATTTTTCGCTTTATTACACGTACTGCAGCAAGGCACGACATTATCGATTTCATAGCCGCGCTCATTATCTACTCGATCTAATCCATTGAAAGAGCATAGCCCATTATATACTGAACTTGATCGTAAAGAGGGTGCTGCACCACAATAATAACATGGTTGGGATGAAAGTTCCTCAACCTGATCGGCTGTTAGACTCCAAACGTAATCTCTTTGTTTTGCTGAATGCTTCAATATAGTGATTAAGCGATTAAGCGTCGCAACTTTATTGGACAATTTACGTGTCTTGTTATATGCTTTTGTTCTCTCATTCCTTAAGCAACCACAACTTTTAGTGGAGCCGTCTCGAAGGCTACTTCCGCGTATAATAACTTCATTACCACAAGTGCAATGGCATAACCACATAGCTGCTTTATGCTTATACCCTACTTGCTGTAATATAGTCAGCCTTCCATATTGATTGTCAATCTCATTAATAACTGACCGTCCCAATATAACCTCCTTCTCTTAGATAGGATATTGATCCTTTGCCTTCCACGCCTTCGCAGCCCCTCTAGGCTTCCAATTCCCATGAAACATCCGACGAGTCCCCGCGACCAAGTGCTTGACATAACGCTGGACAGGGAAATCCTTCAGTTGATAGCCTCTCGCCAAAGCCGACCGCATATTCGCAGTGCAGGGCGCTCCTGAATTTTCCATAGATTTTAACTGTAGGAATTTTTTTCGATCAATCATAGCGGCGTGTGGGTGAACGTAATCTATAATGCCTTTTCCCTTTGCCCCTGTGGAAACTCCTGAAAATTTATCTACTTTTCGGAGCCAACCAACAGCATACAATTTTTTGGGGTTTTTTGCAAATTCCGCCAACATCGCTTCTAGAAGTCCAGCGCGTTTCAATGAGGCATCACTGTCATAAAGAAAAACGTATTGTGTCTTTGCCAACCTAATACCCAAGTTCATCGCTGGTCCATGACCGACGTTCCTCTCATTTAATATGGCTGTGATATTGAAATGTTTTTCACCGACTAATCTAACATATTCAGTCGAGTCATCTTTTGAACCGTTGTCTATAATTATTAGTGGTATTTTCGGGTAATGCAGCATCATCGTGCGTTGAGCCTCGTTTGTTAAAGCCTTAGTGCAATAATTCGTCAACACGACTGTTACCTGCCTATAGACCTTTTCCACATTTGGCGACACCACAACCTTAGCTTTTTTCTTCGCTTTTGGCGATACCACAACTTTAGAAGGTCGGCATTTTCCACCACCAATCGTGGGTATCATAATCATCGTTTTGCTTACCCAGTAGCGACTGTATCCTTTATCAAACAAGACCTTGATGAAGCGATAATCGCCATGTTTTGGTTGGCCAAACTCGTGTATATGCCTCTGCCAGATCGCCCTCTTTACCACGAAGCAACAAGAACCAATATCACCCAATATCGGCTGTTTCCCCCACACGCGCTTAGAAGGCAAAGTTTTGCTAAACGGCTTTCGATAAGCCTTGAACAAAATAATATCCACAGGGTGTTGACTTACAACATTTTTCAGGTGTTTTATGAAACTTCTATCGCTCACATAATCATCATCATCCAATATCAGAACATACCGCCCTTTTACCCTGTGTTTATTCTTGGCGAGGCTTTTATTGGCTGTATGTAGTCCTCTACCCACATCATCAACGATTATTATATGTTCATAATCTGGATCGATTTGAGTTGTGAGGGATTTCCTATTTCTTGCGAGCAGTTTAATTCTGCCACAAGATCGCGTCACCACAGATAAAAAAGGTGGACTCATTATATACCCAAATTATGGCGCATAGTTTTCACCGATAATTTTTTATGATACTGTCTCGATTTGATTCCACAATAAGGGTCCCACAAACTGCCAAAGTCAATCAGCCATGAATGTTGACCCAGTATAGGTGCTAGTCGATGAATGAGCACTTTCGCCGTTGGTCCAGCACTAAATGAGATTACCGACCCATTGGCTATTCTTTGTAATTGAGCCTCAACGAGTGCAGCATTAGGCCAACAACGCTTTGAGGGTATTGGTATAACTTTTGTAGCAAAAGTAAGTTTTCGTAACCATTCTGGGCCTATCATTATTAAGGGCCTGTTTTGTAGAGCTTTTATCAATGGCCCTAATTGTCCACCTTCACTAGCCCTATGAAATACAGTTGCAAAATGCCAATTAATATCTGGTGCTTTATGTTGTTTCAGCCATCGATCAATTTTAGGCAGGAATCCTTGTGGTTTCAAATAACTATGATTCTGCAGAGCTAAATAATAATTACTCATTCGAGGTTCCAAGATACTCGCTGTTAGTGCTGCATATAGTTCTGGAGTATAGAGTACTCGGCCCTTATGATCACTATATTTTTCTCGTTTCAACAAATAATTCCAATCTCCATCACCATAGCGCACGAAGGAAAATGGCTCTCCCTGTTGCAACTTTTGCACATAAAAGTCTAACCCTGGTTTATAAAGTGGTTTCATTATCTTCTCGATTTCTGACAAAAAGCTGTCACCGTTGATACAGGCACATTCCGTATTGGATGTATTTTCACACCAGATACCAGAGCTACATCCCAACCAGATTGTTTCAAATCATTGACGGCTTTAGTAACCATTGGAAAATCGTAGTCGTCAGCAACTAACCAGCCACCAGGTTTGACATGCATCATTCCTTTAGTGATTGATCGTATACGTTCTAATTGTGTACTGCAATCGACAAATACTACATCCCATTCACCAGAACCATCGATGGCATCTGGCAGTTTAGCCGTCGTGACAAATCGCACGTCCGCCGTGCCCTGTTTTGAAAGTCCTACCATAACTACTTTATGCCAATCTGCATCGTCTTCGATGCTTACCAATCGCTTCGTAAATCCCGCTAACCACAACGTCGAACCACCACTACCGAATTCGAATACTTCAGCGTTCATACAGAGTGTGCGCAGCAGAAGCGTCGCTGCTTCAGTTAGCACTGGCTTAGGTTGTATCACGCCTTTAGGTTTATATGTTGCCTTTCTAGTCATCGTTTTTCCAATCCCAAGAGAGCCAAACCTCTATCATTACGCGAATCCGCTTTAGTTCGATTAACATCGAATAATGGCGTAATATATTGAATTTTTAGTGGGCGAAAAGGATGCTTGCCTGGTATGACGTAACGCATCACGCCACGACGTTTTAGATGTGCTGCAATCACCAAATCATCATTGGTCGACCAACGCCGCCACTCATTGTAAATAGCAGCATCAAACATATTAGTATGATATAATGCACCCTCCACGCCAGTGATGATGTCCACAGGTGTTGGTTTCTTAATATGACCTTTCTTTATCAATCGTGACTGTCTATATCCCTTGCCAATAAGAATGCGTCCACGATACCCTAATGCTGTATTAGGCAGCTTTTTAGCCCACTGCAATAATCCCACTGCCCAGCCTTTGCCGTATACACAATCATCGTCAGCAGTAATGATTGCGTCAAAACTGCATTTCAGTGCTGGCAATAATTTAGTGATAGGTCCATGATCTTCAACGATTTCCACATGAATATCTGCCAAGAACGGCGGAATACGTTTTAGTCGCACATCTGACCGCTCGATCTTCTCCACTGCCCATAGATAAACTGGCAGCCCTTGCGCAATCAATGATCGGATGCAAGGTTCTATATACTCTATTCGACTTGGTATCGTAGTCAGCGAAATTATCGTATCCATTACGCTTTGTGTCTAATAAAATAGAATGGCCCCTTGCACAGCATCATTCCACAATTGCCTGGTATTATCGCCCATCGAATATCCCTTTTCCAACAGACGAATGGAAAACTCACTTGATCACGAAGACTACCGTGTTCGATTTCTTTCCACCAAGCCTCATTAAATTCACGCATTGCAGGAGTATTACGACGGATCATTAATCCCGTTTCGGCTAGGCCCCATCGTGCAGGCATCCCCGCCTTCTGATAGCGTTCGACTTGTGCTCTTAATACATTCACTGCATCTTTTTTGCGTTTGCCACAAAAGGAGGCTTCGGCATACAAGCAATTTCGATCTGGATGCTTAAATGTCGCCAGATCACTGTGTAGCCATCGACGCACAGTCTCCTCTGGAGGAATAGTCAATCGCACATTGCCATCCATCCAAATCCATACATCGGCATCGGGCAAATATCGGTGAGGCAAACATTTATAATGCCTTGCTGTACGTCGAGAGTCCCATTGTTGTTTTATCTGACGTACTTTCCATGTAAGCGATTTAGGAGATGCTTTCCCTAAGAAATGTTTACCATCCCAAAGACCCATCTCTTTGCGTAGAATGTTGGAAAAACAAATGTAAATTGCCTTACCGCGTGCTATAGGATAAACACTCCATAAATTATCAATCTGTCCAAAGATGGCAGTATATACTATGATCTTCATCGCCTCATCTTTTGTGTGAACAGTGTCTGATCTCTTTTTGACCATTCAGCGACACGTCCACCGACACGATGTTGATGTTTTAAGTATACTTCACGTGCCCAAACACAGTGCCAACCCGCCTTACGTGCCTGTATACAATAAAGATAATCACTTCCATAATGTATGAAATCCTCATCTAAAAGACCGATGGTATTAATCAACTCCCGACGAATCAATACACACCAAAAAGGTAATTGATCTACTACTTGAATTCCGTGCATACCTGGTTTTCCAGCACTGGTCGGTGGCGTCGCACTCTTCCCCGATGGTCCAACGATTCCATACTTAAGATTACTGTAGAGTACTTGATGCAAAGTAGCCAACCATCCAGATGGGAATCCACTCACGTCATCATTTAGAAGACAAATATCCCCATTTTCTGTTTGTCGTATTCCATCATTCACCGTTTTAGTAAAACCACGTCTTGGTCCAGCAGAGATAATCAAACGTGCTTTCATCCCCGCCGCAAGTAATGCCAGTTTTCCTGTAGCCTCACCACGAGCGGAGTCTAAGGTGGGAATTATAATAGCTATCATCGACCTGCAATATCTACCGCCGTGTTCTGACGTGATTTACCAATGTGATCGAATGCTCGCACAATCCCTGTTTCGAGGGCGACGAGCTTGGGTCCTTTAATAATGTCCTTTATTCTATGCGCGAACGCACTCTCTGTTTCCCCCAAAGACTTTCCCATCGGATAATGACTATAAGCTTTATGAAATTTTACATGCTTTAAATGTGGTCGATTGCTATAAACGTTCAATCCTCGACTGTCTTTGAGAATTTCTAGATACTGCAAGACTCCCAAACGAGTATCGATCTCCTCAATCGTCAAGTTGAGCCTGTGTCCAGCTAATCCGTCATATCGTACTAAGCCTATATTCGCTTTTGAGCCGAGAAGCGCAACACCTTTATTTATGTCAAGAGGATAAAGAGCGACATAATCATCCTCACAGAGGAAAATATATTGCTCACCTATTTTCTTCATACATTTATTTACATTGGCTCCCCAACCCAGCCTTTTGGTGATAGTTGCTCTAAAACCCAAATTAGCAAAATCTCGCTGGATGTCCAGAATATAATTACCTGGGCTACCATCATCAGCGAGATACCACACGAATTTCCCTTTGTATTGCAAGTGCTTAGTCAATGCCACGATGACACGACGAATCTCACTCGGTCGGTCATAAGTCACAACCATCACGGCAACATCAGGCCAAGTGATACTCATAAGTCTCCTCTTTGAATGAGCCAAGAAGTTACTCTTGGCTCATTTTTATACTATGCTGTTTCCCAACCCTTATACCAGTTAGCATCGATCAATGGAGCTTCCTCAACCCCGCCCTTCAAGCGATACGGAGAATCGGGATGCCAGTCGCGCAGATGTTGCAGAGGCTCGTAGGCCACATTCTCGATACGCCCAGACAGATGTGGCGTCCGCAAGATGAGCCGAGGCTCCATCTTCGCACGGAAGAGGAAACAGTAAGACTGATCCTCCATCGTCCACATATATCTGCCACCGTCTGTCACCCAGTAGCGATGCTTGTTCTTGAGAACCTCAAGCTCTGGAGCAGTAAGAGTGTAATCCATGAACTCAAAGTAAGTCACTCGCATTCCGCGTGCGCGGAGAGGAACGTAGTAAATATCCGAGGCGAATTCGCCTTCTTGCAAATTCGCATTATTGACTACATTAGCCTCATAGATTCCATCATCCGTTATCACAGGAATCTGACGACCATTGACCCAAAGGAACATTCCTCTACGCATTTCGTCGCGCATCCGAACATTTCCTTCGTCGTTGATTACTACAGTTGGATTGACCTGTCCTGGAAGCACATTAGTCATGCAACGGTTGGTCAGGTATCGGCAAGGCCAGCAAGCAGTAAGTTCAAGCCATAGTTCGGGTCGCATAACGATGACCCAATCCACAGGGGCCAGTCCAGTGCGATCTGCTACGTGGCGTAAATACATATCCAAGTAAGAGATATACTGCACGATGTCCCTATCGCCTGCCGCTGTGCCACAAACGTTGTCGTAGTTGAAGTCTTTGATGTCTGGTTCTATGGCTTGACAGCGAACATTTGTGAATAGATCTACCTTCGGCTGGGAAATGAGAATATCGAATCCAGGGAATTCTTGATATCCACCACCAGCGGTGTTATTCACAGGGTTGCCTTGCCAGACCATAGGATAAAACGCGGTTTGCAACTGCGTGCCAACGATAACCATCTGAGCCTTTGTGACCAGATTGAGCCAGTCACGAACGCTCGTCACGTCCTGCGGCATCATTGGAGCGGGTCCAAGTACGTCACCTAAGACGCGAAGATCAGTGGTCTCTCCTCGATTTACCTTTCGGATTAGCTCATTGATCTCCATCTCCTGACTTTCGCGGCAGATTCTACCAAACTGGGCTGTCTGATGACAGACCTCGATGATCCCACCAGGGCAATCTTCGCAGACGCCTACGGGTTCTGCACTTCCATCAGGATCAAAGCCAGTGATGAAAGGATAGATCGGATTGCGGTAAACTTGAGCGAATGCGGGAAGTATTGAAGCAATGCCACGAGGAGTCGTTGCAGCATTTACGACAGTATCTTCCAGACCCATAGAACTAAAAATCCCACCAGGTGCATAGATTTGCTGTGCAGTCGGTGTCCCAGTGATGTTCTTGGTCTCTAGCGTCTTCTCAGAGAGAAGCGCCTGCGCAAGTTTTCTATAATCAATGTTGTCCATTTTATTTAACCTCCTAAATGTTTCCAAGCATTGTATCGACGATTTCTTCGACGGCTTTAATCTCCGTTGGACCTACCAATTCTTCGGCTTTCTCTTTAGATACAGTAGTGTCTGTATCCTCAGAAGCTCTAGAAATCGCTGCCCTTGGAGCTACGTCGTCTCTCAACTTCTGCATATCTTCTTCGAGTTTCTTAAATCTATCAGGCAAAGATCCCAGCTCTTTCAGAACCTTTTTCAACTCCTCAACAGTGACTTCTTTTTCTGGCGCAGGTTCAGGGTCCTGTGTAGGAGTCTCCTGCCCCTTTACAACAGCGTCATCTTCCAAAGCTTTCTTGTTGAGTTCATCGACAGTGCTGATCACTTGAGTAGCTAGTTCATCGCCTAAAGTTTCTCGAAGAACCTTCATTTTACTCTCATCCACAGTAATACCTCCTTCAGTTATGATACATGCGAATTTGTTGGCTGCATATTTCCTTGGTAACACAGATCGTTCTTTGATCTGTATTGCATCCCAGACTTTCTTAACTACGGTGCTCTTGACGAGCACATTCTCTGATGCCTCTTGTAAAGGGAGAAATCCAATACTCACCTTCCAATCCTTTGGCTTTTCATCAATAGCCTTGCGAATAGGATTGGCGATCTCGTTGTCGTCCCATAGACCCGACTCAACTAAACAAACACCTTCTGGCATTTGAAAATCACAATTTCCTAGTTTGATAGGAACGTGCCAAAAACGGAGTTCTCCATAATCTTTTTCGGCTAAAGGCTGATTATCAGCCAACGCTTTAATAGATACGATTTCTTCCTCACCATCCAAAAAAGCAGTCGAGGAGATCGCCACCCATCTGAATCGACCGTCTTCCTGTTGCTTTGTGACAAAGAGTGGCGCTGATTCTGGAGGAAACACTTTCTCCCAAAGCTGCTTCACTTTATCGACTAACCCATCTTTCTCTTCCATAGGGGTAGATTCCTTTTCAACATATTCTACTTCAACCTTCTTCCAAGCGTCTTTTTCAGCGAATTCATAGCCGTCGTCGCCTTCGGTGTACGAGACTTTATAAAGCTCATAATCGGCATAATCTTCTACGATTAGATAATCCTTGAATACTCCTTCAGTCACCCAATACGACGTACTATAGTATGTACCGCTTCCAAATTTATTATAGAAGGCTTTCCTGACTCGCCTAGATTGAGTCGTTAAACTGACATCCTTGAGTTCAAGCCACTCTTCCTTCTCAGCTATAGAGAATTCACCTTCTTCGGTGATAGAATAAGGTGCTCTGTATTGCATTCCTTCAGCATCTTCAATGACTAGATGATCCGCTGTAGCTTTTTCTACTGTGATTACATGATCCTCAAGTTCCTTTTTGCCGCCGTGTGCCGCTAAGAGCTTACGTGCTCTGGCTTGGATTCTACTGACTAACGTAGCACTTAAAGCCTTTCCACTCTTGTCTTTCGTCTGTGGAGCACGAGCGATGGCATTGCGTAGATGCGGTAGATCTACTTTTCCATTGGCATCCTTGTAAGGAAGATGCCTCAGACTTCGTGGTGTCGTTTTTCCCTCTGAATCTTTCTTTCCTTTTTCGACATAAAGAAAAGCAGAATCAGGTAACTTGTTTATAGTTGCAGTAGACCATACTGCTTTATTTTCCATATCTTTCTTTCCCTCCTCTACATATAGCTTGGCCATGAACTTCTTGGCCATTGCTTCTGTTTTTGAGCAGCCCTTCTTTGCTCCAGTGACTTTATTAAAGACACACCAGGGTTTGCTCTTTGGTCCAGTCTTTCTCATTTCATATGGCATCTTTAATCACCTTTCAATTAGCACCCGTGCCCTGGTCTGAAACAGGCCGACTTTGGGGGCTTCGCAGGGCGACCTGCTCTTTTCATTTTTTGCAAATTTCGTTGCATCATTCCCCCAAAAGCTTTCAACATTTCTCTCTCAAATTTATCACGAATAATTCCAGTAAAATCTCTAGCCGTGATTCCTGGATGAATCACCGAACGCGCTGTAACCCAAGCCCCCCGTCTTATTTGACCAGAATATAGACTTCCAGGGCGGGTTCTAGTTCCCACAAGTGCTGAAGTGGGTTGAAAGTGTAACAAACCATCTTTGGATCTCCGAGCAACGATCTCATGTTCCTCAGTCCCTTGATCCACCCATCCCCAGATTACATTATCGGTTCCTACTGATACAACCCAATCTTTGCCTCGCTTAGTAGGTCCGTCTATCGTGAATTCGACTTGCTCTTCCCAATTCTCAGTAGTCAGCTCAAAGTCTGCTAAAGCCTGTTTTGCCAAACTTTTGAGGGTCTTCTTCATCGATTTAGCAAATATAGTAGTATCGAATTGTTTAGGAACTATGGCCTCAAAACCAATAATTAAGCCTTGAGGCGACATAATACACTTTCCACTTTATTATATGAGCTTTTAATTTCTTGCAAACTCTTGACGAGCATGTCCACACGGTCTTCGGCTTCTTCGCCCCCTGGCAGGAAATTCTCTGGAGCATCGCCTTCTTGGATTGCTATTCTCAATGCCTGCTCTCCAGTAATCTCCCCAGATTTTACCATCTCACCGCGTCTTCGAGCACGCCAGACGCCTAATTCCACGCGCTCACGCTCTGCAGTCGGATCGGTGCTAGCGAATTGAAATTTCACAGTACTTGGTAGAACGTACCAATTGAAGCCAAACTCAAATTGTTGTAATATAAGTCCAGGACCCTTGCCACGAGAACGTGAGGACATCTCAGTGGTTTGTTGAGCCGAACCTAAATTGCCTCCAGGCATCGGGAAAAATTCAATATAGTCAGTCCCCATTCCTAGAGCTAAGACGCCTATGTACCATTTCATCATCTCATCATAACTGAAACCGTCTGGCAACCCTGCTAATTCAATCAAGTCTGCTCGTAATGGCCTTTGAGAATCGTGAGAGGAAATAACGATGGGAGATATGTAAAGACTCCTTCCAGCAGACCTGGCCTCTTCCCTAGCTTTTTCTATTGCGTCAGCTACAGCATTTCTCCGCATTCCTTGAACGAAGAGCAATGCAGGAATACGTTGACCGCTTAATTTTTGTGCTTGGTAGGTCTGGATTGCCCTCAGCAATTTTGCAAATTCTAATACGCGGCTGACGGCGCAGTAACCTCTTCCTTTGTCCTCTTCTCTTGGACTTGGTTGATCCGTGAGAGCTAAAACCTGATACCATTTCAACCTGTGCCATTCACTGTCTTTCTTTGAGCGGTAAAGGTAAGGAGTCACAGGGTTTCCAGTTCTCTGGATTCTTTGCGCGTCTAAATGAGCTATTCCTCGCACAGGGGAAGTTGGAGATGCGCCTTTAGGTCGCAGAAGTTCGACGAAAGCTCCATTATCCTGTGTTAGGATGTCTTGAACGACTTTCTGAATAAACGATACCCAGCCAGCACCAAATTCTGCTGCTTGAAAAAGGTTTGCATACCGTGCGACGGCTTTGGTTTTTCCAGAAAGCCTAAAGTCGAGGGCAGCGACTTTCGAAGCCATAGAATATATCGCGCCTGCCAAGACTGATTCCGTGCGCCAGAATTTGTCTAAAGCCTTGTCCCTACGCAATCCAGGACGCACAGGGATCTCATCAGCAAGTTGTGCCAAATAAATTATAAGTGGCGACTCTTCTTCGATTTTTAGATCGGTCCGATCCTGAACCGATAAGCGGGCTTGTTCTTTGGGAGTATCAGGCATAGTCTGTCCACCAGTCTTCTAGGGATTTCACGCGGTGGGAATTCCGCAGCGCTTCCCTCCATTTTCGGCGAATTCTTTTATTGATTAATTTCTTATCTAAGAAGCGTAACCTTTTCGGTGCGAGTATTTCTGTACTTCGCCCGATCTCCAATTCTCTATCCTTTCCCATCTACCAAATGCCTTCGACTCTCCCCCATCCTGCTACGTCACTTAAAGCTCTTCCAGCGGCCTCCATGTTTCTATAATGCAACGCGATATTTTTATTCTCTGACAGAAGCAAATCTCGATTGGCCTCGATTGCCTTGACAGTTAGTGGTGGATGTGCATTCGTATCAAATAGATATAGTAGAACCCCTGTTGTTCTAACAGAAAATTCTAGGGAAAGTCGTTCTTGTTTATGCCAGCCACCTGACGTATCTATCTGACAATCGAGGCCAACCTCTTGGCCGATATTAAGCTTGTGAACGTGCGCTCGTATGAAACGAGATATATGGATCTCATTAATCTGTGCAACTTCGATGAACTTTTTCCAGCACGCCCTGATTTCAGCGTATGAATTAGCGTAATACGAACTATATCCAAAGCCGTGACTCACATGAAAAGCAGCTTCCTTATCCCCAAAATATCCTATATACTCTCGATCTGCATACTTAGAGTTGATTCCCAACAACCGCAAAAAGATTACTAGCTGTCTAGCTAAATTCTCTCTTTTAGAGTTGTCGTGATTACCAAGTATTATACGCCATTCTACTTCTTTGTCAAACTTGCTATTCCACCGCTTGATTTCCCATCCTGCCCAATAAATCTGCTCTGGGCCTAACTGAACGACATTCTGTGCCTCCTGCAACCTAAAAATTCCTCTCCCTGCTACTACATCACCATTAGCTATTACTTTGATCTCATCAGGTTCAAAAGCGTTTACCTGTGTAATAGCTCTGTCCATACATTCCATCAGAGGCCGATAAAATTGTCCAGCATCACCAAAGTGTGCGTCGCTAAATACTAAAGTAGCTTTTTTCATCTTACTCCACTTTTGTATTAGAAGAATTGGCTTGTGTGTGGCCGTGCGTCGATTAATTCTTTAGTCTTTCGTTCTTTCACTTTTTCCTGATATTTGCCCTCCTCGATGAGATCTAGAACATTTTTGTACCAAAGTCCATAACGCACGCAGTCAGGAACATCGTCGCCCAGATTTTGCGGTTTATTACTGTTTATATCTCTATTGTAAGACGCCATACTCGTGGGGCTATACGTGCATCGCGGATGAAATCGTAGATGCCGCACTCCTTCACCGCTTAAGATGAAAGGAGCTACGTGTTTGATGCCTTCTTCAATTTTATGAGTAGCGCCAACTGTGTCAACTTCTTGCTCTTCGAGTCTCCCACGCAACTCAGCAGCGGATGAGTCTATGTAAGCCACCTTAGCTTTTGGCCATCCTTTATTCAATACAGCGTCTATACTGACCTCAGCTTTTTCATAAACGATCACGTATTCATCGAAAACATTCACATATGGAGGTATCTCTTGTACGAGCAGAAAAACACGAGGATGTTTTCTTGTGTAGCCATCGTCGATCCACCACTCCACAGGTACTCCAGATATGTAATCGGCCTCTTCAATGACGTTGAGTTTCTCGGAAAAGTCCTCCCAGACTAAGCCTTCTAAGCTAACAAAGAGGCCACCGACTTCTTGCTCGCGGAATTTTCCTCGATACGTCGTTAAGAGACTTGCGTAATAGAGCGGATCATTGTGTATGTTCTCCGAGGTATCACAATGGAAACGCTCTACCAACTTTCCACCGTAAATATGTGCCTGCTTCTTGAACGCATCCAAGAAAACACGATCAAAGTCTTGTTTGACGAAGACATCATACAACCAGTGATTTACACCCGAAGGAGTGGTGGTGACCCACCCCTGTGGTCTGAAGCCCGTGCGAATACGCCCACATAAGACGTCGAATGCGTCTCTATTATTACGCATAGCGCCTTCATCGAACCAGAACCAGTTCACAGTGGGGCCGCGCCAAGATTTTGGCTCATCGATACCGCCGTAGAGCACCCGAACTTCCTTCCCATTAATATCCAGTAATAGCTCTTTTCTTTGAGTATATGGGTGTTCGAGATGAGAGTTCTTTACTCTAGACCATGGAAGCCACTTCGAAAATTCGGGCCACGTTGATCTAACAAAGTGAGGAAAATTAGGTGCTACGATGATGCCACTTTCCCCCTGTGACACCTTTTGGATGGCTTTCACAGCACCAATAGCCGTCTTACCAGCACCAAGGCCAGCTCCAAATAAGCCGAGTCTCGCATTACAACGCAAAAAAGCGGCTTGTGTTTCGCTGGCTACGAATTTAACGGGCATTAAGTTGTTACGATTACCAAATCGTCCTCTTTTTCGATCTCTTTAGATGCCAACACTTTTCCCTCAATAGCGGGGGCTTCTTGCATCTTTGGAAGAGGCCCCTTTTCAGCGGGCAAAAATACTACTAAACGATCATCGTCGTAGTGGCGAACGCTGATAGCCAGTTCCCTATTTTCAAGTCCTAGAACGCTAAGGCAGAATTTTGCGGCTTGCACAGAGCCGTTTTCCGCCTGCTTGACCATCGATTCATATATGGCATGGAGATGTTTTCCGATGTAAACGCTGGCAATATCAGATACGGCTTCCCAAAATCCCGGCGTCAACGTCCAGCCCTTAAGTGTCATAATGTTGATGCCAAGTGTCTCCGCAATCTCTGCATCAGTCTGACAACCTTCTGGTCGTGTCGCTTCTGGAACTGTAAGTAACTCTTGAAATCGGCGCTGTCTGTGCGTCCATCGCATCAGATTTCTTGCTCCTCTGCCCGCTTTCTGCGCCAGTATGCGATTTTAGCGATGCTCATTTTTCGTTTACTTTCCTCACTGTGACGCTTACCCATCTGTGTGGCACTTATTTTCCTACGAGTCCTTTCACTGACTTGATGCCCAATTTTTGCCTCACTCATCTTCCTACGTGTCTCCACGCTGGGGTGCTTGCCTCTCAACGCATTACTAATTTTCTGTTTGGTTTCCTCACTGAGGCGTTTTCCATAATTAGGATGTCGTTTGCCAGACTTTGCCGCACGCAATTTAGCACGTGTCTCTACACTGAGATGCTCACGCTTATGTGCATTACTCATCTTCCTACGTGTCTCTGTGTTAGGATGCTTACCATAGTTGGGATGACGCTTGCCAGTTAGCGCGGTACTCATTTTAGCACGTGTCTCCGCACTATGGTGTTTACCATAAAAATGATTCCGCTCACCAATTTGCTTTCTACGAGTCTCTTCAGTATGTTGAACTCCAAGTGAACTTCCCGCCATTGGCGCGATATTATATTCAGGATTCAACGTATCGAGATAATATTGTTCATGCGGAATAAGTTGTTTGCTATCTTTAATCTGTTCCAAGATACTAAACGTAAACACCAATTCGCCGTACTTGTTGAAAGCTCTCTGAAGATGCTTATTGCGATGTTGCTCGCAGCGCAACGTACTTAGATGCACTGCCCATCTTTGTCGAAGGTTCACAGCGCTGCCAATATATCGCTTGCCGTTTATTTGATTTTCGATCTGGTAGATGCCACTAACCATCACTGCTCCAATCTCTAATGCAATCTATTATACCATAAAAATTACGATATGTCAACAAACAAAAACACAGGGGTTATTCCTGTGCTTTTGTCGAGTATTTTGGCCTATAAGCAGGCTTTTATGAATCGGCCTCACTCAATCCCGTGTTCGTGAGGCCAAACCCAGTCGTTAAGACCTTGTTTTTCCAGTCTGCTACCCAGCAATCCCTACCGTAGCGCCCTCCACCCATCAACTGACCAAGGCTCGCGGGCCTGGGCTAACATGACTATTTATTTGGCCATGTTAAAGCGCGTCCCATATAATGTTGAACCTCGATGAATGTAAGACGTAATGCTTGCTCACTGTCATAACACGTCTTTCTAAGATAAGCGTTGTAAATGGAAAGCACTAACAACGTCTTTTCGTAGGTGCAAGTCTCTTCCACACATTCTTTCTTGTTGTTCATTTTTCCTCCTTTTGCTGGCGCATCCGCAATCTGGTCAGCCCAACTCATGTCATACAATTGTTGTCTCTCGTTGAAATCGAGGAAGGATAGGCGGGCCAAAAAGTCCTTCCTTTGCTCTGACGAAGCCTGGTGCAACAGCCCAAAAACCTCTGTGATCTGTTCATCTGAAAGATTCATCGTTTCCTCCTTTTTGGGCCTGCGCATGATATAGACATAGCTCGGCTCCGGCCCACATCGATCTGGTCTAGTCCAGAAAGGAATCTTCATCCATTCGCACCATTCTTCGGCAACAAGCTCATCCCAATATAATCCATGTCTTGGCTGATCTACCAGTGCCACGTACTCATAATCCATTGCTCTCCTCCTTTATTGTCCAGTTGGATCCATGCGTCACAGTCGCCTTAGTGGCCAGCGGATAGAGATGCGTGGCAACAGCCCTAAAAGTATCTCGCATGGACAGGATGCCATCCCGTGCGCCTGTAACCACTATGTTTATCGCTTCCTGTAACTCTGCGTTCCGCTTCTCCAGACGGCCACAAAGGTCAGCTTGCATAGCGCGCTCATTGAGCACAGGCACGCGGCAGTCCATGACCAGGGCAGCAATCCTCTCTATCTCCTTCTCCGTCCACATGCGCGGCTCGTCCTTGGGCCTTCGCTGTACAACTAGGTGAACATGACCATTGTGCCACACCATCGCTAATGGGCAATCTTGAAAGCCATACTTTGGGGACTCAGGAGATAGTATTTCTACTTTTGAAACGTCATAGTTCTTCCAAGTACTAGATAACTTCAATACAGAATCTACCGTATCCCCTGGATCTGCCTCATAGAATGCCACGCCTCCTACTAAGTGCATGTTCCCTCCTTTATGAATCGAATACGCTGCAAATCTCTTCTACATTTTCCGCCAAAAAATCTAGCAAGCGACTTAAACTTGGTTTCCCCACTTTTTGGCTTCTTTGAGAAAGCAAGTGCAATCTTCTGGCTAGTTCCTCTAATTTACTCGGTGTGTCTTCGTTTACTCTTAATGTGATTGATCGTCGTTTCATAAATCTTTTATCTCCTTATAAGCATTACCCCACTCTGCGCGGTAGCCTCCTATCACAGACTCAGAGATGCCGTGAATACTCAGCATTCGTCGTACCTTAGCCCAAGGTAAATTGCTGGACCAGGGAATCAGCAACTCAGGGTTCTTTCTATAATAATTGAATTCAGCGTCGTAAACCTCCTCATAAGTTGCACCATGTCGCTTGTGACCTGCAAAATACTTGGCAATATCCTGTGTTAGGACTTTTACAGGGATCGAAAATTGTTTGTAGTCTGCGAAGGTTATGACTAGGTGGTTCATTGATTTTCCTGCTTAATTCTTCTAGCTAACGCAGCTATGAAGCCTGGTGGCATAGGTTTTACTTTTCTCCGTTTTGCACGACGGATCAGCTTAATTTGCTTTTCTGGAGTTATTTCTAGAATTCCACAGTCGTCCCTTGGTAAATCTCCCTTTTTGTAGATGCCATGAGCTAGGACGAAGAAAAACCTATCACTGAGGGACATCGCTGCTGCCTTTTTTCTAGGATTTTTGAGTTCTTTGAGCCAGTCTGCACGACTTACTTTTATTTCATAAGCGATGCGTTCGTAGTTATTCAAGGACTGGATCAAAGCCATAGCAAATACGTCAATAATACGTCGTGAACGGTAAATACTTGTTGTCGTCTGAAGTTCAGTGACGCAGATCCATCGCCAGAGATTACTATGACGTTTTTGTAAGATCGCTTTGATTTCGTCGGCGGTCATTTGGGTTTTTCAGGAATCAGCGAATCAAGAAGAGTCTCGAATTCTTTCGGTGTCATAGGAGCTGGTTCGTTGTCATACGCCTTAGCCCACCGTGCAATTTGGAGCAGATAATTAGCCCGCTTACGAGCATTGCTCAGAGAATCATAAACTTCGATGCTGTGAGCAGCCCTTTCTTCTGGTATTCCTCTTTCAGAGAAGTCCAATCGACTAACTTGGCTCTGTCTATCCTCGGTCATTTGGTTTCTATCAATAATTTTATTGTGTTCTCTGGTAAGTGATCGAGGATGATGGTGTAGCTTGGTGAATCGGTAACAGCAACACGGAAGGGCATTAGACGGGACAGATGCGTATCAACTAAACCAAGAGGTAATCCGCCTTTTACATTCAAGAGTTTGTTGTTCAAGAATTCATCGATGTCCTTAGTGGGTATTTCATACTTTCGTAAAAGACAATGAAGCGTCAAATAATCGCGTTCTTTTTCAGTAAGTATTCTGTAACCTGTGATTTTGATGTTCATTGTCTTCCTTCCTTATTATGATTTTGACCTTGAAATGATAATATACACAGGATAATTATCAGTAATGAGAATTGTAGCACAAAGACGTGCTTTTGTCAAATCCACAAATCTGCTGGTGGCGTGCCGTCGCCGAATTTCTGCTCTATCTTGTATTCTAACCAGGCGAGCGCATACCCAAATAAATATCCTAATACTGTACCGATCAGACAACCAATTAGACAATCAGAAAGTTCTTGGGTCATCATTACTCCCTCTATTCAGCTTATCTTTCAACGGATTCACCGATACTATAGCACAAAGACGTGCTTTTGTCAAATTTTGGTTTTGTTGCTTGATTGAAGTTTGGACGTGCTATAATTCATTGCGAGGCAAACGTGAATATACTTTAGTAGTCCTGGGAGGCTTTGAGCGGAGAGGACCCATAATGCGTCAACACAATAATACGTCAAGCTCACTGGCCTCGCTCACCGACCCACCACCTCACCGAATGCAACGAATGCAACGAATCTTGCACTACCACTGACATAATCCTATTCAACCCCACCTAACAGCCTCCCACGTCGATTCTACGCTCAAATTGCAAGGAATCCTGCACAAATTGACCACAACGAATCATAATAGACAGTAAACCGCCACAAACGATAGCAATGTCATAGCTATATGCCTATCCCTATACCGACTCAAACAGTTGACATAATACCGTACTCTGGTCTACACTTGATTGTAGTCTGTTATAGTATTCTACTTGACGTAACGACGCCGATGCCATGTCTACGACTACTTCTGTATCTACAATGTATAACTTTTATTGACGCAATCTTTACGCAGAATTTACGGATAGACCATTGTCATATGCCGATAACTATGATATACTGGGAGTGTAGAATCAACAGACATACGAGGAGGCTATCATGGACACAGTAACACCGATGCAACTACTCGCACGAGCACACTCGGAAGAGCATCGCAACCTCATCGAAGCCTGCTACAAGTCTTTCGCACACTACACTTGCGCAGGCTGCATTGATTATGGTCAATGCCCAATGCGACACCGAGACAGCGCAATGCTGGCTGAGCTTGCCAAGTCACTATCCCGACTCGGGAAGTGAAATCAACAGACACACGAGGAGAGTATCATGGACACGTCGGCAACACCGATGCAACTACTCGCACGAGCACACCGAGACGCGATCAAAGCCTGCTACAAAAGCTTTGCACCCTGGTCATGCCCAGGATGCGAGGACTATGCCGAATGCCCGATGCGCCACGTAGACCGCGCATGGCTTGAGACACTGGCTATGCTCAGAAGAGGGGAGGCTACAAATGGCTAGACCAAAGCAAGGAACTCGACTATTGCGTTTGATCGGCATTCTCGAAGCGAAAGTGCAGGCGAAAGCCTATCACGACAACTCAGACCTGCTACTCGAAGCTTTAGGCACACAACAGTACCACGCTGGGAAAGACCTAACAGCTATGGACTGGGCTAGAATTCGAGGCTATGCTCACGAGGCGATAACAGATGCGAAGGCATTGATCGCGGAGTGGGCAAAGCGCGATGCCGAAGCAAAGCACCCTTTGAGCGCAGGCCATTAAAGAGGAGGCCACAAAGTGAATGCGCAAGAGGCCAAGAGCTTCAATGGCTATAGTATGACGAATGCCATGATACTCACCGGTGCTGCTGCCAAACGTGGCTGCCAATGCAAACCATACGAAGACTGGTTTACCTACAAACGCTGGCAAGCGCAAGGCTGCCAAGTGAAACGTGGCGAGCATGGAGTGAGATTGTCCACGTTTGTCACAATGACCAAAACAGACGAGGAGGGTAACAAAGAGATTATCGGCAGACGACCCTGGACAAGTGTTGTGTTTTGTCGATGTCAAGTAGAGGAGGCCACAAAGTGAGACGCAAACACTATCACGTTTTGGTAGGATTGCCAGGATGTATGCCAGATAGCAATGACGTATGCCAAACGCAGGCAGAAGCCCAAGACTGCGCGCAGTGGTGGGCCCAGCAATATCGGGAAGACTGGAATCCTGATACCGACAAAAGTTACTACAAAGTGCTAGGCAACAAACGTATGGGCTATGCAGTCATTCGACGCAATCAGTCAGACTATGCTATGCCGATCCTGATCAGCATCAATGACTGCCATGAGGAGGAGTGCTTTTGTGACCTATCTGGTGAATTGATCAGTGACTGGTTAGGTACTGGGCAGGCATAGAGGAGGCCAAAACAGAATATCCGAGGCCACGCCAGCCTCGGAGCCAGCCTAGAAGATCGCTTCTGGGCTGACGCGGAGGCTGGGATACCATAAGGGAGGCATCATGGGCAAACTCTATCACCTACGTATGGGCAAGCAATGTCTCGGGCTACAGTGTGATGTCGTGGAGGTGTTTGAAACTCCAGGCCAAAGGGGGCGCATCACGTTTCGACGGTGCGGCGGGGAAGCCTGGTATAGCCACGATCTGCCAAGCGGCGGAACGCAGCGCCTATGTGCCCGTCATGCTGGAGATCATCCCATCGAGGAGGGCTCATAATGAGAATGGTCTACATTCCTAGTTATGAGAAGTGGGTGACTTTGGGTCAATACCTCAAGGCGGTGAAACGCGCCAAGGCAAACCCGAAGGCAACTTTTCCACGAGGGCTCACCACTTGGTGGCCGACGACAGGGGCGGAGATTATGCGACAATTTATGCGGGGTCTGCATGACCGCATCAATCAGGCAATCCCGTATGCAAAACGTGGTCAATTGACATAAGGGCCAACCATTGGGCAAAAGGAGGGCAACATGACGAAGACGGCGGAAACACTTAAGGCGATGCTCGTGGAAAATACGGGCACTCACATGCTCGATTCTGGCGGGGCGTATGGGCGGAGTTGGCAGCAAAACAAGGGGCGCGACTTTGCCGCAGAGCCAGCGGCCACGATCACTGTAGAGGAGGGATATATTGACATAAGGCGTTCGACGTTTCACTTTCTCAACGAATGCCTCGAATTCGACGAAACTTTGAACGCCCGATTTTTGGCGTTCAACAAAAAGCGAGACCCTGGAGATCAAATCCCCTGGCTGACGCAGATGGAAGAATTCGCCGATAGCATCGAAGCGTCGGGCATCTACGGCGAAGGCGCTCCAGTGACGGTAAACACCTACAATCATGACAGCCTCCTCGACCAAGTGATACAATACGTCTACTTTGAGATCGACGAACAAGGTTACGTATTATTGCAGGTTCATGGAGGCTGTGATGTCCGAGGGGGATACACTGCGCCGAAGGCGTTTCGGTGCAACATCGAGGATTCTCAATCGATCTTCAGCGATGGCGACGCGACCATAACCTGTAAAGGCGGGGATCACAGGTGGTATGTCCAGGAGGGTGACTGGGACACCGATCACCAAGATGACGCCGAGACACGCGGACTCGACAAATTCCCGATCATTGCGGAAGAGATCAAATATCACAAAGTCCATGAAGACGGCAAAATCGCCAAAGGCGCTCCATTCGGTGTGATCTGGCAAGACGCACAGGGGGTTCATTGCCCACTTTGCGGTGAGATATTGGAGGTATGGTAAAATGGCACAAAGAGTGATCCCATGCCGTTGTCCATCTTGCAAGGCGATATCACCATTCGTGACCGCAGAGGAAAGTAACGGGGAGTGGCGATTTGCGCTGATACTTTCCTGCCCAAAGTGCAGAGCAATATTCTCAATAACAGAAGTCCTAGCCAACAGAGTAGATCAAGAAGAAGAGGAGGCGTAAAATGCCACGCAACGTGAGGAACTTCTGGATCGAGGCAAAGGTGGACGGGCGCAAAACGCCTATAGCGTTCGGGCCACAGGGCAAGGATGGTGGGTTTGAATTGACGGTACACATGCGTAACAAGGGCGAAGTTGAACGCGTCTTGACCATGAGTGGATGGGTAGCATCGAATGGGATGCTCTGCCTATCTGCGAGGACGGGGGATCTGGCATTAATTGCAAACATCGAACGCAAACGATAAAGGAGGCCAAAAATGTTTTGGTTATGTTACGAAGAGTATCGAAACGGGAGATTATCTCGGAGTTGGGTAGTCGAGGCAGACAAGTCTCCAGACGCGGAAGACAAAAACGGAGAGCGTCCGTATCCGTTCAACGGAATGGGTGGCCATATAGCGGCCTCCTATGACACGGAAGAAGAAGCCTACGAAGACCAAGAAACTATGTGGAAGATAGAGGAGGGTACGTATGCAGCAGTATAAGGTCTACGTCGTGGGCCATATCTGGTGGCCTAATGGGTTTCACAGTGGGGGGTACGAATTCGACGCCGAAGACGACGAAAGCGCCATAAGGCGAATCGACACAGTTGCTGGCGACTTTTCAGTGGTCACAGACTTTGCCCTTTTCAGGTGCGAAAGTTGCCCGACGTGTGGCTGCCTGACGATCTGGCATTGTATCCACGAATTCGAGGAAGAGGGCGCTGCTGTATTTTCAGAGTGTATGGCGTAAAGGAGGGCTGAGATGGGCTGGGAATTAATAGCACTTTCAGAGGTACGCAGTGCGCGTAGATACGCTAACAAGTTGCGGGACAGCACCAAGAACTTACAATACAGCTTGGGTAGTTTGGGGGGCTTTGACGATGAACGCACATCGCTAGAAGAGGGTATCACAGCGCTCGAGGACATAATCAAAGACCTGTTCGAGCTTGAGGGGGGACTTTCGCGTACAAAATAAATACTGGCTTGAAGAACAAAGAAACACCATGAACGACAAAAAAGACTACTTTACCGATTATATAGATGACCCATATGTGTCCCAGACGGCCAATAAGAACCACACAAGGCAGCAAAGCCAAGTCATTGACTACCTTGACCCTCAAGGACAGGAAACCACAGGGCTAAACTATGCTCTATAGCAACGTTTTCGACGTTTTCGACGCTTTTTAACACAGGAAATAGCCCTTAGTATCAATTCCGTACCTGTCAAGTATTTTAAGAGAAAATCATAGAGAGTGATCTAACGTTTTTATAAAATTAACCTTTAAAAGTCGTCTATCCCGCGAACTTTTGTCCAAAAAGTATACTAAGGGCCATTTCCCGCAATCTACTTGACCATAACGTATACTTAGTTATCACTCTTTTACCACCCTGTGCAGTCCTTATGCCGAAAGGTCGAAAACGCCATCAAACTCAACTCTTTTCATCGGTTATTTGCATATTCCAAAGTCCTGTACAGTTTTTACCTGTCATCCTCTCGTTATGTAAACATATCAAAATTAGCCGTTTTCATCAGTCGTTTACGATATTCTACACCCTGTGCCGTCGTTATGGGTAAAGGTACACAACCGCAAACCAACACACAAAACCCAGATTTGACAAATCATAGCTATTGTGCTACAGTCTGCATATGACGTGGGCGGTATGGGGAATAGTGCCCATTAGAAAAAGAGCGAACATACCTGCGGTGGGGACGCTCTCCGCATAATGTGAGAATTAATAAGATCGCCTGTCGGTGAGAATCCGGCCCCACGCTAGACCTGGACAAGCAAGGAGGAAAGTGAGATGGCCAAGTTTGCACACACCGAAGTACGAACCCCCCTCTATGACAGGTCTTGGGACAGCCTTGAGGATGTAGTCTCTACATTGGCACACATAATCCAGGAGCTTCGACTTGAGCGCCAAAAGGCTGATCTCATCGTCATAGAGATAGAATGGGAGAAGGACGCTAGGGATGATGAGGCTTTTATGGCGTTTATGGAACGCTACACCCCTGAGCAGTTCTGGCTGCGTTTTGAGCGGAGATAAGCCCGTGGCGCGGGTGACGGTATCAGCAATGACCGCAAGGCGCGTCTACTAGCCTCACCACGCCCGCGCCAGCAAGAGGAGGACACAAGTGGAGATCATTCTATGCCCACAGGACAGGTGGTTTCGCCGCAATTTGCGAGAGCTTCGCAAGGCGAAACTGAGCTATGATCCGGCACAAGTGAAGCCCAAGTTTTTGGTCGTACACCGTGGAGACCAAGCCTTTGTTGGTGACTTTGCCACTGTGTTTCTTGACGCGGAAGGTGCGCCAAATGAGTTTCAGTACCACTGGAAGCACAATGGCATTCAGTGTTGCTTGCTCTCTGAGATCAATGAAGTGCGGGTGTTTTTCTAGACCCTGCGCCAGCAAGAGGAGCCAGCGGGCGAGAAGGAGGCGTGATGGACTATCGCAAGCTGACAAAGTGCCTGATTGCACAGATCCGAGAATTGCAGGGCCAGATGTCTGATCTTCAGGACGAACTCGACGAGGCTTATGATTCTATGGAGACAGTAGGCTCCTATCACGAGGCCCAAAACAGAAGGCTACACGCAGAACTCAGCCAGGCGGAGTGTGAGACGCTGCGTGAGCGCAACAGGAACTCCAGTCGGCAGTTTGAGCGCGACCACGTATTGCGTGACCTGGAAACAGCCCGCCGAAGGGGAGATGAATGGGGACATCGGCGTGCCATGAACCGACTCAGAGACCTTTAGCGAGTAGAAGGAGGCGTGATGCCGAAGACCTGTAGAACGTGCGGGTTCGCTGCTTTGGCCAGAGAGTGTAACCTGCGCCATATCTGGGTCGGTGATACGGAACTCTGTGGAGATCACAAGCCGCGCGAGAAGCCGCTGCTGGTGGACGCGCTTGCTACCACAGCCGAACTTTTGCTAGAGAAGATGGATAATATCGGAGACGGGATGCTATTCAACCTGGACATCCTGGAAGCAAGAGACACCTTGCGGAAATCCCTGGCCCGTTACAAGGAGGAGGTGGGCGATGACGAAGAAACTGAGTGAGAGACTTCCTATGCAACTATCTTGTGAGGAAGGCTGGAAGATGGATGTCGTGGATTTGGCAAATTGGCTCAAGGAACTGGCCCAACAAGTAGAGGCCCTGGAGCCAGAGGACACCGATGCGACCATCCGCAAGTTGCGCGTAGAGAGGCTTGATTTGCGTGTAGAACGTGATGACATAGACCAAAAATGTTCGGAAGTGGAGCATGAGCTTACTGAGGCCAAGAAGGAGTTGGAGTCCTATACCGATTCCGTCAACGCCGACGCCGAGATCGGGCGACTGGTGCGGGGGATGCGACCAGGAGCAAGCTTATACCGCGATCCCAATCGCCTGTCTGTTCTTTGTTGGTGGGGCCTCCATTCCCACCCCTATATCTGCCAAAAGACGGACGACCCCACTGAGGCCCTGCAAGCACTACAGGAGGTGGGTGATGGCGAACTGCCATAACTGTGCTTGGCACGAGCATTTGAGGGATCACTGCGAACTAGAATCGGGCTATCCAAACAGGTGCGATGCATTCAGACGAAAGGGGCCGCCACTCTGGCAATGCATTCTCTGCGTCGCTGCAATCTTGGGCATCTACGTGCTTCTGCTCTGGATGGAGAACGCGCCCGCCGAGGACTTGCGCTTCGTCTTGCTCGCAGTGCCATGTGCGTTGGTGGCCGGATTGTGGGTACGTCGAGTGAGGAGGGAGAGATGAAGTGTCAGGATTGGGTGATACTCGCTTCCGTGGTAGCGTTTGTGCTAGGCATACTCGCTAGCTTTGGGTTTCGGCAGATTGCCGCAAGACTAATCAGGTGGTGGTTTTTCGAATAGGAGGATGAGATGAGCGAGGAACAAGCGTGGAGACGGCAACTCAAAGGCGTTCGGGCATTTGTGGAGACATTGAAAGAGCCAGAAGCTGAGGAAAGAGAGACCATTGCGGGTAAGTTCGCCGAGGCCCTGGGTTGCCTGGAGGATGCGGCCTGCTATCTTCGGGACATCGACAAACAGTATGACGTAATCTATCCCGATGATGAGTGTGAGTATCCTGAGTTGAAGTTCTGGTTCGCTCTTGATGGCGTCATCAAGCCCTTGGAGGCCCTCCAGAAGGGGCTAATGGCCGTCGAGCCGCTTGTGCCCAAGGAGGAAACAGTATGAAACGCCCTATCTGTGTCAAATGCCAAACAGAGTTCCGAAATATCAAGAGTGGAATTGCGGTGATCGATATGTTTTCAGACCCCCCAGAGCCATATCAAGTATGGTTGGCTGACTTATTCGAGTGTCCGACTTGCAAGACACAGATTGTAAGCGGATTTGGGGATAGACTATTGGTACGCCATCACGATGTTGACTTCAAACAACATCTCCGGTTTCTACGAGAAAGATTTGAGGTACGCAATTATGAACACCCAGAGGATGCCAACCCTGTGCCAACGACAAAGAACGAAGCCCTCCAACGGTTGGTAGAAGCCATAGGTCGTCACGAACCAATGGCAAACGATCCTGCCATCATCGACGCCATCAATGCCATTGAGGACATCCTATGTAAAAGGAGCGAATAACATGCCAATCTATCGTTTTGTTGAATCAGGCGTTTTCTCTGTCTTAGTTGAGGTAGAGGCTTCTAACGAAGAAGAGGCCCTCGAACTCATCGAAGACGGTGAGGGCAAGGAAGTAGAATCGCTGGAGTATTATGGTGTTGAATTTGAACTTGTGGAAGTCATATAAGGAGGAGACGTGACTAAGAAAATGATGAATGCAGCGGCGACTCAGGCACTAGCTGACGTAAACACAAGTAAGATGCGTATTCAGGCATTTCAATTTGTTACCCACAAGATGGAACTGGGCACGCGCACGGCGCATTTGAGAAATGCGATTGATACCATCTATCTTGAGCTACAACGACAATTGAATGACGCCCATAGCCGACTGCTCCTGTGGGGGGCAATGTTAGACGGACAAACGAAACATATAGCGCGAAGGCTGGCCTACAAACGCTTCCTGCGTGAAGGTATGGCCATCATGCAATACTTGGAGCCAGATGCTGCCTCGCCGTTTCGATATTCCGTTGCCAACTATGAGGAATTTCGGGCCGAGTTAGATACACTCAAGGCCGAGATCGCAGCCGAAGATAGCGAGGAGGGGACGGGGTGGTAACAAACAAGCCCAAGCAAGGTCTCGACGCGGCTGGCTTCCTGCTGCTGGCTGAAGGGCATTTGGTGAAAGCCAGAGAGGACTTAAGGAAGAATTGGTCGCTGAGTAAGGTTTCCGTAATTGGCTTGATAGGAGTAGCTATTACGGCCATTAGCACTAGCCTGAAGCTGTTGATGCAAGAGAAGGAGGAGCTATGCAAGCTATAGAGGAGCTGTGCGAGGCTTTGAGCCACTTGGCATATGCAAGAGAAAATCTGGCAAATACACCGAAGACCCGAAGAATCGCTTGGGCATGCCTGCAAAGCCGCTTCGCCGATAGTTCTATCAGGCGCGCCCTGAAGCTACTCAAGGAGGAAAACGAGAGGCCATGACACTCGATTGGTTTTGTCTGCATTGTCTTCATCGCTTCACACATCAGTTTACGCGATGTCCAAATTGCGGCTGGTTGGCAGTTATAATCTATTCACCAGAGGAGGAGCCATGCAAGCTATAAAGGAGCTGGAGAAGGCCCTGGAGCACTTGGTGAAAGCCCACGAGTTGCTGTCTGAACAGACACCCAAGTCTGGTGAGGAAGCGCCTGAATATAAAACAGGATGGGCCATCCATTGGACTAAACATGCGATAAGAAAACTCAAATGGCAAGAAAAGAAGTAATTACAATGAAAGGCATCCAAGTTGGTGATGTATTGATACAACGCTCATTCCAGACATTGTGGGCGGTGGTTGAGATGGAGCCTGATCTTCAAATTCGCTTGGCACTATGAGGAGGAAACATGCCAATCCCAGTAGATTTCGTCGGCACAGTGTCAAAGGGTTCTATTAACAATGAAGACCTCATCAAGACTTTCATGGCTTTCCTCGACTATTATTGGCCTGTACGAGCAGAGGATTTCCGTTGGGAATTCTCTGAAGTTTTCGACTCTTTGAAGAAGCCCACTCATTGGACTGAGGACGGCTGGAAGCCACCAGAATATATCAATGAGCTTGCAGCACACCTCATCTATGGAGAGATTTGGGATGCCTTAAATGAGTTGGCCCCGAACGGGTATCAGTTCTGTGAAAACCCAAAAGACTTTACCGACTTTGGCTATTGGGAGGTAAAAGGAGGCTGAAATGGGATACTACACCGATTATGAAATGGTTCCAGCTAGACATCGTTGTGAGTGTTCTTATGCAACATATCTAGCGATTGGAGAATTCACTGAAGCCACGAAAGTCGATGGTTGGTCGTATTTAAGTGATGTTTGGCGTGGTGCAGGTGCTGGACTTACATGGTATAACCACCGTGAGGACATGGTTAAGCTCTCTGCCGCTTTTCCCGATGTACTATTTACCTTATGGGGTCGTGGTGATGAGTCAGATGACTTGTGGAAACAATATTTCCTCGGTGGTAAATGTCAGGTGGCAGAGGCGATCATCACTTATCCCGACTTTGATGAAGGAGAATTAAAAGATGTCAACCTTACCTGAATTAGTGATGGAAGTTACTCAAAGGTTACATGAGGAAGTTGATCGAACTCTCGATTCACACGCCTTCGACGTAGACGGCACTTTCAACGATTTCATCGAGTATGTGATTCCCCGAAGAAGTAGAACATTGATGAATCTCGCTGCGAAACATCTATTTCTCGCAACTCGTAATGTAGATGGGAAAGTCACACCCACACCTGCAACATTGGTTTATGACAACTTATATGACTTTCTCTTGGGTGTTTTGCAGAAAGAATTTGACTCTTTAGGAAGATTGTGTCCATCTTGCTATGGCGAGGGAGTTCTTCACGCTGACGGAGTTCCGCCTATTGGCTGTCGTAAGTGCTGGGGTAGTGGAGAAATTGAGTAGCACGTGCAAAGATATGGCTCTCTTTTGCGATCAACATTTAGGAGGAAAAATGATCCTAAAATGCCCTAACTGTGACACTGAACTCCGCTTGATGGTCATGCTCACGTTCGTAGATGTTCAAGCCAAGGGCGTGATCGATGAAGGTGGATTGGCCCACTTCGCCTTCGGGAACACAGGTGTTAGGGCGAGAGACAAAGTAGACTCCATCTATTGTCCGAATCCTGATTGTGACTGGACTTTCGGCGACCCGTGGGAATTTTTAAACTTGGAAGTAAAGAATAATGAGTAAGCTTGAAGCAGCTTTGCGAGACCTTTATTATTTTCGGCGTGATCCAAGAATTCTGATGATTGAATCTTTCCAGAAAGAGCCTCATACCTATGTAAAAGTAGCCATCAACGACGGCAAGCATGACATAATAATACAGGAGATAGCAACATATCCCTTTGCCTTTCGTGGTCACGAAAAGGAAGCAATGGTAGCTGCTATGCAGAATGTTCTCAAAAAAGCAGCCGATATTATTATAGAGCAAACACTCGCGCCAGTGATTGCAGAGTTTTCTAGTGCCCCTGTGTGACAGGTGCGGTCGAGAATTCGTCGATTTCTGCAAGCCTTGTGCAGCGCAAGTAGTAGTGCGCAATCTCAAGCACAAAGGCTCATTACGTGGTGTAGTCAAGAGTCCAAAGCAAAGTAGACAGGCGCGGGCTAAAGCTTTGATCGAGTTAGATGATCCTGAGTTGGCTATCAAAGTAGCTCTCACAGATAATGATATGCACTTACGCAGGGCGGCTTTGATGCTTGTCAGAGATAAAGGAATCTTGATGGAGGTCGCTTACACCGATGAAGACTGGCGAGTTAGAGAGACTGCGATTCGTTGTCTAAGAGATAAAGACTTACTCAAGGAAGTTATGCGTGATTTCGCAAAGGAGAGCACCAATTATAGGTTCGCGCAGGAGTGTTTAGCGAATTTGACAAATCGTTGATATTGTGCTAGTATATGGTCAGCTTCCAAGGCTGTTGTGTCTCTTGGGCCAGGGTGCCTCGGCTGGCAACCCAGGTGTGCTAACCTGGGCGAGGCAGGACATTTAGGGTTCGGAGCGGTTCTTGGCTTCCTCAAGGGCCGCTCTGAGCAAAGGAGAAATTAATTATGGGCATTCGATACATTCTTACAGTAACGTGTCCTCAATGCGGATTTGAGGACGATGACGTTCCATTTGCTCCAACCTGCGACTTCGTGGATTGGAAATGTCCCGAATGTGGTTTCGTCGTTGACTTATATGGGTTGACTGGAATCACCTATGAGGATGCCTCCAGTGCTAAGGAAATCGCCGAAATCTGTTCTCGATTTGGTTCGGCAGACGAAATTCTAAAGGGGGGATGTCCCTTCGACTTATCTGTATACTGTGGAAAGTGCCCAGCCGGAAAGGCTAACGATGACAAAACTGAGTAAGCGAATGCCAGATACGAATTATGTAGCAGGAATGGGAGAGTGGCTCAAAAAGTTGGCTGAATACGTCGAATTCATTGATCGACGTGAACAAGGATTACGTGAAGAAGCAGCTTGGAAAAAGAAAACTGAAAAAGCTGGGATTGAATACGAACCACAAACCTACGACGAAGCCATAGCATTATGTAAAGGTTGGCCGCGTGCGGCGTTTGGTTATGACATTTCTTGGGAGAAAGATAAGTGGCCTGAGTTATGGAAGGAAATGATCGAAGCTAGATGCAAAGGAATTTTGTATTTAGATGAAGATAGCTGGGTATTCAGTTTTCCGTCTTATTTACATAAAGATGTAATGATGTCCGCTTTTCCTTCTTTCAAATTTAGAGGTTCCACACCTGGTCGTGCTGTTTGTCGGACTTATATATGTTGCCAAGGCCATGCTGACTGGGCTGAGAGGTTGTCTAAAGATGACTGAAGTTCCGAGTTACACCAAAGTATTGACTCTAGGGGCACAGGGCACAGAGCGCGCCTTGATAGGGCCAGTAGTCGTCCAGGAAAAGGTGGATGGTTCTCAATTTTCCTTCGGTGTTGATGCTAATGGCCATATCGCCTGCCGTAGCCATCATAAACAACTTTTGTTGGATGCACCTACTAAAATGTTTGCACCCGCTGTGGAGCACATTTTAGAAATCAAAGAATGCTTGCAAGAGCTTTGTGTTGGTTGGACCAACTGTTGGTTCTATTGTGAGTATCTACAGAAGCCTAAGCATAATACTCTCGCTTATGCAAGAGTGCCGTATAATCACCTGGCACTCTTTGATGCGAATATCGATGGAAATTGGATTGCAAACTTGAAATGGTATGCAAATCAGTTAGAAATTGACATAGTGCCTGAACTCCATCGTGGAGAAATTACCGTCGATGAACTCAAAGCATTATTGACAACGCCAAGTTTTTTAGGTGGCCAGACGGTAGAGGGTTTAGTAATCAAGAACTATAACGAATTAATCGCCATCGGTGGACATACCTACCCCGTGTTTTGCAAGCTCGTCAATGAAGAATTCAAGGAGCGTCATCAGAAGGATTGGAAGAAGCGTAGCTCCAAAGGGAAGTTGGAAGATTACTTAGAATCGTTCCGCGTAGAGGCTCGATGGATTAAGGCCATCCAGCGAATGCGCGAGGAAGGGACTTTAGAATACCAACCTAGAGACATCGGCACTCTAGTCAAGTTGGTGCAAGCAGACATAAGAGAAGAGGAGACAGAAAATATTAAAGAAGAGCTTTACAAGTTATATATAGGAGCTATCACTCGCACAGCCGTTCGTGGACTGGCTGAATGGTATAAAGCACAACTCTTTTCGAGGCAACTGCTGAATGGAGAGGTCGTAGATGTTAGCACCACGGGATGATGCGCCCGTAAAAACCATGACTGAGTATCATCAACGGTATAGTAAAGGGCGGCTTATCTCTTTGGGATGGGAGGCATATTGCAGGGATTGTGGTCGAGGAATAAAGCTGCATACGATAACTCGACAGGCAGTAAGGCAACAATTACTCAGTATAGGATGGCGTCCCGAAAAGATCAAGGGCTATGATCTTGAACAATGGATTTGTCCTAGCTGCCTTCCAACATTTGGATATCAGGAGGCCATCGATGCCAGCACCACTGACTGACGAATGGATTGAGGAGCAATTGAAGCTGTGTGAGGCAGCATCGCAGGGGCCTTGGCGCGATGGCTTTGATGACGGTAGTGGCCGAATCGACGATCACAGTGGAGCATATATCACCTTTGGAAAACTCAATCAGTTTGGGTTGCCTCAATATATCATTGATGGTGGGAACAGCGAATACGACTTTCCAAAAGGCGTCCTAAAACAGGAGAACGTAGACTTTATCATAGCTGCTCGTGCGGGCTACCCTAAAGTGTTAGAAAGACTTAGGATTTTGCAGAAAGTAATAGATAATATAGCCGCCTATACAGAGGCTCGGCAGTTTCAATCTTATTGTGAAATGATTTTTTCCGCATTAAGTAAATTCCGTACTGATAATTCCATATTAATATAAATAGAGGAGACAAAGTATGAAAAGAATACTACAACGAATGATCGGCGTAGACATCGAGAGTTGGGAGAAAACTGGGCAACTAGTTGAAGAGGGAAGAGTCAGGTCGCGGGCAGGATTCATTCGAGACGCGCATATGAAATATCTAGGGGAATTTCTTGTATATGATTCATTGAGCGTCGAGGAAAAACGTGCTATTCTAGTCAAGGAATTAGAGGAACTCTTAGAGCGGTTGAAAATGCTGGCTTTATAAAGGGGTGAACTGAAGATGTCTGAGAAAACTGACATTGAGTGGCAGAGTCTGAACGTCCGCATCGCACGGAAGATTATGGGGTGGTTCAAATGGGATGAACTGCCAGCGGAAGCCCGCAAAGCATACTGGGCGATAATGGAAGAGGAGCCAGGCGACTGGACTCTGGGTTACTGCCATGAGAAATGGTGGTTCCTTGATGACTCTGATTGTCCCGACTGGGAGTATTCAATCGAAGAGTGGCAGCCCCACAACGATTTGACCCAGGCGATAAAGGCACGTGATCGTATTGCCTCATGGGGATTTGATTGGTGCATCTCTCGATGGGCAGGGGCTCCGCAGATACAGGTATTATTTATGCGTGGCGCAGAACATTACGACGGCTATGCTGATACAGATGCTAAAGCTGTCTGTTTAGCAATCGAGAATTTCAGGGAGGCGAACTGTTAATAGCAACCAGAATCGCTGATTCCTTCTTTGCCATTTGCGAAGCACGTGCTTTGAGACCGTGTTTTGTTGCTTCTCACTTAGTGACGGAGCACTCGTTCGTTTTAGACCCTGACTTGATCAAACCTTGGAAGCGTCTATTATCTCCAAGCTGTCGGGAATTGCAACTTTCAAGAAACGCACGCGAGACGGTTCGTGATCTATCTATCTTATATGAATGCTCTAAGCAAGTCATCTTGACTACCTTGATTCAACAACATCTGCCTGTTTTAGAATTTTCCTTAGTGGCCTACCCAGTCTTAGAAAAGCTTTCACACAGCCCATTTAGATCGGATGTAGGCATTTACATAGACATTTACGAAGTTCTTACCAATCTAGCAAGACAAGAAAAGGTCTCTCGTTCTAAGTTAGCTGGAGCCATATTCAGTTCTTTAGATAGAGATACCGTCTTTGGAATTGCTGTGTCACCGAGGTTTCGGACTTATACAAAGCAGCTACACGATACGGCTGTGCCACTAAAGATTCCTGAGTCGTTCTATATCATTCTTAGAGAGACGAAGGATCGATATAAAACTGCAATGTGTTCCTTGGCCTCTTTCATCCTTTACGAGGAATTCGAGAACACAGAGTCGATTGAGTTGAAAACAGATTGGCGTAGCCTTTTGTGCAACTTATAGTCTTAATTATACTCTTGACCGGACTATGGATTTCCTTTGTCCTGCCATGTATTTTATCAAAGATAGAGAGACCTGCGATGAACCTAGAGGCGCTAAAGCTAGAACTAGAGCCAAAGATAGAACTAAAGATCGACGGACCAGATTTCTATGAATATGTAGATGGGGATCAGATTGTCAGAGCGGAGAAAGGATCGGTGATGTATATGATAATCCATCAAAGTTTGAATCGAAGGAGATAATATGACTATTAGAGACGATGTAATCCAGCGTTTGTTGAAAATCCCTGATGAAATCGAAGCTGCCGAGCAGCATTGTATTGATGGGCAAGTACACTTAGCTGAGATAAAACGTGTTAACGTAGAATCAGCACGGCGGGCTTTACAGCGAGCAGAATTTGAGGCCAGTGCTTTAGCTTATGGCTTGGATGATCCTGAATCGGCGAAAGTGAGGGGACGCAACGCAGAGATTCGAAAGATTGAACTTGGTCGATTTTTGTGTCAAAACAGAGGAGTAATCGCTGCACAACGGATAGTAAATTTAGCAGCAAAAGACATTACTATAGCAGAGGCTGACTTAGCAAGGTTAGAAGCAAGATTACATGGGAGGCAGAATCAATTGAGAGCTGATATAGCTCTCGCACAACTCTTAGGAGGAAGAGATGACTGAATTGGTTGTACAGGGAGAGCAGTTGCCAGATATTCCAGAGATCCCTGAAGATCTCGTCGGAGCTGGTATGGAGGACTTTGAGAGGGCAGATTTGATAATCCCTCGTTATATGAGGAGGGAGTCTCTTTCAAAGATCACTGAGGGTGAGTTGGGTTGGTTCATCAACAACGTCACCAGAAGCGCAAAGGAGGAAATCAAGGCAGTATTGTTGCGATTCACTCATGGTAGAGCTATGTTTGATTCGAAAGGCAATCTTATGTGCTCCAGCGACAACGCCCATACTCCAAGGGAGCGGTTTGCTGGCGAGTATGCTAAAACTTGTGCCGAGTGTGAACACGCCAACTGGGGCAAGGATCGAACCAGGCCAAAGTGCCCGATCATGTATAACTTCCTCTGTTGGGACTTGGAGGAGGATACTCCCTTCATGTTGTCTATGCGCGGTATGAGCGTTAGACACGCGAAGAGAGTTCTGAGCGAATTCAAGCTTCGCTTCAAGTCTGTCCTCTTTGCCAGACCTGTGACGATTTCCTCGATTGGCCCGATCACAGGGGACATTGGCAGTTGGCACGAAACGGTGATTGCCGTCGATGAAGAAGCTGCTAAGACGTATGATTGGCGGCCTTTTTACCAGAAATTCCTCGAACTCCAAGAATTCCAAGTCACTGCAGAGGCCGAAGAGATCACTGAGACTGATGAAGAGGCAGAGTCAATCGAAGAGGAGGAAGGTGAGGATATTCCAGTGTAGTTTGACGGCTAGTTCTTTTTGTGCTACCATAGTATGCAACCCTCGTTGACGAGGTGGGATGGCCTCCACCCCTCACGGTGAATGCGGCGTAACCACCGTGTTGAAGTTCGCTGCAACAATATACTAAGCAACGAGGGTTTGCCTTCTAAAATATGGAGATAGGGAGATTCTATGGATCATGCTGAGGCATTGGAGACCTCCGAAGCAAAGTTAATGATGCTCCACGAGATTATGTGGGAGACCGACGCTTACATAATGGGTGGGAAGCTGGAAGATATTCCGAGACCTCACATCCGTAAGTGGCCCACCAGCAAACAACGTCGGATCGTAGATGTCAGGTTCGCGGACTATAAATGGAGAGGCTACCAGCACATCTACGTGGACATCGTGGAGGAGTTCAACTACCTCTGGGACATGCAGACCAACTGGCCGCATAATGGGAAAGGATGTTGGAGGGAGGCATTCGATGACTTTGATGGTCAAGGACGCACATTCCATAAGCGCTTCAACCAGCGGTTGGAGGCGGAAGCTTATGCTAGGGAAGTCTGCATTGAGAACTTTTCGTCTGAGACCCACGAAATCCTCAGAAATTGTTCGCCCGTAGAAACTGACTTCTATTACAGACGTGAAGGTGACTGATGATTTTGGTGCAGGCGGAGTCGTCTGACCGCTGCCCATCGACATCGGCCATAAGAGAGGAGCATAGATGTTGGCACAAAAGGCAACATCAATACGACCCAACCAGTTGACTCTGGCAATGCAGGAAGCTATTCTCATGATAGGATTCGGCGTCTCCGCTGGCCCAGATGGTTACTACTCCCTCGACGATCCAGGCGAACGATTAAATCTGCGCAGTGCAGAGGCATTAGCCAGACGTGGTTTGATCTACTACTTCATCAGCGGCGGGGCTCCTATGCGCGGGAACCTGAGACTGACGCCAATTGGTGAAGCGTTGTTCGAAGAAATCCGCGAACTGCACTACACAGCAAGAAAACCGTCACTCTTCTAAATGAGATAAAATTTGCTCCTCGAAAATATATTCGCCGACCTGAAAACCAACGAACAAATCTTGGTCACTCATCGACCCTCCGCAGAGAAAGGTCTTCTGCCTGGGACTTTAGTGAACGACGTTGTAAGTGCCCTTGCTTATCAAGATCAATACAAAGACTGCTGTTGCTTTTTTGGCGTAGCTCCTCGTATCAGGGGCCAAAAAGAGGTGATTAGCAGGGTCACTTGTGTATGGGCCGATGTAGACGATAAAGATTTTGGCTCATCGGAAAGTGCCAAGACAGCCATCCAAGAAGTCCCTGCACTTCCTACCTGTATTATTTCCAGCGGCCACGGTTTCCATGCTTATTGGAAATTACAAACTGCAGTAACCCCTAAAAGGGCGCAAGAGATCATGCGTGCTTTCTGCAACGCCATCGGATCAGACCCAACGCATCATGCAGGATGGCGTTTGCGCATTCCAGGAAGTATAAACTTTAAGGAACCCGATCAGCCAATCCCTGTAAAAGTCATCGAATTCAACGAGCATCTAGCCTACGACTCCAACGATCTTTTGAGACTTTGCAAAGTTGTACAAAAAAGCAAGGACATGATGTGGTCTACAGAACTCCACAACAAAAAACTCTGGGAGTATCGTTCTCGCAGCGAACGCGATCTAGCCGTAATAATGGAGTTAGTAAGGTGCAAGATCTCCGACGCTGGGATAGAGCAACTATGTTTATCGCTTCCGTTTGGTGAAAGAATCCAAGAAGACGGTGGCCTCCGACTTTTACACAACTACGATCTTCCAAAGGCGAAGGATCGTGCAAATCGAATACTCTCAACAAGTTTTCAAGAAAGTGCAAGTCACTGCTATTGGTACATCACAGATACCAAACGTAAAAAAGTAAGTACGTTCGTGATAAAACCAAAAAAGCTCCTAAGATCAGTCGAAAGCGGCGAAGATATAATTTTTGGTGGTGTGCAATCGCTCGATGGAGAAGTCGCTAGTCAAGCATTTCCTCGATCAGTATTCAATTCGACGATGAACTTTCTAAAACAGACAAAAAATGCTTCCTGGCAATGGTTGGGGACAGACTTTGAGATACGTAGCCTTCTTCCAGCACTCATGGAGCGTCTTAGGGAGGATGATGCGCCCACAGCTTATGGAACTCAAATTTTAGGAAGGCAAAAAGATTTTTGGGTCACACAAAATATGACCTTCGACGCTAAAAGATTATACGAGGGCGATGATACTCCTTATGTCTACATCCCTACAGGCCGCAATCCACCCAAGCTGACTTATGAGTTCCCTGATTCGGCGAAGTATACAAAGTTGATACAAAATATCTGCAAGTATCTACCAAGGATAAATCATGCCGATGTAATGACTACTATCATTGGGTGGTTTTTTGCAGCCCCATTAGCTACGGTCTTTAGAGAGGCTAAGATTCATTTCCCACACCTAAATATCGTAGGAACCACTGGCAGCGGTAAGACAACTACTGTAGAGAGCATATTCTTGCCTTTATTTGGCTATGATCCTCCAACGGCTTACTCTTATCACATGACAAGGTTTAGTTTAATTTCTTTATTCAGTTCTACCAACGCAGTCCCAATCTCCTTTGGTGACTACAGAGCCATAAGTCGTTCTCAACGACACGCTGATTTCCTCGATATACTGCGTACTGCATATGACTGGCAGGTAGATGTACGAGGGAGGTCAGATCAAACAACGACAGAGTATCCACTCATTGCCCCTGTGTGTGTCGATGGTGAAGATGCTTTGGACGATACTACAGGCGCTATCAAAGAACGTGCTTTAATTGTATATCTTCATCCAGACACTATCAAAGAGGGCAGTCCTCGTTATAAAGCTATGCAGACGTTGATCAAATATCCTTTGAGACTCTTCGCAGGTAGGTATATCCAATTTACTTTGGAATACAAACAAAAGGAGATTTCTGAAATGTTCGATGATGCTATGTCTGAGTTGTTTACGGTGTTTCCAGAAGTCCTACCAGACAGATTGCGAAAAAATCTCGCCGTCGCTGTAGTAGGAATCAAGTCATATAATGAATTCGCTAGGAGATATGGGGCAAAGATGATAAATTGGGATAGAGCGGACTTTATGGCTACTCTAGACAACATCATGTTGAAGACAGTCACAGGGGGTACACGAATTGCGGTGGATAGTTTCGTCGAAGACGTGGTAAACTACGTGTCCTTGCGTAGCAGTCCAGAGCGGTTTAAGTGGCTTTATGACGATGAAGCAAATATCCTCTGGATACAAATTTATGCAGCGTGGGGTTGGTGGAAGACAGAGCGATCTCGACAGGGACGTGGCAGCATGGAATACAAGTCTATCGTGATTCAATTAGAGGAGCGTCAGAAGAAGTATGTGATCGGAACTAAGGCTATACCCATCTCTGGTGAGATGCGCAGATGCACTGGCATCCATCTAGGACGCTGTTTCAAGTGTGGATTAGAAGTACCCGATAGACTCTCGTTACACGAAGAAATCGGTGACATCGGAGAGGATTACACATGAGAGGAGGGATTAATGGAAGAGTGGGGCATTTGGGATGGTGGTGAATGGTGGACCGACAAAAATGGCTTAGTTTTTCATACCACTGCAAAAGAGGTGGCTCTAGCTCAATTAGACTATATCTGGGAGCATTGGTTAACCAGAGATGGCGTGGGGCATTTCTCGGTCAAGTCTTTCCAAACAGGAGAAGTGATTCGGATTGTACACCCTGGATTGGCCCATGCAAAGTGGGAATATCGAGTGGCTATGGAACATAGGAGGATGTGATATGCAAACACCAACTATATTAAGAGTCAGCTTGGAGCCTTTCTGCCCAGCCTGCGGCGGGGGTTTGGAAATGCAGGAGGATGTTTGGACGGTGTATGATATAAACACCAACAAACCCATAGGCTTTGCATTGCTCTGCCCGTGGTGTGGAAAGGCGTTGAAGACTTCAGAAGTCGGTTGGCGAGAGAGGAAAGAGGAGGAACGATGACTTGGAAAGATCTTTGGCTTCCCTTAGCAAACGTAATTATGTTCTTTGTATTGTTTGGGAGTGCTCAATTTATCAGTGATAGTAATCCTGAAGAAGCTACGAGGCGTAGAATTCATGCTTTATGTTGGCTCAACTTAGGCTTTTTATTACTAGCGATTGCGGTTCTCAGTCACTTGGGAATAATCATTCCTGTTGGAGTTATACCGTGACTGACTGCGCCTCCTGCCCACTTCAAGGTCAGAAACTCGTCTACGGGAATGGACCTGATAAGCCGCGTTACGTCGTAGTCGGTGAAGGCCCTGGGCGTGAGGAAGATAGGCAGGGTAAGGTCTTTGTGGGCGCAAGTGGTCAGCTTCTCCACAGGGCTATCAAACTCGCTGGTTTGACTGATATTTTCTTCACTAATACAACGTTTTGTTATCCAACTGATACGAAATATAAAGTCCCTGCCGCTCATTGTTGCCGTGAGCGTTTGATACAAGAGATTCGAGAACACGAGCCTGAACTGATCATCACTCTGGGAGCCATTGCTACAGATATTCTATTAGGTAAGGAGGCTGGAATCACCTTGCGTCGTGGTCGCGTATCTTACTCTGAAGAACTAGGGGTTGAAGTCTTACCTGCTATTCATCCTGCCGCTGTGCTTCGTGATATAAATTACTATAGAGACGTTTTGTTTGATTTGAAGAAGGCACGTTTTTGGTTTATGCCTTCCTATCGTAGTAGTTACGATTTATCTCAACCAGATGTCGATTGGTCTATCGTCGATGATCCAAAGCAAGTATTCGATGCTTTATCGAATTCACCGATGGCTGTCTTCGATATTGAAACTTCCAGTCTTGATCCCCTAGACTGCGAGATCCTCTGTGGCGTCGTAGCTACTAAAGAAAGCATCTTGGTTCTTTCAAAGACTCTAGCCAACAACGTTTCCTTTATGACTTCATTGGCTGAGTACGATACGTGTTGGATTGGGCACAACTTTAAGTTCGACCGCAAAGTATTGAAGGCACGCCTTGGCGTAGATTTCCAATTCGATTTCGATACTATGTTAGCTCATTACATCCTCGATGAGCGCACTAAGAAACGTAAGGGTAATCACGGCTTGAAGCATCTTGCAAGAGTTTATTTGAATGCCCACGACTGGGATGTGAAGCTCCCCAGAAAAAAGAGTTATGCTGATTTGTCACAGGAGGTGCTTTATAAGTATACTATGTGGGACGGTTTCTATACGTATAGATTGGCAGAATACTTTATAAAAGCCCTTGAAAGATATCCTAAGCAACGAGCTGTTGTGGATAATATCTTAGTACCACTTGCAAATGTCTTGGCAGATGTGGAGCTCTTTGGTACTAGAATCGATCTTGCCGAGGTGCAACGAGTCGATGAACAACTCGGCGGTGAGTTAGAACAGCTACGAATCTATCTTAGAGAATTGGCTGGACACGAATTCAATCCTAACAGCACCCAACAACTGGCAAAGATTTTGTTTGATGAATTCAAACTACCACAAATCAAGAAACGTTCCACTGACAAAGAAGTATTGGCTAAACTCAAAGGACATCCTTTTGTAGAGGAGTTACTTAAATATCGCAAATTGAAAAAGTTACACTCCACCTATGTTGTTTCTCTGGCAAAGGATGCACACAGTGGCAGGGTACACACGCAATTTCATATTCCTGGCACAGTCACAGGACGATTGAGTTCCAGAGGGCCAAACTTACAAAATCAGCCTGCTGATACACCACTTATTCGTAACTTCTTTGTCGCTGATGAAGGTATGAAACTTATTTATGCTGACTTGTCTCAAGCAGAATTTAGAGTGATGGCCATCTTATCTGGCGATCCCTTCCTAATAAATACATATAAAAAGGGCGGGGATCTCCATGATGAGATGGCCAAAACTCTCTTCGGCCCAGACTTCAATCCTGTGGAACGAGGGATAGCTAAATCCTGTAATTTTGGATTAGCCTATGGTATGGGTATAAAACGTATGGTAACTAATGTCAATGTTCCTGGTGTTGACTACTATCAAGCTGAACGAATTGTCCGAGAATACTTTACTAGAATTCCTCGTTTTGTACGCTGGCGCGAGGAAATCCAAAATAGGATCATCAAAGACCGTTATTTAGAGACTTCTCTGGGTAGGCGTAGGCGTTTTCCCTACATATCCAGAAGATTCAGAGGAGAAGTCTTTCGTCAAGGAATCAACTTCTTACCTCAATCAATCGCTAGCGACATTACCGTGCTTTCTTTGATAAAGATCGCGCAAAAAACTCAAGTATTACTTACCGTCCACGACTCAATATTATGTCAAGCACCCAAGGAGATCGCACAAGAGATAGTTACTGAGATCGCTGAAATCATGCAAACTACAGCAGCAGAAGTCTGCGGTGACAGAATACCATTTTTAGTTAGCATCGCCGTCGGCGATAGATGGGGGGAATTAGATGTCTAAACTTATGCCAAACTTAGTCGAGGCAAATTGTGGAAGCTGTGCTCACTGTGAGCGACTTTACTATGAAGACTTTATGGGATTTCTTCTGGAGACTGCTTCCGCTGATAGAAAACAGCTTGCTTTGGGGCGTTGTATTTCCAAAAATTTATTGGTGACATTAGTGAGTTCCTGCAAGGAATGGAAAGATACAATATGAACAATATACAACTTTATCACGGTGACTGCTTAGAAGTGATGAAGATGCTGCCTGATGCCTCTGTGGACGCAGTAATAACTGATCCTCCATATCTACGAAAGTATCTTCCACTATATGGTCTGATGGCGGCAGAATTACCAAGACTACTCAAACGAGGAGGTAGTTTATTGGCAATAGTGCCCCACTATGCAATGCCAGAAGTTTTAACTATGGTAGGACGGTATCTCAAATATCGCTGGATATGTTGTATGTGGCAGATGGTTGGGAATCATCCGCGTATGGCGATGGGAATAGAAGTAATATGGAAACCTATAGTATGGTGGGTGAATAAAGCATGGCCGCAGAGACGTGGTTTTGTTCGAGATGGCTTTGAGAATGTACAACCTACAAAGTTATTACATAAATGGGAACAGTCTTTGAGTTGGGCTGAGTATTGTTTGCGATTTGTACCAGCGGGAGCCGCTGTGATCGATCCTTTTATGGGTAGCGGAACAACTGGCGTGGCCTGCATCCAAGCGGGGCACAACTTTATCGGTATTGAGATCGATGAGGGATATTTTAACGTCGCCAAGCAACGCATCGAGGAGGCGCAACGAACATGCTAACAACAATCAAAAAACGCGACGGAAGAGTAGTCACATTCAATCAACAAAAGATAACTAATGCTATTTTCAAAGCTGCACAATCAGTCGGCGGCGATGATATGTCGCTTGCAGTGCATAATTCTAACGACGTTCTTCGTGTGCTCAGAGAACGCTTCAACACAAATACGCCTACTGTGGAAGACATCCAAGACGTTGTTGAGGAAATCCTCATCAAAAATGGACACGCCAAGACTGCTAAGGCATATATTCTATACAGGGACTTACACAGAAAGCTCAGGGATGTCCGCGCATTGATAGATGCCAACGAACTTATCAACGGTTACTTGGATAGGACCGATTGGAGAGTACAAGAGAACGCTAATATGGGATATTCCTTACAAGGACTCAATAATCATATATTCACTGAAGTAAACCGCACTTATTGGTTGAATTCTTTGTATCCACGAGAAGCTAGAGACGCACATATCAGTGGTGATTTGCACATCCACGATCTTTATTTGCTCGCGCCATACTGCACAGGATGGGATTTAGAGGACTTGCTTATCATGGGCTTTGGTGGTGCTCCTGGTAAGTTAGAGTGCGCTCCTGCAAAACATCTTTCATCTGCTTTAGGACAGGTGGTGAACTTTTTATACACAGTTCAAGGTGAGGTAGCTGGAGCAATTGCTTTCTCTAATTTCGACACCTTACTCGCTCCTTTTATTTCTTTTGATAGTTTGAGCAAACAAGAGGTGCGACAGCAGCTTCAAGAGTTCATCTTTAATATGAATGTGCCTACACGGGTGGGCTTCCAATCGATATTTTCTAATATCACTTTAGATCTTATCGTACCAGAACATCTAAAAGAGGAAAATATAATCATTGGCGGTGAGGCATATGATGAAGTATACGGAGACTTTCAAGCGGAGATGGACTTACTGAATGAGTGCTTGCTCGAAATTATGTTAGAAGGCGATGCTGCTGGAAAGCCCTTTACTTTCCCTATACCTACAGTGAATATCACCAAAGACTTTGATTGGGACAACCCACGATATAATCCCCTGTGGGAAATCACTCGAAAGTATGGCATTCCTTATTTCGCCAATTTCGTCAATTCCAACCTCTGCCCTGATGATGTGAGAAGTATGTGTTGTCGATTGCAACTTGACATAACCGACCTAATGCGTCGCGCAGGGGGCTTATTTGGTTCAGCCCCTTCAACAGGCTCCATCGGAGTAGTAACGCTAAATCTTGCTAGAATAGGCTATTTGACCAAAAACAAGGAGGAATTTCTTCAACGAGTCGGCGAACTCATGGACGTTGCCAAAGACAGTCTTTTGACTAAACGAAAGATCGTAGAACAATTCACTGAGCAGGGGCTTTATCCCTACTCGAAGCACTACTTAGTTTACACCAAGGAGCGTTTCGGCGGCTGGTGGAGTGGCCATTTCAATACTATAGGCTTGTGTGGTATGAACGAAGCTATGTTAAACCTTTTGAAGAGGGGTTTAGTTTCAGCAGAGGCTAGGAGTTTCTCTAAAGAAGTTTTGGAGTTTATGAATGAGAGACTCTTGCAATATCAAAATGACACAGGGCAATTATTCAACCTCGAAGCCACTCCAGCGGAGAGTACAGCTTATCGCTTCGCTCTTTTAGATAAAGCAGCCTATCCTGATATAATCACCGCTGGAGAAGATACGCCATATTACACGAATAGCACACAGTTACCAGTGAATGCCACCGACGATCTATTTCAGGCACTTGAATGGCAGGATGAAACTTTGCCCTTGTACACAGGTGGAAGTGTCTTTCATGCCTTCTTGGGTGAGCAGATGCCCTCCGCCACCGCTGTGAAGAGTCTCGTGCAGAAGATAGCCACAAAGTTTAGACTTCCCTATTTTACAATAACTCCGACGTTTTCCATCTGCCCGAACCACGGTTATCTGAATGGCGAAAAAGAGGAATGTCCTAACTGTAATGAGAATCCATTGATTTACAGTCGCGTGGTCGGCTATCTGCGGCCTGTGAGTGAATGGAATGCTGGAAAGGTCAGTGAATACAAAGATAGGAGGGTATTTGAGATATGAATCTCTATGAAATTACAACTGGTGGTTGGGGTGAGAGTTATCTGCGAGCCTATGCTTGGGCAGCGTCTGAGGAGCAAACTCTAAAGATGGGAGAGAAAGAATATGGTATGTCCTTTGATACACCCTTTAGTGATAGACGATTATTAATTAAGATCCGTTTGCTTTTCAGTGATGATGCTGAACCATTTTGTACACCATTTAGTGATACTGGATTTGACGATGAGTAATGCACCCAAAATAGGGGCAATTGCACCCAAATCAGGTGCGCCCAGAGGAGGAGCGATGAAACTGACTGAGCCACAGAAGCAGGTGCTGAGGACGATGCTGGAGTTTGACAGCATAATCTCTGTGGTTCCTTGGGGCGGGCGATGGGACATATCGGCGATTCCCGATTTAGAGTATGGACCATTCCGACCGCGTGTCGCGACTCTGCGCGTCCTCAGGCGGCTGGGACTCTTGCACCGCGAGCCTATAGGCGGCCTCGAATTTGAATTCTCCCTCGCCCCCAAGGGCCGCGAGATTGCCGAGGAGTTGCAGGATGAGCCTGGAGGCTCTGCCAGGGGTGTACGAGGTCAATGAGTGCGGGCTTGTCCGACGGGGCAAGCGGATAGGCGGGGCTTGACAGCGAGAAGGAGGACACATGCTGAAGGTAGGTGATCGAGTGAGAATCTGTCTAGGCAGTCATTTCTCTAGGCTACCATCGCGTCTCATTGGGCAGGGGGGAATAATCATATATCTCGAACCGCAGGAATGTGAGTTCCCAATGCAGATAGTGCATATTGATGGCGAAGGCGAGATTGACTGCTATAAGGATGAACTGGAGCTCGTGCTGGCAGGCGAGGAACAAGAGGAAGCTGCTGAACGAGCCCAGGCCAAGACTCTGCTGAACGCGCTAGATGAAATCTGGGGCATATGAGGCCCCGCGCTAACCGTACCCAAATCGGATACGATTGCACCCAAAATGGGTACAGAAAGGGAAGATTATGACAGGAATTTCAATAATTCAAGGTGATGTTATTGAGGTTCTCAAGGATTATCCAGATGAGTCTTTCACCGCTTGTTTCTGTGATCCGCCATATGGCCTCAAATTTATGGGTAAAGAATGGGATCACGGTGTTCCAGCAATTCCTTATTGGGCAGAGGTACTACGTGTGCTCAAGCCTGGCGCAGTGCTCATGGCATTTGGAGGCACGAGAACTTGGCATCGGTTGGGAGTGGCCATTGAGGACGCGGGATTCGAGTTGTTCGATACTATGATGTGGCTTCATGGACAGGGATTTCCGAAATCTCATAGTATTGGGAAAGCGCTGGACAAGGCGGCTGGCGCGGAACGAGAGGTGATAGGGCAAGCAGATCGCAGAAGTGGCCCTGGTCGTCATATGGCTGCCTTGGCTGGACATCGTGGCGAGAGTGTCATCCCAAACATCACTGCACCCGCCACCGACGCCGCCAAGATCTGGGAAGGTTATGGGACTTCCCTTAAGCCCGCCTGGGAGCCAATCCTCCTAGTTCGCAAACCCCGCACCGCGACGTATGCGCAGACTGCGATGGAGCACGGTTCTTCTGCTCTCAACATCGACGGTTGTAGAATTGCCAGTGCCAAACCCCATGTCATCAATACATGGGATGATGGCGCTAAACCTTTTGGTGATGGTGCAGGGCATCCCTTTACAGGTCGTCAACAAAGTGGAAGATGGCCAGCGAATTTGATACTTGACGAAGTAGTGGCGGAGATGCTGGATGCACAACAGAAAGGAACCTCACGGTTTTTCTACTGTGCAAAAAGTTCACGACGAGAAAGAGATGCAGGATTAGAAGAGTTTGACAGTACGGAACAAGTATGCTATGATGAAACTCTACCACTAACCGAACAGGAGAGTTTATCATGGGAAAGCACGGGCCTCATTCAAGCCATCCAAGTGGCTACGGATGGACTACAAAGAAGGGCTATCATCGTTTCTGCCTTTGGAATCCTGCCACCAAAAGTAGTAGACTTGTGCTTGCTCATGTGTATGTTTGGGAGAAAGCCAATGGGTCGATTCCTACAGGCTCTACTTTGCATCATATCAACGGCGACAGGCAAGACAATCGCATTGAAAATCTACAACTTGTTACATTCTTGGAGCATAAGCGAATCCACAGCGGATGTGAACTCCGAAATGGTGTATGGTGGAAACCATGTAGCATCTGTGGAGAATTCAAACCAATTATCAAAGAACATTGGTACTTCTCCAAAGAAGGTTGGCCTCTCTATGGAAGATGTAAACCGTGCCACATCAAAATTGTCGTCATCAAAAAGCGTGCTCGAAAAGCTAGACAAAAGATGCAGACGTAAACCAGCGCACCCAACCATAAAGCCGCTTGCTCTTTGTAAATATCTAGCCACTCTCATCATCCCACCAGAAGAGTATCGAGACGATGCTAACCTCCTGATCCCCTTCGCTGGTGTAATGAGTGAAGCAATCGGAGCACTCTTAGCAGGGTGGAGAAATATCACCGCGATTGAACTTGAGAAGGAATATTGTGAGATTGGTCAAAAGCGTATTGATTGGTGGGTTGTCAAAATAAAAGAAACTGGACTAACCGATCCTAAAGCTATTCTAAAGAGAGGAAGCTGATGTTAATCCTAGCACTTGACCCAGGAGAAACCACGGGCTATGTCGTCGCCGAGATCGATGGACTCGATTACGACATAAAAATCAGTGGGCAATTTCCTAATTGGCAAATGCTTGAGGCGTTGATAACTTACTGGTTGCCAGATAGAATCATCTATGAAGCATTTTATCTCTCACCACAGATAGCCAAGTACAAGACTCGAAGCACTCTACCAACTGTGGAAGTCATCGGAGTACTCAAATTTCTTGCTTGGCAATACTCAACTCCATTAGTAGCCCAGCCGCCATCAGCTAAGGAGCTTGTGTCATTGCCACGTTACATCGCTGGCGTTTCTGGCCCACACGCTAGAGACGCTCTAAGACATTTGATTGCTTATTTAAGATTAAGAGGAGGAAATCAAACGTGAAATGCCAAAATTTTAGCCGTTATAAACGTAGATTCTTTTCTCAGCGTTGCAAAGGATCGGCGAGGGTGACACTCACTTTAGAATGTCGTGAGGAAGAGAAAATAGTTTTGGAGCTTTGCAACGCCTGCGCATATGCAATTGCTAAAGATGCTCTAGGACTTGGATGGAGTGCGAATTTGAAAAGGGTGCATAGAGAGGAGGCCAAATGAAAATCGTTAGCTATTCGCAGCTTCGTAGTCTCACTCGTTGTCGGTGGCAATGGGGTATAAGATATTTAAAGAGGCTTTACTCAAAAGAGCAAAAGGATTATATGGGTATTGGCAAGCTCGTCCACAATGCCCTAGCGCAATTTTACGGACTTGGAGAAATCAATTGGGAAGTGCTTCGTTCTGAGTTTATGGGAGATTTAAGACCAGAAATACTTGCTGAAAGTAAACGGGTTGTAGCTGCTTATTTAGTAAGCGGTAAGGCAGAATTTCCTGGTCGGATTTTGGGAGTGGAATTCCCCTTTCAAGTTAGACTTCCCTTCGATGTAATCCTAGTGGGTTGGATTGACCTGATAACTAAGATAGATGGTAAGATTTGGCTCTGGGATCATAAGACGTCTTCTAGGATGACTAAGCAAATTACCCATCCTGAGAGAGATCAGCTATCTCTTTATGCTTGGAGTTTGATGAAGCTGGGCGCTCCTATAGGCGGCTTCGGCGTAAACCGTCTTATTTATACGAAAAAGCCAAATTTTGCTAGGTTTTCTGAGGAGGTGAGTGATGCTGGCTTGGCTCTGCGAAGCAAGAATTTTATGGCTAGTTATAAGGCGCTCCCATCAGAAGATATTATAATGATCGATCTTCCGAGATCTTTTCAGAACGACTGTGATTTTCGCTGTGACTATAAAGAGTTATGTAAACTCGATCTTTATGGTAAAACAGGGGAACTACATCGATTAATTGCTGAGGAATTTCGCTACTCTGAACGCGGTGATACTGCGGCATATCTGGAGAAATACAATACTGAGTTGCCTGCGTGGTGGTTGGAAGAGGAGGAATGATGAAGACTTGGTTTGAGTTGCTTCGGGCGACATTCTGGCATGGATTCATGTTTAGTCTATTGAAGCCAAAAGCTACGACGAAACTGGGTGGGCTTTTAGGCTATATCGGTCGTGATTTGGTCAGCAAGGCGGCAGTAGATGCTGATTCCTTGCTCAAGCATGTTCTGCTGGCCTATCTCTGTGATTTGGAAAGCCATCGGTGTTTTGGGAAGACTATCACTGGGGCTACTTGGATACGTGCACCAAAGGGCGGACCATATCCCAAGGAACTACCACACGCATTGCAGTGGATGGCGAATCGTGGAGCTAGTATCACGCCAATAGTATAGAGATTATGATTAAGCTTCTTCCTAAAACCAATAAATACACACCGAAGTTATTTGTATTCGGCGCAGCCGCTGCTCCGACGTGGCGAATGCTTGAGGGAATCACAGGTGTGAAAAAATGCCCCACAGGGATAGTCCTTCCTCTCAATGCCCGATTATGTGAGCTTGTGTACTGGACGACCAAAAGCCCTCTCGATCCAGGTGTACAGGCATGGTACAAAGAAACCATTGCTGAGGAGAATCGAAAAATACAACTCTTACTTAGGGAAGACGCTTCCCTGCATCATCCGAATGCTAATCGCCTGTGGCCATTCCAGAGAGTTTCTGCTGATTTCATCGTTAAGACGAAACGCGCTCTCTTAGCATCCGACATGGGCGTTGGAAAGACGGCAACAACCATCATAGCTGTTGAAGAGAGTACACAAAATGACAAAGTATTAGTAATCTGTCCAAATTCGTTGAAGACTTGGTGGAAGAAGGAAAAACAAGCATGGACTGCTTTCCCTAATCAGCCAATTACTATAGTCGAGACGAAGACGCGGAGAGATATACTTTCTGTATATAGTGATGGCTGGCTCATTGGTAATTATGCACAGGTGAGAGCCGAGGCTAAGTCCATCAGTCAGCAAAGCATTTATTCAGGATCTAAACAGTTTAATATCAATATCCTTAGAGAACGATCTCTTTACTTCTCGACTGAGTGGGACTGGCTCATCCTCGACGAAGCGCAGACTATCCGAAATAGAAAGACGCAAATCGCCTACTTGACAAAGCAACTGAAATTCAAGAATTGCTGTCTTCTCACAGGTACACCTTTTGGCAATGATCCATCAGAGTTATGGTCACTCCTAAATTTCATCAATCCAAAAAAGTATACCAGCTTCTGGCGCTTCTTTGAATTATACGTTGATTACGACCAAGATTATTGGGGCACTAGACACATCAAAGGTGTAAAGCGTCCTAAATTATTGCGGAGAGAGCTGGCTCCTAGAATGATTCGTAAGACGAAAGCGGAAGTGATGCCTTTCTTGCCTGAAAAGCTCTATCAAACTATCCCCCTTGAATTATTACCTCGGCAAAATAAGCACTACGACGATATGGCAAAGAAGTTCTATATTGAGCTTTCAGAGACGAAGAAACTTTACGCCGTGAACGTCATTTCGATGATCACACGCCTTCGACAAATTCTAAGTACTCCAGCAAATTTCGACTTGCCCGACGAAAGCGTCAAGCTCGACGCCGCATTAGATATTATCCTCGGCACAGATAATAGAATTGTTATATTCACAGCCTTTAGAAAAACTGTAGAAGCCCTGTGTAAACGGTTAACTAAGAATAAGATCTCCCACACAAAAATATGGGGCGGGATGACCTCTGAGCAAGTGAGCCAAGCGGAGGCAGAGCTGAACGCTGGTGAAATCAAAGTTTTAGTAGCAACTTTGCAGGCTGGTGGTGTGGGGCTTAACTTAGTCGGGGCGAATGTAGCTATCTTCGTAGATCGCCACTATAATCCAGAAAAACAGAGACAAGCAGAAGATAGACTACACCGTGGCGGACAAACACAAAAAGTACACATAATCAATCTTTATTGCTCAAATACTGTAGACGACATGGTGGAAGCAATTTTGAGTAGAAAAATCAGTATGCAAACGGCTGTGTTAGGTCCAGCGTTTTTAGAAGACTTGAAAAGGAGATTAAAATGAAAGTATACTTAGCAGGTAATGTTCATACTGATTGGCGTCAGGCGGTCATAGATCATTGTCCTGACATTGAATTCCTTCAACCTTATAAGGATGCTCATGGTCGTTTTGTGGTTACTGAGGAAGGTGTTAGCTTATTGCCTCCTACTCACTTTACATTGCGAGATCTGCTATTCGTTGACAATAGTGATATAGTTTTTGGATACATTACTCCATATGGAGAGCATAGTAGACATCACGGCCTAATGATCGAGCTTGGTTATGCAAAGGCTCTTAATATACCAATCGTTCTTGTATGCGAGATCCCAGAATTCGATATGGCCACGGCGATTGCAAACGTAGTTTTCGGCTCCTTAGTAGAAGGAGCACAATTCTTAAATTTCCTAATTCGGGATAACCCAATCTAGATAGAAGAGATCAAAGCTGTGAATTTATTAGCTTTCCTATTTGCATTTTTCCAACTCATCGACAAAGAAGCCATCTGCACTTGGTACGGTGAGGAATTTCTTGGTCAACGTCATGCGGCGAGTTGGCATCAACAAACTCCAGTAGGTTTTCCAGAAGTAGTCACTAGGACTCACTTTGGCGTCGCTGCACCGCCAGATATTCCCTTTGGAACAAGATTGTTCATCACTAGATTAGCCCCGTGCAATCCTCTCTGCTCACAGGAGTATAATAATACGTCAATCATAGTAACCGTAGTAGACCGCAAAGCCTCCTTAGCACAGGGTAGTTACGATCTATGGCCCGCTGCGGCTAGGGCACTTGGTTTTGGCCCATCCTTTGATGGAGACATTGGTTGTATCAAGATTAGGGTTGTTTCTTTATAAGTGTCGTGAAGAGATTTGTAGCCTCTTTATTAGCAACGATGTGAGCGAAATTGGATTGACCTCTATTTAATCTTCGGAGCCAGTCTACTCGTTCATACAAAGAAGAATAGTCAAGCCGACCTCCAGCCTCAAAAACTTCTCTTAAATAATTAGGTTTGGTTTTAGCTATCACATAGCAACCCGATTTTTTGTGAGGATTGCTTATTCTATTGACACTCCAAGTAGTGCATGTTTGCAGCAGAGGACCAGCATGTAAACTACCTAATTGTTGTCCAATAGATTTTGAGATCCGTGATAGATATCCCTCGATGTGATTCAGGTTGAATCCAACATGATATTTCTTAGGGATTGATTGTAGCCAATATTCTAAGTCCTTCTTTCGATAAAAACTACCATTCTCGTGAAAGATATAATTATAGGGAAAGCCTACTTTCCAAGGAGCAATCCAATGTCTTTTATGAGGGAGTGCCTTATCAAGAGTCCACAGGTCAGCTCCAATGCACCAACTCCAGACACAGATCTCTGGCTCCTCCTGTATGATCTTGATAATCTCACTATATGATGCTTTTCTGAAGAACATCATATCATCCACCATAAGAGACACAAATTCATTGCCTTGAATCTGTTCCAAGATCAGATTCCATAAACCTCTTCTACTTTGATAGACAGTTTGACATCCCAGTTCTTTATCTATAATTTGATAAGACTTTCGATACCTTTCATCAGGGAGCCTACACAAAATTCGAATTTGTTCTGGTTTTAGATCGGTGTTGTCTAAGAGTGACTTCACCAGTCCCCAGAGTTGAAACGGTCTATTCCAGGAAAAGATTATTTGAACAAATTGTGACATACTATCCCTGCTTTATCAAGAGCACTTTCTTTCACTCGAAGAGGATGCTTGCTCAAAGCAAACAGCCAACTATCTTTATGATTTAATATATAATCAACATCTTCTTTGTAAAACAAATCCAGAAAAGGCTTTATTATCGGAAATGCTACTAGCGACAAATTTCTAGCTCTCGAATCTCTAATCCAAAGAGATTTCCAGCCAAATCGATGATAGTAGCAGGAGTTTGGCATAACTACCATTTTGCAACCAGTAGCCAGTTGGCGAATACCAAACCCCCAAGATTCAATTGCACCAGCTCCGACAGGATATCCACCAGCCCTCTTCCAAGAGTTCTTGGTAAATAGATAATTGCCACTATTTATAGGCACTCTACCCCCCATTAAGCAATCAGCTAGAGTAGTTATTCCCAGTTTAAAGACCCATCTTTTCTCAATTTTATTTGTATCCTTTTTAAAGTAGTCTAATCTCTGGAATGCTGCTACATCTGCATCAGAATTGAACAAAAATTCTTTTAGCTTGCAAATGCTATTTGATGCTAGGATATTATCTGAATCCAAACTGAACAGTATTGGATTCTTGGCAACAGTTATTCCAGTATTTCTGGCTACAGGACATCCTCGATTTTTGATATGCTCAAGGAGTATTATTACTGGATATTTTATTTGTAGAGTCTTTAAAACCTTACCTGTATCATCAATTGAGCCATCATTGACGATGATTAATTCATCTCCAGAATCGAAATTACCATCAAAGACTGATTCGACAGTTTCTCGTATCATAGTCGCACAGTTGTATGCGGGAATGACAAAACTAATATGCTTAATCATTTCAGGACCTCCAACTCTTTAAAAACATATCTGCACCACTTGCCAAACATCAGATCTTGATACCACATTGTTTTAGCAGATTTTCCCATTTGTAACAGTCGTTTTATTGAATAAGAATTTAGAATATTTTCAGCCCCCTCAATTGACCCTGTGTAAAAACTTGCTTGATCCCAATCTAAGAATGTCTTAAAGGGACGATTATCTATATCACTGATAAAGAGAGGTACTATTCCTAACTGCATTGCCTCATAGAGTCTGAAAGAAGTACATCCATATCCCCGTGGACAAAGAGCAATATAAGACTGAAGCATTTGTTTGGCAAAGAAAGCAGAACCTTTATTACCATCTTGTATATCAACATCTTTTCTTCTACCTAAAGAATTCTGCATTTCAAATCGAATTGGGTGTGTTCTTAATTTCCCGATAAAAGAAGCCAACCATCTTTTTGCAGGTTTGGGAGAAGGAGTCTCATGTGAATAACTTACCAAAGGTATATCGATACCCTCTCCCTTGCTGGATGCAAGAAATTGGATAGTTCTACCAAGATCGGCTAAAGTACCATCAGCATGTTGACAAACTGTAAAAGTTTTTTCTTCATTGAGAATCACCTTCGATACTTGTTGCTGAAAGAACTCCTGTCTTATCAATCGGTGTTGATAGCGAGTCCAATATACGGGAAGATAATGCCAGTCGGCAGTATCGAATTGAGTCGTGATAAGTCTTGGATTCTGCTCAAGATATTTGAGAAAGTCTTGCTCGATGCCATAATCCTTCTTATTATGCTGTGGATAGACATTCCGCAGGGCTGGGGGCTGGAGTTCGGTGGGTACTGGTAAAATAAATATCCTCATATTAGTTCCATATAACACATCCAGGTATACCAGCGTGCCTCATCAAAGTAAACTTGCAAATAATGGTGCTCAACACTTTCATACAGAGGCTTGGGCGTAGGATAGATATCCCACTTATGACCCCACCGCGTCTTTTCCATTTTGAATACGGGCGGGAATTCGTAATATACTTTTAAGATATCTCTCAGATAATTAGCATCTTCGTCTCCTTTTGCGAAAGCCTGCTTGAGGGTGTAACAATCACCTTGACCTGGGGGATAGTTATCCTCAAACATCAATGTTTTGAATCCATTTTCTTGGGCAAACTTTACCCTCTCTACTGCATCTTGATGGTCATCAAAGAAACACAGGGTTTCCTCTTTTGATATGTCACTCCAGTCTATGTGGAAAAAATCCTCAATGTGATAAATCACTTTTTCAGAAATGTATTCTCTTTGCCACAAATG
>Ga0209979_1000264_pt1 | contig 79674 bp, 68 predicted proteins | sample AnhtaG_FD_183114 | JGI IMG/M metagenome (GOLD analysis project Ga0209979, IMG submission 183114) | Deep subsurface microbial communities from Anholt, Denmark to uncover new lineages of life (NeLLi) - Anholt_01485 metaG (SPAdes) (version 2) | ecosystem: Environmental > Aquatic > Marine > Oceanic...
TTTTCGAGAAAGTCCCTATTACACAAGTACTTACGAAAAATCTTTTGCAAAACGAAAATTTCCAATCTCATAACCAATTGTTATTGTTCAACTTATAATGGGACAGTAGTGTTGACTCTTAAACATTCATACTCCTCCCCCTTGTCGAGAAGTGTGGTTACTTTTGCTATGTGATCTACACTTCATAACTTCTCCAGATTTCTTGCTGTGCATACTGGTTTTTTCATTTTCGCTTTCTTTGCCTAAACTCCGTCCCTGTGGGTTACACATAATGCACCATAAATGGTAAACTTTCAGCACCCAAAGTAGAGCCTTTATACACACTGTGCCGGTGACCTATTCAAATCGCAGCTTTTTGTCGCTGACTTACTTACTGCTGGGCTCGCCAGCCACACATCCTGTGTGGCTGGCAGCCTCAGCTTAGCGGAGGAGGAGGGTGATGACTGTTTACTATATGTCCCACGTCTTTGGACAATAGAAGAAAAAATAAAAGCGAAGCTTTTTTGCATATCCGCTCCAATCCTTGTTTAAGTTTTATTAAAATTAAACGCAGATGTCTTTTGCAGCCATTGTCCGCTACAATTGTCCCTGCTGCACTCATACCATACGAAAATAGCCCTATCGTCACTGAGTCGATCTACTTCTGTCATCAGCGCATTGCACTCAGGGCAAAGTTGCCGATTTGCTGCCTGGCGTAATCTTGCGCTTAATCCCATCACATCTGTAGCTTTCATAATCTATCTCTCTAACTTTATGATTCAATAATCTAAGTCCCAATTTCTTCGCGGTTGTTTATGCGACTCTGCAACACGAACATATTTAAAAGATTCTGAAAAACCGATACAATCAATAACAGCTATCGAATAATACACCTCTGTAGTTATGAGTGAAATTGGGAAACTGCCTAATTTGGACTTCGCAATTACTTAGTTTTGGCGACATAAAGATAAGGTTTATCATAAGAAAAAACGGTTAAAGGCTCTCTTGGTCCAAAAAGAATTGCAGTAAGCGGCAAATAAAACTTTATCTTCGTAAATCTCTTTGTTACAGGATGTTACCTACGGACAGTCGGGTTGTCCGTAATGGTTGGCGAATTCAGCGAAATCATAGAAATCAACTTTTTCATCACCATTCAAATCGCTCCAGCAAGTCGTGCAATATGTCCCGAGCCACTCAACGGTCAGGACTTCCAAATCCAGGAGGTCAACACTTTCGTCGTGGTTGAAATCTCCCGAACAAAAGCTGCTTTCCAATAGTTCGTAAGCTGCTGCGAGATTTATCAAGCCATGTCCATAGTCGTAATCAGCACCGGCAGGCCCCAGGTCTTCAGCTGAGAGTGTTAATGCATCTTCAAGCTCTGCCGGACTCAGGGTAGGAAAAGCTTCCATTAACAGAGCCATAGCCCCGGATACATGAGGGGCGGCGAAGGACGTACCTGAAACATAAGCATAGGAATTTAGAAACACGCCGCCAAAAGTAAGGTCAGGTGCTTTTATGTTGACTCCCGGTGCAACAACTGTTGGGAACAACTGAGCAGAACAGGGTGAAGGACCCCTGCTGCTTGATAAATCAATAGTGTTTGTGATGTCAACTGAACTCACTGCACAACTATTATCATAGTTGGCCGGGCTGACGCTGGTTGAAGCGGCCGGACCTTCATTACCCGCTGAAAAAACCACCGCTATTCCTGCCGTCTTCAGTGCTTGGACATCATCATAAAACTCTAAGACACATTCGTTTACATCGTCTCGCATCCCCCAGGAGTTGTTAACGATATCCGGCGCATCATCCGTATTCGGATCGCCATCAGGGTCAAGTAGCCATTGAAATCCAAGGTGAATATCACTGAAGTTGGAATCCCCGGCGTCATCAAATATCTTTACTGCAATCCAGTTAGCATCAGGTGCAACACCTATGGCAGTGCCGCCGGCATCTCCGCCAACCATAATTCCCATAGTTTGCGTCCCATGACCGTCGTTATCATAAGGACTATCATGCTCGCCATGCGGGTCGTACCAGCTATTTTCGCCTCCTCTCCATTGTGAATTCACATCGGGATGGTCAAAATCAACACCGGTGTCCATACTTGCAACCACAATACTCCCACCAGTGAATCCTAAATTCCAAAGCTCTGGTGCATCAATTATATTTAGATTCCATTCCGGTTGGCTGGCAGACGTATATATTGTTTCTGGCAAGTGTAAAGTGTAATCGAGCCTCACGCTGGCTATCTCAGCTCTGTCACGAAGCCTGTCAATCGCAGCAGCTTTGGCAGTGAATGCCATTGAATTAATAAGCCACAGAGGCGTAATATTTTTTACCCCGTTCTTATTGAGGAAAAGGCTGAGCGGTTTTTGAGTTAAATGTGCTTTTCTTTTTAGAGCTTTTATCAAGTTGGCACGGAGTATGTGACCTTTTTCGTTTCTAAAAGTGTTAAGGTCCACCCTTTCAGAGAGTGAAATAATTACTGATACTTCGTCGTCATCTCCAAGATGCTGCAATATGGATTCCAGTTTGGGACTAATCGGATGTGCTACGGTCATGGAGACCGTAACTACCAAAGTAATTACTACTACATGAAATGTAAGACTCCTCATAGTAAGATTACATTAGCTATTGGACAGCAAGATCTTCGGCTCTGAAATCTCCGATGACCACCGTAACCTTTTCTCCCGGCTTGACTAACCTGCCTGGATTTGAAAATAAAATAAAGTAAACTTTATCGGGTACAGGCTGATAAGATTTTTGCCTAAGAGAACCAACTTTTGGGGGGGTTGGGACTATTAGTTTTGCGCCGCTTTCCTGGGCAACCAGGTGGGGTTTAACCTTTCGGCTCAAAAGAGGGGCTGCCTTTTCAGGATCTAAAATTCGGTACCTGAAGTCGAGCATGTAACCGGCGGATGACAGCCTTATGCTCTCAACATTAACACCCCATTTGTTCTCATAAAGGGACTTTTGAGCAGTTGGTTTGACGTTCTTAGTTGTCGAGGCGCACCCATTGAGCAGTGCCGTCATCGCACTAACAACAAAAACCAAAATTATTATTTTAGAATGTTTTGACACCAAAAACGAATCATAATCGGCATCTTTATTCACCCAAAAGTCCCTCTCGCTAGATAACAAAACCTGTGTCCCATTATTAGTCGTTTGTGACATTTAAATAGGTTAACATTCCACCGGGAGAAGCACCTGCGTTAGTAAGGCGAAGGCGGCGGTCGTAGACCGGATACGTACCAGCGGCTGCGGGAACAATAATAGCATCCTTAGTTTTATGGGCCGGCAAAATCAGGGAGTATTGTTCTCTGTCATACCGATACTTGTGACCATCCTCAGCAACAACATTCATATGAAAGCCCTGAAGAACGGGAACATGCGTTTCGAGCCCCGCGTTTACGAATCTGATCAATACCTGCTGATTTGGACTTCCCGCGGGCAAAGGCGGAAGCCCTGATGAGTAGGGCTCGCCGTTAATAAGGAAGTATTTGGGCTTGTAATTGATTGTACTGGTCATAGCCTTCCCTGGTCCATAGTTGCCGGTCGCCACGGCATTGTGGAGCGCAGGATCAATCTCACTGAAGCAAAGTACAACATCGGCGTCATAAGTGACTAAATTGTTACCCTGCTTATAAGCTACGTTTGGTACATTTTTCCCCTTTACTTTCTCTACATCCTTTTTCAGACAACCGTAAAGCCCCATCTGAACCTGTACCGCTGGATGACTGCCGCTGTGATAGAGGTATGTCCCCGGCCTGAAGTTCTTCCATTCGTAAATGACCGCTTCAGTATTATTCGGCTCAGTTTCGTGTGTGAACGACCTTATCCTTTGCCTGCCCTTGTCGTCCGTGAACTTAACCGGCACCATAGTCGTATTGATCTGGCTGGGGATAACAATCGATACGGGGACCCCAAGATTGTTGTCCAGATTTATGACCAAGTGCTTCTTGTCATTGGGTACGGTAAGTAGTGGGCCGGGTACGGTAACCACGCCGTCCTCCGCACCGAAAGCGGAATCGAGTGCGAATCCCCACATTGCAATTATCTTACCATCAGGCATGGTTTTGGTGGTTGTATCTGCTCTAAGGTAGTATTCTACTGTGAATTTGCCGGGTTGTCCAAGTGACGTACCGGTCACTATTAAAAGCACAAGCACTGCCAAAACTTTTTGTTTAGAATTTTCAACTATCCGACTCATGGTTCTTGATCTCCTTAATTATTCGATTTTTACACCATTAGGCTCAATTATTAGCATCGTCATCATTCCGCCCGGAAAGATATCGTAGTTAACCATTTCCTTTTCGTTATGAGAATGCCACATGAAGAAATAACCGGCATTGACATTAAATCCGCCCTCACCGGGGGGAAGGTCGCCCTGAAGGCCCAGGAAAGGACTACCACTGTAAGTGGCGCCGAAAGTAAGGTTCTTCTTATCAGGCAACATTACGGGGAAGGGTTTGCCATGGTCCGGGGCGTATTCGTTCGGCTGCATCGGATCGTTGACGTCATGGCCGTAAATATCCCATCCGAGTTTTTCTCCAGTCCATTCAAAAATTGCGTCGGCTGTCTGGCCCGGAGCAACAGCCAGTGTAAAATTGGATACAGCTAAGTCCGCACCTGCTGCCGGTGCACTGGACAGCAACCTGCCATCTCTGGCAATTTGAAGAAAATTGTTGCCGTGAGGATGGAATGGGTGCAAATCTCTACCACCACCCACGAATCTGAGTAATATTCTATCGCCCGGATGCATTCTTGGAAGACAGTTGTACGGCTGTGTCGGCAGCAATGGGGTATTGGCCGGCATCATCGTATCAGGAGCATTTCGTCCGTTGATAAACCACAGCACCGGCCAGTACGTGGTTAAATCAATTTCATCCCATTTTCCGCACTGTGCCATCTCATGAACCACAGGGTCCATCTCTGTGAGAAGAAACAGATACTCATAGTCATATCGCGAGTCAGTGTGGTTATATGCCCATTTTTTAGTAACAGGGTGGTAGCTTTGGGGTCTGACAATAAGCGCACCTACCAAACCCATCTCAACCTGAAGCGCAGGATTGGTTCCGCTGTAATATATGTATGTTCCCGGATGCGCAGCCGTGAATGAATAACTCGCAGTTCCGCCGTTAGGGTCTGCTTCTTTGGTCAACAGCCCATTGCTGTCACCGGCAGCCGTAATTCCAACATTGCCGGGGAATACAATTGAGACAGGCACACTCAGTTGGTTTATCAAATTGACCGTTACAGTGTCTCCCTCATTCACATCCATCGTAGGTCCGGGATATTGCATAGTCCCTCCATTCAATGCGTAACCCCACATCAGATATGCACCCCCGTCAGGTGTGGTGATGAAGCCGTCTTTTGCAGTAAGATTAAACGTCGGCCCTTCGACCGTTTCAATTTTAGCCTGAGTGGGGCCTGTAAAAATCCATGCAAGAACCATCGCCAAAGATGTCAGCCTCATAATAGTTTTCGATTTCATTCTGTTCATAATTGTCTCTCCTACATTTAAGTTACAGGTTTCGACTTTCTCTCTTTTACTCTGGCGGTGGGTTAATGACGATTTCGGTCATCATTCCGCCGTAATCTTCATCGTTGTTGCACAGATTGTTTAAATTTGTGCAGTATAGAACGTATGTTCCCGGCTCCACATCCGTTGTATCAAGGATTAATTCCGCTGTTTCACCGCCGCCGAGGGTAACAGAATTCGTCATATACGATGTGTCTTTTCCATCGGGTCCACGTAACAGTCGCGCACCGGTTCCAACAAGCCTCATGGGTATCCCCAGTACGGTGAGAGTGAAGTAGTTGACTGTGGACAGACTGGAGACACGCAGCAGAATCTTTTCTCCTTGTGTAGCTGTAATTAACGAGTTTATCTTCTGTGAAGGTCGGTCCGGAAACCCCTCGTCACTGGCCGTATTGTACAGTATGTTCGGGTCAACCGTATCAGGGTAACCTCTGCCGTTCAGCATGGGATATTTGTCATCCATGTTGGCAAAGGGCAGTGGTTGGACCGTCAGGCTGGCATCGTGGAAATCAGGGTCGAATGCGGAAATCTGCAGAGGATACTCAACATCGTAGTAAGTTGAGCCGTCACCATCATTATACACATACTTATAACCGGTATTATGTGTGAATTGATTCTCAGCATCAGGATTTAAGACTGTTCCATTAGGCTCGTTGTTCTGAATCGGCTGGACATAGAGATTACCGAGCATTCCCATCTGCATATGTTCAGTTGCTTCGACGTGGCAGTGCCACATGAAGGTTCCGGGCTCCACTACGTTGTAGAAATATGTCAGGCTTGCTCCCATATTTACGGAAATTGAGGCACTTGGCACACCGTCAAAGATGGAAGCTGCCTGCGGAAATCCGTGCCAGTGTATGGTGTGAGGGTCAAACAGGTCCGGCCGTACGAACATACCCACATTTGTAAGGCTCAGATAGAGCTTCTGGCCTTCCTTGACAGAAATCGTTGGTGCTGGAAAATCGGCACCCAGCATTGCATTCATAATAATGTTGGCATCCGAGACGCCGGTAACATCACTAAAGCCGAACATGTATTGCAGTCTGCCGTCAGCCATGTTTACAAAACCATCGCCGGCAGCCACGTGGATGGAAACATTGTCATTGTTGGGATCGCCGTCACCATCAGTATCACAGGGATCGGTGTCAGGAGGAGCTTGCGTATATATAGACCCCTCGGCCAGTCCCGCCGCCAGTTTGACCGCAGTGGCATGTTGTTCGACAAATGCTGCCTGGTCGAGCACATTTACCGTTCCATCAAGGTTAAGGTCACCATTAAATGGTTGGTGTGGCAAAGTCCCGGCCAGCCAGTTCTCTACCAAATTGATCACTTCACCCAGGTAAGGGCTCCCCTCAAGATTGAGAGCAGCGGCCAACGTAACTTCATTAACTTCATCCGCCCCGGCATCGACAGCTGCGCCTTGCGGACGAACTTGCCCGTCGTAATCCGCGTTGAGTTCATCAAACACTGCAAGAAACACGCCGCCACCAATACCCCCAGCTGGTGAGTCGGGCGGAATGTGATAATCCCCGTTAATTCCTATAGGCTCGAATCTGACGGTAATAAAGTTTCCACCTTCGTCTATAACCGCGGCAACCATCAGGGTATTTTGATAACCGGAAGTGAAATTCGGGTCTGCTGCCACGTTCGTACCGTCATTATAGTTAGCACCGTCGCCATAAGTGAGAGTGGTTAAGAGACAATTGTCGGGGTTCAGATAAACGGGGAAAGGAAATCCGGTAACCGCAAGGTCCCAAACTGGTACAGCAGGGTTGGGCGCCAAACCACCTCTTCCGCCATTTAGAGAAGCGTCCCAGGAGAATGAGCGGTTACCCGATATAATGTTGTCTCTAAGAACAGGATTTGAATAGTCCTGGCCTGTCGTACCAGATAAATTCTGGCTGTGAGCTATAGCAACTATGCCGGCTGGCTGAGGGTTGGCAGTAAGCAGATTGCCGGGCGTAAATGTATCCGCAGCGGTACCTGTGCTGTCATTATTGGCGATTGTGTTGTTGATGATGTTGACTTTGGCCGCGTCCTGCAGATAAACACCGCCGGCGGCATTGGCTGCAACATTGTCGACAATCATGTTGTTGAAAATATTCAGCTCATACCAGTCATCAGGGTTATCAGACTCGACGGTATCTACCCCGTTAATAACCTTAACACAGATGCCGCCACCCAGACCGGAACCTGCGAGGTTGCCCTGAATAAGGTTCGATGCTACCGAAACATTGCCGCTGCCGTCGTCGAGCTCTCCGGGGTCTTCGGGATTAAGCCGACTTCCAATGAAGATGCCTCCACCGTCACCGCCGATTTGGGCGCCGTAGAAGACCTCATTGGAAACAATGCGGTTTCTGGCAATCAAGCCGCCGTCATTCAAACCATAGTGAGCAACACCACCGCCGCTCCAGCGCGTAAAGTTACCCATAATCAGGTTGTCCGTCACTTGATAACCGGGATTGTCGCTCAATATAGTTACGCCGCCGGCACCGTTAATGCCACCGTTTTTCAGGATGTGGTTATGATGTATTTTGACATCCATGTTTGCCACCAAACCGGTTTCCATCACACCAACAGTGATCCCGCCACCGAGAGTTCCCTGGTTGCTTTTGATTTTATTGTTGCTGACTTGAAGGTAATCAGCGTTGCCATTGATGTAGATTCCTCCACCAGCCACGGCGCCAGTTATCTGTAAGCCGTCAATGATTGCAGACGCCTCGTTGTCAAATAAGCCCGGGTTGGCATAAACGAGAATGCCCGGACCTTCGGTAGCCTCGAAATCCGCACCTATGGCGGGCATATTTCCATCGGCTACCAATTGGGCAATCTTATCGTGCCAGACTGTTACCTTGTCGGTAGGAACAGGGCTGCCGTTTATAATTGTGGATTCTGCGCCGGAACCCTGTAAGCTGACGTTTTTCCAGATGATCGGGTTTTCCCAGTAATAGCCTGGTTCTATGATGATCAGCGTACCTTCGTCCGCAGCGTCGATAGCATCCTGAATTGGGGTGTTCGGATAAGTCGCCCCTCCGGATACGTGAACAACGTTGTCGCATCCGCCGACATGGAGCGTGATACCGAGGTCGGTGGACAGGCTGTTATCGCCGCGAGTTACAACGAGCCGACCGGTACTGACTGAATTAAAATCAACCGCTGCTTGAATGGTTAAATTGCTCCAGCTTGTAATTGACAGCTCGGTACCATCTACCGTCACGGTCCCCTCAACGGCTCCAAAACCAAAATCACGAGTTATCAATTCCGGGTAATTTGAGTCATCCGGCACGTAATCTGGATTCGGGACCTCCTTCGAACCAACGGAAGTTATCGTAACTGTTGGTCCGTCAGTGCAAACAATCGGTCCTCCGGTCGGACCTTCCACAGAATATATGACGGGGCTTCCATCAGCAGGTTCAACATCAAGTACCCTGTTAGGATATCCTACAAAAGCCGCCACCGGAATAACCGGCGTATCAAGATATGTTGTCGTTGCCGGCATGAAGTTAAACGTGAACGGAGTCTGGCTGTAATCAGGATCAAAGTAAGGATCAATAATAAACTGGCCCGGATTACATGGATCAGGTATGGGACCGGGGTGATTTATCACAAACGTCAGCATTTGCGGAGACATACCTGAGGGTGCACCAAGGCTGTTGGTATATGTCGAAGGCAGCATTGCATTGTAAGCCCCGAATTCATCGCAATATATACGAACCAATTCATTACCCGCAAAATCCTGGAAAGATATCGGAAGCCACGATGGAGCGGATTTTTCGCCAAATATGGGGCTGCACGGGTCGAATTCGGCAGCCAAATCATTATTTATAAAGCCAACAGCTCGAGCAGCCTTGGGTACTTCTGTAAAGAAGAAGAAATCTGCTGCCGCATTTTTGCTGTCGGCGACGAGAATTTGTTTGCGGTCGGCCAAGGGTCTCCACTGGCCGGCAAAAGCGCACTCCACGCCAGGAAACAGACTCAGCTCCTCGGGCACAAGGTGTAGGTCACCTACACAAACCGGCGGCAGCAAAAGCGGACTGGGTGTAAAAGTATCGCCGAAATCAACGTTCTTGTCTTCCTCTTTGACAAGCTCGTAACCAGGCGGGGTAGCAGCTTCTACGATATATACTCCAGCCGGGAGACCTTCACTTTCCAAGCTGCCGTTCGCCATACCACCGGGGTAGTATGATGCGAATGCATACCCCCCGTCAAAAATACCCGGCCGGACCTGATTCCAGGTCCCGAAATTATCAAAGCACTCGTTGACTTCCTGTCCATGGATAACTGGCAAATCCTGGATGCATCCGCAGGGATTACTGTCATCCCAGCTATCGGTTGCGGTTACATTTAAGGCATCCCCAGGATCGAAAAGTCCGTTCTCATTTCTATCCACATCTTCAGGGCCAAGGAAATTAGGATCATCTATCCAGCCAAGCGGGTAGTTGTCCACATCTGCCAAGGTTGAGTTGCCGTCGCCATCGAGGTCGTCAATCACTCCGTTACAGTCGTAATCAGCATAGAGTGCTACCTGTACATTGGGGATACCAGGTTCCCATCCCTCGCCGGCTGCATACCGTGGGTCGTCCTCGGCGCGTGTGACAGCATAATAAACAATTCCGGATATACCCCCATTGTCACCTGGACCGTAGGCCATCTTACCCCATTCAATAATATTTGTTTGTCCAAGGAAAAGATGCATGGCTTCGGTAAGTACCGGTCCGGTTTCTGTCCTTGACCAATTATTGCCTGTATTAGGATTTATTATTGGATCGCCGTTAGCATCAACTTGCGGCTGGGGATTGAGCTTGTCAAAGGATGGCATATCCCAGCCGTTGGCATCAGGAATCTGACCGCCGTAATCCACCACTGAAGTCATACCGGTTGCATTGAAACGGGCAAAATCGACTTCCACCACGAGCCATTTGAAAAACGGAAACACTTCACCAAACTCATATTCACCCATAGGATCGGTCTGAGTGGCCTTATAGACTGTACCGTCTCTAAACCGTATATTGACGGCCTGGTTTCGAATGCCCATTTCACCGGGATCCCGGAAGCCATTTTCGTTTGCATCTACAAACACGCTTCCTTCCAGTGTGCCGAACCATCTAAATGCCAGTATGTCATTAAGATCAACAATTCCCCCACCCAGCGGGACCGTTACCACATTGAAACCGAAAACAGAATCCAGGTTTTCGTCCCATGTAACTAACTGATATTGTCCTGGCGGAACATCTGGAATGCTGAAAGTGCTGTCGTTGTTGCATGGTGCTGCATAAAGAGCTTCAAATGAGGTCAGCGAATTAAGGCCAACCCAGGCATTAGAAACTGGCTCGCCGGGCCAAAAACCCTGAAGATTTGGAGGCCTGTCAAAATGGTTATAGACCACTCTACCAGTGATTTCACTGGTAATTCCACCGGAACCAGGCAGAGTGTCCAAATTATCAAGTTGCTTCACAAAACCGAAAAACGTGTGATAACCCGCCGGGCCAAACTCCACGAATACTGGCGGCTCATTCGCTTTAACCCAGGCATCAACAGTAGGCGTACCTTCAATCGTAGAGGTCTGTATCCAGCCTGTTTCATCCGCCGGCGGAACAATCTGCACACCATATTTTCCGGGAGCCAGATACTTGATAATCGCTTCCCCGTTTTCATCCGTTTCAATTATCATATCACCCATCTGATCTACTATGGGATTGCCTTCACCATCCAGTATAAACTCTCCGGTAATAAGATCGGTCATGTAGGTTGTACCGAGCATATTCCCAAAGGCGTCCATCATTTGTTGACCGGCGATGTCAAAAAGCCTCACAGTAAAGCCCTGCAAACGTTCTTCCGCAGTGTCTGGTATGTTGTTGATCGGATGGTTGTCATGGAAGACCAATATGGAGATCTGTGCGGTGGGCAGTGGCAATGGATTAACGATTACAGTAACGCTGTCCTGACCTACAGCTACATTTCCAGCACTCATACTATGGTTGGCATCAGGCAAAACAGATACTACGTAACGTAAGTCACCAGGCAGGTTTATATCAACTGCGTTGGTATCACTGTGGCCCTTTGCTATGACTGGAGCATAGCTTTTATGAATGCTCACAGCGAGACTGTCTGCCACTTCAGCTCCCGGAGTCACGGGATGAGTATTATCCTGCTCAACCAACCAACGAAACCCACTGACCGGATTACCTTGGGGGTCCTGAATATTCAAAGTTAAGGCCTCAAGATTCGATTGAATCAACAGAGAAAATAAAATAGTTCCTATGATTAAAACGCATCTTGATTTCTTATACTTATGGCAATACTGATTCATAATTAATCCTCCTGCATTGTTTGTTATTTGGTTTTTTGTTTGGCAATTGCGTTTCATAATTAATTCTCCTGTCTTTTTTTTAGAGCAATTTTAGCTCAAGAAGCCGAAATTTCATTTGGGCCGATTGGCAATAGTAGTCTTTCCAAAATTTTCCGAAATTGGGAAAGTCCTGATTTTATATTAGGCAACTGCTTAGATTTGAACGGATGCAATTCGGGGCCGGCCAGGAATATCGCAACAGCGAAAAAACTCAATAATACAACCTTTGTTAAACTTTTCATCTCTCAGCCCCCATCTTCCTCTTCCGAGTAACAATAATTAACCCACATATTCCAATAAGCGCTACGGTGGCCGGTTCGGGTATCGGCGTGGGTAAATCGACGATGGCGCCGCCTGTGATTCCGCCTGAGACGATACCGCAACCCCAGGTTGGCTCAGATTCACCGCTAAACAGCAGCACGGCTGAATGCCGGCCGCTGGCTACTCCTGCCGGTATGAACATATACAGTACGCTCTCAAGCAAGATGAACTCCATACCGGTATCGATGCCGCCGGGTACTCCGTAAGATGTGTCGGTGCCTTCATTGGCTACTACAGCATCGGGTGACAATCCGACAGAGAAGGTATCCACCGAGACGTTAGAGGTGCTGTCGTTGAAAAACTGGTAGGCGTATACATAGTGGTTGTTTGGAAATACAACTGTACCGCCGTAGTTATCGGGTGCATAAACTGCATAGTCCACACTTCCGTCAAAGTTATATCCGCCGTCCGCTACTGAAAACGTCGTTGAATTCGCCCATTCAATCATGGCGCTGGGGTCACTACTCAACGGCACCAATCCCGCTGCGGCTATTGAATTGAATGAGAATAACACCGCAATAACCAAAACAGCCAATAATGCAATAATTTTTCTTAACATCAACTCATCATCCAAATTTTAGAATGTCTCTTTATAAAGCGCTTAAGGTTTCCACCAATACCAGAAACACTCAAGTTGATATTTTTTAATACCATTCGCATACCGATTCGAGAGTTTCCAAAAGTCCCACAGCAATATCGAAGCCTCCTTCTTTGTCGCTCATAAAATTCTCAGATCTGCCTATTTGAAAGAACCTGTTTTTTGTGTTTTTCTCACCATCATCACGCCCAAGCCGAGCAGTAAGAGTGTGGCTGGTTCAGGCGTTATTGTTGCGGTCATTTTCATGTAACTGTTGTTAGCATTCCAGGAAGCTGCGTTAATGATGAAAGTAACAGTATCGCCGGTCTCTATTGGTATTTTATCAATAAGGTAGGTATAGTGGGTGGTGTCATTCCACGCTATTTGCCTGGTGTAGATAACGGGAGCACTCAGTGTATCGGCATTGATGGCAACAGAAAAATCTATATCCCAACCCATGACAACACTTGTGTCGAAATATCTGCCAATCTTGCCGGAAATCTTAATCAGGCCCGTGTAGTCACTGGTCCAACGCCTTACCGCAGCCCATTTGTCGGTATCACTTCCTGCCCATGCATACCCTCCATCTATCCATGACATCGGCGGTCGGCAGCCGGTAGTATCACCTCCCTCTCCCCACGCTATATCCGGAGGCACCTCACCAGCCGGCCAAAAAATGTCAATCCCGCTTGAACTTTCCCAGTAGAAAGAGTTTTGATGCCAGCCGTAAAATGCTCCGCCGGCACCGGTAAAGTTGCTTATGTAACCATATTCCCAATTAAACTCTCCCTGTGAAACTACACTGTCATCCGCAACGGCAGCCTGCCAGTCGGCAACCGAATCCGCAAGCACCAGCGCATTTGCCTCGCCCTGCATGAGCAGACCGGTTATCACCAGGCATAAAACAAGTACAGTATCTTTCATTACAATTCAGCACTCAGACCATTATGAATTTCATTTTGACTCCAAGATGGTGAACGACCGTAGGTCATGAGAAAAATCATAATGCAAGCATAATCAAACTCAATTGGGAAAATCCTCGTTTTTGCCTGCGCAATTGCTTAGATTCAAGCAGACAAGGTACAGGCCTGTTACAGGCATCCGGGGAAGTATTTATGAAAAATTTCACCTCGTGCAAGAAATGCAATCTAAAATTTGAAGAGGATTTAGAGAATGTTCAACAATAACAGAAAAGGGTTGAAACACGATTGCTAATCATATAAACATAACGATTTGTTGCACATCAAGCTCCATTTCGATAACTTCACTGAGTCGGCAAATTTATCTCAACTGCTATTTTGCCAAAAGGAATTAGATATCCGGGGAAGAACCAAAGTTGTGTGAAATCCTGTTAAGTAATTTCCTATGTAAAAATCAGCATTAGCCTTATTGATACACCTCTTTCAAGAAATCTATAGTTAAATGATGTATATTCATTCGCCACTCGAAGACCAAAACTTCAGCTCGATTGAAGACCCGGAAAGGGTAAAAGCCTCAGTCTTGGAATCAAAAGCTTTATTTTTAAAAACGTGGCAAATAGCAACACTTTCACACAGTATATGAAAAAAGAGATTTTATAATGAACCGATACGTATGTATTCATGGCCACTTCTACCAGCCACCGAGGGAAAACCCCTGGTTGGAAGATGTGGAATTGCAAGATTCGGCCTACCCGTACCACGACTGGAACGAGAAAATAACAGAAGAATGTTATCGGCAAAACACCGCTTCTCGCATACTGGGCCCAGACAAAAAGATTATAGACATAGTCAATAATTATTCGAAGATAAGCTTCGACTTCGGCCCCACGCTCTTGGTTTGGCTAAAAAAAAACACTCCGGAAGTCTACCATAGTGTAATCGAAGCGGACAGAAAAAGCTTGGAGACTTTTTCCGGACATGGCGCTGCTATAGCACAGGCGTACAATCACATTATTATGCCGCTTGCCTGTAAACGAGACAAATGCACACAAGTGGCCTGGGGGATATGTGATTTTGAGCATCACTTTGAACGGAAGCCTGAAGGTATGTGGCTTCCCGAAACCGCTGTAGATTTGGAAACACTGGAAGTTTTTGCGGAGCATGGGATTAGATTTACAATACTTGCCCCTCACCAGGCTCGCAGGATACGCAAGATTGACAGCGAGCAATGGAAAAATATTGAACGGGGTAAAGTAGATACTACAGTCCCTTATCTGTGCCGTTTGCCTTCCGGACGAGATATAAACCTATTTTTTTATAATGAGTCGATTGCACATAGTGTCGCACATGGAGATCTTTTGCAAAACGGTGAAGTTTTCGCTCAAAATTTGTGTGGGATTTTAGCTAAGAACCCAAAAGAAGCTCAGCTTGCCCATATCGCAACAGACGGCGAAACATATGGCCATCACCACAGTCACGCTGACATGGCACTGGCTTATTGCCTTCACTATATTGAATCCAATAATCTAGCCAAGATAACAGTTTACGGTGAGTATCTGGAAAAATTTCCACCTAATTATGAAGTTGAGATTTACGAAAATACATCCTGGAGCTGTTGCCACGGTATTGAAAGATGGAGGGGTAATTGTGGCTGTTGTTATGGTAGGTATCCTTCTGGGGCCCAAAAATGGCGAGAACCTCTTCGAGAAGCGGTGGACTGGCTCTGGGACCAGCTCACCTCAGTTTATGAAAAACAGGCGACCCAATATACCCCTGACCCATGGGAGCTAAGAAACAAATACATCTCTGTTATAAATGATAGGTCTGCTGAAAACATCAATAGTTTCCTCTCAAGTTTCATCGGTAAGCAACCTGCCTATGATGAAAAAGTAACGCTCCTGAAACTGCTTGAGATGGAAAGAAACGCTTTATTGATGTACACAAGCTGTGGGTGGTTCTTCGACGATATCTGTGGGGTAGAAACTGTTCAGACAATACGATACGCTGCCAGAGCAATGCAATTGGCAAAAGAAACCAGCAGCGAAGATTTAGAAGTGGGTTTTAAGGATATACTTGAGAAAGCTCCCACTAATGCCAAAGAATTTGCCAATGGCAGAGAAGTTTATGAAGTTCTTGTGCAGCCCAACATCATTGACCTAAACAGGGTAGGGGTGCACCTCGCTGTCAGTTCTATTTTTGAGGAATATCCACAGGAAATAAACATCTATTGCTATTCAACCAAAACCGAGCTATATGAGCGCCTCGATGCAGGGATTCAGATACTTGCCACTGGCAGAGCAAGGTTGCAGTCTCATATTACCTTGGAGAGATATCTGATCGATTTTGCCGTTCTGTATTTTGGCGACTATAATTTGATTGCTGCTGTAGATGCTCACATGCCCGATGACACGTTTTTCGGTATGCGGGAAGGTTTAAAGAATGCTTTTGCCAAAGGTGATATCACTGAAGTTATGCGCCTTATGAATATCTCTTTTTGCAAGAATAGCTACTCGCTTTGGCATCTCTTTAAAGACGAACAGAGACGCATCCTGTACGAATTACTCGAGACAACATGGCAGGAAATTGAAGCTTCTTTCAGACACATCTACGAACATAATTACACGATCATTCAGGTAATGCGGGGTATGAATATCCCGTTGCCGACAGCTCTCTCTGCTCCGGCTGAGTTTATACTTAATGAGGACCTGTGCAGGGTAATACAGGATGATAAGACTAACCTCAGCCGACTCCAGGCACTGGTGGATGAAGCCGGCAAATTATCACTCCAACTTGATGAAGCAACTCTTAGGTTTGAAGCAAGTCGCAAGATTAACCGTCTCATGTGCAGACTTGAAGACTCACCCGGCAATGTGAATTTGCTTGAAACGATTGAAACAACCATTAAGATTTTACTGACCCTGATTTCAAAACTTGACTTACAGGCAGCTCAAAATGTTTTCTTTGCCATCGGCAAACAAATGTATCCGGATATGAATAAAAAAGCTGACTCAGGCCAGACCACAGCGAAAAAATGGGTTGAATGTTTTAGGAATTTGGCACATTATTTGGACGTAGAAGTTGCGTAACAGCCCCTCGGCTTGGTAAAGTGCATTTGTCTCCTATAGCTGACATGTTTCGAGCATCTGGGATTTTACTCTAACGCACTGGGACCAAGGATTCTCGTAAAAAGCATATAAAGTGAATGTAGATAATGAAAAACAGAGCATGTGGCATATTACTTCACATAACTTCATTGCCCTCAAAATACGGTATTGGTGACTTTGGCCCTGAAGCTTACAAGTTTGTCGATTTTCTTGTGCGCGCCAGACAAAGTTACTGGCAGCTGCTGCCTTTGAGCATGCCCATCCTAACCCAAAATTCCTATTCACCATATAACGGTCTATCTGCCTTTGCCGGAAATACCTCGCTTATAAGCCCTGAATTGTTGTATCGTCAGGGTTTTTTAACCAGAAAAGATATTCGAAACAGACCTGCTTTTCCTAAAGCTCGGGTCAATTACCGTTTGGCTGCCTCTTACAAGACAAAGTTATTTAGTGCCGCTCTTAAACATTTTAAGACTGTGTCAAAAAAGCCGGACTATGAATCGTTTTATTCGAAAAATAAAAGTTGGCTCGAAGATTACGCTACTTTTATTGCGTTGCGCCGGCACTTTCGGAGACACTTGTGGTGCGACTGGCCCACAGAATTCAGAGACAAAAACACTCACGCTCTTAAATCTATAAAAACTCAGTTGTATGAGGTCATAGAACGAGAAAAGTTCTTACAGTATCTATTCTTCAAGCAGTGGTTTGGTTTGAAGCGTTACTGCAATCGGCTTGGCATAAGTATGATAGGAGACATTCCTTTTTATGTTGCTTATGATAGTGCGGACCTCTGGACCCATCCTGAAATCTTTAAGTTAACAGGAACAAAGAAGCCCCGATTTGTCTCGGGTGTTCCGCCGGATTATTTTAGTCAAGCCGGCCAATTGTGGGGCAACCCGATTTACAACTGGCAGGTTTTGAAAGACACAGGTTACTCATGGTGGATTCAGCGGATAAAGCATAATCTTACACTGTTTGACATCATCCGTATCGACCACTTCAGAGGCTTTATTGCTTATTGGCAGGTACCGGCCGGCTGCAAAACGGCAAGAAATGGTAAATGGGTCAAAGGCCCTAAGGAAAATTTCTTCAATAAATTGTTTAAACGTTTTCCTTCATCGTCCTTCATAGTTGAAGATTTGGGTTACATAACTGACGATGTTAGAGCAGTTATAGAAAAATTCCAACTTTGTGGAATGAGGGTGCTTCAATTTGGTTTTGATGGAGATTCAGCCGAAAATCCGCACTGTCTCGACAATCACGTGGAAAACTCTGTGGTTTATACTGGCACGCATGACAACAACACCATAATAGGCTGGTTCGAGAAAGAAGCCAAATCTGAACAAAAGAAGAAACTATATGATTATCTTGGACGAAGAATACCAACTGGTCAAGTACATTGGGAATTGATACGACTGGCAATGAGTTCTGTCGGCAACTTGGTTATTATTCCTATGCAGGATGTTCTGGGGTTGGGCGAACAGGCCCGTATGAATCGACCGGCTGTGCCTACGGGAAACTGGAGTTGGCGGCTTGGTCCCAGGCAAACGACGCAAACAATCACCCGAGAACTGGCGAAATTAACTAAAAATTCTGGAAGAGCCTGATTCTACGGTGTCTATTCATTCCACTTGATCAATTCAGGGTGCAGGTCGCGAACCACTTCATTAGCAGGCTTAATGCGAACGTTAATATTTTGCAATCCATATCCTTCTAATTCGAAGTGACATTTATAATAACCGAGTGTATTTTCTCTGCCTTTTGTCTCCATGGGGATAATCTTAAAGTCATTTTTGCCCCTAAGCATATAAAAAAGCTCAACACAGAAAAGCTCTGGGGGAGCTTCACCCAAATTGACCGTACACCAGGCCTCAATGCGGTCAGCTTCAACAAGATGTTCCTTTTTATCTATGTTAGTTGAAAAATTGATAAATTCAATATCATCCCAGTATTTCAGAATCGCTTGCTCCTGTTTCGTAGCCTCTTTTAGAAGTTTGCAATCGTTTTCACAGAGCCTCTCAAAATGACTCTTGGATGGAATATACAATCTGTCCAGATAGCACATAAGCACTCTGTTCATATTGAATATTCTACACGCCGAAGAAATAGATTCTTTCATCATTCTAATCCAGTTTTCCGGAATACCCACTTCATTACGGTCGTAAAACGATTCGGTTATTTCCTCTTCAAGTAAATCGTAAATCTGATTAGCCTCAGCTGCTTCTCGTAAGTCTGAATGTTGATAAAATTCACCAGCCGTTATCGCCCAGCCGTTTTGTGTGTTATAGCACTCTGGCCACCACCCATCTAAGACACTCAAATTTAGTACACCATTCATCGCCGCCTTCATCCCTGAGGTCCCACTTGCTTCATTTTCTTTTATTGGAGTATTTAACCAGACATCTGCTCCCCAAACTAAATGTCTTGCAACATTCATATCATAATTTTCAAGAAAAATAACTCTGTCCTCAACTTTATAATCCTTCGCGAAATCAATAATGTCTTTAATCATATCCTTTCCCAGTTTATCAGATGGATGAGCTTTGCCAGCAAATATTAACTGAACTGGCTTACCGGTGTCAGTCAGAATCTTTTTTAACCTTTCGTTATCCTTCAAAATAAGAGTAGGGCGCTTATAATGGGCAAAACGCCTCGCGAAAACAACAGTCAAATATTCTGGGTTTAATAAGCGTGTCAAGTTTAGAATCTTAGGCACAGAATATCCCCGTGAACTGAGATCTTCTGCAAGCTTTTTTCGTATAAAAATCATCAGACTGTGTTTATTCTTGCGATGGGCCTCCCAAATCTCCTCGTCAGGCACATCCTTTATTTTATCCCAGATGTGTTCATCCTCACGCCAATGTATAAAATCGGGACCAATATGCCGCTCCAGCAAATTCGTGAAATGCTCACTCAGCCACGAACTGTGAACACCGTTGGTTACATAATCTATTGGGATTTCTATGACAGGCCTTTTCGGAAAAAGGCTTGCCCACATCTTCCTGGAAACGTCTCTATGCAATGACGAAACAGCATTGACATACTTTGAAAATCTCATAGCCAAAGCGGGCATCCAAAAAATGTCCCTATTGCCTGGGATAAATGCATGAACTGCTATTTTATCAAAAGAAAGGCCAAAGACTTTGAGCATTGGCTCGAGATACTTCTTTACCAATTCAACTTCGAAATTTTCGTTTCCAGCCGCGACGGGAGTATGGGTAGTGAAAACCGTGGAAGCCCGAATCAAAGCCCTGGCCTCGGAAAAGGTCAGCTTTTTTTCTGTCATCAACCGTTGCAATCTGGCAATTACTGAAAAAGCTGAGTGACCTTCGTTTAAATGGTAGATTTTGGGCTCTATTTTCAGGGCCTCCAGTGCCTTTACCCCACCAAACCCAAGAACTAATTCTTGTTGTAGACGCTTATCCCTGTCCGCAACATAAAGTTGATGCTGGGTAATGGCTCTTAGATGAGGTGGATTTTCTTCAATATCAGTGTCAAGTAGAATCAACTTTGTCTGCCCCACCTCTATCTGCCACAATTTGACCTTTAGATCTTCTTTTAGTATTTTCATTTGGACATAGACTTTTTTACTCTCCGGGTCACACAGATCTCGGATGGGAATAAGATGGTTGTCAAACTCAAGAAATAATTCTTCCTGGTTACCATCTAATGCTATCCGTTGAGTGAAATACCCAAATTTGTAGATTATTCCAACACCCACCAAAGGCAAACTCAAATCCGAAGCAGCCTTGAGAAAATCTCCAGACAAAATGCCCAATCCACCTCCATATATCGGTATACATTCATGAAGTCCGAATTCCATAGAAAAATAAGCAATTGTGTCATTCTTACTAAATCCGATGCTAACGTCTTTTTGGTCTTCAAATATACCTTTGTAATTCATATAGCCCTGAAACTTTCCCCAAACCCTTTCCAATTCAAATATAAAACCTTTGTCTTGAGAAAGTTCATCCATCCTGTCTTTTGGTAGACTGAGCAGAAACTCAACAGGATTATGATTAACTTTCCTAAATAGTTCTGCATCTATTCTATAGAATAGGTTTAAAGAATCATACGCCCAGGTAGACCAAAGATTTTGCGCCAGCAGGTAAAGATTATTTAGATTTGCTGGGTATTTAGGGTAAACGAAAATATCTTTAAAAATCATACTGCTCTTTGCTCCGAGTTTTTTTGACATCAGGCCTTCAACAACTTGGACAGTCACGTCGAAAGCAGTCTGATGTTGACTCACTTCCTGCCATTGTCAAAAGCAAAAAGGGCGATACTATTAAAATTCGTGTTTGCACTGGTCAAATCAGGTGCCTACTAAATAGAGACTTTTACCTTGTCTGGCATAGAACAAAAATAGGGAAATTCCTTATTGTGAATGTGTAAAACCCCTATAAAATGCAATAAATGGGCATCTGACGCGTTCGAACATATGTCGCCTTTTTTGATTTATTGCCTAATCCATATTTGAATGGTAGAATATAAGCTACCTGCTATTTGGGAGCAAAGGAGTGCCAAAGATGAGACAATAATCACTGTGTGGAGGTTCTAAAATGGGCCTTAAGAAGAATAAAAAGCCCGCTTAAGTGTTTACTCCGGACATTGATTTAATTCATGTGCAAACGTACCAACTCCAACAGTTAAAAACGGGAGGGGGTGAAGATGCGAAAAAAAGTGAGAAAGACGGCAATCGATATTACAGGTGATGTTCCCTGGGGCACACACTTCTGTCAATTTTACCAGACAAAAGAGGACCTGATTGACATTTTGGTACCCTATTTCAAGGCAGGATTAGAAAATAATGAATTCTGTATGTGGATTACTTCAGAACCCCTGCACGTTGAAGATGCAAAGCGGGCGTTAAAGGAGAAAGTAAACAACCTGGATGATTATATTCAGAGGGGCCAGATCGAGATACTTGACTTTGGCCAGTGGTACACTAAGCCAGGATATTTTGATTCTGATAGAGTGTTAGAGGGTTGGGTCGAGAAAGAAAAGCAGGCTCTCGAAAGAGGATTTGAAGGACTTCGCCTTACGGGAAATACTTTCTGGCTGGAGAAAAAAGATTGGGAAAACTTCAAAAATTATGAAGCCGTTATAAATAGTGTTATAGGCAATTATCGAATGTTGGCCATTTGTACGTATTCGCTCGATAAGTGTACGGCATCAGAAATCGTAGATGTGGTGAGCAACCATCAATTTGCTCTTATTAAGCGGGAAGGTAAATGGGAAATTATTGAAAGTGCTGAGCACAAGAAGACAACGGCGGAGGCGCTGCGGCAGAGCGAGCAAAAGTCCAGGCTGGCAGTCTATTATACAGTCGTTATACCTCAAGGATGGGGAAATTCTGCCCAAATCCAGGGCGGCGATTGGGAAAAAGGTTCGCTACGGACAGTAAATATAAAACAATCCTGACCGGATGGCTAGGTAACATTTGACGGGGATCCAGGGGCACCGATGAGTGAACTGACTGCTTACATTTTGCTATTTGAACATTAGTGAGGTCAGGCTGAGCGGCATAAGAACAAGATTAACATAATATCGTGGAGGTAATTGGACCATGAAAGACAGGTCCATCGACGGAGAACAGGTGCATCCGAAGATCAATAAGGCGAGAAGATTCTCGGCCCGCACCGTGACAGTCCGCTGGAGTCTGTTCTTAGCCTTTGCGTTCCTTATCTTGCTTATCTCCGGAACTACGTTGACTGTATCCTTCATTGGGACGTCCCGATTGGTGAACAACCTCGCGTGCTCTATCATCGACCGAACTCAAAGACAAACGGAGACGGAACTGCACAATCTATTTGATCCAATTATACGACAGGTTACCATTGCCCACCAATGGGTGAAGAGCGGATTAGTGAAGCGCTATGATACAGACGCATTAAATGCGCTGTTTCTGCCGGGAATGTTTCATCTCCCACAGTGTGTTTCGATGATGGTTTCGGATATGACGGGCTATGAGTTCACGATCTTCAGAAATGAATCGGGCGGTCAACTCGAAACGCCGGTAGGACAGGTGCAGTGGGTAACGCGCGACTTCCGTCCTGAAGAGTGGGGCAAGAAGAGTATTTGGACCCTCTGGGACGAAAATGGTAGCAAAAAGCTCAAGCAGTGGGAAAAAGATACAATATGGGACGAAGATTTAGTCAAAGAATTTGCGCCCTCTGGGACGAAAATGGATGCATCGGGGGAGAAAGGTTTGGTCTACGACCCCAGACCACGTATTTGGCACAAGGGAGCTCGAGACAGATATCGAGAATGGACAACAGCCGAAATTGTTCAAAATCAGCAAGAAGCCATTTATTGGACGGACATCGATATTTTCTTTACGAGTAAGGCACCGGGGCTCACAGCTTCGGTCGCTGTCAAAGACCCAAAAGGTGACCTCGTGGTCATTGGTTATGACTTATTGCTCAGGGACCTGAGCATCTTCACGAGGGCGCTGCAGCCTACTGAACGCGGGAAAGTTTTTGTCTTCACAGAGACGGGACAAATTGTTGGTTTGCCAAGGGATGCACGCCTTCAGAACGAAGGGTTACTGGCAGCAACGCTCCTTGAACCTGTGGAAAACACCGGCATTCCAGAATTGGTCGCCTGCATGAAAAGCTGGCAAGCTCGGCAGTTTGACGACCTGCTCCCATTTCGGTTTGAAGAGGGGGGCCAGGCTTGGTGGGCTGGATTCCGTCCTTTCTCCATCAGCACGGAACGACGACTCTGGATCGGTGTGGTTGTCCCGGAATCCGACTTTCTCGCAGCAGTACGGCAAAACCAGTTCTTAATCTTGGCCATTTGCGTGGCGGCCTTGGCAGTGGCAACTATTCTGGCGGGTTACTTGTCGCGCAGTTTCGCCCGGCCCTTGCAGACACTTGTGGAGAAGAGCCGCCGCATTTCGTCCCTTGACCTGAACCCGGTCAAACATGTAGCATCTCACGTTACAGAAATAGAACAGCTTTCATATTCACTTGAAAAGATGCGGAGTTCGCTGGAGAACCACATCACTGACCGCTTGGAGGCGGAACAGGCACTTCAAAAGGCCCACGATGACCTGGAACGACGTGTAGAGGAACGCACCGCCGAATTAAAAAGGGCCAACGAAAAGTTACAGAAGGAAATTACCGAGCGTAAGCGAGCGGAGGAGGTATTACAAGCATCTGAAAAGAAGTTTAAAGATCTAATTGAAACTACTACTGACTGGATGTGGGAGGTTGATAAAAATGGCGTGTACACCTATGCCAGCCCAAAAGTCAGAGACCTATTAGGATACGAGCCTAAGGAAATACTCGGCAGAACACCATTCGATTTGATGCCCGAAGAAGAAGCAGAAGAAATAGGCAAATTTTTTAAGGAGAAAGTCGTCAAGAATGAACCATTTTATCAACTGGAAAATATAAATCGCCATAAAGATGGGCATTTAGTCGTCTTGGAAACAAGCGGAACTCCCATTTTTGATGAAAAAAATCAACTGAAAGGATACAGGGGTATAGACAGGGACATCACCGAGCGCAAAGAAATGGAGGCACAACAGCTATTTGCCGGGAAAATACTGGAGCGAATAAATCAGGAAGGTGAACGCCAGGATATAATTCATGATGTTCTGAGGCTTGTAAAACAATTCACCGGTTTTGAAGCCGTGGGAATTCGCTTGCGACAGGGAGATGATTTCCCCTACTTTGCAGTAAAGGGGTTCTCAGCAGAGTTCGTTGAGGCCGAAAACTATCTCTGCGCTCGAGATGAGAACGGCAAACAAATTTATGATTCGCAGGGCAATCCGGTTCTGGAGTGTATGTGCGGCAATGTTTTATCCGGGCGCACAGACCCGGCTTTGCCTTTCTTTACCGAAGGAGGTAGCTTCTGGACCAACAGCACTACCATGTTGCTGGCATCCACTTCAGAACAAGAACGTCAGGGTCGAACACGAAACCGCTGCAACAAAGTGGGCTACGAATCGGTGGCCCTTATTCCACTGCGTTCGAGCGACCAGGTTGTAGGACTGCTGCAGCTAAACGATACCCGGTGGGGACAGTTTACGCCCGAGATGATACGCTTTTTTGAGGGGATTGGTGCCAGTATAGGCATCGCACTGGCACGGATCAGGGCTGAGGAAGAAGCGAAGAATCTGGCGAAATTTCCTTCCGAAAACCCGTTTCCAGTCCTGCGTATAGCAGAAGATGGGACCATATTATATTCCAATGATGCCGGCTTAACCTTACTGGGCAAGTGGGAGCGACAAGTTGGTGAGTCCGCACCACGTGATTGGTCTCAATTGATTGGTGACGTTCTTGATTCCAACCGGAGCAAAATCATAGAGGTTAAGTACGGAAAGCGTATCATTTCATTTGTGTTCGCTCCGGTGGCTAAGGCAGGTTACGTCAACGTATACGGACGTGATATGACAGAACAAAAAAAGGCCGAGCAGGCACTTCAAAAAGCCCATAACGAGTTGGAAATGCGGGTTCGGGAGAGAACGGCAGAGCTAAACAGTACCGTGGGTGTGTTACAAGAGGAAGTCATCCAGCGTATGCGTGCCGAAGAGACGCTGGGAAGGAGCGAAGAAAAGTACCGTGAGCTTGTAGAGAACGCCAACAGCATAATTATGCGAAGAAATGTCAAAGGCGAAATTACTTTCTTCAATGAGTTCGCACAGAAGTTCTTTGGTTACAGTGAAGAAGAAATCCTCGGCCGGAACGTCATCGGAACCATCATTCCCAAAACCGATAGTGTCGGGCGCGACCTAACAGCTATGGTCCGAGACATTAGCAAACACCCTGACCAATATCACACCAATGAGAACGAGAACATGCGCCGTAACGGCGAGCGGGTTTGGATCACCTGGACAAACAAGCCGATAAGGGACAAAGATGGCCGGGTTGTCGAAATCCTTGCCATCGGTAACGACACCACCGAACGCAAGCGGCAAGAAAAAGCCCTACAGCAAAGTGAGGCTCGGCTCCAAGATGCACAACGCATTGCCCATATAGGCAACTGGGACTGGGACATTGTCAATAACCAGCTTTGGTGGTCTGATGAAGTCTATCGCATCTTCGGCTTAAGGCCGCAGGAGTTTGACGCGACCTATGACGCCTTTTTGTCGCATGTACACCCGGATGACCGCGAATTTGTTAAACAGGCCGTTGATGAGGCCTTGTATGAGCATAAACCGTACAGTATAGACCATAGAATTGTTCGGCCAGATGGTGCTGAGCAGATTGTACATGAGCACGCCGAGGTAATTCAAAACGCCAATAACAATCCTGTCAGGATGAGGGGCACGGTACAGGACGTAACCTCGCAAAAGCAAGCAGAGGAGAAAATTCTTGACGACCGGAAACAGCTTAGGTCTCTAACTGCTGAGTTGTTACTATCCGAAGAACGAGAACGGCGTAAAATCGCAACGGATCTGCACGACTCCGTCGGCCAGATACTTGCCTTCTCGGATAGAGAATTAGGGATTCTGCAGAAATCCGCACCAGAAAAACTTATGAAGTCTGTGGATGAAATCAGACATCATATCAAGCAGGCTGTAAAACAAACTCGAACTTTAACCTTTGACCTCAGCCCTCCCGCACTTTACGACATTGGCTTTGAAGCTGCAGTTGAAGAGTTAGTCGAACAGTTTTCTAAAGAAAGAAAAATCGAATGCCACTTTGACAGTTGCGACCAGCATAAGCTGATTGCTGACCACATAAAAATCCTTCTTTATCGCTCTATTCGTGAATTACTTACAAACGTAGTCAAGCACAGCAAAGCAAAGCTCGTACGGATTACTTCATCCAGAGTCAATAATGACATCCAGATTACTGTGGAAGATGACGGAACAGGATTTGATATATCTAAGCTCGAGTCCAAAAAAGGCAATTCAAAAGGGTTTGGTTTGTTTAGTATTCGTGAGCGACTGACGCATCTGGGTGGTCAATTTGATATTCAATCCAGTAATGGCAACGGAACCAGGATTACGCTGCTGGTACCGCTAAAGCCCAAAAAATTAAAAAAAGGAGAATCAGATTATGAGCATCCGAATTATATTAGCTGATGACCATACCATTGTCCGTCATGGCTTGAGTAGGTCGTTCCAGCAGGAAGAGGATGTAGAAGTAATCGCCCAAACCAAAGATGGACGTTCCACCGTGGAACTTGCCAGGGAATTGTCGCCGGATGTGGTTGTGATGGACATAGGCATGCCTGACCTTAATGGTATAGAAGCAACTCGGCAGATTACCAGGGAATCTCCTCAAGTTAAGGTTATTGCCCTTTCTATGCACTCCAGCAGGAAATATGTAACAGAAATGTTTAAAGCCGGCGCTTCAGGCTATTTGCTAAAGAATTGTGACTTTGAAGAATTGGCTGATGCTGTCCGGACTGTAGCTGGGGGCAAAACCTATATCAGCCCTTCTATATCTGATGTGGTGATTCAACACATGCACGTTTCTGAGGAAGGAGATTCAGCATTCTCTGTTTTAACACGAAGGGAAAGGGAAGTCCTCCAGCTTCTGGCCGAAGGGAAAACAACAAAGCAAGCAGCTTTACGTCTTTACATCAGTCCAAAGACTGTCGAAGCACATCGCCTGAACATTATGAGCAAGCTGGATGTGGATAGTATAGCATTGTTAACCAAGTATGCTATTCAGGAAGGATTGACTTTGCCTGAGCCATAAGCTTGGATTAAATCACCGAGAAAATTGCTGCGCCAAAATCGAATATTCCGATAGGGACGAGTTCCAAGGTTAAGCAATTACGAAGTTCAAATTAAGTAATTTCCCCATTTCACATAAAGCCAACAAAGCGTACCTTATTATTATCAGAAGAGGCCGTATAGCCTTTACAGAACTTACTTGATTGCTGCTGGCCCTTGTAACTTTTACACATTTGAACGTTTAAAAACCGAACTTAAGTGGTTAAAAATAAAGCTAAAAAATCCAATATGTAGAGGAAAAACTATGAGCGCTGAAAAAGCAACCCCTTGGTATTCTTTGCATTCACCCGAGATAGGCAAAACGTTTCAAGATTTTTATGAGGCATGCAACGAGAATGGAGTACTCGATAAAAAAACCAAAGAGTTACTAATGTTGACCCTTGCCTCTGTGTTCCGCTGCCCGCATTGCACCGAGGAACATATAAAAGAAGCTCTTAAGGCGGGCGTTACTAAGGAAGAAATAACAGAAGCTCTGCTTATTGCAGCCCTGGAAGGTGCTGGTACACAACTCGCATGGGCAAAGGAGATATATCTTAGGTGCCTCGGAACGGGTGATGGTAAATAGATTCTGTCGAATTTCGGAAAAGCTTGTTTTGAGCGGAAGTATCTGCAGATGTGATGAATCCAGATATTATCAAGTCATTGGAAAAGTTATATATCCTTCGGATTACATGAGGCTGGGGGTTAGACACCTCCCGCCCTTGAAGCAGGCGAAACAGCTGAATAGAACAACCGATGGCCATGTTGAGCATTGGTCATATTATCAGAAATGCTCATAAGAAGTTTTGAACATTATTTTTGCAACCATTGCTCTATTGGTAACTGGTCCACGGATTGTCGAAGCACAGGATCAACATTTGTATAAACCTTGTTCGTCAGATTCGGCGAAGAATGTTCTAACAATCTCTGTGTCACGGCTGTCGAAACTCCATTTTGAGCAAGCATAGAACCGAACGTCTTGCGCAAATCATGAAATTTAAGATCTCTCAACCCAGCATTTTTACATATCTTATGCCATTTTCTTTGGCTGAAATTGCCGTTAAACAATTTTTCTTGCCCAACATCAAATGCCAAAACATATTTTGAAAGCTCTGCCATTATTTCAGCGGATACAGGACGTGAGCCCATACTTTTTCTGGTTTTCTTGCTGTTCGTCGTGATATAATTATTCACAAAGTCAATATCAGAAATTTTCAACGATTCAATATCGCCACGCCTAAGGCCTGTGCCCAAAGCTAATAAAGTTCTTAACTTCATGGTATGATACGGCTCAGCCGCTAGAAGCAATTTCTTAATCTGAATGGTATTCAAGGACCTTACAGGCCTCTCATCTTCTCTCAGTTCCCTAATTTTCAGTGCTCCATTTAAATACTTGTTTTCCCTACACCAGTTGATAAATGTTTTTAAGTTCCTGATGTCTTTATTGAGCGTTGACCGTTTTACTTCGCTACTTCTTTGGAGAATGAATTTATCTATGCTATTTTGTGCAATCTGTTTTGAATTGCATTGTCCTATCAACCGTTCAAAGTGCCGTAGTGTAAGAGCAATTTCATAAAGCGTCGCTTCGGTGACCCCCTGCACTTTTTTGGATTCCCTATATTCTTCGACCATCTGCTTCCAGCCTATAGTCACGACCCCTGTAAATACATCAGAGTTGAGTTGACTATACTTTAACTGGCAATAATGTTCGGCCAGTTTCCTGGTCGGCAATGCTTTTGCTTTTCGCTTGCCACTTTCATACCAGCCAACCCACCAGCCTTTCATACCTTTTCTTTTATAAATCCAAATCTTTTTCATAATACTATTCTATCGTAATTATAGGGATGCGAATCAAGCGAAAAAGAAGGCTGAGATTGGAGCAAATTGGTGTCAAAATAGTGACATAAAACAAGGCTTCCAAGTCAAGTGAGCCCTAAGGATTTGTATTACAAAGAGTTATACGAGTGGATGTTTTTGCGCATTCGGATTGAACATCCTTTGGCTATTGTGGGTGCATTCGGATTATGTGCCCTTGAACACTTACGCAGACCCTGTGGTAATTAAAATGCATTTATCTATGTTCTCTGGTTAGTTCTGTAGGGGTAATATAGATTTTGAATTGTCATGAAAATTTGATATTCTATTAAAAATAAGAGCTAACAGTGTAACTGAATCCGTATAAGTTGGAAGTCCCAGTTAATTTAATGAAGCGAATACTGTATTTATCCCGTGGCGGTTCTATAGGTGGAAGTCAGAGACAATTTTACTACCTTGTAACTGAACTAGAACATAGTTATGAACCGATTGTAGTCTGTACCAAAGATGGCCCGTTCTTCAATAAACTACGGGACCACGATATTTCAACATATATTCTTCCAATGCATCCATGGCGAAAGTTTCCTGCTGGGCTTTATCGTTATTGGGATGCCGAACGAATTGTGATGCTTGGTAAAAAATATGAAGTTGCTTTGGTTCATAGTTCTGACCTTTGGCTCACTGGCTATATGATTTGGGTGGCTAGAAAGCTTCAAATTCCCTCGGTGCTACATGTCCGAACACCAATCAGCACCAGGGATGTTCGCAAACATAACTGCAATCAGGCCACGAAAATAATCGCCATCTCAAGGCAAATAAGGCGAAATTTGCTTTGCGCAGGAATTCCTCCCCGAAAAATAACACGAATTCATGACAGTGTGAACCTGGGTATATTTAAGCCCATAGAAAATAATAAAAACGCTTTGAGAAGAGAGTTTTCAAAGCTTGGTAATGTATTGGTTGGTCTCGTGGGGCGTATCGATCCTTCGAAACGTCAATTAGCATTTCTTCAAGCAGCAGAACAAGTTATTAAAAATTGTACTAAAAACATTACGTTTCTCTTAATTGGTGAGGTCCACCATCTTGGCTACTTTAAGCTGTTAAAGCAATTTGTAAGCGAAAGAGGCTTAAATAAGCAGGTGGTCTTTACTGAAAGACAAGATGATATTCCACGGGTATTAAACTCATTAGATATTTTGGTAAGTCTTTCCGGAGGATCCGTTATGTTTGAAGCAGCTGCTTGTGGGAAAACAGTTATTTTAGCAAAAATTGATGGTGACCAAAACTATAGACTAACTAAATTTGTGCAATCCCGTCCGATCGTACTTGCGACTGGCACCTCAGATCTAGTTGAGGCTCTTATCCGATTGATAAATAATTCAAGACTTCGAAAACAAATCGGTTGGAAATCAAGAAAGTGGGCTGAGAGCAGTTTCTGTCACTTTGCCATGGCCGCTAAGACACAAAAACTTTATGAAAAATTGCTTTTGTAAAAAAATGCAGAAAAAATTACCACCTCGATTATTGGATAGCTCGGATGAAGAATCGATCCGAAAACTGACAAATTTCTTGGATATTTGTTACAAAGCTAGAGCGAAAAAGGGGGTAAACTACCTTCCAGACGGTCAAGATGAAGAAACGACTCGTCGAAGGGTTGAGGGCAAGGAGGTCTGGGTTTCTGAGATAGGCCATGAAATTGTAGGAGCATTTACGATCACACCGCCTGAAAAAGCTTGTGGGGTATGGTGGTATCGGCAGTCAGGAGTTGCTGAGGTTAGTCAGGTTGCTGTCCATCCAGCTTTTCGGATGTTGGGACTCTTCTCGCTTTTAATGGATGCTGCTGAGCAAAGAGCGTTGGATATGGGTAGTTTGGAACTGGCTGGAAGCGTTCCTAGTCAACGAAAACGACTGATCAAAGCGTATACAAGCAGAGGAGCTCGTATTGTTGACTATAAATGGAAAAAGAATGCGAGATATGGTTCTGTTATATGGAGCAAATCCCTTCAGGACACTCCTGTCAAGAGCTACCTTTACCGTCGCATACCGAGGAAACTGAAATATTTTCGTCGCTTCATTAAATACAAATTGTTGCGGGAATCCATACAACCACCCTACAACCAAAACACCAAATAACTCATAAAATCACGAAAGTCGTGAATCTATAAGATTTGTAATATCAAGGACTTAAAAAGTTCTCAGGAAAAAGTGAACGTTTTGAACATCCTCTCATTTTGACCTTGCGGCTAAGGCGATTTAGTTTAGGGTAGCGAAAAACCTTTGCGCCTTTGGTTTTTGTTGAAGTTATTGACGGAGATAATGTATGACAAAAAACGTTTTGTACTGTGGGGATAATTTAGAAATATTGGCTACTATGGAAAAAGAAAGCGTTGATATTGTCTATATTGACCCGCCGTTTTATTTAGCCCCCACCCCTGTGGTGGGGGGACAATCATCTTGCGACGAGGGTGTATTTTTATCGCTGCCAGCGACAAGGGGATTTTTAAAAATCCCTTTTTTTGTTGACCCTTCGCCCTATATATGCTATCATTACTTTTGTTGAGAAAATTTACCAGGGCTCGGAAACCTATATAATCAGGTATCAATGAATACTATACCGAGAGGTGGAAAAGTTATGAGTATTATTAAGGAAGAAGCAAAGAGGCTCATTGACAAATTGCCGGATCAAGCAACCTGGGATGACATTATGTACGAATTTTATGTCAAAAAGAAGTTGGCAGTTGCCTTGAAAGCTGCTGAAGAAGGACGCGTTATTTCTCACAAGGAAGTTAAAAAGAGGCTTCTTTCAGATGAAGATTGAATGGACCGAACCGGCCCTGTTGTACTTAGAAAATATTCGTGATTATATCAGGAGAGATTCGGAATATTACGCAGTTTGATTTGCCGAAAAAATCATTGAAGCAGTAGAAAGTTTAGAGAAGTTTCCTGAGATGGGACGTACTGTCCCGGAAGTTGAAGAGGAAACTATTCGGGAGCTTTTATTGCACAACTATCGGATTATGTACCGTGTGGAAGCCGACCGCATTTTAGTCCTTACCGTAATACATGGTGCCCGGGATTTAAGTCAGAGAAAACCCAAGCCGTGGAACATCGTCTAATCTGCGTTTCTTATTAACCGCCGAGAACGCGGAGAGAGCAGAGGAAGAAATTAAAATTAAAAACTCAGCGGACTCTGTGAGCTCTGCGGTAAAAGAATTACTTTCCAAGCAGCAGGTTCGGTTTTCTTTGTTGCAGCCATTCGGGCAATTGGTCACGCTCAACGTTTGGCCATAATCCTTTTTTCTGGCTGCGAGCAGTTGCCTCTAACTGCGGGTACTTGTTATAAAAATTATGGCGAAATCGCAGGTCAGCGTAAGCGAAACCTTCGGTTAACAAAACTTCGTTCAAAAATGTTCTGTCAGGCAGCTGGACATAGGCCAGCAGTCTGCCATACTTGCCTCTGGTGCGATGTTCTTCAAGATAAACCGTAACGTTCTTTCTGAGAGTCAGTTCCGTGGTAAAATCAGCGGCCTGTGGGCCAAAATACATAACGCCAAGTTTTGGGTTTTTGGTCTCCGGCGTGTCGATTCCCCAGAGCCGGATTCTTGTGTGATTGTTATTACCATCGGGGATGTCTATATCAATGGTGTCACCATCAACGACCTTTACAACGGCGAAGGTTTTGGCGTGATATTTTTCAAAGTCGTGGGCTTTTCTTTGTTCTGCGGATTTGGGTCGCCGCTGCCACTTACGCCTGATAGGGCTGTGGTCGAGCAAGATAAACAATGCTGCCAGCAGCAGGCACAGGGCGATTATGCCGGTTCGCCGGCGTCTGCTCATCGCATAAACGGTTTTGTTTTTTTCAGCCAATAGTGGTTTGTCAATCCTTTTTTGCTCGCTCTTGAGCCGGTTTGTCCAGCTCGAAGGCGATGCAAATGGCCTCAAGGGCTTTCTCGGCCTGGTCTTTATTGACAATACAACTGATGCGAATTTCACTGGTGGTAATTGAATCGATATTGACCTCGGCTTCGGCCAGGGCGCTGAACATTTTGTCGGCGACGCCATAATGGGTCCGCATACCAACGCCGACCACGGAAATCTCGGCAATATCGTCGCGTGCAAAAATACGTTCGCAATTAACATCGTCTTTGATTCGTTCTACAGCTTTTTTGGCGGCGGCCAAATCGGAAATGCCTATCATAAACGAGAGGTTCGCCTTTTTGGCACTGACTTCTGTTTGAACGATGTCGTTGACGACCACTCTGGCCTTTGCCAGACAAGCGAATATTTTAGCGGCGTTGCCCGGGACGTTATCGACGCCGACAAGGCCTATCTTTGCCATATCTTTTTGTACTGTCGCTCCTGAAACCACTACACCTTCCATTTGTGGCACCTCATGAGTAATTATTGTTCCCTTTTTTTCTTCGGTACTGCTTCTTACGTGAATTTTGATATCGTAGTTTTTACCACACTCGACGGCCCGCGTGTATATAACGCCGGCTCCAAGACTTGCCAGCTCGAGCATTTCGTCGTAACTAATCTGCTCTATCTTTGCGGCATTTTTGAATATTCTCGGGTCGGTCGTGTGGATTCCATCGACATCAGTATAAATTTCGCACTGCTCAGCTCCCAGCGCTGCGGCGAGTACAACTGCGGTTGTGTCCGAGCCGCCTCTGCCGAGCGTGGTTATATTTTCATTCTCATCTATACCCTGAAAGCCGGCAACAATAACAATTCTACCTTTGTCCAGCTGTTTGTGGATTCGTTCGGCATCGACGCTTTTTATCCGCGCCTTCGTATGGTCGCTATCGGTAATCATTCGGATTTGACCGCCTGTGAAGCTTATGGCATCGTGACCCATAGCGTCAAGAGCCATAGCGAAGAGCGAGACTGATTGCTGCTCACCGGTACTGAGCAGCTGGTCGAGCTCGCGTTTGGGCGGATTGGGATTAAGCTCCAGGGCGTCAGCGATAAGCTCATCGGTCTGTTTGCCGCGGGCTGAAGCCACCACCACAACCCGATAGTCGTTCATAACCTTCTTAATTACCCGCTCGGCGGCCCGGCGAATCTTTTCAGCATCAGCAATCGAGGTGCCCCCGAACTTTTGCACGATTATTGCCATAGTTTGCCTGTTAAAATTTAAATTGTCTGTTATTATCTATTGAATTCGGTTTTGACGGCCAATCGCTTTAGCTTTTCAAGAAATATTCCATCAGCTCAAAACCATTGTCTATTCTAAATCCGGACTTAGCGGCGTTGGCCTCGCTGAAAGTCGTATGCAAAATTCCGCTGATACCGCCGCCGGCCATAGCAAATGGGACCGGCTCAGGTGAGTGAGCGCAGCTTCGGACCGGCGTGTAATGGTCGGGCATTACCAGTATTCGCCAACTTTCGTAATTCTGTATCGCCTCAAGCACAGGCCCGACAATATATTTATCAATCTGCTCGATGGCTTTTTTCTTCATCTCGGCGCTGCCGTTGTGAGATGCTTCATCGGGCGCTTCTATGTGGACAAAAACAAGGTCATATTTGTCGAGCGCTTCTATCGCCGCTGTTGCCTTGCCCTGATAATTTGTATCGACAAAGCCGGTGGCGCCTGGCACGTCTATCAGGTCGAAACCGATGAGCATTGACAAACCTCTTACGAGGTCAACGGCGGTGATAGCGACACCTTTGATTCCAAACCGCTTTTGGAAACTTTCCATTTGGGCTTCCTTGCCCTGTCCCCAGAGCCAGATGGAGCTGACCTGATTTTCGCCGAGGTCTTTTCTGACCTTGTTAATGTCGTGATTGGTGAAAAGCTGCTGTGAACGAGCCATCAAATCGATAAGCATTTCAGCGCCTTTGCCGCGGGGTAAAATCTTTTCTGTTGCCTTACCTATATTATCGTGTGGCGGATACGTCTGAACGTCGAAGTCGAGCCCTTTGAAAACCAACAGGTGCCTGTAGCTTACGCCCGGAAAGAAACGAATCTGGTCATTGCCGAGGTGGTCGTTTAACTCTTTTATCAGTTTGTTTGCCTCTTCGGTGGAGATATGTCCGGCACTGTGGTCTGCCATTTTGCCGTCGGCAATGGTAATCAGATTGCATCTGAAAATCCAGTCGTCCGCAGATAACTCGATATTTCGTGCCACCGCCTCAATTGGTGCTCTGCCGCTATAGTATCTCAGTGGGTCATAGCCCAGCAGGCTCATTTGTGCAACATCGCTGCCGGGTTCCATATCCGCAGGGATTGTCCGGACAAGACCCTGCCTGCCCTGTGCGCTGATTTTATCCGTATTGGGTGTTTCAGCAGCTTCAAGCACGGTCTTGTTACCGAATTGCTCGAGCGGTTCGTCCGCTGCACCGTCAGGAACTATTATGGCGTATTTAGTCACCAATTTTGCCTCCAACGAGTAAGACCACAAAATCACAAGAGCACAAGCAGCTTATGCCCTGTGAAATTATGCATTTTAGACTAATCTTTGTCCTCCGGGATATCCACGATTCTTATGCAGACGGGCTTTCCGCTGAGGACATCCAGCTCTTCCAGTTCTTCTAATGCGGCGGTGATGTTTTTCTGCTGCGTCGGATGTGTTATTATTACCACCGGTACCGTGTTGTCAGGCCCGATACCTTCGTGTTGTAACGCTCCGGATATACTTATTTGGTGGTCGCCGAGTGTTTTGCTCCAGCGGGCTACCACCCCCGCCTGGTCCTTGCACATCACCCTGATATAAAACCTGCTTACAGTATCGCCGATTTTCTCTATTAGTGATTCTATTTCGCTCCTCGGTTTTAGATGCAGGTGGCGAAAGGTAGTAGCGGAATTACCCAGAGCGACGTCGATAATGTCCGCAACAACCGCGCTTGCGGTAGGCATCATTCCCGCCCCCCGGCCGTAGTACATTACCTGGCCGACCGCACTGCCGAAAACACTGATAGCATTAAACGGACCATCGACACGCGCAAGCGGATTGTCCCTGGCGATAAAAGACGGATGCACTCTCAGTGAGACTCTGTTGTCTTTGTCTTTTTGTCCGATTGCAAGCAACTTGAGGACGTAGCCCATTTCTCCGCCGTAGCGAATATCATCTTTTGAAATATTTTCGAGACCCTCAACGAAAATGTCGTCGAGTTTGATTTCGTATCCGAAGGCAATAGAAGATAAGATAGCCAGTTTGTGGGCGCTATCGTCGCCGCTGATATCGAGCGTGGGGTCTGCTTCGGCGTAGCCCTTGTCCTGGGCCTGAGCCAGGGCCTCGGCGAAGTCCTCGTCTTTGCTGGTCATCTCCGAGAGAATGTGGTTGCAGGTCCCGTTGACGATGCCGTACATTGCAGTGATATTATTTGCCGCGAGTCCCGTTCGGATGGCTGAAATAATCGGTATACCGCCCGCACAACTGCCTTCGAAAGCAATGCAGCGGTTATTCTCGTGAGCGGCTTTGTAGAGTTCGCTGCCGTATTCGGCCAGCAGGGCCTTGTTGGCGGTAACGATGTTTTTGCCGGCCTCGAGCATTTTGAGCTGGACCTGTTTTGCTGCATCGGTTCCGCCGACCAGCTCGACACCTATTTGAATAGTGTCATCATTTAGAAGCCGGTTTATATCATCGGTGAGGATGCCGTCCGGCAGCTTTACCGGCCGGGGAGATTCGGTGTCGGTATCAACTACGCAGGCAAGTTTTAGGCGCAGGCCGGTCTTGGCCGCTATCGAATCAGCGTTTTCCAGTATCAGCTTTGCGACGCCGCAGCCGATGGTACCGAAGCCGACAAGCCCAACTTTTACGGTTTTCTCAGCCATTTATTCGTATCTCGTATTTTTTAACCACGGATTTCACGGATTTTAGTTTTTTTCTCTGCGTTATCTGCGGTTTATAATTTATCGGTAATCAATAGTCAATTCATTAACTCCGGTCAAGTAAAAACCGCCAAATTGAACATTATAAGTTAGCAAAATAATCAGTATAATCTCCGGGTGTTTATAATCTTAGAGAAATCGTCAGGGTCGGTGAACGCATCAAGGCCTTTGGGGTTATGTTTGGTGAGCATTTTTATAGTTGCGGCGAATTTTTTATCAAGGCCGGCGATGAACTCATTTGCGATTTTCGATTTACGATTTTCAATTGACAGTTGGTAGGCGTGCAGTGTCAGGCGGTCGATAAGTGGTTTCTCAATTTTGCCTTTGCCGAGTCGATAGTCTGGTTTGAAATCAGAGAGAAATAACGGCCGGCTGCTGCCATATAACGGGTCAATTGTTAGAGGCAATCCAATGTTAGGCAAATGGACGCGAATCTGATGTGTTCGGCCGGTCAATGGGTTGACGGCCAACAGGGCAATTAAGCCGAAATCAGCAAGGAGTTTCCAGTCGGTAACCGCCCCTTTTCCTTTTTTGCGAGTGACGCACATAAGGCCCGGCTTCTTCCAGCTTTGTGCCAAAGGCGCATCGATTGTGCCTTGCCGGCCGGGAACTATGCCGGTTACAAGGGCCAGATAGTCTTTTTTGATGAGTTTTTTCTCGAAATAACTTGAAAATTTGGATTGGGTTTCTTTGTTTTTCGCCAGAATCATAACGCCGGATGTGTCTTTGTCGAGCCGATGCACCAACCGCAGCTCGCTGCATATTTCTGGCCCTAACTGTTCAGCGAGTATATCGACAAGCTGGGGCGCACCTGTGCGGTCCTTGGTAACCGAGACGCCGCTTGGCTTATTGATGACGATAATGTCGTCATCCCTTCGCTGCGTTCGAGGGCAGACCTGATATATTATTTCGATTTTCGTTTTTCGCATTTTCACCACCCCCAAACAAGTTTGAGGGTGCCACCCAGGTTTCATTAGTAATCCAAAGGTCAATAGAAAAACAATAAGCGGCCATTTTGCATTTCTTGACGGCGGATGGCCAATAGCTTATATTGTTTGGCGTTTAGTATACAGTGTTTAGCATACAGCGTATAGCGTTTAGCGCATTTGGAGTTTGTTGCAATGGCGAAAAAAAGTCAATGTGATAGGTGCACAGGGCTGTGCTGCAGGTATTTTGCCCTGCCGCTTGACACGCCGGAAGACAGGGGAGACTATGACGATATGAAATGGTACCTGTGCCACAAGGATATAACTGTTTTTGTGGAAGACGGTGATTGGTATATCAATATAAAGAACAAATGTAAGCACCTCTCTGAAAAAGATTATCGCTGCAGGATATACGATAAAAGGCCGAGGATTTGCAGAGGATACCGTCACAAAGACTGCGATTTCGTCGAGGGCGAATACGACTTCGAGCTGCACTTTACCGATGACAAGCAGATGGAAGAGTATATAAAGATAAAATTCGACAATAACAAAACAGAAAAGCCAAAAGCAAAGAAAAAGAAGATGGCCACAAAGACACTAAGGCACAAAGAAAATAAGAAATAGTTAAAAATTAAGACTTTGTGTCCTGGTGCCTTAGCGGCAAAAATGAAAAGAGAAAGAAATGAAGATACCGCCGGTAAAAGGGACGAGGGATTTTTACCCGCCGGATATGGCCCGGAGAAACTGGATAATTGACGGCTGGAAGAAGGTCTCTGTCCGTAACGGCTTCGAAGAATACGATGGGCCGATATTTGAATATTTGAAGATGTTTCAGATAAAAAGCGGCGACGAAATCGTCGAGCAGCTTTTTTCGCTGACCGACAGAGGCGGACGAGAGCTGGCCCTGAGGCCGGAGATTACCCCTACATTGGCGAGAATGGTAAACCAGCAAATCAGTTCGCTGCCGAGGCCTATAAAATGGTTTTCGGTGCCGCGATTGTTCCGGGCTGAACGTCCCCAGAAAGGCCGACTTCGCGAATTCTTTCAGTGGAATATCGACATAATCGGTGTCGATGATGTCTTGGCCGACGCCGAGACGATATTCTGTGCTCTGGATTATCTGCAGGAAGTAGGACTTACGCCCGCTGATATCGTGGTGAAAATATCCAGCAGAGAAATGCTCGCAGCGCTGTTGCAAAGCATAGGCATCGCAGAAGGCGAATTGGAGGATTTATATGCGGTGCTCGATAAACGCAGCAGACTGCCCGGCGATACCTTTGAACAAATGCTTGCAGAAAAAGTCCCCGATGAGAATAAACGAAAAAGAATATTCAAGCTGATGGCCGTTGAATCTATCGAGCAAATCAAGGATTGTTTGGAGTTGAATGAAACGGCAAGAGAATCGGTAGACGAACTAAAGCATTTGTTTGAATTGCTGGAAGTTATGGGGGTTGGCGATTTTTGCATGTTCGATATCAGCACAGTTCGGGGTTTGGCCTATTATACCGGCATTGTATATGAGATTTACGACCGTGGAGGTGAGCTTCGCGCTATCGGCGGAGGCGGCAGATATGATAATTTGCTGCGGCAATTCGGCGGGCCGGCAATACCAGCTACCGGCTTTGGTATAGGCGATAGCGTGCTGGCGATATTGCTCGAAGAAAAAGGGCTCTTGGAAAAACAATTACCGTCGCGCAAGCTGGATTATTTTGTTGCGTGTGTAGATAAAGTTTACAGGCAAGCTGCTGTTAAATTGACGATGAAGCTGCGGTCGGCGGGATTTGCAGCGAATTTTAGTTATAAGGCCGCTAAATTAAGCAAACAGCTCAAGCAGGCCTCAGAACAAAACGCCGGAAGGTGCGTAATCATCGGCTCTGAAATTGAAAACGACCAACTTATAGTTAAGAATATGGCGACGGGTAAGCAGGAACTGATTAAACTTGATAAATTTCTCGCAGAGCTTGAATGCGAATTGAAATGAAGGATTTTTCTCCCAACCATTACGAGCGGGCCTTCGAGAGTTGGTTGATTGATAATCGCATTCAATACATTGCGGTAGATGAGCACAAGAGAGCGGCCTTCGGACGTTCGAAGATTAAGAGCTTCGATTTTTTATTATATCCGGGCAATCAACAAATAATAATTGCAGAGGTAAAGGGCAGAGCATTCAAGGGGACCAGTTTCGCCAAATTAGCCGGCTTTGAATGCTGGGTTACAACCGAAGACGTCGATGGACTGACCAGATGGCAGGAAGTTTTTGGCCCGGGCCACGCTGCTGTTTTTGTCTTTGTCTATCGTATAGAGAACATAGACGTTGATTTTGACGGCAGGGCGGTCTATGATTTTGACGCGAATAGATATGTATTTTTATACGTTAAGTTAGGCGAGTATCGTCGCTTTATGAAACGCCGTAGTCCGAAATGGCAGACTGTAACTCTCCCCGCCGATAAGTTCCGACAGTGCGCTGTGCAAATGCAAGAACTTTTGGTCTGACTGTGTGTTCCTATACGAAAACAGGGGGGCTAAGCAAAATTTCTCGCTCAAAACGTCCCTGTGTTGTATATTGTAGCGCAATGAGAATCATAGCCGGTGCAAAACGAGGAATGAAATTGCTTAGCCCCAAGGCGCAGGTGTCCCGGCCGATTACCGACAGAGTTAAGGAGTCGCTTTTCAGTGTGCTTTACAAATATGACCTGCCGAACGGCAAACGAATAGCCGATTTATTCTGCGGCGTCGGCTCTCTGGGTCTTGAGGCATTGAGCAGGGGCGCTGGGTTTGTTACTTTCGTCGAGAAAGAGCCGAAGATTATCGCGATTTTAGAGAAGAATATAGAAAAGGCCGGGTATGTCGGCGAGTCAAAAGTTATAAGGGCCAACGCCTTTAAGATTGGTGCCCCGCTTGATTTTGACCAGCAAAAGTATGACCTTATTTTCGTTGACCCGCCGTATTCGGCCACGAGGGATGTTGGCGCCGGTTCGCCTCTGGGTGGATTGCTTACTTTACTAAGCGAACAGGTGTCCCCCGATGGAATTGTCGCGGTCAGGGCTCACAAACGCACAGAACTTTTAGAGCAATATGGCCGGTTCCAAATAATAGACCGGCGCCAGTGGGGGACTATGGCCGTAACTATATTAAAGCAGGCAAGTGGATGACAAACAAACAAGCAGCTATAAAAATAATTAAACGATTAGGCCGCAATGGTTTCCAGGCTTTGTTGGCCGGCGGCTGTGTGCGCGATATGCTGCTGGGCAGGCGCGCCCACGATTTCGACGTCGCTACGGACGCTGCGCCCGCAGACGTTATAAGGATATTCAAACGCACGTTAAAAGTTGGAGCCAAATTTGGCGTAGTGATTGTTTTGCTCGAAGATAAGCAGGTTGAAGTGGCCACATTCAGAACTGAAACTGGATATGCTGACGGCAGGCATCCAGCCAGAGTCAAATTCGCCGGCGCCGCTGAAGATGCCGGCCGAAGAGACTTTACCATCAACGGAATGTTTTACGACCCTCTAAGAAGGGAGGTAATCGATTATGTCGATGGGCAAGCCGACCTCAAAAAGCAGATAGTGCGAACCATTGGTAAGCCCGAAGAGCGGTTTGGTGAAGATTACCTGCGAATACTGCGGGCGGTGCGATTTTCCACTCAACTTGGCTTTGCGATTGAGCCATCGACCTTCTCGGCGATTTGCAGCAATGCAAAAAATATAGTTAGAATAAGCGGTGAACGCATAGCAGTCGAATTGGAAGGCATCCTTGTCAATCCCAACCGTTCTGCCGGGACCTCGATGCTGGCCAAAAGCGGATTGGCTGAAGCAATCTTTGCCGGCTTTGCCGGTGAGCAGGCAAAATTCGCAGTTAGCGTACTGGGCGAGCTGCGCAAAAAGGTCGATTTCGCTCTGGCATTGGCTGGACTTTTCTCCGGCTGCCCGGCGGAGCTTGCACGTGAGAAGTGCCGGATTCTCAAACTTAGCAGAAGTCAGAACAAGCATATAAAATTCTTACTGACCAACAGGGGTAAACTGCTCGATGACCGGATGTCTTTGGCTAAATTAAAAATGATACTTGCCAAGCCGTATTTCTGGGACTTGTACGAGCTGCAGAGAGCGATTGAAAAGGCCAGGCCCGACGAGAGGAAAGGTATTGCTGCGTTAAGTCGCCTGCGGAGAAGAATAAAAGCGCTGGGCGATGTTGAGCTGCGGCCGAAACCGCTGCTCAACGGTCACGATTTAATTCGATTAGGTGCCGTCCCCGGACCCGGCCTGGGCCAGTTAGCTGAGGAGATGTACATCGCCCAACTGGAAGGAAAGCTGCAAACAGCCGAACAGGCCCGGCAGTGGGCGAAGAAGTGGTTACAAAAGCACAGAATGATTGAAAAATAAATGCAGCCGTTTACTCTTCTAATCAAACCTTCCGGCTCAGATTGCAACATTGATTGCAAATACTGTTTTTACAAAGATAGAGCGCCCGAATTTGGCCGGGGCAGACAGCGAATGAGCGATGAGGTGCTCGAGAAACTTGTTAAAGATTATATGCAGTTAGGTTTTCCGGTCTCCGGCTTTGCCTGGCAGGGGGGTGAGCCAACGTTGATGGGTGTCGATTTTTTTAGAAGGGCGGTGCAATTGCAAAAAAAACACGGCACCCCCGGCCAGCAGGTAAGCAATACCCTGCAGACCAACGGAATTTTGCTTGATGACGAGTGGTGCCGGTTTTTCCACGACAATAAGTTTCTTCTCGGCATTAGTATCGATGGCCCTAAGGAATTTCACGATTACTACCGCCTGGACCGTTCCGGCGCCGGCACCTTCGATAAAGTGATGAGGGGTATTCAAACCTGCAAAAAATATAATGTTGAATTTAGCGCCCTCGTCTTGCTAAACAACAAAAGCGTGGGGCATCCTGACCGGTTATTTGATTTTCTCATTGAAAATGATATGACGTATTTGCAGTTCATCCCCTGTGTCGAGACAGACCCCCGCCGTTTTGCTTCGCAAAATCGAAGCAGCGGGGGTGAGATAGCGGATTTTTCAATCACGCCGCAGCAGTACGGCGAATTCTTGTGCAGGATATTTGACCGCTGGTACGACTACGGCCCGGAAAAGCTGAACATTCGTGACTTTGACTCGATAGTAACCTTTTACGTTCTGGGTAAACACACGATTTGTGCATACAGTAAACAGTGCGCCGGTTTTGTAGTCGTCGAGCACACCGGCGATGCCTTTTGCTGTGAGTTTTTTGTAGGGCCGAATGGGCATCTGGGCAGCATCTTAGAAACGCCGATGGAGAAACTCGCCGCCGGCAGTAAAAAGCGGGCCTTTGCCCGGGCCAAGCAAAATCTTTCCAACAAATGTCTTGTCTGCAAATATCTTGATATCTGTCGCGGCGGCTGTATGAAAGATAGAGTCCGCTTGAACGATGGCCGCCGCAGCCGGGAGAGCTATTTCTGCCAGGGCTATAAGCAGTTCTTCGATTACACGTTGCCGAGGTTTACTCAGATAGCAGCCGCCATTAACACCGGTTCGGCTGCCAGACACACCCGGTCGGCTGATAGAGTCAGGCTGTATATTCAGGAGCAGCCGCAAAAAGCCGCCCCACAGAATGATTGAAAAATAATGATAACATAAACCGCTTTATGGTACGTTTTCGGTGGTGTGGAGAAAGGAAATTCCTATCTTTTTTAACATCAAAAGAATATGATAAGTGGCAGTATTGAATAAGGAACTTTTGCAATGAATGCAAACTTAAATCGGCGTGAATTTCTAAAGGCCGCGGGCTTAGGGGCGGCATTGCTGGCCGTCACGGGATGCACGAGCGCCGCAAAGGAGTTTACGACAAAGGCGCATAAGGGCAAACCCAACATCGTATTGTTTCTTGCTGACGACCAGGGCATTGACGACGTAGGCTGCTATGGCAATAATGTTATCCGCACCCCAAACATTGACCGGCTCGCAGCAGAAGGTCTGCGGTTCAACTTGGCCTTTACCCCCACGGCTATGTGTTCTCCAAGCCGCTCTGCATTGTACACAGGCCTATATCCTCATCGAAACGGCTGTCATCCGAACCATAGCAGTATCAAGCCGGGTATAAAGACATTACCGCATTACCTCAAGCCCCTGGCTTATCGCGTAGCTCTTGCGGGCAAAACCCATATAAAACCCAGGGAACAATTCCCCTTTGAGTATATGGGATTAAAGGATGAGCGAATTGAAAAGTTTATGACGCTTGCAAGGGACAAGCCCTTCTGCCTCGTGGTCGCCTCGCACGAGCCGCACGGACCACATAAACAAGGCGGGTACAAGCCGGAGCAGATACCGGTGCCGTCATACAGGGTTGACACGTTGCAGACGCGGCAGCAGCTCGCCAATTACTATACCGACATCGACCTGCTGGACAAGGAAGTAGGAGAGGTTCTCGGCCTGTTGAAAAAACATAACCTTGAGCAGAGCACGCTTTTTGTTTACGCTTCGGACCACGGCTATGACATATTCGCGAAGTGGTCCTGCTACGATGCGGGCCTCCACGTGCCCTTTATCATTCGCTGGCCTGGCAAGGTCAAACCCGGAACTGCAACCGACGCAATGGTCAGCTTCGTGGATGTGCTTCCGACCTTTATCGAGACCGCCGGAGGTAAACCGCCAGGGGACATCGACGGGCGCAGCTTCCTGCCGGTCCTGCTCGGGCGAAAGAAAAAGCATCACGACGTGGTTTTCGGCGCCCACACGACGCGGGGTATCATTTCCGGCAGGGCCTACCCCATCCGCTCAGTACGGACCCGAACACACCAATACATCCGCAACCTCAACCCCGAGGGTGCGTTCCAGTGCGTGAGCACCCACGGCCGCAACTACAAGGAGATTAACGACGGCGTTTGGGGCTCGTGGAAGGAAAAGGCAGGGACCGATGCCTTCGCTGCCGGACGTGTCAAGATGTTTCAGCATCGCCCCGCTGAAGAACTGTACGACCTTACAAAAGACCCGCACGAGCTGAAGAACATTGCGGCTGACCCTGCCCAACAGAAACTGCTCGCATCGCTCAGAAAAAAGCTGGACGCCTGGATGAAGCAGCAGGGCGACAGTGGTATGGAAGCCGAGATGGCCGTGCCTCTGCACAAGAGCCGTTCCGTCAGGAAACGCAGTAAGGGAAATTGACCGCTGTTTTGCTATTAATCAGGAGATAAAAATATGAGTACACTTAGTTACACACGTCGGGACTTTCTAAAAACGATAGGCCTGGGGGCGGCCTCTCTGGTGCTGCCGGGATGTGCAGGCGCTTCCGAGAGATTTTCTGGGAAGAGACCTGCAGACAAGCCCAACATCATATTGATTATGGTTGACGATATGGGTTACTCGGACATAGGTTGTTACGGTGGGGAAATCAGCACGCCGAACTTGGACGGGCTCGCTGCGGGCGGCCTGCGCTTCACACAGTTTTACAACACCGCCCGCTGCTGTCCGACTCGGGCGAGTTTGATGACCGGGCTCTACCCGCACCAGGCGGGCGTGGGGCACATGATGTCCGACCGCGGCCTTGACGGTTATCGCGGCGACCTCAATAACCGCTGCGTTACAATTGCCGAGGTGCTCAAGCAGTCTGGTTATAGTACGTATATGTCCGGCAAGTGGCACGTGACCAAGCACCGGGGGCCGGATGGTCCGAAGTACAACTGGCCGCGTCAGCGCGGCTTCGACCGCTTCTTCGGGACTATTCACGGCGCCGGCAGTTTCTACGATCCGTGTTCCCTGACTCGCGACAATACGCAGATACCGCCTGGTAGCGATGACTTCTATTACACCAACGCTATCAGTGATAACGCCGTCAAATTTGTTCGTGAGCACGCCGCGAGGGTTCCCGCGAAGCGTGGGCCCAATCCGTTCTTTATGTATGTTGCCTACACGGCGCCCCATTGGCCGATGCATGCACTGCCGCGAGACATTGCCAAGTACAAAGGCCGATACGCCCGGGGCTGGGACGCACTGCGGGCTGAACGACACAGGCGCATGATCGAAATGGGAATTGTCCAGAGCAAATGGAAGCTTACAGATCGTGATTCGCGAGTTCCGCCGTGGGAGCAGGCTGAGAACAAACAGTGGCACCAGCGCCGTATGGAAGTATATGCGGCGATGGTCGATTGTTTGGATCAGGGCATCGGACGTATCGTCTCGGAATTAAGGAAAGCGGACGACTTCGAGAACACACTGATTTTCTTCCTGGCCGACAACGGCGGCTGCGCCGAAGAGTACGGTAGTCGCGGCCCAATCAAGCCGGACCCGTCGAAAGAAATACCATTGAAGCCGATGGACAAGAACGCCCTGCAGCGAGATATGCAGCCTAAGGTCACGCGTGACGGTCGCCCGGTGCGTACCGGTGAGGGCGTGATGCCCGGCCCGGCCGATACCTACATCGCCTATGGCAGACCGTGGGCAAATGCCTCGGATACCCCTTTCCGTCTCTACAAACACTGGGTTCACGAGGGCGGCATCGCCACGCCGCTGATTGTCCACTGGCCGAGGCGCATTAAGGCCCGCGACGGGCTGCGTCACCAGCCGGGGCACTTGATAGACATTATGGCCACGTGCATCGACGTTGCCGGCACAGAGTATCCCTCCAGCTACAACAGCCACGAGATAATCCCGTTGGAAGGCAAAAGTATCGTCCCTGCCTTCGCTGACAAACCCATCAAGCGCGAAGCGATTTACTGGGAGCACGAGGGCAACCGTGCAATCCGCGTCGGCAAATGGAAGCTGGTCGCCAAAGGCAAAAAAGGGCCGTGGGAGTTGTACGACCTCGAAGCGGACCGGACCGAGACCGACAACCTGGCGGCAGTGCATCCCGACCGTGTGAAACAGATGGCCACAATGTGGCAGCACTGGGCCGAGCGCGCCAATGTCCTGCCGTGGCCATAGAAATGAGGTAAAGAAATGAATAGTATGTTGACCCGTCGTGACTTTTTGAAAGCCGTAGGTATGGGAACGGCGGCGCTGGCGACGCCGGGGTGCTTGTTTGCTGCCCGGAAGGGGGTTGCTCGCGTGAAGAAACCCAGCGTCCTCTTTATTGCCGTGGACGACCTGCGTCCGCAGCTTGGCTGCTACGGTCATAAACAAATGCTCTCTGGCAACATAGATGGTCTGGCTGCGGATGGCGTTATTTTCCTGCGTTCTTATTGCCAGGTTCCCGTCTGCGGCGCTTCACGTGCCAGCCTTCTCACGGGAGTGCGCCCCACTCGAAATAGATTTATTAGTTACAATGTATGGGCGGAGAAGGACCTGCCGGGTGCGCTAAGTCTTCCGAAGCACTTCAAAAACAACGGATACCACACCATATCAAACGGCAAAGTCTTCCACCACGCGAACGATTGTAAGGATAGCTGGAGTGAGAATCCCTGGCGTCCTAAAGGTGCCTGGAGGAATTATCTGCTGGAAGAGAACAAAAAGCTCGCCCGGGAAGGCGCGGGTGGCAAAGGACCTGCTTTCGAGTCCGCTGATGTCCTCGACAACACCTACTTTGACGGAATGATTGCAGATAAGGCGATTTCAGACCTTCGCCGGCTCAAGGATACGGACAGGCCGTTTTTCCTTGCGCTCGGCTTTTTTAAGCCCCACTTGCCTTTCAATGCTCCCAAGAAATACTGGGACTTATATAAAAGGGAAGAGATTGACCTGGCGGATAATCCTTTCAGGCCCAAGGGCGCTCCTGATGCAGCTTTACACAACTGGGGCGAATTACGAGCTTACGAAGGTATTCCCAGGAAAGGCCCTTTACCGGAGACCATCGCCCGCACGCTCATCCATGGCTATTATGCGTGTGTCAGTTATACCGATGCGCAGATAGGCAAGGTGTTGGCTGAGCTCGACCGCCTGGGCCTGCGGGACAACACAATCATCGTGCTCTGGGGCGACCACGGCTGGAATTTAGGTGAGCACGGCTTATGGTGCAAACACTGCAACTTCGAAACTTCTCTGCATTCGCCGTTAATCGTAGCTGCGCCGGGAATCAAGGGCGGCAAGAAAACGAATGCTTTGACCGAGTATTTAGATATTTATCCGTCCCTTTGTGAATTATGTAATCTACCCCTGCCTGCTCATCTTCAAGGTAAAAGTTTTGTGCCGCTTATGAAAAAGCCGAAGCGCCCCTGGAAAAAAGCCGTCTTTAGCCGATATTATAATGGCGACTCAGTCAAGACCGACCGGTATCGCTACACCGAGTGGCGCAGAAAGAATGGCGAAGTGTACGCACGGATGCTGTACGACCATAATGTTGACTGGGTGGAGAACGTAAATATATCCGAGAGGCCGGAGAACAAAGAGCTGGTCAAGAAATTGAGCAAAATGCTTCAAGAAATAAGAAGATAATGCAGCCGTTTACTCTTTTAATCAAACCTTCCGGCTCAGACTGCAACGTCGATTGCAAATACTGTTTTTACAAGCATCGAGCACCCGAAGTTGGCCGGGGAAAACAGCGAATGAGCGACGAAGTGCTCGAAAGGCTCATCAAAGACTATATGCAGCTGCATTTTTCGCTGGCCGGCTTTGCCTGGCAGGGCGGTGAACCAACGCTTATGGGTCTGGATTTCTACAAAAAAACGGTGGAGTTGCAAAAAAAATACGGCAGCCCCGGCCAGGAAGTAGGTAATTCCCTGCAAACCAACGCAATCTTGCTTAACGACGAGTGGTGCCGGTTTCTACACGATAGTAAGTTTCTTGTCGGCATCAGTATCGACGGCCCAAAAGAATTGCACGACTACTATCGCCTCGACCATTCCGGCTCTGGCACCTTTGATAAAGTAACCAGGGCCATTCAAACCTGCAAAAAGTACAAAGTTGAATTCAATACCCTAACGCTGCTAAACAATAAAAATGCGGAACATCCGGACCAGCTGTTTGATTTTTTTATCGAAAATGGTGTAAAGTTTTTGCAGTTTATCCCGTGTGTCGAGATAGACCCGGCCACAGGCGAGATTGCGGATTTCTCAATTACGCCGCAGCAGTACGGCGAATTCCAGTGCAGGATATTTGACCGCTGGTACGACCACGGGCCGCAAAATTTAAGCATTCGCGACTTTGATTCGATACTGTCCTATTGTGTTCACGGCAAACATACGATTTGTACGTTCGACAAGCAATGCAGTCAGTACATTGTTATCGAGCATACCGGCGATGCCTTCACCTGTGATTTTTTTGTCGAGCCGAAGTGGCGATTAGGCAATATTTTTGAAACGCCGATAGAAAAACTCGCCGCCGGCAGCAAAAAACGTGCCTTTGGCCGGGCCAAGCAAAATCTTTGCAACAAATGCCTTGTCTGCAGGCATCTTGCCGTCTGTCGCGGCGGCTGTATGAAGGACAGGGTCCCTTTTGACAAGGACAGCTTCAGCCGGGAGAGCTATTTCTGTGAAAGCTACAAGCGCTTCTTCGATTACGCAATGCCGAGGTTTATGCAGATAGCCGCCGAAATTAGCGCCGGCTCGCCTGTCAAAACCCAGCCCTTCGTATAACGGGGCCGGCAGAATAAAAATCAGTGAGCACAAAAATTATGCATGTTAATCACTTGCACCTGGTGTATAACCTAATTTTCCCCACACTGCCTCCTGCAACCTGTGCAAATCTTCCTTGCCTTGAGGGCTTTGAGGTATAACGTTGCTCGGAGGGCGAGTACGGTCGGCAGTCTTGCCAAGCTTTATCGTCTCTTTGCCTTTCCACTTCCAGTATTCGCTGTGCCCGTCTGCGAAAGACAGGTTCATCCCGTCACCGTGTTGCACGGGAGGGGGGTCCCACCATTGCTCCTTATCGTAATAAACAGCGAAACTACCCGGAACTGCCCGGCCCACATCAAGAAAAACCAGTCTCTTGTCTCGGCTGGGAATCTGCCCCCATTTTTTGACCCATACGTGGTCTTCTTGAGTTCGAGGTCTGAGCACACCATTCATTGAATCAACTATAGAGTACGTCCGCATCTCGCCCTGAATGCCGCTCGGGCACCGGTAAAGTTTTAGGTTCTTACAATATGGCCATAGCGCTCCCTTTAAGATGGCATCTCTTTTCACGTTCAGGTCGTCAGTGTGCCAATCTTTGCCTACCCAGGGAAGCTCACCCACTCTGTCGCTACCTGCTTCGCCGTTAACCATGGCGTCTTCGTTATCATCTGCATACAAAATCCACGCCAGCGTCAACTGCCTCAGATTGCTAAGACAAACCGCACGTTTGCCCTGCTCCTTGGGTTTCTGCAGTGCCGGCATAAATATCGCCGCCCCAACCCCCAACCCAATACCAATAAGCGCAATGAATGCAACAACGACAATTATCACCACAACTTCCGTTCGAGTAAGCCCCGTTAGAAATCTTCTGTTTCCCAGATTAGAAATCTTTATTTCTAACGGCGTAAGCCCTCTTTGTTTGTCCATAATGGTACTCCTTTCGTTCATCCTCATTACTTTATTTCTCGTAATCCTGTTTTGTAAGTTCGGTAAAATCAGAACTTCTTATAACAAACTCCAAGCCCAAAACAAGCGCAAAAACACATCGGCCGCATCCCGGCATGCCCAGACTCAAGTGCATCATTGAGGCAGCTTCTGTGGCCGGTTGTATCCTGGAAGAAACTCTCGGATAAAAACTGGTACGTAAAACGCGGGCAGGTTACTCGAGCGGTTCGACGTAGATGTTGCGGTACTCAATCGGCGTCCCTTCGCTCTGCAGGCAAATCTTACCCGACTTATCCGAGCACCTGGTACCTACATTCTGCAAAACGCCGTTCACCAGAACTACTACCCAGTCGTCCTTGCAGATGATGTCGTATGCGTTCCATTGGCCGAGCGGCTTTTCGCTGCTCTTTTTCAGCTTTATGGTCCTGCGTCCGCGGACGCGTTTGCCTTTCTCAGTGTGCTCTTTTATCTCAATACCGCCGATGACATAGAAGTCGCCCGCGTTGCCCGAATGCAGCTGGCATTCGAGACTCTTAGGCCAGACCTTGTCGAGACCGCTCATGTGAACAAGGGCGCCGTTGTTGCCGCCGTTTCCGGGCCAGCGCCACTCCACGTGAAAGAGGTAGTTGGCGTAGTCTGCCTCGGTCCGCATATAGCCCGCCGGCCGCCCCGTACAGCGGATTACGCCGTCCTTTACCGACCACGTCTTTGTAACGTCATGGTCCGGCTCACGCACGACCAGCTTCCAGCCGGCAAAGTCCTTACCGTTCCAGAGGACGGTTTTCTTCTTCGGGACGAGCGGCTCTTTCTGCTTTTCCGGGACCACTGCGGTTGCGGCCAGCAGCGCCGTCGTCACGACCAGTACCGCGATTGTGACAGCATAGCGTTTCATAAAATTCTCCTTTCGTTTCAATAAATTATTTTTGTTTTTCGTCGGTGCCTTGCTTCAGGGAAACTGAAGTGTTGTGTCCGATATTATAATAGAAATCGGCTCCGAGTGCAATTATAGAGCACCTGGACGCTCCTTATTGTGGTTACTTGGAGCGGTTTTTTATTGACAGAAAGGGTATTTTTGTGTAGTATGTAATCTTGAGGGACGAATATTTATAACGACCCGTGGTTTTTCGGCTTAGCGAAAAGCCGCTGGAGTAAGGTATATTGGAGGTAAGGGCCGGCCAGGTTGATTTCTGTGTGTTTTGGCAGCCCAGCCTGATTTTGTGATAAAACAAACGGGTTTTTTGGAGATATTTCGATGTTTAACGGAAAATTTCTTGCAGCAATTTTAGCGGTAGGACTTTTATTAGTCAGTGCCGGTTTTGGCCAGACCCTCGAGGAGAACTGGAACGACTTTTTGCATTACACAAAGATTGGCCGACTCGATTTGGCCAGGGGCTACGCACAGGTTATTCTCGATAGTAACCCTGACCCTGTGGAACTGCTCGCCCTTAGCAAAGAAAATCCGCGGGGTTATGCAATTTTATTAAGGGTTATTGATACTGCACCTGATGCCGAACTCGTCGAGCTTAGTAGCAAACTGCTGGATATTATCAAGCAGGGCATATTCATCCGCCGCTCCGACCCGAAGATTATCGTAGAGGAGATAAAAAGACTGAGCAGCAAAACCCCCCGTGGCCGACTTACAGCGGTCAAACGGCTTCAGGACGCCGGCGAATATGCAATACCGTATATGCTTGATGCAGTGGCTGACCCTTCCCGCGAAGAGGAATTTGAAAAGATTGTTGAGGCGCTTCCACAAATCGGCAGAGATGCGATAAGGCCTCTTGTCACCGCGCTGCAGACCGAAAATGTTGCGGTTAAGGGCGAGATAATAAAGGCACTGGGCGGGATTGGCTATCCCCAATCGCTGGCGTATCTAAAGTACATTATCGAAAAAGACGATTCAGCCGTACTTCGTGACCTGGCCGGGCAGAGCATCAAGCTAATTGACCCCGCCGCCTTGAAAGTCCCAGCAGCCCAGTTGTTCTATCGGCTTGCGGAGAGCTATTATTATCACGCCGAATCATTAGTTCCGGCAGAAGATGCCAATTTTGCGAATGTATGGTTCTGGGATTCAGCCGCTCAGCGACTGGAACGCAAAGAGGTTGATAAGAGTTATTTTAACGAACTTATGTCGATGCGTGTGTGCGAGTGGGCGCTCAAGGCCGACGCCGGATTCGGCCAGGCCATTGGCCTCTGGGTGGCTGCCTATTTCAAGGCCGAGTCCGTCAATGTTAGTATGCCGGATTACTTTGGCCCCGGCCACGCCGATGCGATGACTTATGCAACCACCGCAGGCCCTGAATATTTGCATCAGGCCCTTGCACGGGCCGTCAAGGACAAGAATGCCTTTGTCGCGCTCGGCGTCGTGGAGGCATTGGCCACCACCGCCGGTGAGAAATCATTGCTTTATCGGCTTGGCATAGCTCAGCCGCTGGTTCAGGCCCTCTCTTTCAACGATAAGGCTGTAAGATACAGTGCGGCGATAGCAATAGCTGCCGCCGGGCCCAAAGAGATGTTTGCCGAGAGCAAGCTGGTAGTTGAGAATCTGGCACAAGCCCTCGCCGAGACGGCTGAAAATGTGGATTTGGCAAATGAATGGATAGCCACAAGCTATGCCGTGCGTGCAGCCAGAGTTATGCTCAAATTGGCAGAAACGCGAAATCGTGTTATTGATTTATCTGCCGCTCAAGGTGCTCTTATAAATGCAACAAAGGATGAACGGGCCGAAATCCAGGTTCTTGCCGGCCGGATTCTGGCCTATCTCGACAGCCCCGGTGCCCAGCGTTCGATAGCTGCAATGGCTCTTGCCGAAACCAGTGATATGGACGTTCGGATAGCTGCGTTTGATTCTCTGGCCATCTCGGCTAAACTTAACGCCAATCTGCTTAATAACGAAATGATAGACGCCGTTTATGGATTGGTTAGTTCGCAGGAAGCTGACCCGGATTTGCGCAGTGCCGCCGCTTCTGCTTACGGCGCACTTAACCTGCCAAGCCAGAAGGTAAAAGACCTTATACTCGACCAGGCCCGCAGTTAATTAAAATTAAAAAGTAAAACCGGCTGGATAATATTTGCCTCTAATGCCCGTTGCTGTTAGCGGGCATTTTTGTTATTATATGCCAGCTTGATTAATCCCGAGAGGCGTAGAGTGAAGAACATAAAATCATAGCATATTAATATGGGTTTTGCGGTTCACTTTATTCGCCGAAATACTTTTCGCACTTAGCAAAGCCCTGAAGCGCTATAAGAATGCAGGATAAGGTAATAACATGAAGACGCATATCAAGCAGGTAAAACGAAAAATCCTTCCGATTTTACAGTGCTATGGAGTTAAACGAACGGCTTAGAACGAGGTAAGGAATAATGAAAAAGGAAATTCTTGAGAGGGAATTAAAGACAATTGCCAGTATTAGTAAAGAGTTTGGGGCAAAAAGAGTGCTGTTATTTGGTTCGTGTCTTGAAGATATTGAATCCGCCCGGGATATTGATATCGCGGTTAGTGGTATCAAACCCAGAGAGTTTTTCAAATATTATGGTAAGGTATCAATGGCAGTGGATGATGAAGTTGATATAATCGATTTGGATGACGTAAGAGAACATCTCTATAAAAGAGTTTTATCCAAGGGACAGGTGGTGTATGAAGAAGGAATATAAGGAATTATATGAAGATGTACTCGATGAGGCCAGGGCTATAGAAGAGACTTTAGAAAGGCTATATGAGGTTAGAAATAAGTTTGATTCGCAGGTTAAGGACCATTGTATAGAACCCGCTATGGGGACTTATTTGATGAATTTCTATAATGGTGTAGAAAATATCTTAAAGCGTGTAAGCAAAGAATACTATCAGACTATGCCGAAAGGAGAGAGTTGGCATAAAGAACTTATAGTTTTGTCATGCGGTCCACCTGAAGGAAAGGCGGCAATATTTAGTCAAAGTATAGTAGAGAAATTGCACCAGTATAGAAATTTTAGACATCGATTCGTAAGTGGATATGGTTTTCAACTCAAAGGCGAGAAGATGTTGGAGTTGATAGATAATATTGGCCCACTATGGGATGACATAAGGAAAGCTATCACGGATTTTTGGGATACGTTATAAGTGATAACATGAAGACACGTATTAAGCGGATAAAAAGGAAACAATAGTTGATAAAGTAAAGTTTGCGCCGGTTTAAGATTGCCAGACAAATTTTTGCCTCTAATGCCCGTTGCTGTTAACGGGCATTTTTGTTATCATACGTTGACTTGATAGTGACCCGGTGGATGATGAATACTCTAACGACGAAATACCAATTGAAAGGATTGCAGAATGGCTATTGACGCGAAGCAAGTATCGGCCTGTCTCGAAGAGTGTAAAAAACACTTGACCGCCGAGCTGCTTGCCTTCTGGCTCAGCCGGTGCAAAGACGATAAAAACGGCGGCTTTATTACTCACTTTGATAAGGACGGCAGCGACACCGGTGAGGACGAAAAATCGTTAATTGCTCAGACGCGCACCGTTTATACAATGTCCTCGGCTCATCGCGCAGGCTATGGCGGAGGCAAATGTGCCGAATATGCAAAGCACGGCGTCGATTTTCTCATCAATAAAATGTGGGACGCCGAACACGGCGGATTCTTCTGGATGGTGGACCGCAAGGGCAATGTTACCATTGACAAGAAGATTCTTTATGGGTTCAGTTTCGCGATTTATTCCCTGAGCGAATATACCCTGGCAACTGGTGACCCGCGTGGCGCCGAATTCGCCGAGAAGGTATTCGACCTTATCCAGAAGTATTGCGCCGATACGATGTACGGCGGGTATTTCGAGATGTTTGAAAGAAACTGGGACCTGTGCGGGCCGGGCAGCGGCGGCGGAGACAGAAAGACGCTCGATGTCCATATGCACCTGATGGAGGCCTTTACCACATTGTATGAATGCAGCGGCAAAAGCGTGCACCGGCGAAAACTGCTCGAAGATATAGATATTTTGATAAAGAGAATACTGCACCCGCAATATGCAACCGGCATACCGCAGTTCACGCCCGATTGGCAGGTTGCGCCGCAGATAAAGTTCGATATCGTCTGGGGCTGGGACCGCTTCGCCGACGGCGGACAAAAGGCCCACGGCGACGACAATACCTCAGCCGGCCACAACGTCGAGTTTGCCTGGCTGCTCGCCCACGCAACGGATATTATGGGTACTGGCTTTGAAGAGTACCGGGACGTTATTAAGAAAGCGATGGACCACGGAATGGAAAACGGCATCGATAACGAATACGGCGGGGTTTACGTAGAGGGGCCTCACTCCGGCGGCGTTTACGACAGGGAAAAAGAGTTCTGGCAGCAGGCCGAGGTTATGATTGGTATGCTCGAGGGATGCCTGCGTTTCGGGCCCGAGAGATATTGGCCGGCTTACGAAAACGTGCACCGATTCGTTTTCGACAAAATGATAAATCATCCCGTTGGTGAGTGGTGGCCGTTGCTCACGCGGGAGGGCAAACCTATCTGGACGCACATGAGCCATTCCTGGAAGGTGAACTATCACACTGTCAGAGCTATGGTGCAGTGTATAAAACGCCTGGAAAGATTGCTTAAAACTTTTCAATAATATTGGAACGCAATGGAGTACCGCGGCAGATATAACATTTTTGATGCGGCAGCAATAAAGACCTATCCGCTTGGCACGCGGCCCAATAAGGTCAAGCTTGAGAATATACTGCACCCGTCCGATGTCGGTAAAATTGAGTTTAATCTGCCGGCGGAAACCGTCGGTATGATTGAGACCGTCGCGCAGGAAATAGTTTCCGTGCGTAAACAAAACAAGCCTGTGATATTTTTTGCCGGAGCGCACCTGATAAAAAACGGCCTGGGCGGATTGCTCGCGGACCTCATCAGGCGCAACGCAGCCACTCTTGTTGCCGGCAACGGCGCCACAGCCCTCCACGATTTTGAACTGGCGCTGATAGGCGAAACCAGCGAATACGTCCCGGACACCCTCGGCAAAGGCCGGTTCGGAATGGCTTACGAATTTGCTTACATCAATCGCGCTCTATCTATCGGCAACGAACAAAAGCTTGGCTACGGCGAGTCACTCGGAAAAATGATTTGTGACGCTGGTTTCCGCAGCCAGGTTCTTTCGTCGGTTACAAAAGACCCACCGCGGGATTTCCTCCATCCTGAAATCAGTGTCCTTGCCGCCTGCTATAGAAGCAACGTTCCCTTTACCGTTCACGCTGGGATAGGCGCAGATGTAACCGACCAGCACCCGTCTTTTGACGGCCAGGCCAAAGGCGGCTGCTCAGGCCGAGATTTTCTCATCTACACAAACGAAATAACCAAACTTACAGACGGCGGCGTGATATTAAACATCGGCAGCGCAGTGACCGGACCGGAAGTTCTGCTTAAAGCCGTCTCAATGGCTGCCAACATCGGAAAAGTTCCAAATAACATTTTGACCGCCGACTTTGACCTCCGCCGCCACGACCCCGCTCAGATGACCGATGAATCTTCCCAGGGCTATTACTTCCGCGACCAGAAGAGCATTGTAACACGAATCCCCCAGGCCTTTGCAGGCAAAGGTTTTTACATAGAGGCAGACCAGAAACAAACATTTCCATTGCTCTATAAAAAGATTATAGAAAAGCAGTTGTAACTCAAAGGTATCGAACTTATGAAGAAAGAACGCATCAGTGAAATCCTGGGCCGGATTAAAAACGTAAAAATAGCGGTCTATGGCGATTTTTGTCTTGACGCCTACTGGCTGCTCGACCCCCTCGGCTCGGAACTCTCCGCTGAAACCGGCCTGCAGGGCCGGGCGGTCGGTAAGCATTACTATTCGCTTGGTGGTGCGTCAAACGTTGTCGCCAATCTTGCCGCCCTTGAGCCGGCAGCTATCCAGGTCATAGGCGTTATTGGAGACGACATCTTCGGCAGAGAGCTGATGCGCCAGCTTCACGATTTGAAGGTCGATACAACTTATCTGGTGGTTCAGAAGGAAAATTTCGATACCGTAACCTTCGGCAAGCCATACCTTGAGGGCAATGAAAAACCCCGTATCGACTTCGGCTTTTTCAATAAGCGAACCGAGGCAACCGACCAGGCCCTGCTGGACGGCATCCGTAGCACCTTGCAAACTGCAGACGCTCTGATATTTAATCAACAAGTCCCGGCTTCCATCACAAACGAATCTTTCATAGATGAAGTCAACACCCTGTTCGAGCGGTTCGCCGACAAAATAGTTTTGCTCGATTCCCGGCACTACGGGCGCAAATTTGAGAATATCTACCGCAAGACAAACGATTTGGAAGCAGCCCGGTTAAACAATGTCGATGTTAAATCAGACGATGTCCTCACGTTGGCCGATGTGAGGAGATACGCCCAAAATCTTTTTCAGCGCGCCGGCAAGCCTGTATTTGTAACTAGAGGGCCGCGAGGCATCATAACCGTTGATTCCGACGGCGTCCACGAAGTTTCGGGTATTCAATTGATGAAAAAGCTCGATACGGTCGGAGCCGGTGACACGGTAACAAGCGCATTGGCTTTATGCCTGGGCGCGGGTGTTCGGCCTGCTGAGGCGGCCGAGCTCGCAAATTTTGCCGCCGCTGTCACCACCCAGAAATTATTCCAGACCGGCACGGCTCCAGGTGCCGAAGTCCTCGAAATCGGCAGGGACGCCGACTATATCTATCAGCCGGAACTTGCTTCCGACCGACGGCGAGCCCGTTATCTCGACAAGACGGAAATAGAACTTTGCTGCGAATCAATACCGCTTGGGCGAATAAAACACGCCGTATTTGATAACGATGGAACCATCAGCACCCTGCGACAGGGCTGGGAAAAAATAATGGCCCCTGTGATGATTAAGGCCGTTCTCGGCGATAAATATGAAACCGCCGACGAAACCCTTTACCATAAGGTGAGAAACCGTGTCGCCGACTATATCGATAAATCGACCGGCATTCAGACAATTATGCAGATGGAAGCTCTTGTCGAAATGGTCAAAGAATTCGGCGTCGTTGGGCCTGATAAAGTCCTCGACAAATTCGGCTACAAGGAAATTTACAACCAGCACCTTATGGAGCTCGTCAACCGGCGAATCGAAAAATTCAAACGCGGCGAGCTCGGCATCAACGACTACACAATCAAAGGTGCATTGGTATTACTAAAAGAGCTGCGTCAAAAGGGCATAAAACTTTACCTGGCAAGCGGAACAGACCGCCAGGATGTAATCGCCGAATCCGAAGCGCTCGGTTACGCAGAGTTTTTCGACGGCGGGATTTACGGGGGACTGGGTGATGTCACTAAGTATTCCAAGAAGATGGTCATCGAAGGAATAATGACCGAAAATAATCTCCAGGGTCCGCAGCTCGTTGTCTTCGGCGATGGTCCCGTTGAAGTGCGGGAATGCCGAAAACGGGAGGGGCTTGCCATTGGCATCGCAAGCGATGAAATTCGAAGGCACGGCCTGAACATCGAAAAACGCACACGCTTGGTCAAAGCCGGCGCACATATTATTGTCCCTGATTTCTCACAACACGATAAACTCATCGAATTATTGTTCCAGGGTTTCGGGCCTCACTTTGAAAAAAATCCCAAAGCGGGAACCTGATAGCAAAGGTAATGTTATGAGAGCAAAGCAAACGACACTGACAGTCACGTTGACATCTCTGGCCCTGGCGGCTTCGGTCCTCGTCGGCAACTGCGCCGGCAAGAGCGAACCCAACAAGGACAGAAAGCCCGCAGCGGAGAAAATCGACTACGTCCGCCAATGCCTCGATGTGCTAATGGAGTACGGCACTGACCGATACGGCGACAAATATACGCCAATCCTGGTCAGCATTCTGGATGTTCAGTCCCGCACCTGCCCCCAAAACCCGGAAAAGCTTGAGGAACAATGGCGGGTTGACCGGCGAGGCCGCCGAAACCCCGCAGGGGCGAATATGCTGATGGATCAGCCGACCCTGAAGACGATGTTTCTCCTCTCCAGAGCGACCGGCAACGACAAGTATGCCAAATTCGCGCGCACTTATATGGATTATTATATGAAGAACCTCGTCGATGACAAAAACTTTTTCTGGTGGGGCTGGCACCGGCATTACGATGTGTACCGGGAGGAAATGACCGGCCACATGGGCAACCATCATGAGCTCCATGCCCTGCACTGTATCGCATGGGACAAACTGTGGGCGGTAAACCCGCAAGCGGTTCGCAAAGAAATTGAAGCCATCTGGAAATGGCATGTAATCGACAGGAAAACAGGCGAAATCAACCGTCACGGTGACGGCAAGAGGGGCTGCGACTTCAGCATGAGCGGAGCGTCATTCATCCACGCATTTGCCTTCCTTTATACCAAGACGAAAGAAAAGGCCTGGCTGGACCGCGCCAGGCTTGTGGCGAGCTATTATTGGGACCGGCGGAACAAAGAGACCAATCTTTTTCCCGACCGCCCCAATGCCGGAACAGAACGTTTTGACGGAAGCCACTTCCTCACCAGCATTACAGGTTTGCATTGTCACGCATTGCTCAAGACCTACGAAATGACCGGCGTTGAAGTCTTCAAGGATTACGCGGTCGCTTATCTCAAGGCCTACGCCAAATATGGGTTCGATGAAAAAACGGGCAAGTTCTGGGGTTCTCTTAACCTGGATGGTACGCCGTTTCTGGGGCCAAGGCTAAAGCAGGGATATGCCGCCTATGAGCCTCGCGGCCACCTCGACCTCTGGGGCCCCTACGTCCTCGGCTATGAATATCCCCTCTGCACCGCGCAGGCCTATGCCTACGCCTATCACCTGACGAAGGAGGAAATCTTCCTGACCACGGCAAAACGCTTCGCCGACTGGATTGAGATGGAGCTTCCTCCGCGAAAATCTCTGGAAGAGTGCTGGTACGAGGGCTATGCCAAACAGTACGCCCCACACGGCACCTACGCGGACAAGTACGGCCGGACTATTTCGTTCTTTATCCACCTGTATGTTTTGACGAATGAGGACAAGTACCTGATGCTGGCCAGGGAAGTGGCGAACGATGCTGTTTCCACCCTCTATTTCAAAGGACTTTTCCGCGGCCATCCCGCCAAGCCTTATTATGAGGCGACCGACGGCGTAGGGTTCCTCCTCTACGCTCTATTAGAGCTTGACCAGGTAGAGAAGCGTCCGAACGAGGTGTTGGCCAGGCAGGCCATACTTATCGGCAAAGAAACCGACAGGGTGCGTATCGCTCTTGATAACTGGTGATGACTTCTCCCGAACAGCTTGGAGGGTTCCCGAATATCGAAGAAAAGCTATTTACCCCGTTAGAAATAATGCCCTGCCATCTGGGCGGGGTAAACAATACATAACGAGGGTAGGGTCTAAAGCCCCACCTGAGTTTTCTAACGGGGTTTTCTTTCATTGAGCCAGATGTCTAATCGAGGTGTTTTCCAACCGTAAGGTTTTCCCAGAATGTCATAATCACCATCTCCATCCAGGTCGGCAATCCTGGACTCGTGAAGGGCAATTCCGCTTGAAACCGGCAGCGTTTGAAAATTGCCTTTTCCATCACCCAATAAAATCAAATTCCTGGCATCCGGGTTTTTGCCGTACAAGCGCATTTCCGCCGCCCAGATGTCAAGATTGCCGTCGCCGTTAAAATCAATAAGCGCTAACGAGTGGCCGCAGTCCACCTCTTCAATCAGCTTTTTGCCGACCCAGGTGCCTTTTTTCCATTCGTACATCATCATCGGAGCCCAGCCGTCTCCTACGACCAGGATGACTTCAGGCCGACCGCCCTTAATCAATTGTCCGGCCGCTGAACGCGTGAACGCATAGCCGGCATCGATGATGTTCGGTGTATAATTAGTTCCCCCATTATGCTTAAACCAGCGGCCGCCGCCAACTATGTCAAGCTTGCCATCCCCGTCAATATCCGCCTTGTCTAATCCCTCATGTTCGTTGACTGCTTTAAAGCCGGGGTATTTTCCTCGCTGCTTCACTTCGCTGTCTTTGCTCCAGGAGTAAATCTCTGTGCACTGCCAGGATTTAGCCTTCTTAGGATTTTTTGGAATTTCGGCGATATATAGTTTACAGGCACCCTGGTTCCAGAATACAAGTTCCGTTCGTCCGTCACCGTCAAAGTCGCCGAATATTTGGTCATGGTGTTTTCGCCCGCCAAAATTTTTGATTTCGCGGCGCTTCCACGGGGTTTTGAGACCATACTTCGGATATGGATTTTCCCACCACCAGACTCTGTTACTCCGCGAGTCGCCTCCGAAGACTATATCAGCGTCTCCGTCTCCGTCGATATCGTAGAAGTCCGCTCCCGCTTCGATATGCAGGGCTTCATTATCGACCACGTATTTTGTCCATCCATCTGGACCGCGACGATACCAGACAACCGACGGTGATTTAGTGCGCTCGGTGATAACAAAATCATTGATGCCGTCTTTATCGACATCCAGCACAAGACTCGAAGTCTGCTGGTCTCCGGAGTTGGGTACAGGGAGGTCTCCCTTTGTTGTCGATAGGTGTTTCCAGCTAACAGTGCCTGCCTTTTGCGAAGCTGAACCATAAGCAATAAGGATGCTTACAGCAAGTAATGTACTGATTATTAAGATTTTCGGTTTCACGACAAAATCTCCTTATCGCAGGGCTTTACGAAAGGACGCCCGCTTGTGATAGGCACTTCTAAGGGGACAGGTCCATAAAGTGATGCAGCAAATCAAGCAGGGCCAATTTCGTCTAATGAGTCGAGCTCATCCAGTAATGAATCGGAATCATCCTCTAATGAGTCGAGCTCATCCAGTTCTACAAATGACTCAAAGTCATCGGTTGCTGAATCGCCTGTTGACGCCCTCTCTTGTGGCAAGGCTTGTGCGGCCAACTCAGGTTGGGCGATGTCTTTGGGCTCTCCGTCAATCTGAAGTACAAATTTTAGAGGGCCTATTTCGATATAATCGCCTGCTTGAATGACCGCCTCATCTATGCGCTTACCGTTAAGGTAAGTGCCGTTACGTGAGCTAAGGTCACGAATTTTCAGTGTCCCTTCGTCTCGGTTGAGCTGGCAGTGCCTTCTGGAAACCGACATAAGGGGAATACGAAGGTCGCAGTCATGGCGCCGGCCAATCACCGTGACGCCGCTCGACAGAGAGAAAGCTTTCTGCGAGCTGTTCTTTTTGAGTAGAACCAAATTTACATCCATCATACCTTCCTCACCGTTAATTTAAGCCTCGCCCCGGCTATTGGCCCCCCATTTTGCGAGGGCCCCGCAAAAAGCCGCGAAACGGGAACCCGACAAAATAAAGTCTCTCTCATTATACAGGAAAAAGCAGCATATAGCAACAAATAAAATCAGACGATAATTGACAATTGACAATTGACAATTTATAATTCAATAATCAATACTCAGTAACCAATAATCAATGGAATGCATTGGTAATATCGGACGGTTTTATGGCAAAAGTAACACTGCCGGATGGCAGCGCATTAGGGATTACTGACGGTACAACGGCAAAGCAATTGGCAGAGCAAATTGGGCCGGGACTGGCAAAAGCAGCCGTAGCAGCGAAAATAAATGGGCAATTGGTAGATTTATCCACGCCTATAAATGGCGATGCCGCCATTCGAATCATCACCCCCGAAGATGACGAAGGCCTTGAAATAATGCGACATAGCTGTGCCCACATAATGGCCGAGGCGATATGCACTATCTGGCCGGACACGAAGCTCGTCTACGGCCCAACCGTTGAAGACGGATTTTACTACGACGTTGACCTTGATGAGCCGATTCGCCCGGACGATTTCGAGCGTATAGAGGAAAAGATGCGCGAAATCATCAAGGCCGACAAACCATTTATTCGCAAAGAGAAGACCCGAACCGAGGCCCTGACAAAATTAGCCGGCGACAAATATAAAACCGATAATATAAGCCACACAGACAGTAACATTATTAGTTTTTATTCGCACGGAGACGGCTTTGAGGATTTGTGCCGGGGCCCGCATTTGCCCGGCACCGGCAGAGTCGGAGGCTTTAAGATTATGTCCGTAGCCGGCGCCTATTGGCACGGTGACCCAACGCAAAAAATGCTCCAGCGCGTCTATGGCACCGCCTGGCCAACCAAAAAAGACCTTGACGACTACCTGTATAGATTGGAGGAGGCAAAAAAACGTGACCACCGTGTATTAGGCAGGCAGCTGGATTTATTTAGTTTCAACGAGGCCGGCCCCGGCTTTGCATTCATTCACGCCAAGGGAATGATTATCTGGAACACCATAGTGGACTTCTGGCGCGGCGTTCACAATAAATATGGCTATCAGGAAATCCAGACACCTATCATCCTCAACGAAGAGCTGTGGCACAGGAGCGGCCATTGGGACAATTACAAAGAGAATATGTACTTTACCAGTTTCGACGACACCAGCTATGCGATAAAGCCGATGAATTGTCCCGGCGGATGTTTGGTTTATAAGACCCGGCAACATTCATATCGCGAATTTCCGCTGCGCGTTGCCGAGCTTGGCCTGGTGCATCGACACGAGGCCAGCGGTGTTATGCACGGGCTTTTCAGGGTAAGGCAGTTCACCCAGGATGATGCCCATATCTTCTGCACCCCGGAGCAGATAGAGTCAGAAATAATAGGGGTCATTGAGCTTACCTTCGAGATATATAAGGCCTTCGGGTTTGAAGATTACCGCATTGAGCTGTCAACCAGGCCCGAAAAGCACATAGGTTCGGACGAGATTTGGGATGTTGCCACAAATGCCCTCAAAAACGCCCTTGGGCACAAAACAATTGAATACAAAATCAACGAGGGCGATGGCGCATTTTACGGGCCCAAAATAGATTTTCACATAAGAGATTGCCTGAAAAGGTCTTGGCAGCTCGGCACAATTCAACTGGATTTTTGGATGCCGGAGCGGTTCGGCTTGGTTTATACCGACAAAGACAACACCGAGAAAACACCGGTTATGATTCACAGGGCGGTTTTGGGCTCCTTCGAGCGATTTATCGGCATTCTTATAGAACACTATGGCGGCAATCTGCCTCTATGGCTTTCGCCCGAGCAGGTTAGAATCCTGCCCATAAGTGAAAAAAGCAATGATTACGCAAAAATCATTGAAGACAAGCTTAAAGACGCACAATTGCGATGCAGTTGCGACCTATCGAACGAAAAAATAAATGCTAAAATTGCCAGGGCCCACAGCGAAAAGTTACCTTGTATGCTGATAGTCGGCCCGAAAGAGTCCCGGTCCAATACCGTCAACGTAAGAATCCGGGGAGATAAAGAAACCAGAACAGTGGAGATTGGCGAGTTTTTAAAAATGGCAAAACGCAAAATTGCCGATAAAAAAACAGATTTAGCATTTGAAATTGATGATTGATGAGTGATAATTAGAAGAGACATTAAAAATAATAAATTATTTTAGTTCTTTTAAGAAAGGTAAGGTGGTGCACAATCAGCAAACGAGGTTTAAAGGTAAATGGGGGGATTCGGGCTGAGACAGTTCGGCTAATCGATGAATCAAACAATCAAGTAGGAATCGTAGACACACGCGAAGCAATGAGCAAAGCCCGCGAGGCCGGCTTGGATCTCGTCGAAGTTGCCCCCACAAGCAGCCCGCCGGTTTGCCGCATAATGGATTATGGCAAGTGGCTGTATCAGCAAAAACGCAGGATTCGCGAGGCCCATAAAAAAAGCCAACGCCACGGTGCAACGCTGAAGGAAATCAGGCTCAGGCCTGAAACCGACAAACACGACCTGGATATCAAGCTCAATCACGCCCGCGAATTCCTGGAAAAAGGCCACAAAGTGCAGTTCACGATGTTCTTCCGAGGACGTCAGATGCTGCACAAAGACCATGGCTATGCAATGCTCGAGCAAATTGCCGAATCGTTGCAGGATTTAGCCAGGGTCGAGCGACCAGGCAGAATGGCTGGAAGGCGTATGACTTTATTACTTGTGCCCAAATAATTCGTATCTCGTAAAGTGGGAATCGATGATTGGTTATTGACATACGAAATACGGAATATCTGTTGCGCCTCGCTATAAAACGGACGATTCGCCGAAAAATCGCAAGTCAATTTTTCACTTTTTAGAGAATTTGCACATTATGGCATTGACCGGTAGCTGCAAATAACGTAGATTACTAATTTCATACTTTGAAGGAATTAGCTAAATGCCGAAACAGAAAACCCATAAAGGGTTGAGCAAAAGAATTAAAATTACCGCCAGCGGCAGGGTCAGGCACAAACGCGCCGGCGGCAGCCACCTTATGAGCGGCAAAAACGCAAAGCGTCGAAGGCGGGTGGGCAGCTCGGCTATTATGACCGGTGCAACCGCCAAAACTGCCAGGCTCAAACTCTGTAAATAGAGACCAAAAAGATAAAATTGTTTTAACAATTTCAGGCTTGCTTCTCGGCTTCAAAATCAGCTGCCGCCAGCAGGCTTAAAGAATCGAAATTCTTAAAGGAAAGCTGATATGCCAAGAGTTAGAAAAGGTGCCGCAAGACACCAGGCAAAGAAACGAATCCTCAAAGCAGTAAAAGGCTATCGCGGCTCAAGAGGTCGGCTGTATCGCCAGGCAAAAGAAGCTGTCATACGGGCAGCGGTCAACGCTCGCATTGACCGCAAACGCCGAAAGCGGGATTTCCGGGGGCTGTGGATTACACGCTTAAGCGCAGCCTGCCGGCAGCGGGACATAAGATACAGCCAGTTCATCAACGGGTGCAAAAAAGCTGACATTCAACTGAACCGAAAAGTGCTCAGCGAAATCGCTATTGCCGACCCAGAGGGCTTCGATGCTATCGTTGCCGCTGCCAGAGCCGCAATCGCCTGAGTAAGTATCCCGATGAAAGCGGGACTGCTAAACAAACACCGGAGTTTCAATGCTTGAGCAATTTGAAAAAATAGGCAAAGATGCCCTTGCGGCCCTGAAAAAAGTCGCCGATGCCGCAGCGCTGGAAGATTTCCGAATAAAATACTTAGGTCGAAAAGGCAAAATCACACAAATGCTTGGCCAAATAGGCCAGTTGTCCTCGGAACAAAAGCCCCGCGCAGGCCGGCTCGCAAACAAAATAAAAAAAGAGGTTACCAAAACATTTGAACAGCTAAAAAACACTTTATTGCAATCGCAGGAGCAAACGCCCGAGTTGATAGATATTACTCTGCCGGGCATACCTGTTAACATCGGCAAAACCCACGTTATTACCCAAACCTTAAATGAGCTGCTGGAGATATTCGGTCGAATGGGCTTTGCTGTGGCCTATGGCCCTGAGGTTGAAGACGAGTGGCACAATTTCGTCGCGCTCAATATCGGCCCCGACCACCCCGCAAGGGACCCCTTTGATTGCTTTTACATCGATGACAACGTCCTTTTGCGCAGCCACACTTCCCCGGTTCAGATCCGCATTATGGAACACACCAAACCACCCATTCGAATTGTTGCGCCGGGGCGGGTCTATCGGCCGGACACCGTCGATGCGACACATATGTATATGTTTCATCAGCTTGAGGCACTGGTTGTTGACGAGGGTGTCAGTATGGTGGATATGAAAACCACCATTGCCCAATTTATCCACGCCTTTTTTGGCCTCGATACGAAATGGCGGTTTCGGCCGAGCTTTTTCCCATTTACCGAGCCCAGCGCCGAAGTTGATTTGCTCCTCGCCGATAAGACCGGTAAAGAAAGCTGGGTAGAGATGGGCGGTTGTGGTATGGTTGACCCGAGTGTTTTCGACGCCGTTGGAATAGACAACGAAAAATATACCGGCTGGGCGTTCGGATTCGGGGTAGAGCGGCTTGCTATGCGAAAATACGGCATTACGGATATTCGACTGCTTTTTGAGAACGACCTGCGATTCCTAAAGCAGTTTTGACTTTGCCGATTGTTGTTTAGTACTACAGTGCTACTTAGACCCTGTTAAAGTATGTAAGATTTTACTATATAAAAACTTATGCTTATAACGTTAAATTCGAAATTCGAATATCGAAACTCGAAACAAATTCAAAATACGAATTACCAAAATCTCAAACAGCTCATTGGCTGCTGGGCGATTTTTGTTTTGAAAATTCGTATTTTTGACATTCGATATTGTTTCGGATTTCGGATTTCGTGCTTCGGATTTTAACAGAAAAACCAGATTTTCACTATTAAGTCGCGCTGTAGTATTAGATGAGTTCAAAATTCCATCGTCGCTATTCGCTCTCGAAAGGAGTTATTGTGAGTATAAAAGGTGTCGTGCTGGCAGGCGGGACTGGCTCACGTCTGATGCCTTTGACAAAGGTAACGAACAAACATTTGCTGCCTATCGGGCACAAACCTATGATTTATTACCCGATTGAGAAACTTGTCTCGGCAGGTATTGAGGCAATCCTGATAGTAACCGGAGTTGAACATATGGGCGATGTTGTAAACCTGCTGGGCTCCGGAAAAGACTTCGGCTGCCGGTTTACTTACAAAGTCCAGGATGAGGCCGGCGGCATCGCACAGGCTTTGGCTCTTGCTGAAGACTTTTCCTATGGAAACCCGCTGACTGTCATTCTCGGCGATAATATCTTCAGGGCGGGCCTGAAAAGATATATCGACCGTTTCAAAACGCAGGCAAAAGGTGCAAGGGTTCTTCTAAAACAGGTCAAAGACCCTCAGCGCTTCGGTGTTGCGGAGATATCCGATGATCGCGTCATAAAAATAGAGGAAAAACCCAAAAGTCCCAGGTCGGATTATGCCATAACCGGCATCTATTTTTATGACGCCTCAGTTTTTGATATTATACGAACACTCAAGCCGTCAGCTCGTGGCGAGCTTGAGATTACCGATGTGAATAATGCTTACTTGGAGAAAGGCGAGCTTGCTTTCGATATTCTCGAGGGATGGTGGAGTGATGCAGGGACGTTTGAATCCTTTAGTAGAGTCAACGAGTTGGTTATAAAGGAGCCACCTCTGTGAATACTAAAGGGACGAAACTCCCGGGAGTACTCGTATTGGAGCCGGATGTGTTCTCTGATGAGAGAGGATTCTTTTTAGAAACCTGGAACAGAACGCGTTACGAGAAAGCCGGTATCCAGGGCTCCTTTGTGCAGGATAATGTCTCGTTTTCCAAAAAAGGGGTTTTGCGCGGCTTACATTTTCAATATCCTCAACCACAAGGTAAATTGGTTCAGGTTTTATCAGGCCGGGTTGTGGATGTTGCTGTCGATATTCGTGCAGGTTCTCCGACTTTTGGTCAGTGGGTCAGTGAGGTACTTTCCGATGCGGACCACAGGCAGATGTATATTCCGCCGGGTTTTGCTCATGGATATTGTGTTACAAGTGAGACGGTGGTTTTTTCATATAAGTGCACCGATTTCTATAATCCGGCGACAGAAAGTGGCATCATCTGGAATGACCCCGACATTAACATCGACTGGCCGATAAAGGAGCCGGCCTTATCACCCAAAGATGCGAACTATCACAGACTTAAAGACATTTCACTTGACAAGTTGCCGCATTTCCGGAGGCTATGATGGCAGCTAATGATACCAGGATTGCCATTTTGGGCGGCAGAGGTATGCTTGGAACTGACCTCGCACGCATCTGTGAGCAGCACGGCTTTGATGTTAAGGTATTCGATTTACCGGATTTCGACATAACCAACTCTCAAAAGCTAAAACAAGCTCTCAATGCTGGGCAGACAATCGTAAACTGCGCAGCTTATACGGATGTCGAAAAGGCCGAAAGCGAAGCTAAGCTGGCATACCAGGTCAACGCCGCGGCGGTAGGGCGTCTGGGTGTCCTTGCAAGACAAGCCAATATATGGGTCTTGCACATCAGCACTGATTTTGTCTTTGACGGCGAATCCGACAGACCTTACCTTGAGACCGACACGCCAAACCCGATAAATGCTTATGGCAGAAGTAAACTCGCCGGAGAGCAGCTTTTAGTTGAAAGCGGCTGCAGCCATTGTATAATGCGTCTCGAATGGACCTATGGTTTGCACGGCAATGATTTCGTAACCAAACTCATGAAAAAAACAGAGACTGACAAACTGCTAAAGGTCGTTGATGACCAGGTAGGTTCACCGACTGCTACAACGGAAGTTGCTAAAGTGATTTGCAGGTTGTTGCGGAAAAAACCCGAGGGCTTATTTCATTTTGCAAGTGCCGGCTATGTTAGCCGTTTTGAAATGGCAAAATTCATTCTTGATAAGCTCAATGTGTCGGTCGAATTAAGTGGCTGCAAAACCAGCGATTATGTCAGTGCTGCTGTAAGGCCCTTAAATAGCCGGTTCGATTGCAGCAAGATTAAAGCTTTGCTCGATAGGCCAATCGAGCCCTGGCAGGGGCCGTTAGAACGTTTTTTGAGGCAATTAACAATTAAATGACCCGATTGTCATTCTGAGGCGAAGCCGAAGAATCCGGCTTGCGAAAAGAGAGATTCTTCGCTACGCTAATGCTTCGCTCAGGATGACAAATGAAAAATCCTGGCAGTTATGAAAAAAATTCTGGTTACAGGCGGTGCAGGATTTATAGGAAGCAACTTCGTGCGAATGGTGCTTTCTGAGTACAAGGATTGCTTCGTAGTTAATCTTGACAAGCTTACTTATGCCGGCAATCTCGAAAACCTCGCCGGCTTTGAAAACCACCCCAGCCACAAGTTTATCAAAGGCGACATTTGCGATGGGGCCCTGATAGAAAAAATCGTCGAGCAGTACCAGGTAGATACGATTATTAATTTCGCCGCCGAAAGCCACGTGGACCGTTCAATCACCGGGCCGAAGGTCTTCATCCAAACCAATGTTACCGGAACGTTGACTCTGCTCGAAGCCGCCCGCGATAAAAAATTGGAGCGGTTCATTCAGGTTTCGACGGATGAAGTATATGGTTCGCTTGGCCCGGAGGGCAAATTCACCGAACAAACGCCCTTGAGTCCGAATTCGCCGTATTCAGCCAGTAAGGCCGCCGCAGACCATCTCGTAAAGGCTTTCGGCCATACCTGGGCGGTAAAATGTAACATCACCAGATGTTCAAACAACTATGGCCCATACCAGTTCCCGGAAAAATTAATCCCGCTGATGATTAACAACGCGCTCAATGATAAAAAATTACCCGTTTATGGTGACGGATTATATGTGCGCGATTGGCTGTATGTGTACGACCATTGCACAGCTATATGGAAGGTCTTAACTGAGGCGCCGCCCGGAGAGATTTATAACATCGGTGGCTGCAATGAAAAGACAAATCTGGAAGTTATTGACCTGATACTTGACCGCCTGGGCAAACCAAAATCGCTGATTAGGCATGTTACCGATAGGCTGGGGCACGATAGGCGATACGCCATTGACGCAAGCAAAATAATTAAGGACCTGAATTGGCGACCCTCCGTCAGCTTTGAGCAAGGCATTAACAAGACAATAGACTGGTACCTGCAGAGTCAAAAATGGCTGGCCAACGTCGTCTCCGGTGAATACCAAAAATATTACGACTCTATGTACTCGAATCGATAAGAGAGCGGAAGGCAAGCCCCATCAATGACGGATGTGATAAGAGCAAAAGCAACGATATGTGTTATAAATTATAAAACTCTTGACTTCACACGGCTCTGTCTGCGCAGCATCCGCAAGTACACGAAATATCCCTATGAGGTCATAGTTGTCGATAACGACTCGCAGGATGAATCTCTGGAGTATCTCAAACGCTTAAGTTGGATTCGTTTAATCGAGCGTCGTCCAAAGCCCGGCGAACCCCGCGGCAGTTATGATGAAGGTACGGCCCTGGACCTTGGTCTTCAGAGCTGCAACACTGAATTTTACATCTCTATGCACTCGGATACCTTTGTCCAGAAGGACAACTGGCTCACCGAGCTGATTAGCTACTTCAGAAATGATGAAAATGCTGCCTGTGTCGGTTCCGACAAAATCGAATTGACGCCGAAATGGCGAATCCTCCTCAAAAAAGCGACTGATTTTAAGGCCTTCAAGCGCAAAATCCTTCAAAAACCGGGCTCCGTCAGCAGATTCCACTATCACAATCGTACAATATGTTGTATTTACCGAACGGACGTCTTACGCCGCGAGAACCTGTCATTTTTGATGGGTAGAGACAAGGGCCTGACAACCGGCCAAAAGCTCTATTTTGAACTCCTTGACCGCGGCTACAAGACCGTTGAGCTGCCGGTATCGATAATGGGCCAATATGTTATACATCTTGCTCATGCTACCCAGGTCATAAACCCACAGGAATTTCCTCTGCAGAAAAGGACAATAAAAAAATGCAATCGAATTATTGACAAAATAATGTCGTCGGAGATAATTCAGAGCATACTTATGGATAATTTATTGGATAGCTAAGAACCAATTTGGCAGGTTTGTAGAATCAGGGAGGATTATTAGTATGCAGAGTGTTGAAGAATCGGTAAAAAAACTACTGTCCGGCGAGGGAAAGAATATTCCCCTGTTCAAGGTCTTTATGCCCGAAAACGTGATGGAGCCTTTGCGCAAGGTTCTGTTGAGCGGCTACATAGGCGAAGGCCCCAGGGTGGAGGAATTTGAGCGTCAGCTTGGCCCGTGGTTCGACAACAATAACGTCCTGGCACTGAATAACGGAACCGCCGCACTGCAGTTAGCGCTTAGACTGGCAAACGTTGGCTACGGCGATGAAGTCATCTCAACCGCTATGACCTGCTCAGCAACAAACGAACCGATTCTCGCAATGGGGGCAGGAATCGTTTGGGCTGACATTGACCCCTGGACCGGAAATATCGACCCCCAGGATGTCGCCGGAAAAATCACACCTAGGACAAAGGCCATTATGTGCGTTCACTGGGGCGGATACCCCTGCGACCTCGATGAACTGAACGCCATCGCCGCTGAACACGGGATAAAGCTGATTGAAGATGCCTGCCATGCCTTTAGCTCGACCTATCATGGCAAACCAATCGGTTCGCACTCTGACTTCGCGTGTTTTTCTTTTCAGGCGGTTAAGGAGATGACAACTGTGGACGGCGGGGCCCTGGTCTGTAAATCCAGGGCTGACTGTGAACGGGGCAGATTGCTCAGGTGGTACGGCATTGACCGCAAGTCAAAACGCAAGGACCTGCGCTGCGAAGCGGATATCGTTGAGTACGGCTACAAATTCCATATGAACGACGTGACGGCGGTAATCGGCCTTGAGCAGCTCAAGTACGTGGGCAAAACTATCGAAAAATATCGCGCTAATGCCGCGCGATATAACGAAGCTTTTAAAGACCTCAAAGCTGTGCGGCCTCTGAGATATAAAAATGACCGCACCAGCGTCTATTGGCTCTATACTATAAGAGTCAAAAACCGCCAAAAATTTATGGAGTATATGAACGAAGCGGGCGTTACCGTCTCGCAAGTTCACGCGAGAAATGACACCCACACTATGTTCAAAGATTTCAGAGTTGACCTGCCGGGTGTCGATGAATTTACATCTGAGCAGGTCTCAATCCCGGTAGGATGGTGGCTAACAGACAAAGATTTAACGCACATTATCAACACAGTCGTGGAATATGACCGGCGCTGGTGCTCAAGATTTCAGGAGATAACAACCCTAACATCAAAATATGAGAAAACACCGACGCACCAGGCCGATTGATAACTTTCATTAACTCTGACGACCTTTTGATGCCGGAGACCGTTGAGAGAATAACGTTATCTGAAGTACTTCGAAGTATACTCCCTGACGATTCTCTTGATGAGTAACATCGCGCAGATAGGCGCGATTTGAAGGCGATTTCTGGAGATTTGCCTTGAAAAAAAACAAGATTAACTTAGCTTTGTTGTGGGCAAATTATGGCGGTGAAGTTACTTCAGTGAACGACCTTGTTCTGGGATTGGATAAGGAACGTTTTAACGTAATATTTATTTATTTGAGTGGATACGGCGTCAAGGAAAACCTTATAGAAGAAGCAGGGTATGACGTTTTCTATCTGTCTAATATACGGCGGATAAAGGCATTTCGTTTTTCGATTCTGTCTAAGCTGGTCAGAATTCTTAAAGAGCATAATATTGATATAATCCATTGCCATGCCCACAAGCCCACAGTTTACGGCACTATAGCAGCTATGATGGCTAAAACACCGGTCGTTCTTGCCCATGTACATGGATTGGGCAGAAGCAGTGGATTCAGACGAAAGCTGCAAAACTTCATTCTGTTTAAAAAAATTAGCAGAATCATCCCGGTTGCAGATAGTGTCAAAGAGGATGTGCTGAAAAGCAACCCGGCTGTTTGTCCTGAAAAAGTAATCACTTTGGAGAATTCAGTTGACTTTGACCGGTTTAGCAATGTATCAATCACAAAAGGTGAAGCAAAAAGTAAGTTGGCTGTAGCGCCCGCAGATGCATTTGTCTATGGTACGATAGCACGATTTGGACCATACAAAGGTCATAGTTTTCTTATTAGTGCGTTCGAAAAAGTAAAAAAACAGGTCCCCTCTGCCCATCTGATACTCGTAGGCCATGGGGATTTACGTCAGGATTTGGAAAAAGATGTTGAAAAAACGGGTCTGTTTGATTCAATCCACTTCTTAGGTTACAGAAATGATATTGAGAAAATATACAAAGCGATGGACGCTCTTGTTCTGCCTTCGATTGGCTCTGAGGGTATGCCGAGGGTTATCCTCGAAGCAATGGCAGCGGGTGTTCCCTGTATTGGTACAAAGGTAGGAGGTACCCCGGAAGTAATATGTAATAAGGATGTTGGTTTTCTGGTTCCGCCGGGAGATGAAAATGCTCTTGCAGAAGCTATGATAAAACTTGCCAATACACCAAAACAGAATATAAAGGTTCTTATTGGCAAGGCGCAAGAAAGAATTCGAAGTAACTTCGGTCACGATGTGGTTATCAAAAAGCTTGAAAACATATATAAGACTGAGCTAACACGTTATTATGAAAGTGATAGAAGGCAAAAGAGTAACGTATGATTCTGACAAAGAGTTTTACGCTCATCAGGCACGCCGTTCAAAGCCCTATGACAATGATCGGCTTGTAAAGGGCCGGATTGCAGAGGCCCTTCGATTTTGTATGTTAGGAGGAAAACTGAACTATACTGACCCTCCTGTCGAAAGAGCTGACCCAAATCTTCCGCCTGATGTTAGAATCCTGGACGTCGGATGCGGAGATGGCTGGTCCCTTACATATTTGAAAAAAGGCTGCACTGATGGCTTTTCTCTTTTTCCGCCGAAGAAAAGCTTTAGCAACGCCTGCGGCATTGAACTGATTCATAAAGTCGTTGAATATGCTCAGAAAAAGGGACGCAACGTCATCCAGGGCGATATCCGCCATCTTGTTGTAGAGGAAAATGCCTTCGACTTAATCTATACCAGACATTCTCTTGAGCATCTCGACGACCCGCTGCAGGCACTCAAAAATGTGGCCAAAATGCTAAAGCCAGGCGGTACTTTGTTCGCAATAGTACCCAGGGAGGACAAAGACATCAATCCACAACAATCGGTACATTCGTACCAATTTCGTAGTGATAATGAGCTTACTCATCTGGTTACAACTGCTGGTTTGGCAATCACACAAAGTTTCTGCCGCAACGAATATATGTACCGAAAGCGAAAGTATTGGTACAAGCTATCAGCCCGGCTGCGACGCGAGGGACCGGAACTTTGGGTATTTGCCACAAAGTTCGGAGAAGAGTGACTTTAAATATGACTGGCTTTATTCAGAAAATTACCCAATTTTATGAAGACAGAATCCACCCTGAAACATTTACGATTAGGAAATTCGTTGAGTTTGGAGCGCGTCAGGCCAGGCCATCTGATGTTATTCTTGATGCCGGTGCCGGTAAGCAGCAATATAGACAATTTTTTTCTCATGCGAACTATGAAGCTACGGATATAGAACAGTTGCTTGATTGCGAACATGACTTCATCTGTTCGTTGGATAATATACCAAAACTGGATAATACATACGACGTCATTCTCTGTACTCAGGTGCTTGAGCACGTTGAGTTCCCGCAAAAGGTAGTCGATGAATTTTACAGGATACTTAAGCCGGGAGGAATGTTGTTTCTCACTGCACCCCAGGGGGCGAGAGTGCATAGTGAACCATACCATTTTTTTAATTTTACAAATTACGGCCTTGCTTCATTGTTTAAGCAATCGCGATTTGATATAATCTTTATAAAACCTAATGGAGGTTTCTTTTGGAGTTTGGGAAAGATGAGCCGGACTTTGCCTCGATGCATTTCTAAACAATACAAAGACCCGGAAATTGCAGCTAAAATCTCAATTTACAATAGGTTATGTTGGATGATGATGGCTCCTTTGTTTTTCCTTCTTAAACCCCTTTACAAACATGCCTTGCCGTTTCTGTGTTTTTATTTGGATTCATTAGACAAAAAGAAACACTTTACCTTGGGTTACACTTGTTATTGTATAAAACCAAACAGTTCTGCAGTTGGTGAATAACACATGATTTGTTTTTTTACGCTAAGGGCGGAATGTCGAACAGACAAATAAGAGAATCTGTGTCTGGTGTTACAGTGCGATTCTGAAAGTGCCGGATTATGAATTTACTCGTCCTGACGAATAACCCCGAGCGGGCCAGTTTCAGGCAGCGAATTGGGGTTTACCTGGATATTTTGCGTGATAATGGCATAGAGTGTGAGGTTGTCCGTTTTCCGTCCGGCTCTTTAGCCAGGCGGAAGCTGTTCAAACGAAGTGTAAAATTCGACGGCGTTTTTCTGCATAAGAAACGCCTGAATTTTCTTGATGCTTTCTGGCTGCGTCGCTGCGCCGGAAAAGTCATCTACGATTTTGATGATGCGATAATGTATTCTGATAAGCACCCGGACAGGCCAAGCCATAAACGGCAAAAGTCTTTTCAAAGAACGGTTAAGCTCGCTGATATGGTCATAGCAGACAATTCATATCTTGCAAATCATGCGCGGAATTTTAACACAAACGTCGAGGTGCTTACAACCGGCCTGAACGTGAGTAATTACAAACGGAATGTTAGTCCGCCGGATGATGGAAAGCTCCGCCTTGTCTGGATTGGCAGCAAAAGTACATTGCCCTACCTCGCACAAATCAAGCCCGCTCTTGAGGAAATTGGCTCTTACTTTGACAATGTTATTCTGCGAATAATATGTGATGACTTCTTTGACCTGCAGAATATGGAGGTAGAAAAACACCGGTGGTCTTTGCAAAACCAGGTTATAGATTTAGCTACGAGCCATATTGGCCTGGCACCATTGCCGGATGACAGGTTCGCGCGGGGTAAATCCGGCGGGTTTAAAATTTTACAATATGCAGCGGCAGGATTACCGGTAGTTGCAAGCCGTGGCGTAAATGCCGAATGTGTTCGAGAAGGAGTCAACGGGTTCCTTGCCGCTGTTCGCTCTGATTGGGTTGATAAAATATCTCGGCTATTGAAGGATTCTCAATTAAGAAAGCAGATGGGCCAGGCAGGAAGGGTAGAGGTTCAGCAATTTGATTTGAAAGTATTGGGAAAACAGCTTGTCAACTTGATTAAAGGATGCGTGAAAAATACTGAGACGTGAGCATTGCACTAACTTTTAATTAACAGGTATGTATATGGAACCCGGAATTAGAATTGACTTGGATGAAGCGCTTAAAAGCGATGCCCTCGTAATTGTCGAGCTGGGATGCGGCCGGAAGAAAAAACAGGGCAGAATTACTGTTGACAAATTGGATTTACCAAACGTTGATATAGTGGCTGACCTGGAGGACGGACTCTCTTTTTTGCCGGACAACTCGGTTGACCGGATTCACAGCAGGAGTGTTTTTGCGCATATAGAAAATTTTGAGAATTTGATGCGGGAGATTGTCAGAGTTTTGAAAAAGAACGGTACCGCACATATTTTTGTGCCGCATTTTTCCAATCCGTATTACTACTCAGACTACACACATACAACGTTTTTTGGCTTATATACTTTTTATTATTTCGTAGACACAAAACATCAGCTAAAAAGAAAGATTCCCAATTTCTACACAGACATAAGAATAAATATCTTGTCCCAACGACTTGTATTTACATCTCCTTTTTGGTTTAGACGGCAAATCAAAAAACTCGCCGGTTTACTGTTTAATTGCCATCGGTCGCTGCAGGAATTCTACGAAGAAAATCTTTGCTACATTTTGCCGTGCTACGGAATAGAAGTGGTGTTTGGTGCAGCTTCATAGCTGGTCGGTAAGGCCTCTGCTTCTCAGTCGGCTACGTGTTTTAGCAGCCACTTTTCTCGCAAGACTTTTGTATTTGTTTTGAATATCGAGGTTCTCCCCAAGATAAGCTTTAAAAAATCTCATCCGGTCGCTGGCGGTCAAAGCATCCGTGCGGTGCATATTCACCTGAACAAGATTTTTTAGCCGCAGCCAGGGAGGCAGGATATAAAACTTTTTCGTTCGCTCGTTGTCGATGAAAAAGAATCGCCAGCCGTTCTTCTCCTGCCTTGCTAAGACGTTGACCAGTTTCAAATCGCCGTGAAAGATACCTGCAGCGTGCATTCTGCCAACTGTCCGCCCGAATGCTCGTATCAGCTCGCGTTTAGCTCGCAACTGCTCTTTGGTTAAGTTTTCCTGGCCCTCAGGAATAAATTGATAAATCGGTTTTGTATTCTCGGCCTCAAGGGTTACCAGAAAATTTCTTCTATTAAAAAAATCGGATTTCCATTCACCCATTGCAACAACGGCAGGGGCCTCAAAACCATTTTTCTCCAGAATCAGCGTTGCCTTAAAGGCCCGCCTGGCACGGCTGGGACGCAAAAGATGTTTAATAAAATCCCAGGATGACCTGCAAAGATATTGCTTAAAATAGACCCATCTCTCAACGCCGCCAAACCTGACGGTGAATTTATGTACACGGGAAGTATCTGATGAGAAGACAGCCGTCAGCTGGTAACGTTCCTGCAGCGTTTTTTCACCGGCTGATAAGGCCTGTTCGAAATTGTCGTTGCGAAAATTCTTGTTGACAAATAACGTGCAGTTATTCCGTCGTATTTTATCAAAACCGCTGTCCAAGATGTTAGCGCCCCAGAATAGATATGCCCAATTGGTCGGCAAGTTTAATTGTTTCGGGCTTGTCAATAATTATCGTTTTGCCCGCTTCCACAACCAGGCATTTGCCGCCGTTTTCAGCTAAACTTCTAATAGTATCAGGTCCCACACACGGGACATCGAATCGCATATCCTGCTTTGGCTTCGAGGTTTTGATAAGCGTCCAGCCCCCCGATTTACAGAACTGGCCCGCACGCTCAATCATCTCGGCCGTACCTTCTATCGCTTCGATGGCGATTACTTCTCTTTCTTTCACTGCGATTGCCTGGCCTATGTCCAGCTCGCCGAGCTTTTTAACTATCTGCCAGCCGAATTCAATGTCATCCTCGACTGATGGGTGCAGTTGTGTTTTGGTCATCACCCCCGCCGTTGCCAGATGCTCCTTGCAGTACATTGTCGAATTCTCCAATACTATCCCGCCCGTTGCCAGCTCGTCGGCTATGGCACACAAAACCGAATCCGTTAGTTTGTCTTTACCGTGCAGCCGCCAGTAATATATCCTGAACGCACGCCAATCGGGCAGATACCGCAGGATTCGCCAGGGCGTAAAAAGCTGCGATTTGGCAACCTGCCCGACCATAACTGTTCTGCTGACGCCGTGCTTTCTTAACTTTCGTATCCAGCTACCCGGCCGGGCAAGACCGACTCTGTAAAAAACATCAACTTCGTCAGACAGCTTACGCTCAGCCGTTTCCGCCAACCCGACGCAAATTACTCTTAATCCCGATTGTTTAGCACCGCCGGCTACAAGAAACGGCAATCTGCCACCTCCTGCAATCAAGCCAAGAACATCTGAACAGTCCCCCCTTCTTGCTTTCGCCTGCCCCCGCGTCTCCCCCCACTCTTGTCTTCGACAAGAAGACGTGGGGGGGCGGCGGGCAAGAAAGCAGGGGGGATTGACGATTGACGACCCACGATTGAAAATTGAAAATTGAAAACCGAAAATCGGAAATCGAATATTCATAACACTCTTATATTAAAAATTAAATATCAAAATGCAAAATTAAGGAAGTCATCGCCGCAAAGCGGCGATTCCACAATTTTGGTTCTCACTCATGATATTGGTAAAGAATAACAACAAAATTGGGCATATTGAGAGCATTTGGCCGATATGTTATCGGACAACTTCTCAATTTTTACAAGGAGGCTCGATATGCCCGAACAAAAACGCCATGCAAAACAGGATGACCGTGAACCGGCCAATTTGCCTTTATCCTTCTTTGCCTGCCCCAACAGTGACT
>Ga0209979_1000265_pt1 | contig 79604 bp, 64 predicted proteins | sample AnhtaG_FD_183114 | JGI IMG/M metagenome (GOLD analysis project Ga0209979, IMG submission 183114) | Deep subsurface microbial communities from Anholt, Denmark to uncover new lineages of life (NeLLi) - Anholt_01485 metaG (SPAdes) (version 2) | ecosystem: Environmental > Aquatic > Marine > Oceanic...
CCGATGCTTCCCGCAAGTGCGGACACAGTCTCAGACCTGCCGATGAGTATGGGATAGGCTACGCCGATATCACATGCCTGCCGCGCCGCATGCAGTATCTTCGCCTCGTCGGCTTCTGGAAGTACGACCCTTTTCGGATTAGCCTTGGCCTTAATCTGCAATTGCTCCATTATATCCATACTCATATCACTCTCTCCTTACCATAGGCTCAGTAATCATCTACAGTCATTTGCAGGAAGGATTATAACAAGGGCAGAGGAATTGTTCTACCCACCACCCAGCAAAGCTAGTCTTGCGGGAAAGCCGGTAGAAAGCCTACTTGATGACATTCCGCATCTCGATTTATCGGGATGCCTTATGAACGTTGCCGAGAGGACCCTTTTGATACTCTTCCAGACGTATTCTATCTCAGTCCTTCCACACCTTCAAAACCCGAACCTCATTTCCTGCTATACACCTTCTTGCGGAATACTATCTTATTAAGATAGAGAAGTCAGGGTCATGGTTCTCCTGATAACGCTGCCACGGCTACTGCGTAATCGCCGTCATAAGAGAGGCTTAAAAGCACACGGGATACCCCACGTTCGGCTGCAAGCTCAGCAAATCTACCCGTAAGAACAGGTATCGGTTCTCCATACTTCCCCTCCTGAACCTCTATTTCCGTCATCTGGACGCCGAAATGCCAGCCTATTCCAAAGGTTTTGAAGATGGCTTCCTTGGCGGCAAAGGTCATTGCCACATAGGCCACGATGTCAGGGTGTGTTTCCGCTCGCTGTTGCTCCCATGGCGTGAGTACCTTGTTCATGAACACTTTGCCAGTGGTTTCCAGTGCATCTCTTATTTTATTGATGGCGATGATGTCTACACCTACCCCTATTGTCATGGCAACCTTGAAATCGTGCTTTGCTCGCTGTAATGATACATTTCAACCAAAATATTCATGGGCAGTGTTTGGTATTCATTAACTCTTCTCTAAACTCTCGCATTTCTCAGATATAGTGCTCCCGTTGTCCTCATTTACATTGTTCTCGCTCCATCCATGTCTTCCGGAAACTTATTCCAGTGATTCAGGTGGTAAAGGCAAGAACTCCCCTGATTTAGTTGGATCATAAGGCTCGTAGAGAGCGCCGACACTTGGCTCCTCTTCCTGATGAAGACCGCTTATGATCGGCCTCTTTACCCAACCCTCATCAAACGGAGTCCTGAAAATGACATACCACTTAAATACACGATATTTCCATTTCCCATCTTCTTTTACGAACGTAATATCATACTTTCCGGCTTGCCACATGGCGGATAATTGATTCCCCTCTTTAATCGTGTTGCATCCGAAAGAATGCCACATTCCCCTTGCTGTCTTGCCATCGTTGCTTACTTCGATAACAGGCGTCATAAGCATATGCAAGCCCAAACTTCCGGGAAATCCATACTTCTCGTGCAAAATACTGAACACTTTCTTAACTCCTTCAATACCATAAAACACGCCGCTATCAGCTAACTCTATTTCCACATTTTGGTCTTTTTGGGCAAACATATCCAAAATCTTGTCAAACCTACCTGACAACATATAGTGGTTGTATCTGCCTTGTAGATTGCAGATGTCCCGGTAATCCTCTAAACGCCTTATCTTTGCTTCTAATTCTTGTTGTGTCATCGCAAACATACCTCCTTGAACTCAATAACTATTATATTTCCACTGCAACATTGAATGCGTCATGGATCGCATGTTTCAGATTGCTTGGCTGGGCACAATCCCCAATCACGTATACATCAGGCGCCAGTTCTTGGAGAGCGTTCACCGCAGTGGTGCGCGGCTTAAATCCCAGTGATAAGACTACGGAATCAGCCGGGACTTCAAACCGGTTCCCCTGCTTGTCTATGACCATAACGCCACCCTTTGTTATTTCCTCCAGTTTAACTTCCATCTTAAATTCAACGCCGTGCTGATGCAGCAACCCCATTAATCCCAATTTGTTCAGGAAGGGGGCATCTGATGCAATCTCCATCTGGGTAAGCATATCAATAACTGTTATCTTCTTACCCTGCTGTGCTAGGTGGAGGGCGGCTTCGCATCCGGTGAGTCCCGCCCCAACTACCACTACCGTTTCACCTGCTACTGCTTTCCCCCTGGCTACATCGCCAACCCAGACAACATTAGATTTTTTAGCGCCAGGAATGTCTGGTATGATAGGCTCGGCACCAATGGCTAGAATAATTACGTCAGGCTGCTTAGCCTTGATGACGTCAGCCGTGGCTTCGGTCGATAGTTTGACTTCTATACTAGGCGTCTTCATGGTCTTTTTTATTAGCCAATCCAAATACTTCTTCATGTCAGCCTTGAAGGGATGTGCCGCGGCAAGGGTGAGCATTCCACCAAGCTTGGTATCCCTTTCATACAAAGTGACCTGATGTCCCCTTGATGAGGCTACTAGGGCCGTTTCCATGCCTGCTGGCCCGCCGCCCACGATAACGACCCTCTTCTTCTTATCTGCTATTCTTATATAGGGATACTCTATCTCCCTACCGATAACAGGATTGACCGCACAACGGATAGGGTAGAATTGTGCTACCAAGTGAGTACAGAGATTGCAACGAACACAAGGCCTGATCTCATCAGTTTCTCCGTGGCGGTATTTATTCACATACTCAGTATCGGCAATGATGGGACGTACCATGGCGACGATATCACATTTCCCCTCACCGATAATCTTATCAGCCATCTCCATATCAATAGAGCCGACGGCTACTATAGGGACTTTAAGGGCTTTCTTAAATCTTTCCGCATAAGGGACGTTGAGGCCATGAGGAAAGTACGTTGGTTGTATCATGCGAGGAATAGTGATTGGATTTGGAAGAAGTCCCACGGATACATGGAGGAGGTCTATCTTGTCTTGGATCATTCTGGCAAACTCGATAGTCTCCTCTTCATGCATTCCTTCCGGCACAAGTTCGTCCGCGCTTATCCGATATTCAATAGCCAGTTTGTCACCAACTCTCTTCCGAACGGCATCTAAGACCTCCATGGCAAATCTCGCCCTGTTCTGTAGGCTGCCGCCATAGCGATCTGTCCTCTTGTTGGTATAAGGTGATGTGAACTGGCCGAGCATATGTCCATGGGCACCATGAAGCATCACCATCTCCATTCCCGCGAGCATGCATCTATTGCATGCCTCTGCATAGTGGTCTATGACCATGTCAATTTGTTCCTGTGTCATTTCCTCTTCCTGGTAATCAAGCTTTCTGCCATGCATTTCAGCCCACATCTTTGCTGTCTCGGAAGGCAGTGGTGATGGCGCAATGGGGTTTTTGCCCCCTATGAGCCGTGGCTCAACAAATCTGCCACCGTGATTGAGTTCAATTGATGCTTTGGCCCCGTACCTGTGTATAGCTTCCACCAGTGCACTCAACCCACCAATTACCCTGTCATCGCCAAGATTCAGCTCGTGCTCATGGTCCTTGGCATATTCGAAGTCTATGGCAGTATCACCGATGGTAACGATTCCGGCTCCCCCTCTGGCCAATGACTTATAATATTCAATCAACTCCCTGGTCACAAAACCATCGGGTGTGGCCAAGCATGGGATGGCGGGGGCAACTTCGATCCTGTTCTTTACCTCCACATTGCCAAACTTAAACGGTGAAAACACATTTTGATACTTCCTCATGACACAATACTCCCTTCCCTAAATATTGTCATTAGTAAAATTTCTGGCGTTCATCTACTAGCGTCAGGTTCTATGAACTTACCGTATGAGACATATTTCTTGACCCGTTCTTTTACTTTTTCCAGGTCTTCTGTATAGAACTTCGTCTGCAAGTTTTTTATCAACTCTAAGTGCGTGAAAACACCCCGCTCAGAAAACCGAGGATACTTTGCGTCCTCCTCATCCCACCTCACCTTCATCTTGTCTCCGTCAAGGGTTATTACACCTTTGACCCAGCATACAGGGCAGAAGACATTGGGTAATTTCTCAGGCACCTTCAGTACGTTGCAATGGCAGACCGGACAAGAAACCTCTGTTTCATCGCCCACAAATTTCACCTGTTCAATCGGCATCATCATTGCCCTGGCAGTCCTTCGGCCTAGTTCTCTGGCTTGTTTAAGGTATTTCTCCTGCATTAACACAGCACCGGGACGCCCAACATAATTCACTTGCATCTGGTCAACCAGTATTCGGCTATGCTGAACAAAAATATTCATGGAGGTGAGACCCAACGGAGTCCATTCGGGTTCCCCGCCGCCAACAGAAATGATGGCACCAACCCTTGTCTTCTTAAGAACTTCGGGATGCCGGAACATAGTCGGTAGCATCCTTTCATGAATTATTTCAAAGTATGAATTAGCTCTTAAATGGTATACCGGACCACTTACTATTAGACCGCAATCCTCGACCAAGGTCTTTTCCAAAATCCAGGGAACATCATCGTCTTTGATGGCACATCTTGCCTCTTTTCCTCTTGACATGGCGATAGAGCATGATTCACAACCCGTACACGGTTTTACCCTTAGCTCCATAGCCCGGATTATCTCCGATGCCACCCCCAGTTCCTCCGCTCCCATGAGTGCTTCTTTTAAGAGGATTTCACTGTTGCCGTTCTTTCTGCCACAGGATAAGCCGATAATCTTTTTTGTTTTAGTCATATTAGTTATCTCCTCTTCTTATTTCGTGTTGGACTTGGCCTTCAGATATGCCTTGGTACACACCATACTCGAAAACCGCTTCGGTCATGGCCTCAACGTTCTCTGGTTTGGCTTCAGCCGGTATGCCTTCGACTGCACCATCGACAATCAGACCGCCCCTGTCACTGAAGAAGGCGATTAGCCCCTTGACATAGTCTCTGACCTTTTCTGGTGTACCGGTGACAAGTAACTGAGGCGGGACGTCGCCCCAGAAGCACATGACATTGCCGAGTATTTCCTTGAATTTCTTCTTGTCTACACGATCAAAATGTCCGGCCACTTTTCCGCGAGGAAGTTCGGCCAGATACTTCAGGCGCGGCGTGTAGTCGCCTTCAAACCAGGGCATGGGTGTTATTCCTTGTTCGATCAGTGCCAGAAGGAGCTGTTTGAGGCTTGGCCAGTAGAACTCGGCGAAGTGCTTGTCGGACATAAAGCCGGCTGCCCCTCGCCACAAGGGTATCATCACCCGCCGGTTGCCCGTCATCTGCGTTACGGCAACGGCCTGTCCGATGGTGTATGGAATTAGCCGTTCAACCACCGCCTTGACCTTATCCGGCTGCTGGAACATGTCCAGCATGGTGCCCTTCAGCCCGCGGAGGAGGACGCACAACCAGTCAAAGGCAGTGAAGGTGAACCCAGCGGTGATGCAGGGGAAGCCCATGCTGGCTAAGTCCTTTACCAGCCGGGCTTGGGTAGCGTTGTAGCGGTTCATTTCCCGCCCGGTCTTGATGAGCGTCTCCATCATCTGCGGGAAGCCGGGTATGCCGACAAAGGTGGACACCACGGTGAAAATCGAGTAACCGAAGGCAAAAGAGGGAAGGGGAGGCAGTATAGCCAGCGGCTCGAACACACTAGCCATACGAGGCAAACCCTTGCGGATGGTGAAGCTACCGGGATCAGCTAGGAACTCATCATACTCGTCGGCCATCATGTATTCGTTTTCGACGTATTGATAGAGGGCGTCGTCAGCTAGGTTATAGCCGGGCCACTTAAAAGCCTTGAGCCCTGTTATCTCCATGACCGGACCAGCAAAGACGCTTTGATGAAGGGGTGCCATATCCCAGTTCAGTCTTTGCATTGACTGCTTCCAGGCTTTAGCCATTTTGTCGTAGTCATACATGGCCTTAGCATTGCTCAGGCCAGAATATTTGGTTAAAAAGAAAACGGCAAAGGAAGCGATAGGAACTCGGTCTGGCTTGGTCAAACTGACGGCATCATAAAACCGTTTTTCCCGGGCCTCGTAGGTGGACGGTGTTCCTATGGGTTTTGTTCCTTCTCTTGCGCTCATTTTACTCCTTTCCCGTGAATTTTTTAGCTAGATTCACTGCGGCCATGGCATCTCTGCCGTAGGCGTCAGCGCCGGTATATTTCCTTATCTCCTCGTTAATCTGACCACCGCCAATCATAATCTTCACCTTATTTCTCAGACCAGCATCATTTATTACTTGCACAGTCTGTTTCATGGAATCATAAGCCAGCGTCAAGAATCCGCTTAAGCCAACAATAGGGGCACCACTCTCCTTTGTCTTTTCGACAAACTTTTGCGCCGGCACATCCACACCGAGGTCGTAAACTTCAAAGCCGTTAACATCGAGCATAAAGGCGACAATGTCCTTGCCGATGTCGTGTATATCCCCGGCAACAGTGCCCAAAACAACCTTACCTTGAGGTTTAACATTGGTTGCCTTAGCTAGCTTGGGCTTAACCATATCGTTTATTCGTTTCAATAGCTCACCGGAGTACACCAGTTCAGGGATGAAATACTCGCCAGCGGCGAAGCGCTTGCCCACGATTTCCATGGCACCTCTAGCATCATCCAGGATTTTGAGCGGCTCCTCACCAGCGCTCAGCCTCTCTTCAACAATCTTAACTGCCTCTTTTTCTTTCAAATCGGCTAGTGTGTTGATTAGGTCTTCAGCCATGTTCCTTTACCTCCTTAACCTGTACTTGGTTCTTTAGTCAGCTAATGTTTAATTTATTGACACCATCTCATACCTCCACAGTCCCCGAAGTCTATAGTTTATTATATTGCCTTCCATAATCTACTTCGCCTAACACGAGCCATCCACTGACGGACTTTATGTTCAGAACCAACCAATCCGTAAGGGAAGAATAGAACTACCAAGATAAAGAGGATGCCAAATAGAATAAGATGTGCCTCCCCTAGAGTAATTGCAAATACTTCAGAAAGAATAACGAGGAAAACACTGCCAATGATAGGTCCGGCCAGGGTGCCGACGCCACCGATCATAACAGCCATGAGTGGTTGAAAGGTCCACAGGGGGCTAAAAACGCTTGAAACGAACTGAAATGTGAGCTGAAAGAAGGCATACACTCCTCCACCTAAACCAGCCAAAAAAGCGCTAATTAGTAAGGCTAAAACCTTGTATTTAAATGTATTGACGCCTGTAACCTGACCTGCCTCCTCATCGTCCCGAACAGCTGCCATCGCCAGTCCCAGCTTGGAATTGGTTACTAGGTAAACCACACCGACCGCTATAAGCGCTACTACTAAGCCAAGGTAATAGCGGGAAATAAGGTTATAGTTGACGACGTAGTAGATTGGCATCTGAACCATCCTGGTGAAAGTATTGCCCACGACTATTCGGCATACCTCGGCCAATGCCAGGGTGCCAATAGCAAAATATACACCCTTCAGCCGCAGAGTGGGCAGGCCGATAACCGCGGCCAAAAACATAGCTGAAATACCACCTATGGCTACTGCCAGATAAATCGGCACCCCAATACTCCAGATGAAATGGGTGACCAGAACCCCGCAGCCGAAGAAGGCGGCAAGGCCAAGGTTAATCTGACCGGTGTAACCGCCTATTAGACTCCAGCTCTGAGACAAAATGATATAAATGAACAGCATAACCATTAGACTCAGGATGTGGGTTCCTATTTCCATAACCATGGGGAGTATTATGCAAGCTGCAACTACAATTCCACTTGGCAGCAATTTCTTCCAATTGGCTGTTATAGTGGACATCTATCCCCTTTTAGTGAATAATCCTTGCGGCCTGAACATTAGCACTATAATGAATATGAGAAGTGCGATAGCCTGTCGGTATTGAATGGGAACAACAAAAACACTAAGTGACTCTACCAATCCCAAAATAATACCAGCGGGAAGGATGGCGTTAATATTTCCTTCCCCGGCCAGTACCATAACCACTATGCCCATTAATAACCAGCTTAAGCCACCAGTCGGCATGACGCTGTAACTTGAAACAATGACAACACCAGCTATGCCCGCTAGAGCTGTGGCGATACCACAGGAAATTAAATAGGTTTGCTGAACATTGACCCCGCATAAGCTGGCTGCCTCCGCATCCTGCGTTGCCGCTCTTACATGTTTGCCGAAGTAAGTCCTGCTGAGAATAAAATACAAAGCAATTGCAGCCAAGACGGCAATGCCCAAACCAGCTAGGCCGGTATAAGGCACCCTGACGCCGAAAAGATTAAGTGCCTCTCCTCTGTAAGAAGCTATTACAGTTCGGACATCAGCCTTCCAGACTAAAGTCATTGCATTATCTAGTACGTATATTACGCCAAAGGTGATTAACAAGGAGTTGCTAATCCTCATTCCGATATGCGGTAATTTCAGCAATGGTGAAAGCGTGAGCTTATATAGAAGCAACCCAATCAAAAACATGGCAACGATAACCAAGGGGATAGAAAGGTAGGGGTCAATGCCCCAGAGGGTAAAAAGCCAGAAACTAACATAGCCACCAAGCATTATGAAAGTGCCATGGGCAATATTGAGGAATTTCATGATGCCCATGAGCAAACCGAGGCCTAACGCTATAAGTCCGTAAAGTGCTCCTACCACAATGCCATAGACAATAGTCTGGATTACACCCTCCACTATATTTAACTTCCCTTTCCCACTGGACTGATACCCAAATAAGCCTCTTTAATTCGCTCACTGTCTAAAAGTGCTCTGGCAGTACCCTGGCTTTGAATACGACCATTCTCAACAATATAGCCGCGGTCAGCCATGGATAAAGCTATATTAACGTCCTGCTCCACCAGGAAAATTGTAATCTTTCTTGACTTGTTTATGTCTTTGATAACCCTGGAGATTTCTTGAACCAAAAGCGGGCTCAAGCCCAGGGACATCTCATCAATCATGAGAAGCCTCGGTTGGGACATAAGTGCCCTGCCTACGGCTAACATCTGCTGCTCACCACCGCTTAGTGTACCAGCCTCTTGTTTAGCCCGTTGCATTAGGATCGGAAATAACTCATAAATCCAACCGATAGTATTATGTTTTACTTTCCTCGCTACTCTTATAGAAGCACCCATTTCCAGATTCTCCAGAACGCTCATCTGAGGAAATAGCCTTCTCCCTTCGGGAACCATTGAAATGCCCAGCCCCGCTATCCGGTGCGCAGGCAGCTTGTCCAGACATATTCCCTCAAAACTAATGCTCCCGGTTTTAGGCTTGAGTAGCCCTGAGATGGTCTTCAAGATAGTGCTCTTCCCCGCCCCATTAGAGCCGACAAGGGTTACTATTTCCCCGTCTCCAATGGTAAGGGATACATCCCATAATGCCTGGAGGTCACCATAATAAACGTTTACGTGACTAATCTCTAACATATTGACTATTTTTCCCCAAATACGCCTCGATGACCTGCCTATTGCTGGCTACTTCCTGTGGTGTGCCCTCAGCAATCTTCTCCCCAACATTTAATACAATCACCCTATCTGAAATGCCCATTATTACTTTCATTACATGCTCAACTACTATCAGGGTTATCCCTGAGTCTCTAATTCGTTTTATCAACCGTATAGCATCTTCCATCTCCGCTGTGTTTAGACCAGCAAACATCTCGTCGAGTAATAACAGCTTGGGCTTTGTTGCCAGCGCCCGGGCAATCTCCAAACGTTTGCGGTCAATGAGGCTAAGCATCCCCGCCATCGGCACCCACCTATTTGCTAAGCCAGTAAGAGCTAGAAGCTGTTCCGCTTCGATGCGGGCCTGCCTTGTATTCCGAGCTGGCTCACTGCCATAAGCCCTGCCCACCATTACATTTTTCAAGGGGGATAACTGGTTAAACGGCCTAACTAATTGAAAGGTCCTGGCGATACCGCTCTGGCATATTTTATAAGGTGCCATACCGGTTATGTCTTTACCGCTGAACCTTATCCTGCCTGTTTCAGGTTTGAGAAGCCCGTTTATCAGATTAAACAAGGTAGTTTTGCCTGAGCCGTTGGGACCGATAAGCCCCAATATCTCCCCCTGGTTAAGGGTAAAGCTCACTTGCCTGATTGCCTGGACTCCGCCAAAGGCTTTGGATAGGTCCTCCACCTCAAGTAATATCAAACTTAATGGCGTTAACCGGAATGTCATAGCCTTCGGGGCAGCAGTGACATCGTCCTAGGTGTTTAATGGGCTAGAAGCACAAAAGCCGATGTTAGCTTACCCCTCCTTAATATCTTCAGGCCTTTTGACCAACAAGGGCTACAGTTATTTTACACGGCTACCGGACTAAACTTTAACTATCTTGGTCTTATTCAGGAGTGTGCCCTAACTACTGCTGGCAATGGTCAGGGCACACTTACCTGTCATTAGTCCCTACCTGTCATTAGTCCCTACCTGTCATTAGTCCCATGGAATAGGATAAACCAATGGCGCTGTCTTCAGATTATCGGGCCATATGAGCTCCATTACCCCATTCTGCCATTGAGTAGCTACATGCAGAGGATCTATTCTTTTGCCAGTCGCATCCAGTTTGATCTGACCAGCAACTGTCATCATATCAGTAGTAGCTAGGGCATCCCTGATTTCCTCCCTGTCCAACGTGCCAGCCCTCTCAATTGCGTCTGCTACTACCTGAATAGAGGCGTACCCAGGCCCGGCGTTAATATGGGTCACCGTTCCATACTCGGCTTCGTATGCAGCATTAAGCTCCGCAACCCCGGGGAAATCCATCTCGGGATGCCACATGGGAGATGCTACTACATATGCACCCAGTGGACCCAGCGCCGGCCCCCAAGCTGGGTCATCGGCGCCTTGGACCATAGTAATTCCCTTTGGCTTGTAGTCAAGCTGCGCCATTTGCGTGAGCAGGGTGATGTCATCGGGAAAGGGACCGTTACAAAAGACTACCTCACAACCCGCATCTTTTGCTCCCTGGATAAGCGGGGTCATGTCTGGACTTAGCATCGCATACGTCCCATGGTATGTAAAGTTAATGCCATAGTCAGGCGCTTTCTCCACGGCAATGTCGAATAATTCAGCAACCCAATCTTGCTGCAATTCCCACAAAGCCCAGTTAGAAGACATTTCCGGCACATTTTTGAAAACTTCAAACACTGAAGTCACTATGTCAGGGTTCATCATACCAAGACTAAACCAGTACTGACGGCCCTGCTCCCACAGATAAGAGCTGGTTATTAGCACGGTTACAGCAGGCAACTTATCCGCTTCAAAAACGTCAACTGCTGAGATGCCCATGGTGGCGGTGCAGACGACGAGTACGTCTTGTGTATTTAGCCACTCAGCACGTTCAACATTCTTGACTGCATCTGACTCGCCATCGGCAACTACCAATTCAAGTGGTATCTTTTTATCATACTCCTCCACATATACGCCGCCATCCTCGTTTATATCTGCCACAGCTAATTCATAACCTTGTTTTACTGGTTGGCCACTTCCTGCGTCAAAACCACTGAGAGAGAGTAGAGCACCAATCTTAATACTGGCAGGAGCTTCTTCCTCCTCTTCCTCCTCCTCGGTCGTACAGCCGATAAGACCCACGCTCAGAGCTAGCACAACTGCTAACGATATAAAAAATATTCTTTTCTTCACTTTTTCTCCTCCTTCCTAAAATTTTTCAAAACTGCGTCACTTCTTTCCGTCGTCAAACCATACACATCCCTCCTTTCATTGGGTCCCTTTAAGATTGCAAATTATTTGAACTTTAGAATACCTTAAACATATCACCACCTCCAATTTTTTTGGAACCCCTTATGCTGTCGTCATTGATGTCGATATTGACGTCGTAATAGGAAATTTGTTATTATTATACCATCTATTTTTGAATTGTCAATACCTTGAGTTATGTATTATAAGCATTTAATTTTTTGAGTACAATGATTTAACTATATCCAAAAGCCAATGGGAAAAAACACTGGAAATAATAAATTCAAGCTAGATACCTATACTCGCAACCTCTTTGTCCTCTTCGATCAAACCAGAGATACACTTATTCGTGCCGTTGAGCTTGAGCTTAAACAGTCTAAAACTAACTTCGCTCAGTGTCATATTTTGTATGTGCTCACACAGGAAAAAAATGGGATGACCCAAGGTGATCTTTCAAAATGGCTTCTTAGAAATCTTAACACTGTCTCTACTCTGATAAATAAGATGGAGAAGGAAGGATTGGTTAAAAAGACCAAAAACAAGGAAGATGGTAAAGTGTATGTTACCTTAACCCAAAAAGGTTCTGAAGAATGGGACGAGGTAGGTGAGCGCGCTATTTTCTTAACCTTCTCAGTTCTTTCAGAAGAAGAAAAGAAACAATTGAAAGTGCTTCTAAAGAAATTGCGGACTCGAGCACGCAATATACTTGGGCTGGACTTCAAACCCCCATTCTTACCGTAACACATTAGGATGATTAGGTTACTTATTCGGTTTTAGCCAGGATGTGTAATATGGTTGATTTGTTTGATTTGACAGGTAGAGTAGCCGTGCTTGTTGGTGGTGGAGGTGGCATCGGCCATGCGCAAGTTCTGGGACTGGCAGATGCTGGTGCCGATGTCGGTGCGGCCTCAGTACATGTCCATGGTAGAGACCCACAGACCGGCAAACCAACTACTGCCCCGGCAGTTTACCGGGAGATTGCCACCCTCATCAAGTCAGAAAGCAATGTCTGCCTATCAAGAACAGATTCCTGAGGTTGCCTCTTGGGTGAATCGCCTAGCGCCTTTCCTTCCTCAACGTCGGCTTCGCAAGCTTCACATTGGTCTTTTTGGTTATTGCCGAAGCTTCGGCAATATTCGTTTGCCTCGAGCTATTCCCTTTTGTGCCGCTCTCTATTCAATTGGACTACCTCCGGAACTACTTGGGTTAAACTCGCTGAATGAAAAGGACCTTCGGACTATTGGGGAAGCATATCCCATCCCGAACTTTGAGCATGACCTAAAAGACGCTCTAGCCTTTTATAATCCTGAGCCTCTTTCTCTCTGGACGCCCGAGATGAGGAAGAAGATAGAGAAGGCGGCGGCAATTATTGATTTTGATATAAATATGGAGCATCAGGAGGCGACTTCTCAGATCATTTGATGTCTTCAGGGGAGCCAAACTGAGCCTCTACCGGAACTGATAGTAAAAGCGGCTCAAATCAGGAGGTTTCTTGGCTAAGGGAAGTTAATTAAAGAAAGAATCAGGCAAAACAAGGCGCAACACAGGCATTACAATCCATCGTTTTGTGACTTGATAATCAACCAAATTGTTTTCAAAATTTACTTCCTAGTTACACTTAAATTTCCACTTTGATCCAGAGCATGTTCCACCTTGGTGCAGAGAATGCTCCACCTTAGTTCAGAACATGCTCCACTTTAGTCCACTTCAGTTTCCACTCCAGTTTTCACTTGTCTTCACTCGAGTTTTCGCTTTTTTGCTCCAGTTTCCAGTTTAGTTCCACCCAAGTTTCCACTGTGGTTCCACCTTGGTTCCACCTTGGTTCCACCTTGGTTCCACCTTGGTTCCGCCTTGGTTCCACCTTGGTTCCACCTTGGTTCCGCCTGTTTCTACTCCAGTTTCCATTTGTCTTCATCCTAGTCTCCACTATTAGTATTTGAGCTCAGCCTATTCGGCTCATGCAGCTCACGCGCCTCATGGATCAACGATGCCACAGACGAGCAATTTCTGGACTAGCTTCGCGCTAGTCCTATGGTTTCGTTCCATGTTTGAACTTCCAACTTTTAAGTGTAGCTGTTTTAGCTTCTAACTTACACTTGGAACTTGGAACTAGTAGCTAATAAGTTGTAATCTGTAACTTCGCACTTCTGGTTCTATGTTCCAATACATGGTTCCAGAACAATCCGATGGATTGTGTGGCTCGGACAAACAAAGTCAGGCCCTGCACCCGTCCTCCATAGTTGCTGGGCCGATTTGACGCTTTGAATAGCAAGCATTAAAATTCATTGAAGAAGAGCTGTCGGCACGGCGATATCTTCGGAAACTGTCAGTGCCACAATCTAACCATTCGGAGTCCAGACATTGCATGGGCGTATTATATGAAGTCCTTGGGTCGAGATGATTGTCGAAGGCCGGTAAAATGGTCGCAGGAGGAATACTGTGATGGAAAATAGTGACGTAACGTGGGCGCAGAACATCGTTGACAGGTGGGCAATAAAGAAGGCAGGCAAAAGCAGCTAGCAAAGGCGAAGATATCAATAAGGCTCAGGTCCGGTACTTTGATCAGGACTGGCTAAGGAAAGCCCAGATTGTGAAGAAAAAAGGGGTGAGAGACGAGGTAGTAGCAATACCGTCTGATGAAATGCAGTAAATACAGAAGGAGGTAGCGCAAAAGATGGAGTACGAGGTTTTAAGTCCTTGGGGTGAAGTTGATGCGGTGCCACCGATGGGTCTTCAGCCCCGGGTGGGAGATCTAAGGGACAAGACGATCGGCCTGTTTGCCGGTTTCAAAGGACACTGGGTTCTCGTCCTGAGGGAAGTTGAACAACAACTGAAGGAAAGATTTCCCGGGGCAAAGTTTAGTCATTATCACTATCCCAAAGATATGTCATCTACCCGCGATGTTTGTAAACTCGCTAACGATGATGAGTATCGGCCCTCATTTGAAAAGTGGCTAAAGGAGGTTGATACCGTTGTGAGCGGTCATGGTGATGCTGCGTCTTGTGCCTTGACCCTTGCGTACAATACATCTTTCATCGAAAAGATGGGCAAACCAGCGGTCATACTGGTGAATAAAACTTTAGTAGCTGAGGCTTGGGCAGGAGCATCAGTAAGAGATGTGCCCGGGCTACGGGTTGTGCAAACAAATATTCCTGACTTGTCAGCGCTGTTTTCTCTCGAAGGTGTGGTGGAGGATGTCATTCGACCGGCGGTTGCTGCCATCATAGATGATATCATAGCAGCTCTCACTAAACCACTAACTGAAGAGGAGAGGTCTCCGACCAAGGAGGTAGGGGAAGCATCAAGAATCGTTTTCAAAGGTAGCTTAGAAGAGGTGAACAGGTTCTTCTATAAGAGAGGGTGGGCTTTCGGTATGCCTATAATACCACCAACGGAAGAAGCTGTCCGGGAAATGCTGGCGGGAACAAACCTGCCAGTCGACCATGTCGTGGCTAGGATTCCGCCTATGTTAGGCAAGGCAACAGTGGAAAAGATTGCAATTAATGCAGTTATGGCCGGATGTCTCCCAACCTATATGCCAGTGTTAATAGCAGCGGTACAAGCTTTAGCGGACAGGCCCAAAATATGGCTGGAGGGCTATACATGTAGCGTAGCGTCGTGGGCTCCCCTGTTATGCGTAAGCGGCCCGATACGCCGTGACTTGCATGTGAACAGTGGGGTTAACCTTATGAGTCCGTATTATAGAGCTAACGCCGGCATTGGACACGCCCTAGGTCTTATAATCATGAACATCGGTGGCACACGGCCGGGGATGGAGGACATGTCGTTTGTAGGGCATGAAGGAAGGTACGGCATGTGCATTGCCGAGAACGAAGAGGAGAGTCCGTGGGAACCACTCCATGTAGATTACGGATTCAATAAAGAGGATAGCACTGTCACCCTTTTTTGGTCTAATGGCCGCCAGTACATAGGTGGTGGGGGAAATGCTGCAAATATATTACGGCGTCTATGCGACAACATTAATGTGTTTGCCTGGGATCCGGGATGTTTGCTTATTATGCTTCCGTCGACTGCCAAAGTGTTAGCCAACGCAGGCTTGACAAAGAAAGATGTCATCTCCTACTTGGTGGAGTATGCCCGCGTACCAGCAGCGGATGTCAATGTACGGTGGTTCAGGGAAAGCCATCACGAGCCAAAGGAATTTTTGTTACCACTTGATGACCCTACACGGTCTATGCGCAAATTCTATAGTTCCAAGCATACCGCAATTGTCGTTGCTGGCTTAAGTTACTCGTGGGGGACAGTATCATATAGTGGTGGTGGTACACATGGCACCATAGTAACTAAAAAGATAGAGCTACCGGCAAATTGGGACAAGTTGGTGGAGAGATACAAAGACATAGTGCCAACATATACCCCTTACTAGAGCTAAAACATAATGAGGCTCCTGAAAAAAGGCAGGCAAGGGCTTGACAAGAACTGAGGAGAGTTGGAGCATTTTGGTAGCATCGATTTGTCCGAAAACGACTGAACCAATACGGATAATTAAAACTTTATCGAGGAGGTAAGATATGGTTGAACTAAAAAAATGTGAGTATTGTGGGCGTCCTATTAAGGGAGAGCCCGAAATCAGGACACGTAGAGGCAAGAAACATGTATATTGTTCTGAGTTCTGCTTCAGATTGCACTTCTATGACGCTCCTACTATTTCATATGACGACCTGCAAAATATGTACAAGCTTCGATGTATTAGCGTCAAGCTAGACTAGATTCAGAAAATACGCATAAAAGGAGGAGCAAAATGGTTACAGAATTAGACGATTTGGTTCATGGTATTATTGAAACCGACTTTTTAATAATCGGTGGCGGTTTAGTTGGAAGCATGGCTGCTCTTCGTGCCGTAAAGAATAGCAAAAATATTGACGTTACTATAATTGATAAAGCTCGTATGGAATATAGTGGTGATGGAGTAGGCATGGATAATTTCCTCCAGCTTCCCCTTCATAAAGAAGATATTGGTAAAGACGTTTCTGGGACTGATGCCAGGAAAGCTACATTTGGCGCCGATAGAATGAAGGGGCTTAAAAGTGCCAAATTAGATGCTATTGCACTAAAAAACGCTTACATCTCGTTACCAATGTTAGAGGAAATCGGTGTTCATGTTCGAGAAGACGATGGTTACATTAAGGTACTTCAGGGCTATAGGAAAGGAACTGTCTGGGGACGTGTTGAATATGATAAAAATGGAAAACCGACAGAGCCTTTATTTGGAACCCTCTCCAGAGGCTCGGACCTTAAAATGAAACTAGGAACTGCGGTTCGTAAAAAGGGAATTCGGGTCTTAGATAGAACAATGTTGACTAGCATAGTAACAAAGGATGGAAAGGCGATTGGTGCAACTGCACTTAACGTAAGAACGGGTGAGTTCTTATTTTTGAAAGCCAAGGTAGTTCTCTTAGCGACTGGTACAATGGCACGGTTGTATCCATATCCGTGGGCACCTTTTCCAAATCGTTTGTTTTATACTTTAATGTCTCCTGTGCTTGCTGGAGATGGTCATATTGGCGCGTTAAATGTCGGCGCTAAGCTCTATTGTATGGAGATGTGTACCGTCTATATTGTTTCAAAAGGCATGAATCACAGTAGTGCAGGTGGTGCCTGCAATTGGTTTTTTAAGATGTATAATTCAAAAGGTGAATGTCTTGAGGATAAATATCCTGGAAAAATAGTTACCAAAGCGGGAGGCATGATCCCGGGAGTTAATTTTCTTTTTGCCCCAAATATGCAGAATCCCGGGGTTGAGCAGGACGTAATTATGTCAGCAAAAGATAAAGCCACTCCTGATGAAGTAGCAGCTGTCTATTTTGTGGCGGCAACTGAACCGCCAAAGGCACTCAAATTTCATAAACTTGCTGGAGGGCTTACAAATGAGCGTCCTGCTGAATGTATTCCAGTGCTGGCCGGAATAGGTATGGCTACTGGTGGTGTTCTACGTGAGAATGAGTATTCTGAGACGGGCGTAAAAAATCTATTCGCTGCTGGCAATGTTACAGGTTCCGGTAGTACACGTGGATTTACTTGGGCATGCCTTATCGCTGACCATGTTTCCCAGTTAATCCGAGACCAAAAACAGGAAACAATTGGTAGCGATCAGACAAAACAAATAGAAGAAACACGCAAATGGGTGTTTGCGCCACTAGGTCGAAAAACAGAGTATTATAAAGTCAACCCATTAGAATTGGAAGATTACGTAAGACAAGTAAATTATGATTATATTGGTATACATAAAACTAAACCTAAATTAGAGCGCGCCATTGACCTCATAAGACTTGTCAAAGAGGGAGCTGTTCCGTTATTGGTAGCAAATAACGTACATGAGCTTATGCGTGCTATTGAAGTTCAGAACATTATCGAGATTTCAGAATTACATGCGCAATCCTCCTTGCTGAGAGACGAAAGCCGCTTAATCCCTATACATTACCGTGAAGACTATCCTGAACTCGATCCGAAGTGGGATGGTAAGATTATAACTGCGAGAAAGGTGGCAGGTGAAATAAAGTACGATATAGAAAATCTTTACTAAGGAGTAGATAAATGTATAGTGTTGAAATTAACTACGGTCCAAAAATTGACTATAGATATTGTAACGGTTGTGGCGCTTGTTATGAAAATTGTCCGATGGATATTTTTGGCTGGGACGAAGAAAAACAGATGCCCGTTATAGCATATCCGGGAGAATGTTCGTTCTGTTGTTTCTGTGAAATTTTGTGCCCTGAAGTGGCAATAGACGTTTGTATACCTTTGCATCATCTACTTGATTTTGGTATTTCACCGGTGACATTGAGCAAAAAAATGGGTTTTTACAAGGAGGATATTGGTGGAGAAGCTGGGAATGAATCATGCTAAGCCATTTGTCCACGATTATCAAAAGCCCAAGGATGCCAAGAATGTCCTTTTTGAGAGGGTGGAAGGTGCGATGAATAAACTGAAGGCGAAGGGCTATAAGGATAATGAGATAGTCATCGGCTTTCTTGATGAAACTTCGCCTCAGAACTAAGCAAACACAGTAAGGAAAATCAGAATTTTACATCAAATATTTACATATACATATATTTAACTAATTAACAGGATTTTAACATTAGTAATATATACTATAGAGTTGGTTAAAAAGATGAAGAAGGGAGGTGATGAGGAGCGGTTTTACGACGGAAAGCTTATTCAAGGTAGCAGAACCAAATTATAAATGAAAGGAGGGGTGTGTATGGTTGTATGACGGAAAGATGCGATGCAGTTTTGAAAATTTTAGAAAGGAGGAGAAAATAGTGAAAAATAGAATACTTTTAATCTCGTTAGCGGTGGTGCTAGCTATCAGCCTGGGTGTCGTCGGCTGTACGACCGAGCCAGAGCCGGAGGTTCCCGGGCCAGAGGGGACCCTCGTCATTGCGCGGGCTAGTTTGGCCCATGAAACTTTTCTACCATGGACCGGCGGTGCCATAGAGAAGAATTACCTTTCTGGCACGATATATGAATCACTGACTATAAGGGATAGAGAGGCCAACGTGCTGCCCTGTATAGCCACCGATTGGGAAATGGCAGAGGATGGGACGTCGTGGACTGTGACGCTTCGAGAGGGCGTCCAATTCCATGAGGGCTGGGGTGAACTCACTTCAGAGGATGTTAAGTACACCTTTGAAAGAATTATGGGTGAGGATTCTATTTCGCACATAAAGGGCGGGCTGCAGGGAACGATAGACTCTATAGAGACCGCGGGCAACCATACGGTCATCTTTCACCTGAATGCGCCAGACATCGCGTTCATAAAGACATACACCAGTCCGGACATGATGGGTGTTGTCTGCAAGAGGTATCTTGAGCAATACGGCGACGAGGTGGCAGCTTCCAACCCTATTGGAACTGGTCCATACGTCCTGGATGAGCATGTAGTTGGGGCGCACATCATACTACGCGCCATTGATGATTATGAGAACCACTGGCGTATGGGTACAGTGTCGGACATCACCAAGTACTTCGAGTACCTCAAGTTTATGATCTTGTCGGACACGAGCGCTCGGGTGCTGGGCTTGGTGACGGGCGAGATCCACATGGCTGACATCGGTGTTGAAGTAGTTGATCAAATAGTGGCAGCTGAGGGCGTTAGCGTAATACCCGACATAGAGTTTCTAGCTGCTACTGACATTATCCGGTTGGGGGGCCTTCATAAATTGGACACTCATGTGCCTTCGCGTTATGACACGACAAACCCATGGTCGGATGATAGTGCGGTCGGAGGGTATGAGTATACCGCTGGTACACTAGTTCGCCAGGCTATGAACCTTGCAATTGATAAGGAAGCGATAGTGGAGAGTATTTACGAAGGTGTGGGAAGTCCGGCTCCGGCTTCAATGAGCATACCGGAGTGGACAACGACGCTGGACGCTTACCCATATAACCCTGCGCTGGCGGAAACCCTTATGGATGATGCAGGTTATCCTGAGGTTGATGGAGTCCGTTTCTCAATTACAATCATAGAAGACGGGCGCTATTCGCACAGCTTTAATGCTTTAGCCGTAGAGTCCTACTGGGAGGCGGTAGGGATTGATGTGACAATTGAAACGTGGGCCTGGCCTACCGTGAGAGCAGCCTGGGCAGCAGGTGAACTAAACGTCGGAAAGGCGTGGTGCCACAGAACCCCTCCTTCGTCAGGCGACCCGGCGATAGCCATAAATATGGCCTTTGATCCGGCGGCTGTGCTCGGCGATTACTCGGACGAGACTACAGAAGCCCTCAGAACGGCGATGCTTACGGAGCTTGACCCGGACGAAAGGACTGACATTTTGAAGGACTTCGGTGCGCACGTAAATGACGTGGCGACACAAGTTTTTCTGGTAAGTGTGCTTGGGCCTCTAGGCGTCAGTGATCTGCTTGATGAACCGCGAGACGCGTTCGACTTGAAGGAGAACATTGAGCAAATCCACCGCAAGTAGGCGTGCGTGAATGAGAGAGGAGAATTCTCTTGGGCAACACAAGGAGTTTGAGAGAATAGAGTAACTAACGAAGATGGCTCCGGCTACAATGGAAGAGGTGCAAAGGGAGAGGCACTAAATCTAAGTAGACGGAGCCATCAGTATGCCAGTTTCTAGCTCAGATTTTTGTAGTTGCCTGATTTATCAGGCCCGGCTGCCCAATGAAAATTAGGCGACTACATTTTTAAACGGCTGACTTCGTCAGCCTCGCATGTATGAAAGTCTGTAGGAGCGGGGCTCGTCCCGCCCCAGGCGGAATGGAAAAAGGGATTGTCGAATGTAGAGAAAAACTAATTATGTTATACCTCTCTATTTGTTTGACAAATAGCAAACGGGAGTGGTAATAGTAGGTACAGAAGGCATAGTGGCTACGAATGAAGGATGCCAAAATGGGTAGTTGGGTGTACGGGTTGAGCCAGGGAGCTCGATAAAGGGGCCTGCGATGACACGTTTTATCTTGAAGCGTATTGTGCAGGCAATCATTGTATTGTTTCTACTGGGTACGGTTGTATTCGCTATGACCAGGATGAGCGGAAACCCAGCTGTTTTATATGTAAGCGAGTACGCGACACAGGAGGATGTCATATTAATGGAAAAGAGATTGGGGCTTGACAAGCCACTCCCTGAACAATATGGAATATTCTTATCCAGCCTCCTGAGAGGGGATTTTGGAATGTCGATTAGGGCTCGGCGACCTGCCCTTGAAGTCTTCCTTGAGCGAGTACCTGCGACGGCAAAGCTCTGTGGCTTTGCATTATTGCTGGCCCTCGCCTTTGGACTTCTAGGTGGCATTCTGGCAGCAATTAAGAGGGGTAGTTTTATTGACTCCTTCGTCAGGATATTGGCTTTACTTGGGCAATCAGCACCTTCTTTTGTCGTGGCTATTCTCTTGATGTACGTTTTCTCAGTTAAATTAAGGCTCTTCCCAACCGCAGGGTATGGCGGGATAAGATACCTTGTACTACCCGCTATAGCATTGTCCTCGTTTTTTTTAGCTGCTATTGCCCGCTTGTTACGAGGCAGTATGCTGGAGACTCTAGGGAAAGATTATATCAGACTGGCAAGGATAAAGGGGTTGAAGGAAAGGACTGTAATTTTTAAACACGCTTTAAAGAATAGCATTATGCCGGTCATCACCTATGTGGGACCTCTTAGCGTGATGCTGGTAACTGGCGCACTCGCCGTAGAGGTAGTCTTTGGATGGCCAGGAATCGGGCAACTGGCTTACCAGGCTACTACGGGCCTCGACTTCCCCGTGATTCAGACGACAGTTTTAATTCTGGCTGCCACTTTGATATTCGTTAACCTCTTTGTGGATATTTTGTATGCGTGGATCGACCCTCGTATCAGGTTTTGGTAATAGAAATAATAGGGGTACGGAAGGAGAACCGTGAGACGATTACATAGGAGTGCCAAGTGATGTGGCGATCTCCGGCATTCATTGTTGGCATCGTTATTATAGCAGTATTATTAATACTAAGCATTGGTGCTCCCTATATAAGTCCACATAATCCCTTGCAACTTCACCTAACTGACCGGCTACTTCCACCGGTATGGATGGAAGGAGGGAGCAGCACTTATCCCCTGGGAACCGATCCTGTAGGGAGAGATATACTAAGCTGGATTATTTGGGGCACTAGAACTTCGTTCTTGTTGAGTGTATTACTTATCTTTATATCGACCACTATAGGCACAACTTTAGGTATCGTGTCAGGCTACTTGGGCGGTAGAGTGGATACAGTAATAATGAGAGCGGTGGACTTCACTATGGCATTCCCGACTATTCTCCTTGCCCTGATGCTAGCTGTCATCTTGGGCCCGGCTATTCTGACAGTTTCTCTCGTCATATGCTTGCATCTCTGGGCTGGTTTTGCAAGGATGGCCCGGGGCGAAACATTAAGGGTGAAGAGCAGCGATTTTATAGACGCGGCCAAGGTGATGGGGGTTTCCAAGTTCAGGATAATGTTGAGACACATATTCCCCAATATGATGACCCCTATCATTGTGCTGGGGACATTAAACATTGGTAGGACTGCCCTTTTTATGTCAACCCTTAGTTTTTTGGGTGCTGGTATCCCTACAACTGTCCCCGACTGGGGCAACATGATTGCTTTTGGAAGGGCATTTCTGCTCAGAGCTCCGTGGATTAGCTTAATTCCGTCCGTGGCTATCCTCGTGGTCGTTCTTTGTTTTAATATGATGGGGGATAGGCTTAATGAGTATCTTAATCCGGAAATACGAACCAAAATACGAGCCGGGTAAGTCAGCAGTCATTTGCTTCTCTGTGCAGCCGACATCGGTTGTCTTGTCTAATGAGCTTAAAAGAGGATATTTATGGGTGAACCACTACTACAGGTAATCGACCTAAAAACATATTTTATGATAGGGGGCTCGCTGGTAAAAGCGGTTGACGGAGTGAGCCTTTGTGTGGACGAGAATGAAACTCTCGGTCTTGTTGGTGAGTCCGGATGTGGTAAGAGCATTACCGGTCTGTCTATCTTAAGACTGGTGCCGCCACCAGGACAAATTGTTGGGGGGAAGATACTCTTCAAAGGCAGGGATATTGTATCCATGAAAGAGAAAGAAGTGCGGAAGCTTCGAGGCAGGGAAATATCTATGATTCTCCAGGACCCACAAAGCTCCTTAGACCCTCTATTTCCAGTGGGGGGCCAAGTAGGGGAAGCATTAGCTATCCATACCAAACTCGAAAAAACCAAGATTATGGCTAGGGTGATAGAATTGCTGAGACTAGTGAGGATTGCAGCAGCGGAGCAGCGGATAAACGATTATCCACACCAGCTCAGCGGGGGCATGAAGCAAAGAGTTGCTGGCGCAATAGCCATATCATGTCAGCCAAGTTTACTCATTGCTGACGAACCCACCACATCTTTGGATGTGACAATACAGTTACAGTACTTAGAACTCCTAAAAGACCTTCAGAGACAATTTGGCATGGCCCTGCTATTTATTACGCATGACTTTGGAATCGTCGCTACCATTTGCGATCGAGTAGCAGTGATGTATGCTGGCAAGATTGTTGAGACGGCTTCAACACGGGATATTTTTGATCATTCGGCTCATCATTACACAGATGCTCTGCTAAAATCTGTGCCAAAACTCGAGGTTGATGTTGACAGGTTAGCTTCGATTCCAGGACAACCACCTGCTGGACTTGATAGTTCATTTGTGGGCTGCAAATTTGCTCCCCGGTGTGCCAAGCGCAGTAAGAAATGTGGTGATGAGGAGCCCCAGCTCGTGACGCTACATAACGGTCATTCTGTAAGATGCTGGTACCCAAAGGAATCGTGATGAAAGAAGCTATCTTAGAAGCTCAAGGAATCAAAAAGTATTTCCCTGTGACCAAGGGGATAATCCGGTTAAGAATAGATGGATGGGTAAAAGCGGTCGATGGTGTAGATTTGTCGATTCAGTCCAGAGAAAGCATTGGATTGGTGGGTGAGTCCGGCTGTGGCAAGACAACGATAATGAGGTTACTTTTAATGCTGGAGGATTTAACCGGCGGGCACATCTTATATAGAGGAAAGGATATCGCTGAGTGCAGTCCAAAGGAGCTGGCTCAATACCGCAAAGAGGTTCAACCCGTCTTCCAAAACCCGTTTTCTTCCCTTGACCCAAGAATGAAGGTCAAAAATATCGTGAGCGAGCCACTTTCGGTGGACCGTTCTTTGCCCAAGGATGAGACCAAAGAGAGAACCTATCATGCATTAGAGGCCGTTGGACTAAGTCGAAATGATGCTAAGAAGAACCCTGCTGAATTTAGCGGGGGGCAAAAGCAGAGAATAGCAATTGCACGAGCCCTGGTTTCCAATCCAGGGTTAATTCTCCTGGACGAGCCGGTATCTTCGCAAGATGTATCCATTCGGGCCCAGATATTGAACCTCCTAAAAGACCTGAAGGAAAGGGAGGATTTTGCTTACCTGTACATTACACATGATTTAGCCACTGTGAAGTATATGTGTGAGAGGGTTCATGTTATGTATCTTGGCAAGATAGTTGAAAGTGGCCCTGGTAATGAGCTGTGCAAGGTAGGGTTACATCCTTATACCAAGTCACTTTTTGCAGCAAGTCTTCCGCATCACCCTGATATTAGGCGGCCACGAAGTATTGTTAAAGGGGAGCCACCAAGTCCATTAAACCCACCTCCCGGATGTGCCTTTCATCCACGATGCCCGGATGCTAAGCCGGTTTGTTCTCAGGCTGTGCCGGACTTAAGAGAGGTTGGCCCTAGCTACCAAGTAGCCTGTTTTCTGTATGAGTAGAGGCGCATTCAGCAAAACAAATCCCCACGGGTGCTCTCAAGAAATTGATAGAAGTAGTTTTGCACCTGAAAGACGTCAATGGCATTGAAGAGGTGGTCCTGCCTGTAATAGAAGTAGCCAAAAATAATGTTTTGTAGTACTGTATAGACACACTAGGATACTTAGATGAATGACGACGTCAAGTAATCAAGGCATATGATGAAAATCGATATTTACGCTCATATTTTGCCCAAGCAGTATTTTGAGGCACTTCGTAAGAAGGTCGAAGGGGGCGTTGATCTCTCTCAATTGTCAGGGTGGGTATTTAGAAACCGTGCTCTTAGTGAAATTGATATCAGGGTACGGCTAATGGATAGATATCCGGACGTATTGCAGGTGTTAACTTTGGCTCTTCCACCCCTAGAGGTGGTTGTGTCTGCAAGCGATGCTATCGAATTGGCCAAGATAGCCAATGATGAGATGGCTGAGCTAGTTCTGAAATATCCGGACAGGTTCATAACAGCAGTGGCTTGTTTGCCTTTGAATGATATCGATGCTGCTATAAAGGAAGCTGATAGAGCTATAACGGAATTAAACTTCAAGGGAGTGCAAATATTTTCTAATATAAATGGAGAACCATTGGATGAACTGAAGTTCAGGCCGTTATATGAAAGGATGGTTCAACATGACTTGCCTATATGGATTCATCCTTGGAATTCACCCAAATCAGTTCAGGAGTGGGTCAAGCCTCCTTTTATGGGCGCGATTGGCTGGGACTTTGAAACTTCATTAGCTATGCTGCGTCTAGCGTACGCAGGGGTTTTTAAAGATTACCCTGATATCAAATTCATAACACACCACTGTGGAGGCATGGTACCCACCTGTGAACGGAGGTTTAAGACTGCGCTGGGGATAAGGTCTGAGGATGTGCGGAACTTCTACAATGACACAGCGCTTTATGGGAACACAGCGGGATTGATGTGTGGATATGCCTTTTTCGGTGTAGACCGCTTGCTTTTCGGCACAGATATGCCCTTAGGAGGCACCAAACTAGGGGGTTATGGGTATACACTGGAAACAATAAACTCAATAGAGCAAATGGACATCCCTATTATAGATAGGGATAAAATATTTGAAGGCAACGCCAGACGACTCCTAAGACTGATACTGTAATCAGGTACACACTTAAATTGGAATTTAAAAGCCTGTCCTGTGCACCAACCCCGGACTCGAAGGAATTCTTGGGACTCTGGGAGATCCTACGGTACTCGAAGTAGCTCGAAGAGTCTCATACGAGGTAGATAGTAAGACGGAAGCTATTCAAGGCTTCATAGGGATAAGAGTTGGACACAAGGTGATTGGTTCAAAAATACCAGAGTTTGCTTACGGGCATCCTGCAAAACCGATGAGGCAGGAGTTGCTTGTTGCCAAGTTCATAGACTGTGCCGCACATTTAGCAAAACAAATCCCAGGGGCGATCTCAGTAAATTGTATGAATGTTTATAGCGAAATTCGGTGATATCGGCGCCTGGCAGGTATCCCGGTGCTATCAAAGAAAGCCAGGCAAAGACTTAAATGGTTCGATTACTACAAATCCCATAATCAAAACGCCCGCCTCACCTGTCGCTATTTTGGCATCTCTCCTCAAACCTTCTAGCCCAGGAAGCAGAGATATTACCCTTATATCACCAGGAAAGTCTGGAGGACCGTTCTTGCCGTCCTAAGAGAGTCCGCCAGCCTACCTACTGCGCAGAGCTTGTTGATGCTGTCCAGAGGCTGAGGAGGAATATCCCAGATGGAGTAAAGATAAGCTGGTAGTGCTATTACACCGACAGGGATTTTCTTGTTCCGCTTCCTTAATCGACCGCATTATCAACCGCCTTAAAGCACGTGGCATCCTCAACAAGCCTACCAGGAACCATATTTCAGCTCACCGGCGGCAGATTAAACGCCCTTACGCCATAAGAAAGCCAAAGGATTACCTGGTTAGTGGGCCAGGAGACTTAGTCCAACTAGATAATCTGGATATCCGGCCCTTGCTTGGCGCAGTGCTCAAGCAGTTCACTGCCCAGGATGTTATCTCGTGGGGCGAGTACATCTGGCACATACTGAGGAAATTTATGAAGTGACGGACAGTTCTTTCAATGTTGCTGAACTGAAAGATAAGCCGCTGGACTGGGCGAAAGTATCCCGATATAATCGGGACATTTCGTCCTCACCAATCTTTGGGCTACTTCGCCCCTCAAGAATACCTTGAGTGTTACTTGCAAAGTAAAAGAAAAAACTCGATGTGTCACTAAAGTACTGAACGAGGACAAAATCTTGACAGCGTGGGAGAGAGGGATACACTGACGAGTGAGAGCGAAAAATTAGAATCTTCTAGCATATGCTCACATATAATTAATTAACAGGATTTTAACATAAGTAATATATACTATGTGATTGCCTAAAAACCTAAAAAAATGAAGAAAGGAGGTGATGAAGAGCCATTTTACAACGAGAAGCTTATTCAAGGTAGCAGAACCAAACTATAAATTAAAGGAGGGATGTGTATGGTTTGATGACGGAAAGATGTGATATAGTTTTGAAAACTTTAAAAAAAGGAGGAGAAAACAGTGAAGAATAGAATACTTCTAATTTCGTTTGCGGTGGTGCTGATTCTGAGTGTGAGCCTTGTCGGCTGTACGGAGGTTACGCCTCTCAAGGATACGCTAGTTGTAGGTTTATCGACATTGCACGAGGAGACCTTCCTGCCCTGGAACGGTGGTCTTGCACGCATATTCTATATGGACTGTATATACGAAACCCTCACCTTCCTGGACCCGGAAACCTTGGAGGCAGTCCCCGGACTGGCTGAGAGCTGGGAGGTGTCTGAGGACGCGATGACCTGGACCTTCCACCTGCGTGAAGGTACTCAGTTCCACGAGGACTGGGGCGAAGTGACCGCTGAAGATGTCAAATACAGTATTGAAGGAGTAATCGCTCCCGAGTCCATTGTCGGACCAGCAAGCCCGATGCGAGCCCTCATAGATTATGTTGAAGCACCAGAGACATACAAAGTAGTTGTTCATCTGAACAGCCCGGATCCTATACTTGACGAGGGCTATCTGAGCCAGGCTAATCCTGTATGGGTGGTATCCAAGAACTACGTGGAAACTGTAGGCGAGGAAACGGCGAACGACCACCCTATTGGAACTGGTCCTTATACTCTTAAATCATATTCTCCGGGATACTCTATTGAACTAGAGGCTGTTGAAGACCATTGGCGGGTAACACCAGATTTCAAGTATATTAAATTCGTAAAGTCACCGGAGGACGCTACCCGCGTGGCTATGCTCAAAGCTGGCGAAGCCGACCTTGTGCCCATTTCCTACGACTCTATTCCCGAGGTAGAGGCAGCGGGGCTCAATGTTCTCAGTGTCCCTTATAGCTGGTCACCTTATTTTGTATTCGGAGGCACGGCGCCAGCAAGGCCTGCTCGTTGGAATCCAGAAAATCCTTGGGCTGATGTAAGAGTACGCCAGGCACTTAACATGGCCATTGACAAACAAGCCATTGTCGATACCATATTTCATGGTCAGGCAGAGGTAGCTGGGGCTCAGTCGTATACAAGTGCGTGGAAAGACATAGAACCCTGGTTTACCTATGACCCCGATGGAGCAGAAGATCTCTTGGACGCGGCAGGCTACTCTGACGGTTTTCCAATCCTGCTTAAGGCCTTTACCACCAGCCCGGGAGCGGAGCTTCCTACTGTCGCAGAGGCTGTAGCCACTTACTGGGAGGAAATAGGTCTGGACGTTGAGGTACAGATAGTTGATTACCGAGCCGTTGTGAGACCAGAATGGACAACGGATAAGGCTCTCGACTATATCTTCACTCATAGAGGCATGTCCATGATGGACCCGGTAGCTCCTTGCAAGTCTGCTTTCTTCGCCGGTAGTGCTTTTTGTGTCTATGCTGACGAGGACACTGAGGCTCTGCTTGCAGACATAAACGCAAGTTCCAACGCTGCAGAGAGAGAAGCGCTGGCCACGCAAATGGGTGAGCTTTTGCGCGAGAAAGTTGCAATTGTCCCCATCGCGTTTTGTCACGAGCCTTATGGTAGCAGCGAATATGTTGGGAATTGGCCTGCTTTGAGCGTTACCGTCACGAATATTTACAAAATCACCCGTCCGTAAAGATGAAGTGCGTAGTCTTGAAGATATAAGGTACTCAAGAACCACCTGACATGAGCAACTGGCGGGCAGAAACAGTAGTTTGCCTGCCAGTTGCTTCTTAATGACTAAAAAAGATGCAGCGATATATTTTAAAACGGCTTATCCAAGCGGTTGTTACCGTGTTGCTCATGACTATAATAGTGTTCCTCTTGAGTAGGTTAACTGGCAACCCGGCTATTTTCCTGGTTGGCGACTATGCTACAGATGAAGACATTGCTCGTATAACCGAACAGCTAGGCCTGGATAGACCTCTTCCCGAGCAATATCGCATCTTCCTATCTAATGCCCTGAAGGGCGACCTTGGTAGGTCGGTTACCGGTGATCGAAAGCCGGCCGTCGAAATAGTTCTTTCGAGGCTCCCTGCCTCTTTGCAGTTAGCTGGCGTAGCACTGCTAGTAAGTGTGCTTGTTGGATTGCCACTGGGGGTCGTAGCAGCCAGGAGGAAGGGGTCATTTTTAGACACTTCGGCAAGGGTGCTAGCTTTATTAGGCCAATCAGTGCCGCCTTTTTGGCTGGGTATTATTTTAATGTATGTTTTCGCCGTTTGGCTTCATTTATTACCCACTTCAGGATTTGGAGGCATAAGGTACTTTATTTTGCCTGCTATTACGATGTCCACCGTTATGGTGGCTGCCATTACCCGCCTGACCCGTTCCAGTATGTTGGATGTTCTGAACCTGGAATATATCAAGTTAGCCCGGATAAAAGGATTATCAGAAAGGGTTGTGATTTGGAAGCACGTCCTGAGGAATAGTCTGATACCAGTTGTTACCTTTATAGGCCAGTTTTTGCCAATTATGATAACCGGGGCCATAGTTATTGAGACAGTCTTCAGCTGGCCTGGTATAGGACGTTTGGCATACGAAGCCGCCATGTATCGTGACTTTCCTGTGCTCCAGGCGGTGGTATTGTTTGTAACACTCCTGTTTGTATTCTGCAGCCTTGTAGTTGATATTCTTTATGCGTATCTCGACCCTCGGATTAGATATACAAATTAGTGAAAACTGTAGCCATGTATCATCAAGGAACGTATCAGCCTTCGGGGCGGCAGCAGATGATTTGGAGCTCATGTTCACTGGAGGAATCAAAGTATGTGGCGTAGCCCGGCAGTTATCTTAGCGATTGCTATAATCGGGACATTGATAGTGGTAGCTTTATTTGCACCGTATCTGGCACCTTACAGCCCCAAAACAGGTGAATTGGAGAATCGTTTAATGCCACCATTCTGGCAGGAAGGTGGCAGCACGGATCATATTCTGGGGACCGATACAATAGGCAGGGATGTTTTCAGCCGATTACTATACGGTGCCAGAACCTCCTTACTCGTATGCGTGCTGGCCATCGTCGTCGCTGGTAGCATAGGCTCACTCCTGGGGATCGCCTCTGGTTACCTTGGGGGTTGGGCAGATACCATAATAATGAGAATCACAGACTTGGCCTTTTCACTTCCAATGATATTATTGGCTTTGATGTTCGCTATCCTGTTTGGGCCAAGTTTTACTAACATTGTTATCATCCTCAGCTTGGTCCTTTGGGCCCAGTATGCCAGGATGGCTAGGGGCGAGACATTAAAGATTAGAAACTATGACTTTGTGGCCTTGGCTAGGATCGCTGGGTGCTCCAAAGCAAGGATAATGATAACACACATATTGCCAAACGTATCGAGTTCCCTTGTTGTACTGGCCACGCTCCAAGTCGGGACTGTTATCATCCTGGAGTCTTCGCTAAGCTTCCTGGGTGTTGGTCTGCCCGCCACAACGCCGAGTTGGGGTATAATGGTATCCCAGGGAAGGTCATACATTGTTTCTGCATGGTGGCTTTGTGTAATTCCTGGATTGGCAATCCTATTCACTGTTCTGTCATTTAACCTATTCGGTGATGCACTTAACGATTACCTCAATCCGATACTGCGCATCCGGTAGCACTCTCGGTGGTGGGCAATTGTTAGATTTGAGGTCGGGTGTTTTGTATGACAGACTTATTTGATAAGATTAGTAAGGATCATTATGGGAACACCAATGCTTGACGTGAGAGACCTCAGGACTTACTTCATCACGAGTCACTCAATGGTAAAAGCCGTGGATGGGGTTAGCTTCCATGTTGACGAAAACGAGACCCTGGGTATCGTCGGTGAATCGGGATGTGGCAAAACGGTTACCTGTCTCTCTATTCTGAGACTTATACCTCAGCCAACAGGCCGTATTATCGGGGGGAGAATACTCTTTGATGGTGAAGACATTTTAGCTATGACTGAAAGGCAGGTGCAAAAGCTGCGCGGTCGGAAAATATCCATGATCCTGCAGGACCCTATGGTATCTTTGAACCCTGTATTTACCATAGGCGATCAAATAGGGGAAGCAATAACTACCCATACTAAGGCCAAGGGACCCAGCTTGGTTGCCAAGGTCATAGAAGCGCTGAAACTCGTTAGAATACCGGCACCAGAGGCACGTATCAGGGACTATCCTCACCAAATGAGCGGGGGCATGAAGCAAAGAGTTGTGGGAGCAATATCCATATCCTGCCGACCGCGTTTACTTATTGCTGATGAGCCGACAACCTCTCTTGATGTTACCGTTCAGGCACAGTACCTGCAGCTTCTTAAAGATATTCAGCGTGAGTTAAACATGGCGATCATATTTGTCACTCATGATTTTGGAATTGTTGCTACTATGTGCAATCGAGTGGCAGTGATGTATGCGGGCAAAATAGTGGAAACTGCCCCGGTGAGGGATATTTTCCACAAGCCTGCCCACTATTATACTTCCTGTCTGCTGAAGGCTGTACCGAAACTAAGAACCAAGGTAAATACATTAGTCTCCATCGAAGGTCAGCCACCTAAACTTGACAACTTGCCAGACGGCTGCAGATTTGCTCCTCGATGCGCCCGAGCCGATGATAGGTGCCGGCGTGACGAGCCTCCTCTACTAGCATTGGGTGATGACCACTATGTCAGCTGCTGGCATCCACAGGGGTAGCAGTGATGGAAATTCTTTTAGAGACCCAAGGGATTAAGAAATACTTTCCCGTCACAAAAGGGCTTCTGTTTATGAAAACGGTTGGGTGGGTAAAGGCTGTTGACGGCGTAGATTTGGCCATTGGTTCTGGAGAGATTCTGGGCTTAGTGGGGGAATCGGGATGTGGAAAAACAACGATAGCCAAGCTTATTCTTTTACTAGAGGAGCTAACTGACGGCTCTATTTTATTCAGAGGCAAGGATGTGAAAAAGTTCAGCAGAGAAGACCTTAAGCAATATCGGAGGTCTGTGCAGGCAGTTTTTCAAAATCCCTTTTCCTCACTCGACTTTAGAATGCGGGTTGGAAGCATCGTAGGTGAGACGATTTCAGTAGATGGCACTCTTGATAGGCAGGAGGCTGGGCACAGGGTAGCCACTGTGTTGGAGGAGGTAGGACTGGCCTCAAGTGATGCCAGGAAATATCCGCATGAATTCAGCGGCGGGCAAAAGCAGAGGATAGCCATTGCTAAAGCTTTGGCCTCCAATCCAAGCCTTATCATCCTCGATGAACCCGTATCCTCCCAGGACGTCTCTATTCGGGCTCAAATCCTGAATCTTCTGAAAGAGCTTCAGGAAAGACTGGGGGTAAGCTATCTCTTTATTTCGCACGATTTGGCTACAGTGAGATATATGAGTGACAGGATTAGCGTCATGTACCTTGGTAAGATAGTCGAAAACGCTCCAAGCGATGATTTGTGCACAGACCCGCTGCATCCCTATACCCAGGCATTATTATCAGCGAGCCTCCCTGACGATCCTGATTCTGAGAGTCCAAGAAGTATCGTTTCCGGAGAGGTGCCCAGTCCTCTAAATCCTCCCAGTGGATGCCGCTTTCATCCACGGTGTCCTTATGCTAAGCAAATTTGTTCTCAAATTGAACCAATATTGAGTGAAGTGGGCTCAAGACACTATGTAGCGTGTTTGCTCTACGCCTGAAATGCCTAACAAATAATCTGATGGTTCTGAATCCAAACCGATGGTCTGAAGTAAAAAGGAGAACTGTATGATAAATGAGACTGGTAATTTGGTATTATATGCTGTTGGCGATGTAGCCCCCAATAGGGAAGACCCCGGGTCAATATTTCAGCATGTCACTGGCCTTCTCAAAGGAGGAGACATAGTATTCTGCCAACTCGAAGCGAACCTTTCCAACCGGGGAACTCCCATGCCACAAGCCAGGCTTGCCTCGCGTAGCAAACCAGAAACAGCCCAGGCAATCAAAGAAGCTGGCTTCAATGTCGTTTCTTTCGCCAGCAATCACTGTATGGATTGGGGGCCTGAAGCCTTTTTCGATACCATCGACGCGCTAAAGAAGCAAGGGCTTTGGGTAATAGGCGTAGGGAGCAATATTGAAGAAGCTCGAAAGCCTGCAATTATCGAATGCAAAGGAACCCGGATAGCCTTTCTAGCCTACAACTCAATCTTGCCTTACGGATTCTGGGCTGACGTCGACAAGCCTGGTTGCACTCCTCTAAGAGCATGGACTTTATATGAGCAGGTTGAGCATGACCAGCCGGGCACTCCCTGCCAGATACATACCTTTCCCCACAAGGATGATCTACAGGCGATGGTAGAGGACATCAGGAAAGCGAAGTCCCAAGCTGACCTGGTAATCCTGTCCATCCACTGGGGAATCCATTTCGTTCCTGCAGTCATAGCCGAGTACCAAAGAGAAGTCGCTCATGTAGCGATTGACTCGGGAGCTGACTTGATTCTAGGCACTCATGCCCACATACTCAAGGCAACTGAGGTATATGCAGGCAAGGTCATCTTTTATAGCCTCTGTAATTTTGCGCTAGACCTATCCGCGACCAAGAAAATGCTGGAAAGCAAGAGGCATAAAGAAATACAGAAGCTGAATCCTGACTGGCAGCCAGACCCCGATTACCCTACTTACTATATGCCCCGGAATTCTCGAAAAACGATTATTGCTAAATGTATGATCTCCGACGGAGACATAAAGCGCGTATCCTTTCTACCCACGTATATTAACGGACAATCTCAACCAGAAGTGCTAACTTCAAAGAACGACCGCTTCCGTGAGGTAGTGAAATATATGCAAGATATTACGAGAGACCAGGGGCTTGATACTGATTACACTATTGAGGGGGATGAGGTCATAATTCACAAATAGTCAGGAGGTGTTACATACAATCAATGAATGAGTCTTTAACATTAGCGAAGCATATAGTTGCCACTAATTATGATGATATCCCCGCCAATGTTACCGATATCACGAAAAGGAGCTTCCTAGATGGATTAGCTACAATATTAGCTGGCGGCGGTCTGGGTGAAGGATGCAAACAGTTTGTCAATCTAGCTATTGCCGGAGCTGGTAGAGAGGAAAGCACAATAATTGGTTTTAATGCTAAGGTACCAGCCTGCATGGCGGCATTTGCTAATGGCTCGATGGCACACGCCATAGATTTTGAAGATACTCATGACTTAGCCGGTGTTCATCCTAATGCAGCCACAATACCAGCTGCTCTCGCGGTAGCCGAATCTGTTGGAAATGTAAGCGGAAAGGAATTCATGACTGCTCTCGCCCTTGGAAGTGACATAGTCTGTAGGTTAGGCCTTGCGCTAAAGGAAGATCCTCTTAAATATGGCTGGTATATGCCCCCCATCTTGGGAGCTTTTGGTGCAGCAACAGCTGCGGCCAAGCTACTGAACCTAAGTCAAGAGCAGATAGTGGATGCCTTTTCCTTTACCCTTTGTCAGGCAACATGTAGTGCGGAGTTGACACACAGCCCCCGGTCAATCGTTAGAGCAATACGGGATGCTTTCTCAGCGAAGGCAGGAGTGCTATCAGCACAACTGGCGCAAAGAGGCATCACCGGCTTTGAGCAGCCGATAGAAGGCAAAGCCGGACTTTTCCGGCTATATGCCAGACAAGACTATGACCTTTCAGTGCTAACGAACGGGCTTGGCAAAATCTTTGAGGGTGCTAATGTCAGCTTCAAACCGTGGCCGAGTTGCCGGGGTACTCATTCCTTTGTAGAAGCAATTCTTCAAATCATAGAGATGCATGACCTAAACGCTGATGATATCGAAGAAATTAGGCTGACTATAAGTTCTGCACCAATCGATAGAGTGCTTTGCGAGCCGTTGGAGAGAAAACAGAGTCCCACAACGGCCATTGATGCCAAATTCAGCTTACCTTTCGTTCTTGCTGTGGCTGTGGTTCACAGAGGAGTCACTCTGAACCATTTCATGCCTCAAGGGCTGAGAGACCCTACGGTACTTGAAGCAGCTCGAAAAGTCTCATACGAGGTAGATAGCAAGCTGGAGGCTAATCAAGGCTTCATTGGGATAAGAGTTGGGCACAAGGTGATTAGTTCAAAAATACCAGAGTTTGCTTACGGGCATCCTGCAAAGCCAATGAGCTGGGAAGCGCTTGTTGCCAAGTTCATAGACTGTGCCGCACATTTAGCAAAACAAATCCCCAAGGGCGATCTCAGTAAATTGATAGAACTAATTTTGCACCTGGAAGATGTCAACAGCATGGAAGAGGTGGTTTCTTATCTGTAATGGGTCTTGATAAAGTTTACCATACTAGATAAACTTGCTAAGGTATAGAACCGACTGAGGTTGAAATTACCAAGAAGGGTTATCAGTGCTTGCGTTGCAGGCATGCTTGGATTCCCGAGTAAGAGCGTAGACCACAGACATGTCCCAATTGCAAGTCGGTTAACTGGGATGTGCCCAAGAAGGAGAGTTGAAGGAAAGCGTAAATTAGAAGAGACCTCTGGCAACAGGTTCCTTGTGAAGGATTACGGACCTGAAGTCTTGAACGGGGACTAATGACGAGAAGAATAGGCGTATTTGAGACGATGCAAAAGCATTACCAGCAGCGTGACCTAGCCGCCAAGGAATGGAAGGAAAGAGGGGGAAAGGTGGCAGGTTACTTCTGTAACAATGTTCCCGAGGAAATGATTATAGCTGCCGGCTTCTTCCCCTTTCGAATCAGTGGTGACCCGTGGGGTGGCACAGAGGTAGCGGACAGATATACTGAACCGTTTTACCAGCCTGATGTGCGTTCCATGCTTAATATGCTTCTCAGCGGGCGGTATGATTTTCTGGATTTCCTGATTATTCCATATTCCAGGGATGCTATTCTCGCATTGTACTATCACCTGGGCAAAGTGCAACAGATTGACCCTGCCCTGAAACTTCCCGAACTTTATCTTTTTGATATACCTCGTACAAGGTTCTGGATGTCTGGCCTTTATATGCGTGACAGAGTGCGTGAGCTTAAGAGGAAACTTGAGGAATGGTCGGGGAAAGAGATTTCCAATAAGTCGCTATCAAGAGCCATAGCTATCGGAAATGAAAACAAGATGTTGCTGAAGAAAGTTGCCGCCCTCAGAGCAGCCGAGCCACCACGCATTTCAGGGAGAGAAGCGCTCCAGATAATCGGCTCATCCATGTTTATACTTAAGGAGGAACATAACAAGCTACTCAGACAATTTCTAGAGGGAGCCGGTGAGCTTCCAGCCAAGGATGGTGTAAGGCTATTTGTCGAGGGAAGCCCTATTGATAATTTGCAATTCTATGAACTTGTTGAATCTTGCAACGCTACGATTGTTGGTGAGGATAACTGCTGGGGCAACAGATATTCTGATGACCCGATAGACCTATCTCTTGACCCTTTAGAGGCTATTGCCGAGAGATATCACCTTAAATCACCCTGCCCTCGGATGCATTTTATGGATAAGAGAGTGGATTATTGCCTGCGGAGCGCGGTGGAGGCGAAGGCGCAGGGGGTACTTTTTTTCTTTCTTGAGTGGGATAATGCTCCAGCCTGGGAATATTCTGACCAGAAGAAGGCACTGGAAGAGAATGGTATCCTTACTTTGTGTTTTGAGATGCAGAAATACCTGCTATCAGCTACTGATAAGAAACAGATAAAAACCAGTCTTGAGCGATTTATTGAAGCTATAGGCAGGCAGAGGTAGATAATGGCTGACAGTTTATTAGGCGGCTATCGGGCTTTGGATCTAACGGATGAGAAAGGGTTTGTCTGTGGTAAGATTCTGGCGGCCTTAGGGGTTGAGGTAATAAAGATTGAGAAACCCGGGGGAGACCCGGCGCGAGGTGTTCCCCCGTTCCTCCACAACACACCGGACCCTGAAAAAAGTCTGTACTGGTTTGCTTTTAATACCGACAAGCGGAGCATAACCCTTAATCTTGAGGTGAGCCAGGGGCAAGACCTGTTCCGCAAACTGGTGAAAAAAGCTGACTTCGTGCTGGAGTCGCTTACTCCAGGCCATATGGACAGCCTGGGACTTGGTTATGAGGCGTTAAGGCGAGTAAATCCAAGAATTATTATGACCTCAATAACCCCCTTTGGGCAGAACGGCCCCTATGCTCAATACAAGGGGAATGAGATGACCACCTCTGCGATGGGCGGGGTTTTGCTGACTACCGGATACCCAGACCGGCCACCGGTTCGGGAGGGGCCTGATTCCATATACTTCCACGCCGGTACTGCCGCTGCTTTAGGAACGGTAATTGCCCATTACCATCGGGAAATCACCGGTGAAGGACAACAGGTTGATGTATCCCTCCAGGAGGTTGCTGCCAGCAGAACCTTTAATAATCTGGTGATTTGGGAGTTTGGTAAGCGTTTGCTAAAACGGAGTGGTAGTGTGCGCAGGATTGGTGCTCGTTCCACCCGATGGGTTTGGCGATGCAAGGATGGGTACATATTCTGGACGCTTATGCCCAAGCAGCTTGGAGCGCCAGCTAATCGTGCCCTGTCAAAATGGATTGACGAGGATGGATTAGAAAATCCACTGAATAAGGTGACAAACTGGGACGAATTTCATCCTGTTGCAATATCCAGAGAAGAACTTGACACTTACGAGGAAGCGATAGCCAAGTTCTTCATGAACCACACTAAGAAAGAAATCGCTGAGGAGGGATTGACGAGAGGAATAAATGCAGCTCAGGTAGACTGTCCTGCCGATGTGCTTGAAAACTACCAACTTAAAGCACGGGGCTATTGGGTGGATTTGGAACATCCTGAGTCGGGTATTACACTTATCTATCCAAAATATTTCTTTTTGAGTAATCAGACGGAGAACTTTGTGAAGCGTCGGGCGCCACTTATCGGCGAGGACAACGAAGATATCTATGTAAAAGAGCTGGGATTGTCAAGCACCGAAATTGCGGCATTGAAGAAGGCGGGTGTTATATGAAAAGGAAGAACAAATGAGCTAGGAGAAGTATGGAAAAGCAGGCGTTAGCTGGAGTAAAGGTTGTGGATTTTGGCTGGGCTTTAGTGGGCAGTTTGACCGGCAAACATTTTGCCGACTATGGAGCTCAGGTGGTCCGTGTTGAATCTATCACGCGTCCAGACCTTGTTAGAATAGACCCAACGGTCCCAGTATCTTCCACACCCAACTTGAATGGCAATCCGATGTTTACCCATTTAAATACCTCAAAATATAGTATGGCTCTCAACTTGAAGCATCCTCGGGCGCGGGAGGTTGTGGATAGGCTTTCTCGCTGGGCCGACGTAGTCAATGCAAACTTCACTCCTGGGACATTGAGCAAACTGGGTTTTGGCTACGAATACATCAGAGGTATAAAGCCCGACATAATCATGGCTGAAGGTAGCGCTTATGGCCAGACAGGTCCCCTAGCACGCCAATGGGGTATTGACGGAACTGGCGCCGCTTTATCAGGTTATCTCGATCTCACGGGATGGCCAGACCGGGGACCGGTTGCGCCTAATGTTCCCTATGGTGATGTTATACTTCCGTTCCTTATTGCCACAGCCATTGTCGCCGCCTTGGACTACAAGCGTAGGACTGGCAAGGGGCAATATATAGACGCCAGCATGATTGATGTTTGCATTCATCAAATTACTCCGGCTCTTCTCGACTGGGAAGCTAACAGACACTTACAGACTCGCAATGGTAACCGCATCGCCTATGCCGCTCCTCATGGCGTCTTTCCCTGCCAGGGCGATGACCGGTGGTGCGCCATTGGGGTGTTTACTGATGACGAATGGGAAGCTTTTTGTCATGCAATAGGTGACCCGCCTTGGACAAAAGAGCCGAGATTCGCCACCTTAAACTCCAGGAAAGAGAACGAAGACGCATTGGAAGAGCTAGTAGCAGAATGTACCAAACAGCATTCAGCTGAGGAAGTTATGCAAATAATGCAGGCAGCTGGCGTGCCGGCAGGTGTGGCACAAACTATGCAGGATTTAGTGGAACACGATCCTCAACTGAAAGAGAGGGAGTTTTTGGTGCCACTGAAGCACCCGGTAATAGGAGTCTTTGATCACCCAACCCCTCCCTACAAATTGCTGAAAACCAAAGCGCAGGTGAGGACTTCCCCATGTTTGGGTGAACACACCGAGTATGTGTGTACTCAGTTTCTGGGTATGTCTCACGAGGAGTTTGTAGAGCTGTCCCAGCAGGGAGTATTTAGATAGAGGAGGTTGACAAATGAGTGAAGTAAGAAGTGTTGATAATCAGCCCAAGACTGATAGCAGGCAAGGGGAGAGGAGCGTCAAGCAGTTGAAGAGCTCCGTCGAGGCCGCTACCTACCAGAAAGAATGGTTCAAAAAGATGAGAGAGAGAGTAAACGAAGGTGAGCCCTTCGTTGTCGCGCAAGCTGACGCCCCGCATGAGATATTCCTTGCCATGGATATACCGGTAGTAATAGTTCAATGGTGGTCGGCAATTATAGCTGCCAAGCGACTATCTCCTTATTACTTCGATTTGATGAACGAGCGGGGCTACCAAAGGAACCTTTGTCGTTACTGCTGCCTGCCATTGGCTTGCACTATGGATCACAATCCAGAGAGTGCTCCCTGGGGGGGATTGCCCAAACCCACAGTGCTAGTAGCGGAACTAACATGTGACTCGCTTTCAAAGATATTTGAGCTCTGGGCCCGTGAGTATGATTGCTACTTCTTTCCTCTTGAGCATACCGCTAGCGTAGCGTCCTACCCCCGCTGGTGGGAAAGGGTAGGGCACTATTGGCCTGAGGTATGCGAGCCACACAGACTGGATTTAAGGGTTGAAGAGCTGAAAGCGCTGATAAGATTCCTGGAGCTTACTACCGGAAAGACTCTGAATCATACCAAGTTCGTAGAAGTCATGGAGCTAGTAAATGAACAAGTGGAATACTTCAAGAAAACGCGTGACTTGATAGCTGAGACCATTCCTTGCCCGGTAAGCGTATCCGACCAATTGCCCAGCACTATGATTCCACAGTGGCACCGCGGCACGCCGTGGGGGCTCGACCACGCCAGAATGTTTTATGAAGAGGTGAAGGAGAGGGTAGATAGGGGCGAGGCAGCTTGCCAAAATGAAAAACTCAGGCTGATGTGGATTGGGGCAGGACTCTGGCATAACACCGCTTTTTATCAGCACTTTGAGGAGAAGTACGGTGCCGTTTTTGTCTGTTCAATATACCTCTCCATCGCTGCCGATGGCTACGCTCGGGATTTGCTTAATGATCCGTTGAGAGCTTTAGCCAGCCGCCATGTGGTTGGGCCGATTTCGTATGGGTCGATACGCGACCCGGATTGGCTCCTGAAGGAGGCAAAATTGCACAAAGTCAATGGAGCTATTATGATAGTAAATAAAAGCTGCATGCGTGATGTTGGACGTACGTTTACCAAGATTGCTTTCGAAGATGCCGGTATTCCGCTACTTACCATCTATGCCGACGTTGTCGATGCCAGGGAGTGGGATGACGAGAAGGTCAAATCCCAGGTTTCCAACTTCATTGAAGAAAAGCTTTTATCTTAATTAGTAAATACCTGAATTGTAAAGAGCATCTGGCGAGCTACAAAAAACCGGACTCGGTAGAGTTCTCGGACAGCTTACCGAAGAATCCTGGCGGTAAGATACTAAAAAAGGAGATAAGATAAAGATGTTGGCAAGGATACGAGAAAAGGGTCCGCTAGGTATGGCACACATCTCTGGTCCTGACCTCACTCAGATGGCCAATCGCAGCAGCTCAGGAGGCGAACAATGGAAGAGCTAATGAAGAAGGTACGTAGGGAACATTTCCCGCTGTGTGTGCAAAAGGCGCAACTGATAACCAAAATATACCGACAGACGGAAGGCGAGCCGGAAAGTCTTCGCCAGGCGAAGGCTTTTGCACACGTGCTGGAGAACATACCGATATGGATTGATGAAGAGGAACTTATAGCGGGACATGCAGCAAGCAAACCTTGGGGTGTTGAGATTGACCCCTTCCTGGGGCCGATAGACGCAGAGCTGCTTAAGGGGCTTGAACAGGAAGGGGTCGTCGTAATCGATGAGGAGGACTGGTCTGCGATTAGAGAGGTAGCTGAGTACTGGAGGAGGAGGAACTGGGAGTATAGAACGTGGCAGCTAGCTGACGAACGGCTCTGGAAATTCCTCCAGGTCGGCATATGGCTTCCGCCAATGCGAAGCAGGGCAGAAGGAGTAGGAGCCTATGCTGGCTCAGGTTTGGGAATCTACCATGGCCTCCACCTGGCTGTGCCGGACTACGAAAAAGTGCTCAGCCACGGTCTGAACAGCATAATAGAGGAGGCTGAGGAAGAGCTCAAAAGTATAAGGTTTTTCGGCAGGGATGATGTCGAGAAGAGGCTCTTTCTGGAGGCAGTTATTATAGCGCTCAAGGCTATCAACCAATTTGCCAACAGGCTTGTCGATCTAGCCGAAGCTAAAGTTGGAGCAGAGGCTAATCCGGAGCGGAGGGAAAAACTGCAAAGGATAGCGGAGACCTGCCGCTGGGTGCCAGCCAACGCGGCCAGAAGTTTTTATGAGGCTTTACAGTGTTTCTGGTTAATTTATTTAGTCTGCAACCCAAGCCCAACAATTGGCGTGGGCAGATTTGATCAGTATATGTACCCTTTTTATAGGAAAGATAAGGAGATGGGTAGGATTACGGATGAAGAAGTCGTAAGGTTGCTATGTGAACTGAGGGTCAAAGATATGGAATTAGTGCGCGTTGCTCTTCGTCCTGCAAAACGCATGCAGCATGCCGGAATGGCGAAGTGGCACAACATGGTTATTGGCGGCGTGACTTCGAACGGTCAGGATGCCACCAACGAGCTTGCTTATCTCATTCTGGAAGCGGCTAAGCGGTTAATGACCCCACACCACACCATAACGCTGAGAGTGCATGAAGGGACGCCTGAAGAATTGATGATGAAAGCTCTGGAGGTGGTGAAGACAGGAGTCGGCATGCCCGCCTTTGTAGGCGACAGATCCTATATTGAGTTCTTACTATCTAAAGGGGTGCCTATTCCCGTGGCCAGAAATTATGCTCTAGGGGGCTGTCTTGATGTTGCCCTGCCCGGACTGATGCGTATAGTGGGGGCCAGCTTCTTTGTCGCCCCCAAAGTTCTTGAAATTTTCTTAAATGACGGTGTAGATCCGAGAACAGGTTTAGAAGTTGGTCCCTTCAAAGTGGATCTAGATAAATTCCAGACTTACGTTGAATTCACGGACGCTCTCAAGGAGTATTTGGCCCACTTCATAGGTTTATGGGCAGAGGTAGCAAATTTACATGCAGCGGTTCGAAGCGAACTAACGAAACACGTCGTTGAGGCTGCTTTGATGACCAACGGTATTAAGGCGGGGAAGAGTTTCTTTGAACGTAAGATGCCGTACGAAATAAATTCGGTGTTGTTACCCGTTGGTATGATAAACGTTGCCGACTCCCTGGCCACCATCAAGAAGCTTGTCTTTGAGGAAAAGAAGATAACGATGGAGCAATTGAAGAAAGCCGTGCAGGCAAATTGGGAGGGATATGAAGAGTTGCGCCGGATGTGCTTGGAGGCACCTAAGTATGGGAATGACGATGATTACACAGACCTAATCGCCAAAGACCTGTACCGATTCCTAGCGATGACAATAACGAAGTTTGACTATACTTTGGGGGGTAAGCACCAGCCCGGTGGCATCTCAATCTCTTCAATGTGGGCTGGTGGGGATATAACCGGAGCCACCCCCGATGGCCGGTACGCTGGTGAAGTCCTCGCCGACGGGTCAATGTCGCCGATGAGAGGGCGGGACACTAATGGGCCCACCGCAATCATAAAAAGTGCGTCCAAGATAGACCAAGCACTTTATGCCTCTACGTTATTGAATATGAAATTTCACCCCTCGACCTTGGGGAACACCGAAGACCTGAAGAAGCTAGCTACCCTGATCAAGACCTATTTCAGCCTTGGTGGCAAGCATGTCCAATTCAATGTGGTCAGCCGGGAAATGCTTCTCGAGGCTCAAAAACAACCAGAGAACTATAGCGACCTGGTTGTAAGAGTGGCTGGTTATAGTGCTTACTTCGTCCAGCTGGGGAAGAGGGTTCAGGATGAAATAATAGCTCGTACCGAGCTGAGCATATAGAAAGGAGGCGGAAATGGGACAAATTGATGTAGCCGAGATCGCACTTGGAGAAAGAGCCCAGACAAGACTCGAGAAGTTGCTTAAAAAGATTCACGTGGAGAGGTATCCGCTGTGCATAGAAAGGGCTCGGTTGATTACTGAATCATGGGAACAAACAAAGGATGAGCCGATGATCTTGAGGCTGGCTAAGGCCTTCGCTCATCTAGTGAAAAACATGACGATCCTTATTGAGGACGGCGAGTTAATTGTGGGCAATGGAGCTAGCCGACCGATGGGGCTTGAAATTGAGCCCTTCATGGGACCTTTTTTCGAGGAAGAGTTAAAGGCTCTTGAAGAGGAAGGGTTTATTGAGGTTAATGAAGATGATTGGCCGGAGATAAGGGAGTTAGCTTCGTACTGGAAAGACAAAAACCTCCAGTACAGAATAGGGCAGCTACTTGACGATAAAAGGTTGTGGCCGTTTGCGCAGACGGGAGTGCTTCTTCCCCCGTTTAAGAGCAAAGAGGAGGGGATTGGTGGGGTGGCTCATGCGGGCATAAGCATGGGCGTAAACCGCTGGCTAGGGGTGGTAAACTTTGATAAAGTTCTCAACTATGGCCTTAACCATCTGATCGGAGAGGCTGAGGAGGAATTGGACCACATAAGGTTTGCCGACACTGTTGATACGGTCAAGAAGGCATATTTTCTGCAAGCGGTCATCATCTCCCTCAAGGCCGTCATACATCTTGCCAACCGATTTGCCGATCTAGCAACAGAAATAGCTTTGAAAGAGGCTGACCAAGTAAGAAAGGCAGAACTGCAGTGGATTGCCGAGACCTGCCGGTGGGTGCCAGCCAATCCAGCCCGAAGCTTTTACGAAGCGTTGCAGTCTTTCTGGTTTATCTTCCTGACGGTCCAGCAGAGCACTGCCTCAGTTGGCAGATTCGATCAGTACATGTACCCGTTTTATAAAAAGGACATCGAGGAGGACAGAATTAGTGAGGCAGAGGTCTTAGAGTTGCTACGGCTTCTGCGGATTAAGGATATGCACCTGATAGCCACACCGCTTCGCGGGGCGAAGCGGCAGCAATACACCGGCTTTGCCAAATGGCACAACTTCACCATTGGGGGCGTGACCCCTGATGGCCAAGATGCCACCAACAAACTCACATACCTCATTCTGGAAGCTGCCAGGAGGACAAAGACTCCACACCACACTATAACGCTGAGAGTATATGAGGGGACGCCCAAAGAGCTGATGATAAAAGCTCTCCAGTTGGTGAAAACTGGAGTCGGCATGCCCGCTTTTATCGGCGATAAGTCCTACACTGAATGGCTGCTTTCCAGGGGTGTCCCACTCGAACTTGCCCGGGACTATGTTGTGGCTGGGTGCATCGAAGTCAGCCTGCAAGGGCACTCTCGGCAGCCTAAATGCACGTTTTTTGTCCCACCGAAGGTCCTTGAGATCTTCATGAACAACGGCGTAGATCCTAAGACTGGTCTGGAGGTTGGCCCATTCAAGGAGAATCTCGAAAACTTCGAGACCTTCGATGACTTTGTGAGCGCTTTTAAGGAGTATCTTGCCCACTTTATACATTTGGCTGCAGAGCTGATAAACGTTGATACTGCCTGTGCCATTGACTACGCCTCTCCGGTTGACTCGGCCCTCATGGCGGATGCGGTCAAGGAGGGCAAGAACCTGATGGAGCGCAGGATGCTTTACGAGAATGGAGGGGCCATAAGCCTTTGTGGCATGATAAACGTGGTCGATTCCCTGGCCGTCATCAAGAAGCTGGTTTTCGAGGAGAAGAAGATAACGATGGCACAGCTAAAGGAGGCGCTGCGGGCGAACTGGGAGGGATATGATGAACTGCGAAGGCTCTGTCTGGCAGCACCTAAATACGGGAATGATTACGACTACGTGGACTCAATAGCTACGGATCTCTACGGGTTCTATGCTGAGACGGTGCCCATGACTAGAACCATCTACGGGGAAAAGTTCATACCGGTAGCCATTTCAATCACTTCACAGTGGGCCGGCGGAACGATAACCGGGGCTACTCCCGATGGCCGGTATGCCGGTGAGGTTCTGGCTGATGGGGGAGTCTCGCCCATGCGGGGTAGGGACATCAGCGGCCCTACGGCGATTATCAAGAGCGCCTCCAAGATAGACCAGGTGCGTTTCCAGTCCGTGCTGATGAACATGAAGTTTCATCCCTCTGCCTTAGGGGACACTGAAGACCTGAACAAGCTAGCTACGCTGATCAAGACCTATTTCAGCCTTGGTGGCAAGCATGTCCAATTCAACGTGGTCGGCCGGGAGATATTACTTAAGGCTCAAAAGCAGCCGGAAAATTATCGTGACCTGGTGGTGAGGGTAGCCGGTTTTAGTGCCTACTTCGTACAACTAAGCAAACAGGTTCAGGATGAGATTATCGCCCGCACAGAGCTCTGTGTATAAAGCGACGCTTGATGAAACAAAGTGGAAAATGTAAGAGGCCTGATTTTCAACACACAACGCTACAGCATCCATGACGGTCCGGGAATTCGAACCGCTGTTTTCATGAAAGGGTGTCCGTTGAGATGCATCTGGTGCGCAAACCCCGAAGGGCAAGCGTACAGGCCCGAAATTTTTTTGAACCTGGAGAAATGTACAGGGTGTGGCAGATGTGTCCAAGAGTGCCCACAGGGGGCTATAGAAATTCGTTGGGGAAAGTCACAGATCAACCGCCGAGTTTGCGTCGGTTGTGGAAAGTGTGCTGAAGTATGCCCTAATGAGGCGAGAAGCCCTATGGGAAGGTGGACCTCAGCCAAAGAAGTCTTCGAAGAAATTAAAAAGGATAGCATATTCTATGAAAGGTCTGGGGGTGGTGTCACCCTCACCGGTGGAGAACCTTTAGCGCAACTGGAGTTTGCGACCAGTATACTCGGGTTGTGTCAGGGGGCCTATATCCACACGGCTCTGGAGACCTGTGGCCACGCAGAGTGGGGGATATTTAAAGAAGTGCTGAAGTCTGTTGACCTCCTGCTGTACGACTTCAAACACATGAATCCTGTGAAAAACAAGAGGTACACCGGTGTCTCAAATCGTCTGATACTGGATAATGCGAAGCGAGCCTCTCATAAGCTATCTATCCCTATGTGGGCTCGGATACCTGTAATACCAGGGTATAATGACTCGGCGGAAAACATTGAAGCCACTGCCAGGTTTATAGCCGAGGAACTCGGAAACTGCGTAAAGCGGGTCAACCTCTTGCCTTACCACCGGCTGGGGGAGACAAAGTTTGAAAGGCTGGGACTGAATTACTCAGTATCCACCAGTCCACCCAGTGAGGAACACTTACAGGAGCTTCAAAGGATCTTCGAGCGTTTTGGCCTGTCAGCTTACATTGGCGGATAGCAGAATTTAAGCTCGCCCGCTTGAGAGAGCTATGGAGGCCAAAAACTATAAAGTTTTCTATGGGTGGTGGATCGTCGGTGCTGGTTTCTTTATTGCGGTGTATATCGGTGGCTTCATCAACTTGGGTTTCACCGCTGTTTTTGAGCCCATAGCCAGCGATTTTGGCTGGAGCTACGCCCAAGTTTCCTTCGCAGCATCACTACGTGGCCTGGAGATGAGCCTTCTCGCCCCAATTGTAGGATTGCTTATGGACCGTTGGGGGCCAAGAAGACTGGTTTTCGCTGGAGCCGTTATTATTGGTCTCGGTTTATTGCTTTTAAGCCGTATCAACTCCCTCGCCACCTTCTACGGAGTCTTCATCCTGATAGGTGTGGGTAAAAGCACTTGTATTGGCGTTGTACCTATAGCGACTGTGGGCAACTGGTTTCAAAGGAAGGCCACCATAGCTACGGGTATTTTAGTCAGCGGCACCGCCGTCGGAGGCCTCATGGTTATCTTTGCAACGCGACTCATTGACATATTCGAATGGCGGACGGCGATGGCAATCCTTGGCTTTGGTGCGTGGGGCATCCTTTTGCCGTTGTCACTTCTTTTTCGGCATAAGCCCGAGCAATATGGCTATTTGCCAGACGGTGACCTTCACAGGAAGCTACCCGCCAGCGAAGGCCAGTCCTCAGCACAAGGCAACGAGCCAGATATCGGAGTTAAGCAAGTCTTGAAGAGTAGCGCTTTTTGGCACATCACAATGGGATTTATGTGCCATATTCTAGTGGTGAATGCTGTCATAACCCATGCAATGCCCTATCTGAGCAGCATCGGCATCACTAGGTCATTAGCTAGCCTAATGGCTAGCGCCATACCATTAACAAGTATTGCAGGCCGCCTCAGCTTTGGTTGGCTTGGCGATAAATTTGATAAAAGGCGGGTAACAGCTCTGGGCTTTGTACTTACCAGTTTAGGTTTGCTTTCTTTGGGCTATGTCACCACTGCGGGGTCATGGATGCTTGTACCATCCATTGTCCTTCTAGGCATTGGATACGGGGGGCCTATCCCCATGATGCCAGCTTTGCTGCGGGAATACTTCGGCAGAGTCAGATTAGCCACCGTCCTTGGCCTGGTTATGGGTGTAGCAGCGCTAGGTGGCGTGGTAGGCCCGCTTCTGGCGGGGTTGGCGTTTGATAGACTCGGTAGCTACCAAGTTGCATGGTTTGGCTTTGCCGGGTTAGTCATTGCCGGTATGATCAGCTTGCTAACCACACCTTCAGTTGGCAATGAAATATGAATCCACAAACGGAGGTACTGAGGGCACACAATCGAGTGGATAATACCCAAAGGGTAATTATTTTTTGGCTACAAAACTTTGTGGTAAGCGAAATGCCATTGAAGAACTGGAGGTTGTAAGGAGGTTTTTCCCACCTCCCCCTTGTTGTAGAGACCGCTGGAAATTGCTGGAATAACAATAAAGCATGGGCGGGCTCTGCTAGGGGAAATCAAGGTGTTGCAGGACGTTTTAAACTTTTTCTGCCTAGCGGCTTAAATTACCTCCAGCCCTCCGGTTAGGGGAGCCCTGACTGAAATCCGGCAGGTGGCATCTGGCCTTTTACTATGTGTTTTGTCTGACATTGAACACTTGCCTGTTTTGTTCAGTAAGTCACATTAGCCTTTTTTGATTAGTGAGTCACAGTCCATCGTTTTGTGACCTGATGATCAGCCATTTTGCTACTGATTGGGCGACGTACCATCCCACAGCTAGGCGATAAACCACAGTTTGAGAGACCCAAGAACGGGCATTAAGTGTCTGGGTGTGCATCCTCCTCATACGAGGATTAGGCTTTTTCTGCTACTCCTTTCATTTGTCAAATAAATTAGATTCAAATTTGAAGGAAAAGAGGGATGTGAGGAGGTAATGTTGAATCGAGAGACCAATAAGACACCCCGCCAGACTCTCCTAACCCTACCCTTCAAATCATAACTGGAGAATTGGCGTTATTTTGGCGTTAAACTGTCTATAACGGTTTGGGACAAGACGGCATTTTACGAATAAAAAAGGTTTTTAGTGATTGATACAACAGTTCTAGTTTATACGTAAAAGCACCTGTCGGGACAAGTGGCATACAATTTGGAGACCGCTGCTCTAGCCAACTGAGCTACACCCCTGAAGCTAAATTATAGTTAACCGCATAAATCATTACAATCCTCACAATCCTCCCTCCCCTAGGGGGAGGGAGTTAGAGGGAGGGGGAAAGCTCGCACAGTTCACCCTCACCCTGACCCTCTCCCATCAAGGGAGAGGGATTTTATACGAAATTATTATGCGGAAGACTTTATTTATACTTAACATTATGTCTGCTGTTAACGTTATTTTTTCTAGCACCGTTCACCGTGAGAGGTAACACCTCGTCCCGTAATGCCATAGCATCTGATTGCCTACCTTATTATTATATGGGAGTAAACATGCATTGTAAAGGCTACCTATGGTGCGATTGTGAGACGTTCATAACCCCCCTTTATCCCTCCTTATCTAAAGGGGGGATAACAAGAAGAGAATCCTTATGCTAAGGAGGATGGTTGAGGAGAGAATCCTCATCTTAATAGAACAGGAAAGCCTTCCCAAAGTTCCCCTCTTAAGATAAGAGGGGCAAGGGGAGTTATGAATGAACGCACCTTGAAGAAACCACCCATAAGCACACCCGTCGGGAGGATCCTCTACCCTTTCAAAGAACCCAATCCCGTGAAGGAAAGGATTCCTTCACGCCTCGGAAATTCCTCTCCCTCGAAGGGAGAGGAGTAAGGTGAGGGTGATAAAATTGACACTCACACACGGTGCTGGTGGGGAACCGCCTGGTTGATAGCCTGGCGCAGGCTTTGCCGTAGCAAGCCATATCACCTGGGCGTGAGGTGCTTTACTAGGATATGACCCAGGCGGGCATCACCGAGATAATGGCGGTGGGAAAGGTATATCGGGAATTTATTGACTTTTTTACCGACCCGATGAGAATTTCGGGGAAATTCGGGCAAAAAATTCGGCAAAAACCTTGACAGGGCCGGGAGGCGATATGGTACACTGGGGTTTTGGAAAAGCCGAACTGTTACCTCTGACCTTCTAGCAAATGAGGATGAAATTCTGGGAAAGAACCTCAGAAACCTTGACGGGTGTGTGGGAAGAGCGATATATTGTCACCGAAGAGCAAAAACCTGAGCTCTTACAAAATAACCAGCAATGCCCGAAATTGAACGGAAAATCAGATTATCAGATTATTGTGACTTTGACATATACTTACTTAACAGGATTTTAACATAAGTAGTATATGATAAAGATAAAATAAAGATAATGAAAGGAGGTGCTGAGGCGCAATTTTACGACGGGAAGCTTATTCAAGGTAGCAGAACCAATATTATAAATGAAAGGAGGAGAAAACAGTGAAAAGAATACTTTTTATCTCACTAGCGGTGGTGCTAGCTCTCAGCGTGGGTCTTATCGGCTGTGGAGGCGAGGATCTGCCGCCGGAGGCGCCAGACAGCATCATATGTGGTGCCGTCAGGGACTTAGACGAAGATCAGTTTATTTTTGATTGTTACCATGGCGGACCAGCTATGCGGTGGTTCGTCAATAGTGTCAATGACGACGGCGGGATCTATCTGAGCGAATATGCCGAAAGCGTGCCCCTGGAACTCTTGGTAAGAGACTTCAGCCTTGCGGCATGGGACATGGCAACCGTAGCACAGGGAATAATAGATGATGGGGCTAACGTCATGTTTGGCGGCCCGAGTACCGATAGTATCTACACGCTGGCCCCTGTATGCAACGCAAATAGTATCATCATCTTGACCCTCGAGGGCGGTGCCAGCAAGATGGTTTGGGAACATGAAGCCTACATAGACCAGTGGCCCTACGTGTGGATCAACCTGAGCTTTGCCAACTGGTACGAGATACCAGTCTTGAAAGGCATGCTGGACGAAAAGGTAACCGTACGTGACCCGATCGCATACGTAACCTACATTGGAGGGCTAGGGGCCGAGCACGGCCTAGAATATAGACAGACAACCGAGGATGAATTTGGTGCAGCGAATGTCCTTCCTGCGGGTGGGGTTGAACACTCGTTTATGATGACTCAGGGCGAAGCAGACACGATAATCCAGGGTGCTATAACTGCTCTGGGAGACCCGGCGGACCCGAATTATGACATCTTCTGCGCTTATACCTATCCCTGGAATGTGGCGTCCCTTTTCATAGCAGCCCAAACCTACGGCTTCAACCCGCCGGCTATGCTATTCGGACCGGGCTCCAGCCAAGGGTACTTCGAAGTATCCTGGGGCAGTGATGCAATAGAGGGAGTAGTGTCCTTCGGGACTTCCAATGCGAAGACAACAGTAAAGGTCGGGACGCCGACGATATCGATGGCTGACCTGTATGCTGAAATAGGAGCTCAGATCGATGACGACTGGGTAAATTACACTTCGGTATGTCCGAACATTTTTGGGGCGACCGCTGGGACTGAGGTGCTGGACTTCTGGGGCCAACCCATCTTCGAGGCAGGATTTTCGATGTGGAAGGAAGCCGTAGAGGAGGTCGGGGACCTCGACAACACGGCTATAAGAGATGTCATGGCCTCATTTAGCGCCTCAAATCCGGCTTCAACCTGCTTCGGCGATACCTGGTACACTGTATTCGGAAATGGCTATGGTGGTGGAATTGTGGACTACATGTGCATGACCGGGCAGATTGGCCAGTGGCAATCCGGAATTTTCGAAATCACCGGCTATGACGGGATCAACAGTGAGCTTCCGAATTACGACGCTACTGCACCCTTCATGTACCCTATGACTGACCTGTGGAACTGGCTCTAGGTCTAGGAGGATTAAAAGACTAGACAAAAAGCAAGGAGTCTAGGATAATAAGCAGGCTGTCTGGAAGGATATCGGGGGTAGTTTCCCGGGAGTGTCTTTCTGGACAGCCTGCCCGTATGTGATAGCCAAGGACAACAAAATGTAATAAAATAAGGATAAAAATTGGCATTATGAAGGAGTCTAGGATAGTAAGCAGGCTGCCTGGAAGGATATCGGGAGGTAGTTTTCCCGGGAGGTCTTTCTGGACAGCCTGCCCGTGTGTGATAACCAAGGACAATAAGGATAAGAAGCCGGCGTTATGGTTGAGAGAATTCCACAGCTAATCATAGTTGGAATATTTCAAGGCAGCGTATATGGCTTGCTAGCCATGGGGTTAAGTCTACAGTATGGCGTTTGCCGGGTGCTAAACATTACTCATGGCGAATTTGTTATGCTGGGGGCCGTGCTCACCTTTACCCTCAGCGGGTTAGGGATTAATCCCTTGTTGGCACCGGTTATTATCGGTCCTCTTATGTTTGTCATCGGTTTTGTGCTTCAAGCAACTCTGTTCAGAGCTCTTAAAGCATGGGCACCCTCGCCGCCTGCCTTCGAGGGCAACGCTTTGCTAGCCGCCTTCGGTGTCATGTACATCATCCAGTACATAGCCCGAATACAATGGGGTGGCAGGTTAATGCCATCTTATTATCTAGCCGATATAGTGTCGTTTCTGGGGATGGACTTTGTCAAGAATCAAATCGTAACCTTTGCAATCGCTCTAGCCCTGGGCGTTGCTGTTTATCTTTTCTTGAGCCGTTCCCGCATGGGAAGAGCGATCAGGGCCACGGCGGAAGATCCGGGGACGGCGGGACTGATGGGAGTAAATACGAATATGATTCTGGCTTTCTCTTTCGGGTTGGGTGCATTGCTAGCGGGCACTGCTGGCACACTGGTAAGCATGAGGACCGCAGTTAGCACAAGCATGGGCTTTTCAAGTACCGTAATCGCCCTCATTGTGGTCGTCCTGGGAGGACTGGGCAGTGTCCCGGGCAGTTTTGTTGCCGGAATCCTAATTGGTATCGTGTCCATGCTGGTTGCCGGCCTTTGGGAGCCGGTTCTTACCGTGCCTGTTTATTACGCAATGCTCATGATCCTGTTGCTGGTCAGACCAACGGGTATTTTAGGGAAGAAATAAAGCAAAAATGGATATAACCCGCTTTATATCAACACACAGAAAGTTACTCTTGGTGGGATTCCTCGTTCTAATCTTGATCTTCATAATTACCCTTCCTCTATATGCTGGGAAATCTGATGTCCGCGTGCTGACCACCGTACTCATGTATGTCGTGCTAGCGGTGAGCTGGGCTATGTTTTCCGGCACTACCGGTTACATGTCATTAGCACCGGCGGCATTCTTTGGTCTTGGCATATATACTATGGCCCTGCTGCAGAAAGAATTGCCTTTCTTCCTCATTATACCTATCGGAGGTCTCGTATCCTTTGCATTTGCCCTTCTGGTCGGCCTAGTGACCCTGAGGCTGAAGGGCATATACTTTGCTATCTTCACCTTTGGACTCGTTGTATTCATGACCGAAATTATCCAATTCCTAGAGACCAGACTATGGCAGAGGCACGGTTGGCAAATTATTCCGATAGATAACGAGATTCTCCTTTACACGATATTCGGCCTGGTAGTGGTGACGGTGCTCGCTACTTATTTTATCAGGCGTTCCAGATACGGCCTGGCCCTGCTGAGCATCGGCGGAAACGAGGAAGCGGCGGAACACATGGGCATCAATACTACTAGGACGAAGGTCCTCATCTTTGCCATCAGCTCTGCTTTCATGGGGGCGGCCGGGGTAATCACAGCGCCTGGCCTTATATATGTTAACGCCAATATTGCCTTCAGTCTATTCTATTCTTTCATGCCAATCTTGATGGCTGTCTTTGGCGGCATGGGGCAGCTTTATGGTCCGATAGTAGGTGCCGTTATTTTCGGCTACTTAGAGAAAACGCTAAGAGCTCAACTGTATAGCTATTTTATGCTCGGTTTTGGTATTATATTGGTAGCGGTTATCTTGTTCCTGCCCAATGGAATAGCAGGGCTCGTACCAACATTGCAGGATAAGCTGGGAGGGGTGATACAAAAGTTGCGGAAAGGAGGCCAAGCAGGGCAGCATGCCGATACTTGAAGGGCAAGGCGTAAATAAGTATTTTGGGGGGTTGGCGGCGGTATCTAATGTCGACTTCCATGTTGACCAGGGCGAAATCTTAGGGCTGATTGGTCCCAACGGAGCAGGCAAGACAACGCTGTTTAATTTAATATCGGCGGCTCTGCCTATTAGCTCAGGGGAAATAAGATTTAAAGGCCAGAAACTCAACGGCTTAAAGCCCCATCAAATCTGCCAGATGGGGGTGTCCAGGACATTTCAAGAGACCAAAGTTTTCGCCAATATGCCGGTTTTTCAGAATGTATTGGTGGGGGCGTTTTTCGGGAGCCCGAACCGTGTATCAGGGGCAGATGCTGCCAGAGAAGCCAGCCAGGCATTGGAATTTGTGGGGCTGTCGGCAATGAGCGCGACTCCGATTAAAGACTTAACCCTGGTCGACCAGAAGCGTGTTGAAGTAGCCAGGGCGCTAGCCACCAAGCCCGAGCTGTTGTTGCTTGATGAGTTGATGGCCGGTCTAAACCCTGCCGAGGTAAGCGAGGCTATGGAGCTGGTAACCAGGATTCGAGATACAGGGATTACCATTTTTATGGTTGAGCATGTCATGAAAGCAATCATGGGCATATGTGAGCGGATTATGGTGCTCCATCATGGTGAGAAGATTGCTGAAGGAACATGCAACGAGGTTAGCTGCGATAAGAGAGTTATTGATGTATACCTTGGGGAGGAGACTCATGCTGGAAGTTAGCAACCTGGACGTTTTTTATGGCAAGTCTCAAGCCTTACGGGGCGTTTCTTTAAGAGTGGATGAGGGAGAGATAGTGGCTCTGGTGGGTGCCAATGGCGCCGGTAAAACGACGCTGCTTAATACTGTATCCGGTCTACTACGTCCAGCTTCAGGTAGTGTGGAGTTTCTCGGTAAGAGAATAGACAGGCTAGCGCCTCATAAAATTATGAAACTGGGTATTTGCCAGATACCCGAGGGCAGAAAACTCTTTAGTGACATGACAGTAGGGGAAAATCTGGAGATGGGTGCGTATTCCTCTGAAGCCTGGAAGCGGAGGAAAGAAACGCTGGAGCAGGTCTATAAAATTTTCCCGGTGTTAGAAGAAAGGAGAAGGCAATCAGCTAAGAAATTAAGCGGCGGTGAAGGGCAAATGGTAGCCATAGGGCGGGGCTTAATGTCCACTCCCAGACTGTGCATGTTTGATGAGCCGTCGTATGGTCTGGCACCGAAATTATTCTCAGAAGTCCTCGAGGTCATAAAGCACCTGCGTGAGCAGGGAATTACCATCTTCCTGGTTGAGCAAAATGTCCGAAATACCCTTGAGACAGCGGACCGGGCCTACGTGCTGGAAAACGGGCGGATTGTCCTAGAAGGAAAAGGCAAAGACCTTCTCCAAGACGAACTGGTGAAGAAAGCCTATTTAGGAGTGTAGCTTAACCTGTGTGATGCGCCGCCGAAGGCAGGGGCGGGGCAGTAAGATTTTCCCGTATAGAAATTTAAAAATCAAAGGTCAAAAATCAAAATGACAACTCAAAACGCAAAACTTTTAGAAAGAGGCCGCTGTATTGTTTACCATTTCAATCGTGAAGGAAGGGATTCCTTCACGCCTCGACACGAAAAGCCGGTTTTGAATTTGTCCCGACAATGTCGGGATGAAATCGGCATTCAGGATTTGGTGCTTGAAATTTAGGGTTTTAAAACAGGTGTTTAAAATGTAGTTGCCGAATTTATTGGGCGACCTCCTTTGTCATTGCGAGGCTGACGAAGTCAGCCGAAGCAATCTTGGTGGGGCTGTTGAGTATGGAGATTGCCACGCTCCGCTCGCAATGACAAAAAGCGTTGCGATTGATGAATCAAGAAACTACAAAAAGCCCAAATCTAAACGGGAAATCGAAATTAAACAGCCTCTATGGATAATAGGAGGCAGCAATGAAAAATAGAAAGATGCTCCTGCCAGCCCTGCTTGCTATCGTTCTGGCCTTCAGCCTGATTCTTCCTGCTTCGGTAGCGGAAGCTTCAGCAACCGTCCATCTGCCAGATGACTATGCGATTACTCATTCGGCGGTAAATAGCCCCAGCGCTGCTTCCGCAATTGCACTGAACACGTATTCTGTTATGGGGCAAGGGCAAGTAACGCCCATGGTCGCTGCAGGCTACTATCACACAGTGGGGCTTAAGGCCGACGGCACCGTGGTCACCGTGGGAAGCAACGTCTACGGGCAGTGCGATGTCAGCGGCTGGACGGACATCATCCGGGTCGCCGCAGGCAGCTATCACACGGTGGGGCTTAAGGCCGACGGTACTGTAATCGCTGTGGGAGACAACACCGGCGGCCGGTGCAATGTCGGCAACTGGACGGACATCATCCAGGTCGCCGCAGGCTCTGACCACACGGTGGGGCTTAAGGCTGACGGTACTGTCATCGCCGTGGGAGACAACTTCGCCGGGCAGTGCGATGTCGGCGGCTGGATTGACATCACACGGGTCACCGCAGGCTCTGACCACACGGTGGGGCTTGAGGCCGACGGCACTGTGGTCGCCGTGGGATACAGCGGCAACGGGCAGTGCGATGTCGGTGGCTGGAGGGACATCGTCCTGGTCACCGCAGGCTCTGACCACACGGTGGGGCTTGAGGCCGACGGCACTGTGGTCGCCGTGGGAGACAACGACTACGGACAGTGCGATGTCGGCGGCTGGACGGACATCATCGAGGTGGCGGCAGGCTATGGTCACACGGTGGGGCTTAAGGCCGATGGCACTGTGGTCGCCGTGGGCAGTAACCGCTACCGGCAGTGCGATGTCGGGGGCTGGACGGATATCATCCAGGTCGCCACAGGCGGCTCGCATACAGTGGGGCTGAAAGCCGACGGCACCGTGGTCGCCCTGGGAGACAACTACTACAGGCAGTGCGTTGTCGGCAACTGGACGGACATCATCGAGGGCGCCACAGGCTGGGGACACACGGTGGGGTTTAAGGCCGACGGCACCGTGGTCGCCGTAGGAGACGATTACTACGGGCAGTGCAATGTCAGTGGTTTGAGGGACATCATACAGGTCGCCGCAGGCTGGCAGCACACGGTGGGGCTTAAAAACGACGGCACTGTGGTCGCCGTGGGATACAACTACTACGGGCAGTGCAATGTCGGCAACTGGACGAACATCATCCAGGTCGCCGCAGGCATGTGGCACACTGTGGGGCTGAAGGCCGACGGCACGCTGGTCGCTACGGGATATAACGACTACGGGCAGTGCAATGTCGACGGCTGGACGGACATCATCGAGGTCACAGCAGATAGCTGGCACACTGTGGGGCTGAAGGCCAATGGCACTGTGGTCGCCGCGGGAGACAACGACTACGAGCAGTGCAATGTCGCCGGCTGGACGGACATCATCCAGATCGCCACAGGCTGGCGTCACACGGGGGGGCGTAAAGCGGACGGCACCGTGGTCACCGTGGGAGACAACTCGCTCGGGCAGCGCGACGTCGGCGGCTGGACGGATATCATCCAGGTCACCGCAGGCCTGAGGCACACCGTGGGGCTTAAAGGCGACGGCACCGTGGTCGCCGTGGGAGACAACGACTACGGCCAGTGCAATGTCGGCGACTGGACAGACACCAGCCAGGTCATCGCAGGCAGCTATCACACGGTCGGGCGTAAAGCCGACGGCACCGTGGTCGCCGCAGGCCCTGAGATTGAGCTTGCCAAATGGAATCTGGGAGTTGTCGAGTACACTCTTACTATCTCCAGCACCGCTGGTGGTTGCGTAACCACCCCCGACGAGGGGGCGTTCACCTATAATGCCGGGGTGATGGTCCGTGTACTTGCCGAGCCCGAGGAGGGCTACCGCTTTGTCAAATGGACCGGTGCTGTGGACACCATCGCCAATGTGAACGCTGCCATAACCGTCATCACAATGCACGGCAACTACGAAATCACCGCCAACTTTGAGGAGATTCCACCAATCAACTGGCTGGTAATTGGCGGGATTATATCGGCAGCGGCGGTTGCAGTGGGACTGGTGATTTTCCTCGTGCGTAGAAGGAGAGCTGCCCGGACAAGAAGACAGGGCCGAAAGAGAGTTGCCCGGAAGAAAAGACGCTGAATTGAGCCTTTCCCTCTTTACTTCCGCCACTGCACCTCGTTAGCCCCGCAATGACTTTCGTGCCGCGACTTCTACAAAATGTCGGAAGTCAAGACATATACAACTACCCAGCTTTGGGATTGGGAAAATAATTACTGAGCTACACCCCTCAATTAAATTGTTTATACTTAACGTTATGTCTACTCGAAGAATTGACTCGTATAGGGGGAGGTGATAAAATGTTAATTGAAGTCAAAAAATAATGTGGGGCAGTCATTTATTCCCCACCCAAAAGAGGCGGTATATAAAACGGTGCTTTCCAGGAACCCCCAAAATCGAACGGAAAATCAGATTATCAGATTATTGCGATTGTGACATATACTTAAATTAACAGGATTTTAACATAAGAAGTATATGATGAAGATAAAATAAAAATAATTAAAGGAGGTGATGAGGCGCAATTTTACGACGGGAAGCTTATTCAAGGTAGCAGAACCAAATTATAAATGAAAGGAGGGATGTGTATGGTTTGATGACGGAAAGATGTGATAGAATTTTGAAAAGTTTTAGAAAGGAGGAGAAATAGTGAAAAATAGAATACTTTTTATCTCGTTAGCGGTCGTGCTAGCTCTCAGCGTGGGTCTCATCGGCTGTGGGGGCGAAGACGAGGAGCCGGCGGCGCCAGATTACATCTACATCTTTGCCTCAAGGTCTGTCACTGGCCCTTTAAGCGTTTTTGAAGACACGGCAATGGGGCCAATCTATAAGTACTGGCAGCACGTGGTCAATGACGTTAATGGCGGGATCTATGTGGAGGAATATGACAACACAATTCCCGTGTACATAGATGTAAAGGATGATGGCAGTGACATGGAGACGATGACCAACTATTTGCACACAAATCTTGTTACGGAAAAGTACGTAGCTGCCATCGGGCCTTGTTGTACCCCATTCCTCGAAGCGGCCGGACCAATTGCCAGTCTCTACGGGATTCCCCTTGTAGGAGCTGAGGGCGGTTGCACGTCAGTCGCGCAGGAAATGGACAAGTATCCTTACATGTTCAGCAACCTGGCTTTCTCCAACTGGAACCAGGTGCCTACGCTCTGTGAGATTTTGGACGAATGGGCGGCCGAGGAGGAGGATGGGGTCATCGACGTGTACATCCTGTCCATTGATGACCTCTTTGGCATCGAGTATACCGGCCAGTTTTTTGAATTCTCCGAACCCTACGACACCATTAACATCCTCGGCGAACTAAAGCACCCAGCGTTTTCAACCGGAGAGGTGGTAGGACCCCACGTGGAGCTGGCTAAGGCAGCAGGAGCGGATGTCCTTATTCTAAATACCTATCCACCTACCCCCTTCGACGCTGTCGGATACGCAATAGAGAATGGCATAAACTTCAAGGGTATAGTGACCGGGCCTGCGGCGTGTTACGAGGGTTGGTACCTGACGTTCGGTCCGAACTCGGTGGGAGTATGTGGTTATGGTGCCTGGAATGAGTACAGTTCGGCGGCACTCAGCGACTTCGCTGCAGACATGATTGATTACTACGAAGGCCGGGCAATAATGGACTGGTGGGGAGGTCACTACTACTATGTCGGGCTGCAGATGCTTGAGAAGGCTATCGAGGAGGCTGGAAGCCTTAAACCCCTAGAAGTAAGGGATGTACTGGCTTCAGAGAAGCTAGACACGATTCTGGGAGAGACCTGGTATACCACCTACGATGGCACCTTTCCAATCGGGGCCAGCGGCGGTCTTCTGGCGATTGCATCTCATGTGGGGGAGGTCGGTCAGTGGCAACACGTAACGGAGGCGAATGGCTGGCTTCCCGATGGAGTGACCGGCACCGCCAGAGAGAAACCCGCTGGCATAGCAGGTGACGCTACAGAGTATATGATCTTTGAGGTCATCGGCCCCGCGGGTAAGACAACGGCGGACTGGATCTATCCCAAGCCAGATTGGGTGAGTTAGCCCCATGGGAGACAGTAAGACAGGAATCTAGATAGGAGTCTAGAAAAGTAGTAAGCAGGCTGTCTAGGAAGATTCACTGGGGGAGGTAGCTTATCCGAAGGGTATCTTTCTGGGCAGCCTGCTTGTGTGCGATTGCCAAGGACAATAAGAATAAGACGCTAAGACTATGATTGGGTTTATCCCCAAGATAATCTTTAACGGTATACTGACGGGCGGCATCTATGCCCTGGTTGCCATGGGCTTCACCCTGCAGTATGGTGTTGCCCGGGTGTTGAACCTAGCTCACGGCGAGTTTATCATGCTCGCCGCTTTCTCCACCCTTTCCCTGTACGTTTTGTTTGGCATTAACCCGCTGCTTTCTCTAGCCATTGTCGCTCTTGGTTTCTGGATAATAGGTTTTCTACTTCATAGCACTCTGTTCAGAAAGCTTCTAAAGTCATCACCATCATTGGGGGCCTTCGAGAGCAGTTCCCTGCTAGCTGCTTTTGGTCTGCTCTTCGTCATTCAAGCTACGGCCAAAATAATATGGCCTGGCTTACCGTGGCGGGTGACTTTTCTGGCATATCCCATTAGGATACTCGGAGTACAAGTCATGGCCAATCAAGTAGTAGCTCTTTCATTTGCTATCGGCATAGCTTTAGCCTTCTACTTCTTCCTGATGCGTACCCGCATGGGAAAAGCCATCAGAGCCGCGGCTGAAGACCGGGCGACGGCTGAATTCATGGGGATAAACACTGACCGGGTGCTGGCTTTATGTTTTGGGCTTGGTGCTGCACTGGCTGGTTTCGCCGGTGTGCTTTACAGCATGTGCTACTCTGTTTCCACAAACATGGGTATGAACTATACCCTCATCGCCATGATAGTGGTCGTCCTGGGCGGGCTGGGCAGTGTCCCTGGCGCTTTTATTGGAGGTCTAATACTCGGTATTATCAGCGAGATACTGAATTGGACGCAGCCGCTCTTTGCCATGCCTGCCTTTTATGTCATATTCATAATATTGCTCCTGGTGAGGCCAACAGGTATTATGGGAAAGAGCTGACATGAACATCGCCGCGTTTGCTTCCAAAAGGTTCTTGGTACCGGGGGTACTTATTTTAATTGTAGTCCTGTTGGCTACGGCACCCCTCTATACCGCCCTAGGAACCATACCACTAATGACCACCATCCTTATGTATATCATCCTGGCTGTGAGCTGGACTATGTTTTCCGGTCCGACCGGTTACATATCACTGGCGTCGGCGGCCTTCTTCGGGTGCGGCATATATGCTTCAGCTCTCCTATTTGAACGAGAGGCAGCATTATTACCACTGCCAGCGGTTATCGTTATGGGTGGTCTAGCCGCTTCGTGTTTCGCCCTTATCGTTGGCTTAGCGACTCTGAGGCTGAGGGGCATATATTTTACCATGTTCAGCTTCGGACTTCTCGAGCTCGCCAGGCGGCTTTTTCAGTACTATGAGTTTTATGTAACAGGCGTTCGCGGCAGATACGTTGGCAACGTAGATGGCAACACTGTCTACTACATCATGCTCGCCATTCTTGTGGCGACGCTGCTTACCGTCTATTTTATCAGGCGCTCGAGATTAGGTTTAGCCATGCAGGGCATCGGTAAGAACGAGGAAGCGGCCGCTCACATGGGCGTCAATACAACCAAGGTGAAGATTCTTACCTTTGCCCTCAGCGCCTTTTTCATGGGAGCCACCGGGGCAATCGTGGCGACAAGATGGCTATATGTTGACCCGACAATCGCCTTTAATCTGAACTATAGTTTCTTGCCCCTTCTGATGGCCATAGTTGGGGGCGTGGGGCAGCCTTACGGTCCGGTGGTAGGCGGGTTTGCTTTTGCCTACCTGAGGCACGTTCTGCAGAGTAAAACTCCCTATTATTTCATGCTCGTTTTCGGTGCTATAATGGTACTGGTTATCTTATTCTTACCCGGCGGGCTGGCAAGCTTGATAGAAAGGGGGCGGCATAGACTGGGGGGATTGATGTCGAAGCTATGGAAAGGAGACCAAGCAGAGCACCATGCCGATACTTGAAGGCCAGGGCGTAACCAAGTATTTCGGGGGGTTAGCGGCGGTATCCCATGTTGACTTCCATGTTGACCAGGCCGAAATCGTGGGGCTGATTGGCCCCAATGGAGCTGGTAAGACAACGCTGTTTAATTTAATATCGGGAGCTATTCCTTTTAAATCAGGGGGAATAAGATTCAAAGGCCAGAAGCTCAATGGCTTAAAGCCTTATCAAATATGCCGGAGGGGAGTAGCCAGGACGTTTCAAGAGACTAAAATTTTCGCCGATATGTCGGTTCTCCAGAATGTGTTAATGGCGGCGTTTTTCGGGACGCCAACCCGTATTTCAGGGGCAGATGCCGCCAGGGAAGTTACCCAGGCATTAGAGTTTGTCGGGCTGTCGGCAATGAGCGCAACTCCAGTTATAGACTTGACCCTGGTCAACCAGAAGCGGGTTGAAGTAGCCAGAGCACTAGCCACCAAGCCGGAACTGTTGTTGCTTGATGAACTGATGGCCGGTCTAAACTCCACGGAGATAAGCGAGGCTATGGAGCTGGTAACAAAGATTCGGGATACAGGGATTACCATTTTTATGGTTGAGCATGTCATGAAGGCAATCATGGGCATATGTGAGCGGATTATGGTGCTCCATCATGGTGAGAAGATTGCTGAAGGAACACCGCAGGAGATTGCCGCCAATAAGACAGTTATCGAGGTATACCTGGGGGAGGAGGCTCATGCTGGAAGTTAGCAACCTGGATGTTTTTTATGGCAAGTCTCAAGCCCTACGGGACATCTCTTTAAAAGTCAATGAGAAGGAAATAGTGGCTTTGGTTGGCGCTAATGGCGCCGGTAAAACGACACTGCTTAATACTATATCCGGTGCACTACATCCAGCTTCAGGTAGTGTGGAATTTCTTGGTAAGAGAATAGATAAGCTATCACCTTATACCATTGTGCAACTAGGCATTTCTCATATACCCGAGGGCAGAAAGCTTTTTACTACCATGACAGTGCGTGAAAACCTGGAACTGGGTGCGTATACCTCTGAAGCCTGGAAACGGAGGGAAAAAACGCTTGAGGAGGTCTACCAACTTTTCCCGGTACTAAAAGAAAGGGAAAGACAATCAGCTAAGAAATTAAGCGGCGGTGAAGGGCAAATGGTAGCCATAGGGCGAGGCTTAATGTCCAGTCCCAGACTGTGTATGTTTGATGAGCCGTCGTATGGTCTGGCACCGAGATTACTATCGGAAGTTCTCGAGGTCATAAAACGCCTGCGTGAGCAGGGAATTACCATATTGCTGGTTGAGCAAAATGTTCGACGTACTCTTGAGGTAACTGACCGGGCGTATGTGCTTGAAAACGGGCACATTGTCTTAGAGGGAAAAGGTAAAGACCTTCTCCAAGACGACATGGTAAAGAAAGCCTATTTAGGGCTGTAGCTTAACTGGTGTGATATGCCGCTGAAGGCAGTGGCGAGGCAGTAAGATTTTCCCGTATAGAAATTCAAAAATCAAAATGACAACTCAAAACGCAAAACTTTTAGAAAGAGGCAGCTATATTGTTTACCATTTCAATCGTGAAGGAAGGGATTCCTACACGCCTCGACACAAAAAAACGGTTTTGAATTTGTCCAGACAATGTCGGGATGAAATCGGCATTCAGGATTTGGTGCTTGAAATTTAGGATTTTAAAACAGGTGTTTAAAAAAGGAGGGAAATTATGGCACGAGGTTATATGGGAAAGATTCTGTTTGTGGACCTTTCCAAAAACAAGCTAAAGGATGAGGCGCTCGACGAAAAGCTTTGCCGCCAGTTCATTGGAGGCTATGGCATCGGCGCCAGAATCCTCTTCAGCCGACAAAAGGCTGGTGTTGACCCGCTGGGACCGGATAATACCTTCGGCATTCTTACCGGCCCATTTACCGGTACCCCGGCGCTTTCGGGCACAAGGTACACCGTGGTGGGAAAATCACCGCTGACCGGGGGCTGGGGTGATGCCAATTCCGGTGGCTACTTTGGTGCTTTCCTGAAGTTCGCCGGCTACGACGCCGTGTTCTTTACCGGCATATCAGAAAAGCCAGTTTACCTCTTTATCAATAATGGCAAGGCGGAGCTGAGGGATGCTGCCCACCTGTGGGGCAAGGACACTCGCCAGACCGAAGAAATACTCAAATCGGAATTGGGCAAGGATGTGGAGGTAGCTTGCATTGGCCCATCAGGTGAGAATCGCTCTCTCATCTCGGCAGTGCTAAACCGGAGCCGGACTGCCGCTCGTTCCGGTCTGGGTGCTGTGATGGGCTCCAAGAAGCTTAAGGCAGTGGCGGTGAAGGGCAACATGAAGGTCCCTATCGCCGATGAAAAAAGAACCAAGGAGCTAAGAACTAAGTGGCAGGGTGAACTGGGAGGACATATTGTCTGGTTAAAGCCGTTCGGCACGCCTTTCCTCGTTGATATCGGCGTTCAGACTGGTGATTCGCCGGTTAAAAACTGGACAGGAGTAGGGGTTATTGACTTTCCAGATTTCCAACCCTTAGCGAAAGAGGCTTTGATTGCCCGTATGTCGAAGAAGTATGCCTGTTACCAGTGCCCCATCGCATGTGGAGGGTACATGAAGGCAGGAACCGGGGAGTATAAATATGCCGCCGACTCCCGGAGACCGGAATATGAAACGATTGCCATGTTTGGCTCCAACTGCCTTAACAACAACCTGGAATCAATAATCAAGGCCAATGATATTTGCGACCGCTATGGGATTGACACCATCTCTGCCGGGGCTGCCATCGCCCTGGCTATTGAATGCTTTGAGAATGGGCTTATTACCAAGGCCGACACCGATGGTATCGAAATGACCTGGGGCAACCATAAGTCTATCGTTGCCATGACCGAAAAATTGGCCAGGAGGGAAGGTTTTGGTGATGTGTTAGCCGATGGAGTAAAGGCGGCGGCGGAGAAGATTGGCAGGGGCGCCGACAAATACGCCATACATGTTGGGGGGCAGGAGCTTCCGGCACATGACCCGAAGCATGCGTTTTACTTTGCCACTAGCTACCGGCTGGACCCCACTCCAGGTCGTCATTTTGTGGGCTCGGAGTTGTCAGACGCCCCCAATCATCCTTCAGGACTGCTGCCTAAATTCGACTTAAAGTCCTTTTCCGGCCGGGGAGAAGCGCGCAAGATAGGCAGCAATTTCCACCAGGCCGTGGTTTGTACCGGGACGTGCCTGTTCGTGTACTGGGCCTTTCCTAATGTTGACCCTATCGCTGAGTTTATGAGGGCGGTTACCGGCTGGGAAATAACCGATGACGAATTGCTTAAGACGGGAGAGAGAATTTCTAACCTCCGGCAGGCTTTCAATATCCGCGAGGGGTTGAACCCGCTAGAGTTCAAAGTCCCCGACAGGGTACTGGGCAGACCACCGCTAAAGGAGGGCCCCGTGGCCGGAGTAACTGTTGATGAGGACACTATGATAAAAGAGTATCTTACAGCCATGGATTGGGACCTCAAGACAGCCAAGCCCAGTAAAAAGAAACTGCTGGAACTGGGGCTGGCCGACGTGGCTCAGGAACTCTGGCCTTAGAAGATAGCAACTATAATATCACGGTCCCACCATCAATAAAGAGGACCTGTCCCGAAATGAGATCGGAGTCTTCCGAGGCTAAAAATACGACTGTCCCCACTATGTCGCTGGTCTGCAGACGTTTTTTAACGGACTGTTCCCCGGTGGCAATCTCGAATATCTTTGCACTATCGCGCTGGGCTAAACTGGCTTCAGAAGCCACGTATCCCGGGGCGACAGCGTTAACATTGATACCTGAGGGGCCCAGAGCTCTGGCCAAGGCCTGAGTTAGTGTGTAAACCGCTCCTTTACTACAGGAATATGGCAAAAATAATTGTGCCGCGGGAACTTTAGCAACATTAGAGGCTATATTGATAATCTTCCCCTTAGATTGCTTCATCATCAGGGGGGCTATCGCCTTACAGACCAGCCAGGTTCCTCTTACGTTAACGGAAAATATTCGGTCCCATTCTGCCACCGTCCATGCGTCCCATGGTGTAATGTCGACTCCATACCAAATGGCAGCATTATTGACGAGGATATCGACCCTGCCATACTGCTGCATAACCTTTTCCGCTATCTTTTTAGGACCATCTTCGCGCGAGATATCAGCCTCCATGATTGCTACTTCTCCGCCTTTAGCCTTTACCTCGTTAACCGTGCCCTGAGCCCTTTCCAGACTAGTAGTAGTTAATAGTAGTTTGGCTCCTTCCTCGGCAAACCTCAAGGCGAAGGCCTTCCCTATACCACGGCTAGCTCCGGTTATAATGGCTACTTTGTCCTTTAATACTGGTGACATATCTCCCTCCTTTTAATTTTTCAGGCTGTTTAATTTTGATTTTCCGCTCTACACACCTTCATTTTTGAGACTGAAACCGCTCATATTTCATGCATTCTATGTCATAGGGCTGAAAAGCTCAAGCTTTACCTTGTGGGCTACCCACATAACCTTTTACATTCCCTTTTTCTAATTCATCCAGGATAATCTCAGCGGTCCACATAGTTATTTCCATAATAGCGCAGCCGTGTGTTATTCCCAGGAATTCCATATTCATGTCATCACGCGTCAAGTCCCACGCTTTCCCAAAAAATTTCTTCTGTATAGCCGTGCAGAGTACGGAATTATATTTCTGGTAACTCTTATTCACGAGAGTATTCCGAACGGTGGCAAAAGCCTTGTTCAAACCAATGAAGTACAGAGGCCCCCCCGGACCCCCTTGGACTCCCAGAGCTAGGCCAATTATCAAAGCGCCGCTGGCTACAGCACCACAGTTCCCATCTCCAATCAAGCCAATACCCGCGGTCGTAACACACACCCCCGAAAAAAATCTGTCTTCCACATCCTTGGAGATAATTTCCAAGCCACCCCATCTCAGGGCATCGAGTACTGCCATAAATGTACACTCGCCGCAGCCCTTGTATCTTGCTTCATATCCTACAGCCAGTTCATTTGCTTTCTTGATAATCTCGTCCTTCGTCTTCGTGAGCTTGACCATAATTATCTTATCTCCTTTCTTACTTCAAATTGCTCGCATTGTATCATAAATAAACGGCTTCCCGTAAAATTGTGTCGCTTTGCTGACGGATAGGTAGAAAAATTTCTCTGCCCTTGTTATAATTCTTTTTTCAAATAACATTAACGCTAGCGGACTATAGAGTCCAATACAGGTCAAGGAGGGAAAGAAAGATGGCTAAAGACCTAGTTAACACGTTAGCTGATTTGAAGGAACAAGAGGCTATTAAGATTGTAAAAGATAGGCTGAGTGCTGGCGAAGACCCACTCAAGATTATGGAAGATGCCAGAAAGGGCATGGAAATCGTAGGCAAGCGCTTTTCCGAAAGCGAATATTTCATACCTGACCTGGTGTACTCCGGTGAGATACTGAAGGCAGTAACCGAACTGGTCAAGCCCAAGATGACCAAGACGACGGAGAGCAAGAAGCTGGGCAAGGTTGTTTTCGGTACTGTTGCCGGGGATATACATGATATCGGCAAGGACATCGTCGTCTTTATGCTCGATGTTAACGGTTTTGAGGTTCATGACCTCGGTGTGGACGTGCCGGTGCAGAAGTTCGTGGATAAAATAAAGGAAACCGGTGCCCCCATCGTCGGCTTAAGCGGGTTCCTGGCGCTGGCTTTTGATTCCATGAAAGAAACTGTGGAAGCCATAAAAGCCGCCGGCTTACGAGATAAGGTAAAGATCATGATTGGCGGCGGTCAGATGAGTGATGAGATAAAGAATTATACCGGTGCTGACGCCTACGGCAAGGACGCCATGGCCGGAGTTACCCTGGCCAAGAAATGGACCGGTGCCCGGTAATAATCTTCAGCAGAGAATTTGGAGGCAATAAATATGGAAAAACAATGGGAAGAGATGTCCTCGGACGAAAAGCAGGAGGCGCTGTTTGCCAGGTGGATTTCACCGGAGGGCGTAAAGTTTAAAAGCCCCGAAGCCGAGAGGCTCTACAAAGAAAGGACAACCAGGATAAAAGACGCCGTTCAACTCAAGAAAAAGCCAGACAGGGTGCCGGTCTTGCTGATTCCCAGCTTTGCCCCCGCTTATTACTCTAGCTTAACCCCTTACGATGTAATGTATAACTCCGAAAAAGTCGTACCGACCTGGAAAAAATTCTATATGGACTTTCAACCGGATGGTCACGGTGGCTGTGAAGTGCCCAGCCCGGGAAAGTTCCTTGAGATTCTTGACTTCAAACTATACAAGTGGCCCGGCCACGGGGTCTCCAAGGAAACCACCTACCAGTGCCTTGAAGGCGAATACATGAAGGCGGATGAATACGACCTCTTTATTCATAATCCGCTGCACTTCCTCAACTACATCTGGCCGGCGCGCGTATTCGGAGCCCTGGAGCCCATCCAAACGCTCACTCCCCTCGCTGGTGTAACCGAAATGTATGGAGTTGCCTTTTCTTTTATACCCTATGGTGCACCCCCCGTTCAAGCTGCCTATAAAGCCCTATTGGAGGCCGGGAGCGAAGCTATGAAATGGATAGGGGCTGTCGGCACCTTCGGCAAGGATATGGCTGAAGCAGGAATGCCCGCCTACGTAGCTGCACCTACCAAAGCACCCTTTGACGTGATTGGCGACACCCTGAGGGGAACCAAAGGGATAATGATGGATATATACCGCCAGCCCGATAAGCTCCTCGAGGCTATGGAAGTGCTAACGCCAATGTTTATTCAGATGGGGGTAGGCGTGGCTAAGATGTCCGGAAACCCCTTGATTTTCCTGCCTCTGCATAAGGGCGCTGACGGCTTCCTCTCCGATGCGCAGTATAAGAAATTCTACTGGCCCAGCCTCAAAAACGTCATCATGGGCCTGGTTAACGAGGGGGTGGTACCCTTTATCTGGGCTGAGGGTGGCTATAACTCGCGTCTGGATATTATCGGGGACTTACCTAAAGGTAAGGTGATATGGCTGTTTGACCAGACCGATATGGCTAAAGCCAAGAAAGCACTGAATGGCATTGCCTGCGTTGGTGGCAACATGCCCATGCATTTGCTGACCGTAGGTAGCACCCAGGACGCCATAGACCACACCAAGAGGCTCATCGATATCTGCGGCAAGGATGGTGGCTATATCATGGCCAACGGTGCCTTCTTTGATAAGGTGAAATGGGATAATCTCAAGGCGATAGTTGAAACCGTCAAGAAATACGGCGTTTACAAATAGCTACCTAACGGGCTGGGGTAGTAACATAAGAGCAGAGGAGAGGCTGGGCTATGCCTGTAATCCGTGACATCCCCCTGAGCTTGAAGACCAGGGAGGTGCTACGGCGGCAGGGACTGGGGGGAGGAGCTAAAGTCAGGCCTGAGATAAAAATTTTAATTCGGGAACTGCTCGCTAGTGTCAAGAAGGCTAGCCTGCTGGAGCCAGCGGTGGCTTATGAATACTATACGGTAAGCAGTATGAACGGCAGCCAGATATCGCTGGAGGGTGATAAAGCGATACACGGCCCATTAATACCGGCAATCTTCCCCGAGGCGAAGGAGCTTGCCGTTCTCCTCTGCACCATCGGCCCCAGACTGGAAAAACAGGTAACAGACTACAGTAAAAGCGGCGAGGCTATGCGGGGGATGATTCTGGACGGTATCGGCAGCACCGCCGTGGACATGATGGCTCCGGAAGTCCTCAGGCGTCTTGCCAGTGAGGTCTCGTCTCGGGGTTATGAGATAAGCAGCCCGGTTAACCCGGGTATGCCCGGTTTTCCCCTGACCGAGCAGTGGAACCTGCTGGGACTGGTCAACGCAGATAAAATCGGCGTGAGCCTGACCGCTTCGGGGGTACTGGTCCCCCGTAAATCAGTTTCCATGGTCATGGGCATCGGTCCCAAGATGACAAGGTGGACAGATGCTGAAGTCTGCGCTCGCTGCAACCTCAGGGAAACCTGTCACTATAAAGTGACAGATTAGGAAGAAAATGGCTGATTTCACCACTGATTTTGAGCCGGTAGGGCTAAGAGGTAAATGCCGCAAGAAAGAGTCGCTTCTAGCCTGCGCCCACCGCCTCGGCGTCGGTATAAGCAGCATATGTGGCGGCAAGGGAACATGCCACGCATGCAAGGTTCAAGTTCTAAGTGGGACTGTCTCCAAGCCAACGCCCAACGAACTGGAGACCTTTTCCCGCCGGGAAATCAAAGAGGGGTGGCGACTTGCCTGCCAGACCTATCCCGCCAGCGACTGCAAAATAGCTGTGCCCGCCGAATCCATGACCACCCCGCAACGGCTCCAGGTGGAGGGACTGGAGGTAAAAGTCCGCCCCGAGTCGCCGCTTCGAACCTACCGCCTGCAGCTAGCCGCCCCCTCACTAGAAACCCCCCAGGCTGATGCCGACCGCCTGCTTAAGGCACTAAACCAGCAGCACAAGCTGCGATGCACCAAGGTTAATATTGGTGCCCTGCGCACCATCTCTGACCAGCTGCGGTCCTGGAAGTGGAAAAGCCAGGCTGTAGTCCGTAACGGCGAGGTGATAGCCATTCTTCCCCAAAAAAGCCGCCAGCTGGGGTTAGCCATAGACCTGGGCACCACCAAGGTTGCCGGCTACCTGGTTGACCTGGGCGACGGCCGGACTTTAGCCGCCAAAGGGGTAATGAATCCCCAGATTAGCTATGGAGAGGACATCATCAGCCGTATTAATAGGGTGGTAAAGTCACCAGATGAGGGTGTGCAGTTGCAGAAGCTGGCGGTTGACGCCATCAACGAGCTGAGCACCGACCTCTGTGCTGAGGCTGGTGCCAAACCTGAAGAAATTGTGGAGGCAGTAGTCGTGGGCAATACCGCCATGCACCACCTTTTCCTCCGCCTGCCGGTAAAACAGCTTGCTCTCTCCCCCTTCGTGCCTGCCGTCAGCCGGGCGTTGGAGGTCAGGGCTGGGGAGCTGGGGTTAAATATTGCCCCCGGGGCATATGTACACCTGCTGCCCAACATCGCCGGCTTCGTTGGCGCCGACCATGTTTCCATGTTGCTGGCAACAGATGCCTGGCAGGCAAAAAAAACAACGGTGGCTCTGGACATCGGGACTAACACCGAGGTCTCTCTAATCTGCAAGGGAAAGATAGCTGCCACCTCCTGTGCCTCCGGACCTGCCTTTGAGGGCGGTCATATCAAGTACGGCATGCGGGCAGCCACGGGAGCTATTGAACGCCTGCGCATAGACGGCGATAAAATCCAGTACCAGACCATTAACGGGGCGCCGCCGGTTGGCATCTGCGGGTCGGGCATACTTGATGCACTAGCTCAGCTTTATCTGGCTAAAATTATTGATGAGGGTGGCAGGATAATAGACAATCAACCTCGCGTTCGTGCCTACAAGGGACAGCACGAGTTTATATTGGTCAGCAAGGAGGAGCGGAAAGGGAAGCCGGCCATCACCATCACCCAGCATGACGTGAGAGAGTTGCAGCTGGCTAAAGCCGCCATTCGCACTGGTATCCAGGTGCTTCTGGAAACGAGCAACTGCTCTGAAGCTGAGATTAAGCAGGTGATAATTGCCGGAGCCTTTGGCACCTACATTGATGTCGCCAGTGCGGTGGCAATCGGCATGCTGCCATCGCTGCCCCTAAACCGCTTCCGGCAGGTGGGCAACGCCGCCGGCATGGGAGCCAAGCTGGCTCTGATTTCCCTTAAATCTCGAGCTAAGGCACAGGCTGTCGCCTCCAGAGTTAGTTATATTGAACTAGCCGGCGCCCCTAAATTTGAGCAGGTCTTCGTTCAGGCAAGCTACCTGGGACGATACCGGATTATAGACGGCAAGAAGGAGGAAATCGACTGATGGAAACCAGAGTGTCAAGCCCCAGCAAGGAAGTAATCATTGGTGATAACCAGCCCACAGTGCTTATCGGCGAGCGTATCAATCCCACAGGCAAGAAAAAGCTAGCCGAGGCTCTCAAGGCAGGCGACCTGGAGATTGTGCGCAAAGAAGCGCTGGCTCAAATGCAAGCCGGGGCGGATATTATTGATGTTAACGTGGGTGTATTTGGCATCGATGAGGCAGCTCTGCTGCCCAAGGCGGTGCAGGCAGTGATGGAAACCGTAGATACACCCCTATGCCTTGATAGTTCTAACCCCGATGCCCTGGAAGCGGCACTCAAGGTCTACAAGGGTAAGCCGCTGGTTAACTCGGTTACCGGTGAAGAGCACTCCCTGAAAAGGGTCCTACCCCTGATCAAGAAATATGGGGCTGCTGTCATCGGGCTGGTGCAGGACGACGATGGTATCCCCAAAGACGCTGAGGGAAGGGTGCGGGTTGCCCATAAGATAGTGGAACGAGCCGAGGCGGCAGGTATCCCCCGTGAGGACTTAGTCATTGATTGCCTTGCTTTCGCGGTAGGAGCTGAACCCGCCTCCGGGGCAGCAGTCATGGAAACCATCCGGCGTATTAAGGCCGAACTGGGGGTGAACATGACAATGGGCGCCAGCAACGTATCTTTTGGCTTGCCCGACCGCGAACTGCTCAATAACGCCTTCGTCGTCATGGCTACTGCCGCCGGTGCCACCTGCCTCATTGTGGATGCGGCTAAGGTGCGCTCAATTATCCTAGCCGCCGACCTTGTGCTCGGCCGTGACAAGCGCGCCCGACGCTACATTGAAGCGTATCGGCAGCGCCAGAAGCAGTTAGAAACAATAAGAAGTAAATGACAGGGAGAAAAGAATGCCAACAAGGAATATATTAAGCGAGCTAAGTCGATACAAAATAGGCACCTTCGCCCACATCATCCACAGACACGCACTCCTACATCCAGACCAAGAAGCTTTCGTGTACGGGTCCGAGAGGATAACCTTCTCCGAGTTTAATGCCAGAGTAAATAGCCTGATACACGCCTTGCAGGCAATGGGGGTCAAGAAGGGAGATTTAATTGGTATCCTGTCCTGGAATTGCCTTGGGTATGTTGAAGCCTACGGGGCAGCGATGAAGGGAGGATTCATTGCGTCGCCGTTTAATCCCAGGTTAAGAGAACATGAGCTTGAGTACATCATCAATTATTCGGAAGCCAAGAGCCTCTTCGTGGGACCTGAATTAATGGAGATGGCTAATCAACTGCGACCACACCTGCCCAAGGTTAAAAACTTCATCTCTTTTGAGGCTTCCGCTCCCGATATGATATACCACCGTGACCTGCTGACTAGTTATTCCAAGGCAGAGCCTGATGTTCAGGTAGACGAGGACGACCCGGTCGGCATCGTTTACACCAGTGGCACTACCGGCGTGCCCCGTGGTGCTCTATATACTCAACGTCGCTTCATCGACGACAGCAAGACTCTAGTTATGAATACGGGCCTACAACCCGGGCACAAGCGTGTTCAGATAACGCCTCTCTTCCATATTGCGGGGAATACTCATTTCCGGAGTTCCCTGTACATCGGAGGATGCAATATTATCATGAAATTCTTTGACCCCGCAGCAACACTACAAATTATCCACGATGAGCGGGCCACCCATATGGACTTTGTGCCAACCCACCTGGTGGCAATGCTTAACCTACCTGACCTTGATAAGTATGATATCAGTTCTATGAAGCTCCTGTGGTACGGAGCCTCACCCATGCCTCTGGAAGTGCTAAAGAAAGGGATGGAGGTTTTTGGTCCCATTTTCGCCCAAGGATACGGGCAGAGTGAAACTGGTCCAGCCATCTCTCACCTGTCAAAAGAAGACCACAATGTCCTGGATAGACCTGAGAAGGAACAGAGAAAACTCACGTCAGCGGGCAGACCAGATATCGGGGTGCAGGTCAGAATTGTGGATGACAAAGGTGACGATGTCGAGCCTGGTGAAGTGGGCGAGATAATAGCACGAAGTAAGCACATTATGGTTGAATACTGGCACAAGCCTGAGGAAACCAGGGAAACCCTTATCGATGGCTGGGTCCATACCGGGGATATGGGCTATTACGATGATGAGGGTTATATCTACATTGCAGATCGGAAAAAGGACATGATTATTTCCGGTGGGGAAAATGTCTATCCCAGGGAAGTAGAAGAGATTCTCTACCAGCATCCCGCAGTTCTAGAGGCAGCTGTCATCGGTATCCCTGACCCATACTGGGTAGAAAAGGTTCACGCTATAGTAGTAACAAGGAAGGGAGTAAGCACTACCGCCGAAGAGGTCATCGCCTTCTGCAAAAAGCACATAGCAGGTTATAAGGTACCAAAGGACATTGAGTTTGTCGATTCCCTGCCCAAGAACCCTGCCGGCAAGATTTTGAAGAAAGAGTTGAGGGAGAAGTACTGGAAGGTATAAGTGAGAAAGGTTTAAGACTCGACACTGCGTTAGGTGAGACTTTGATACGCAGGAAAGGTGTTTCAGTTTTCGGATAACGGATAATCGGAGGTGCCATGAAAAATAGAAAAATACTCCTATCAGCCCTATTCTCTATCGTTCTGGTCTTCAGCCTGATTCTTCCTGCTTCGGTAGCGGGAGCTTCAGCAACCATGCAACTATCAGATGACTATGCAATTATTCACTCGGCTGTAGATAGCCCCAGCTTTGCTTCCACAATGGCACCGAATATGGCTTCTGTTGGGCAGGGGCAAATAACGCCCATGGTCGCTGCCGGCGGCTCTCACACAGTGGGGCTTAAGGCCGACGGCACCGTGGTCGCCGTGGGAAGCAACTCCGACGGGCAGTGCAATGTCGGCGACTGGACGGATATCATCCGGGTCGCCGCAGGCAGCCAGCACACGGTGGGGATTAAGGCTGACGGCACCGTGGTCGCCGTGGGATATAACGACGGCGGGCAATGCAATGTCGGCAACTGGACGGACATTATCCAGGTCGCCACAGGCTCTGACCACACGGTGGGGGTTAAATCCGACGGCACCGTGGTCGCCGTGGGATACAACGAAGGCGGGCAGTGCAATGTCGGTGAATGGACGGACATCATCCAGGTCGCTGGAGGTTATGGTCATACGGTGGGGCTCAAAGCCGACGGCACCGTGGTCGCCGTGGGATACAAAGGCCTCGGGCAAAGCGATGTCGGCGACTGGACGGACATCGTACAGGTCGCTGCAGGCAGCTATCACACAGTAGGGCTTAAGGTCGACGGCGCCGTGGTCGCCGTGGGAGACAACTCCTCCGGGCAGTGTAATATCAGCGACTGGATGGATATCATCCAGGTCGCCGCCAGCTGGGAGCACACGGTGGGGCTCAAGGCCGATGGCACCGTGGTTGCCGTGGGAAAGAACAACGAGGGGCAGTGCACTGTCGAGGGCTGGACAGATATCATCCAGGTCGCCGCCGGCATGGCTCACACGGTGGGACTTAAGGCCGACGGCACTGTGGTCGCCGTGGGAAGGAGCTACCACGGGCAGTGCGCTGTCAGCGGCTGGACGAATATCATCCAGATCACCGCAAACATCATGCACACGGTGGGACTTAAGAACGACGGCACCGTGATCGCTGTGGGATGGAATAGCTACGGGGAGTGCAATATCGGCAACTGGACGGACGTCATCCAAATCGCCGCAGGTTATGGTCACACGGTAGGGCTTAAGGCTGATGGCACCGTGGTCGCCGTGGGATGGAATGACTATGAGCAGTGTAATGTCGGCAACTGGACGGATATCATCGGGGTCGCCGCGGGCTCCCGGCACACGGTGGGACTCAAGAACGACGGCACCGTGGTCGCCGTGGGAGATAACCAGTTCCAGCAGTGTGATGTCGGCAACTGGACGGACATCACCCAGGTCGCCGCAGGTGGTAGTCACACGGTGGGGCTCAGGAATGACGGCACCGTGGTCGCTGTGGGACACAACGAGTACGGGGAGTGTGCTGTCAGCGGCTGGACAGGCATCACCCAGGTTGCAGCAGCTGGCTACAACACAATGGGTCGCAAAGCCGACGGCACCGTAGTTCCCACAGGATCCCCCTACTACGGGCAGTGCAATGTCGGTGACTGGACAGATATCATCCAGATCACTACAAGCGGCAGTCATACGGTGGGGCTTAAGGCCGACGGCACCGTGGTCGCCGTGGGAGGCGACGCCGGTGGGCAGTACGCTGTCAGCAGCTGGACGGATATCACCCGGGTCGCCGCAGGCAGCTATCACACGGTGGGGCTCAAGGCCGATGGCACCGTGGTCGCTGCAGGCCCTGATATCGAGCTCTCCAAATGGAATCTGGGGGTTATCGAGTATGCCCTCACCATCTCCAGCACTCCCAACGGTTCCGTTACCACCCCTGACGAGGGGGCGTTCACCTATAATGCCGGGGTGATGGTCCGTGTGATTGCCGAGCCCGAGGCGGGCTACCGCTTTGTCAACTGGACTGGCGATGTGGACACCATCTTCGATGTCAGCGCCACCACAACCATCATTACCATGCATGGCGACTACGAAATCACCGCCAACTTTGAGGAGGTTCCACCAATCAACTGGCTGCTTATTGGCGGGATTATAGCGGCAGCGGTGGTGGCAGCGGGACTGGTGATTTTCTTCGTGCGTAGAAGGAGAGCCGCCCGGACAAAAAGACAAGGCCGAAGGAGAGTTGCCCGGACAAAAAGACGCTGAATTGAGCTTTTTCCTCTTTACCTCCGCCACTACTCTTCGCCAGCCTCGCAATGATTTTCGTGCCACGATTTCTACAAAATATCAGACCTCAAGACATATGCAACTACCCAGCTTTGGGATATGGAAAATAATTACCGAGCTGCACCCCTGAAGCAGCATAATTATAATCAAAAATGCCCCTGGGGCGACTCGAACGCCCGACACGCGGTTTAGGAAACCGCTGCTCTATCCAAACTGAGCTACAGGGGCACGCCACTACCAAAACCCTCACTGTGTCACAGGTCTTTCGCAAGCTTTTCTGATTTTTATATTAGCAAAAACCCTTAACCAGGGCAATAGCAAGGCAGAGCAGTTTGCTGGCGATAGTTTGACAGGGGCTCGCATCTGTAGTACCTGTAATCTAAGCTTCCTCTTAAATAACAGAGCGTATATTTTGTCACCGTGAGCCGAAGCTCTGAACGAAGAGCCTAGCAGAGGGTCTAGATTCTTCGCGTCAGGTAGATTTCCCGAAGGGCACTCAAGCCAGCTTTCCAGAATTTCATGGTGGAGATAGGGGGATTCGAACCCCCGACCTCTGCGATGCGAACGCAGCGCTCTCCCAACTGAGCTATATCCCCAAATTCAATTCTAGCAATGCCCCGAGTGTGGGTCAAGTCAACTGCTCCTTGCCCCCGCCTGATAACACTGCTATACTGAGCGAAAGCTATGACCCATGAAATCGTCATCGGCCTGGAGGTTCATACTCAGCTATTAACCAAGAGTAAGATGTTCTGTAGCTGCAGCGCCGATTATGCCAGCGCTCCTCCTAATACCCACGTCTGCCCCATCTGCCTGGGCATGCCCGGCGTTCTCCCTGTCATCAATGAAAAAGCAATAGAATATACAGTGATGACTGCCCTGACTTTAAATTGCACCATCCCCGAATATACCAAATTCGACCGTAAGAACTACTTTTACCCTGACCTGATGAAAGGTTACCAGATTTCCCAGTACGATGCTCCCATTGGAAAAGGAGGTTTGCTAACCATTGATAGCAACGGTACCAGGAAAAGAATCAATATCACCAGGGTGCATCTCGAAGAGGATGTCGCTAAATTGTGGCACAGGGGGGATTACAGTCTGATAGACGTCAATCGCTCCGGGGTGCCGTTGATGGAGGTTGTTAGCGAGCCCGAAATAAGTTCCCCCGAGGAGGCTCGGGATTATCTTATAAAGTTACACAATATCTTGCGTTATCTGGGGGTGTCCACCGGCAACATGGAGGAAGGAAGCTTTAGATGTGATGCCAACATAAGCATACGTCCAGTGGATAGTAGAGAGTTTTTGCCCAAGGTGGAAGTTAAAAATATGAATAGCTTCAAAGCAGTTTACCAGGCCCTGGAATATGAATCGAGACGACAAAGAAAGGTGCTTAAGGAAGGTGGAGAACTGGTACAGGAGACCAGAGGTTGGATAGATGAAGCAGGCATAACAGTGACCCAGAGAACTAAAGAGTATGCCGATGATTACCGATATTTTCCCGAACCTGATTTGCCTCCCCTGGTTTGGGACCGAGCCTGGATAGAGGAAATCAGAGCAAGACTCCCTGAATTACCCGAAGCACGCAGAGACCGATTTATGACCCAATATGGCTTGCCCTTGTACGATGCTAATATTCTAACTAGCTCCAGGGCCATGGCGGATTATTTTGAAAACTGCGTTAAGCTAATGGACCCTGGCAAGGCAAAGACGGTTAGTAACTGGCTTTTAGGAGATTTCAGCCGACTGCTTAACGCTACCAACACTGCGATTGAAAATGTTAAAATAAGTCCGAAACATCTGGCACAAATGCTTGGCTTGGTAGATAATGGCACTATAAGCGGACCGGCTGCCAAGGCAGTGTTTGAGGAGATGTTTCGCAGTGGCAAGGGAGCCAGCGAGATTATAACGGAAAAGAAACTCAGCCAGATTAGCGATGCCGGTGAAATAAGGGAAGTGGTAAAACAAGTGATGGCCAACAATACCGGGGCAGTGGCAGATTATACCTCTGGCAAACAGCAAGCTTTGACGTTTATTATAGGGCAGGTAATGAAAGCTACCAGAGGAAGGGCTAATCCAGCCGTGGTGAGAGAGATTATTACACAGGAGCTAGGAGGTAAATAAATTGCCCACTTCTTTTTTAATCGCCCAGATACTAATAGCAATAGCCTTAATTGCTACTGTACTATTTCAGTTACGCGGTGGAGGTATAGGGGGTATCTTTGGGCAAGCTGACTCAGTGTATCGAACTCGGCGAGGTATAGAAAGCACCCTTTTCAGGCTGACCATAATCTTAGCTGTCGTGCTTGTCGTTTTTGCTGTTTTAATCGCTAATCAGGCTTAGTATCTATAGATGAGTTCCATAATAACCCTGACTACCGATTTTGGCTATGATGATGCTTACGTTGCTGCTGTGAAAGGCGCTATCTTAAGCACTAACCCTGAAGCTAATATTATAGATATCAGCCATTCTATCGAGCCGCAGAATATCCTGCAGGCTGCTTTCATACTTGGTACTGCTTATCGCTACTTCCCTAAGCAAACAATTCATGTGGCTATTGTTGACCCCGGCGTAGGTAGTGAGCGCCAGGGGATAATACTGAAAACACCTTCGGCCCTCTTTGTTGCCCCCGATAATGGCATCCTCAGCTATATAATTGATGATTTATTTCTCGTTGAAAGTCGCTCATTAACCGAACATACTCATGACCTCAAAGAGATAGTATTTAAGACAGGCCTTGAAGCTGTAGCCATTACCGACCCTCGCTTCTGGCGACATCCAGTCAGCCCTGTCTTCCATGGAAGAGATGTTTTTGCCCCCGTGGCTGCCGGCCTCTCTCTGGGCATTTCCCTTTATGAATTCGGGGAGAAAGTTAACTCCCTGCATGTCCTCCCCATACCAAAGCCGTCCCTCGATCCAGAGGGTAATTTAGTTGGCCGGGTCTTACATGTTGACCGCTTTGGCAACTTGATTACAAATATTAAAAGCAATGATTTACCTGGAAAGGATGTCGTGGTTGAGGTGGCTGGGCACAGTATTCAAGGTATCAGCAGTTACTACGCGCAAAATGAAGGGGTAATGGCTATTGTGGGCAGCAGCGGCTATCTCGAAGTATCGCTAAGAGACGGAAGCGCTTGCGATTTCTTGGGCACGGTGGT